>ERZ724505.160-NODE-160-length-43426-cov-8.716700_pt1 | contig 43426 bp, 49 predicted proteins | sample MGYA00376038_ERZ724505 | MGnify/ENA primary metagenome ERZ724505 (study PRJEB28724, sample SAMN07190884) | wastewater metagenome | isolation source: effluent of sewage treatment plant in Hong Hong | place: Hong Kong | collected 2016-03-17 ... | reverse complement strand
CGGCGCTGGTGGCGCTGGTGGATCAAGCGCTTCGGCAGCTGGTACGGCTGGTGTGTCCGTTGGCGGTGGTCCGTCTGGTGGCTCTGCTGGTTCTACTGCGTACTTCAACGTTTCTTCTTCCCCTTTCATTCTTGCGTATGCAAGACCTGGGGCCGGTGGTGGCGGTGGTGGAAGTGGAAACAACGGCGGTTCTAATGGTGGTGCTGGTGGCCGCGGTGCTGGTAGCCTCTACATCGAAACAGCTGGTGCGCTTAACTTTACCGGGGTAATTAACGCGGCGGGTGCGGCAGGAACAGCGGGTACAGTAAGTGGTGGAATCTATTATTCTGGTTCTGGTGGCGGCGGCGGCGCTGGGTGCATCATCCTTGGTTATGGTTCGTTAACTGCGGGTTCAGGAACTATGACTGTATCAGGTGGCACTGGCGGCGCTGCTGGCGGCGCTGCTGGTGTTGGTGATGGAGGTGCTGGGGCGAGCTGTTACGGTGCAATCATCAAAAACACATCGTATTAAGATAGATCAGTTAAAGTTGTTATTAGCTTTATATTTATGAAAAAAACATCTCTCTATACCTACGAAGACGGTGTTACTACGCTCCAGTTCCAGATCGTAGAGGGTCCGGATAAGAATAAACAAAAAAAATCCTTCCTAGCTCATCTCAAGAATGCGGTCACTGACCTCACGTTCGAGCTCGATCAGGACGACGTAATATAGCCTCGTCTGTAGGCCGATCCAGGAGGGGTCGGCCAAACTATCAAGCCTAGTTAATAAACCACTTTCGTATGATCACCCTCGCGGATCTTCTCTCGCGCATGGATGGCCAGCACCAGACCATCTCGAACGTCGAAGAAGAACTCAAAGTAAACCACATCGATGACGCGATCCGGAACGTTACGCGCGTGCACAACCTGCCGTGGAACATTAAAAAAACCACCCTGCGGGTGTTTGAGGATGTCTTCACCTATCCGGTGCCCAGCGATTTCAAGGAGTTGGCACTGCTCGACAAGTCTACCGGCCGTTTTACGCGCTCTGATGTTGCCCGGCCGGACTTCATGTTTACCTCGCTCGCCGAGGCGCTCGCGGATTTCAATTGGCGCAATAAGCTCGCCGAGGTCTGGAACAACGGGGTACTGACGCTTGGCATGCGCTACCGCGGCGGGCTCGGCTCGGCGCTGCTTAAAAGCTACTACACCGACACCTCGACCCTCTCGGGCGACGCTACCTCTGCCACGCTCGACGATGTGTTTTTGGGGGATGAACCGTCGCTCCGGGTCTTGGTCACAGAAAACCTCGATACGTTCACGGTAGAAGAAACGTTTACCAATCATACGGACGCTACCTACCGGCGCAAGTACCCCTTCCGCGGCATCTATCTTGATTCTGCCCCGACCTCGATTGTCCTGAAAGTCGGCTTAAATAGCACCAATTACTACTCGGCAACGGTCACCACCCAGTTTGACGGCACGCCGCTCGTCGGCGGGCAGCTCAATGTGGTGGCTTTCGATCTGAATACGGCCACGGTTACGGGGTCGCCGAGCAATTCCTTTGTTTATCAGTCCGTCACGGTCAATGGCGTGTCGAGCGGGTACTATTACCTGTCCGCGAGCTATCTGCGTGAGTGGACCCTTTTGGATCTCTACTATTACTCCCGCAATAACGTCGTGCTCATCGATAATACCGAGCGCGAGTTCTTCATCGATACGTCCGCGACGCCGAAATACGCCACGGACGCGCAGCTCAAGGGTGAGGATCTCTGGAGCGACGTCATTCTCTACGAGGCAATGAACAGCATCGTCAACGAGCAGGAAAACAAGGCTGTTGCGCCGATTATTGAGCGTAAAAGCCGCCGGGCCTGGGCCAAGCTCTTCAAGCGCTACCCGGATATGTCCCCGCTCGTTACGACCACCTACTACCAGCACACCACGGATTTCATGGAGGAGGGCGGCCCGTACGGCGGCTATGCCGGATCTTCATGGTCTTCTTAATACCTTCTTATGGAACGCCCTGACGCCCAATGGCTCTACATCAACCAGTTCCTCGGCATGCAAACCAAGGCGGATCCGACCAAGATCCCGCTCGGCGCCCATGCGCAGGGACAAAATACGATCATCAATGACGGTGATCGTATTTCGGTGCGCAACCTCGGCTACGACCTGTTTTTCGACACCGATACGCTCGACACCTCGGGCTTTCCGACCTCGCGCCTGCACAAGTTCCGCCTGCGTGACGGGTCGAACGTGCTCATGCGCGCGCGCATGACCTCGGCTACAGCCGCTATCCTCGAATGGGCTGCGCCGGGCTCGATCCAATGGGAAACGCTCAGCACCGGCTATACCAGCGACAAATTCGGCTTTGCTGACGCCAATATCAATACTGACCTGCACTCGTATGTGTATTTCGGCAACGCCGTGGAGGATTTCTCGCGTTGGAGCGGTTCGCATACCTACCTGACCGCCGCACTCAATCTTACCGATGCGTCAGTCTCGGTATCGGATACCAGCGGCTTTGCGGCTTCGGGCAGTATTATCGTGAACGGTACCGTGCTCGCCTATTCCGCGCTTACCCCCACCTCGTTTACTCTCTCGGCCCCATCTACTGCCGCTGCCGGCATTGGTCGCGGCGCGGCGCAGAAGGTAGAAACGTACCCCTCGAATCCGAAGGGGAATATCTACCACCTGGCCAATAACCGCCTTTCCATCGCCGGGGTTACGGCTACGCCGCAGGCGGTGTATAAATCGGCCTACGGTAACTACGTCACGTACCTGACCACCTTGGTTTCCTCTACCACGGCGGCTTCGGCTTGTATCTTCAACCTGGCCGAGGGCGGCGGCCCAGTCATGGCGATCGCGAGCGATGAAGGGGGCGAGTATATCGCCAAGAGCACTATTATCTACAAGGCAACGCTTACGGATGCACTCTATTCCATCGTGCCTCTTAAATCCTTCGATAATGGCAAGTCTCAAACGCTTGGCGTGATTTCCACGGGCGCGTTCTTCGCGTTTCGTAACGGCGTCGTCGCTATCACTCCGGACCGCCAGATCATGTCGCTCTCGCGCGTGGAAACGATCGACTACCCGCAGATCTTGCCTATTTCCGACGCTATTAAGCCTACGATTAACAGCCTCGATTTCTCGACGGCGGTCGGCATCTACTGGCGCGATAACGTCTATATCGCCTGCAAAACGAACGGCTCGGCTATTAACGACACCGTGCTCGTCTACAACTACAAGGTCGGTGCCTGGGAGTCGCCCATCGTTGGTTGGAACGTGGCCGACTGGGCGATCTACAACGACGGCAATGGCGAAGAGCTCTATTTTGCCGATGCGGCTGGGGGCAACGTCTATAAAGTCACCTCGTCGCCCTTCGATTACGTCTACGATGTCACGGCCAACTGGCGCACCGGACAGCTGACGTTTAACGAGCCCTCGAAGCGCAAGGAAGTCTCGGATATTTACATCGAAGGGTACATCGCCCAGAACACGACGCTCTCGGTGAGCCTGCTTCTCGATGAGGATGGCTACACGCAGCGCTTCTTTACTACCATTCGCGGTTCTGATACTCAGTATATATACAATTCTTCGACGTATAACCTTTTTGGCCTTAAACCGTTCGGTACCGAGCGTTTCGGCTCCAATCAGGATATTTCGGGAAAAAAGAAGTTCCGCGTGTATCTGGGCAAAGATTTTAAAATCGTGCCCTTTTATAATCTCCAGCTAGAGCTGGCCTCAGATGGCGCCAACCAGCAGTGGGAGGTCACGACGATCGGCTTCCGGTGGAAATTCTACGAAAAGGACACTAAACCTTCGCTTTATAAAGCCTTTAAATAGCCTATGGACTCCTCATTGCTCGCGAGCGCGGCAACGGCTGGAGCTGCCGCTGCGCAGCCGCCGAAGCTCTCGCCGATTAGCGTGCCGGGCGTGAATGCCACGACGAGCACCAAAACCTCTACCCCTTCGATTGCTCCGGCTCCGGCCCCCGCGCCTAAGACGCCGACGACCATCTCTTCGGCCCCCAATTCCAGCCTGGGGCCGCTCTTCATGTCCACGACGCAGCCGACGTCGGTCGTCGGTAGTTCTGCCCCGGTCCGCTCGAATATCGTCTCGGCGCAAAATACCATTAATGCCACGAAGACCTTCCTTGCCAATAACGGGGCTATGCCGACGACTACGACGCCTACTGCTCCCACCGGAGCTGCTACGACGCCGAGCGGCGCGCCCACTACCCCGTCCGGCGCCCCGACAACACCTACCGGAACGACTGCTCCGTCGGTCTTTATCCCGAACCAGACCCCGCAAAAGACCGTTAACGCGGCCGATCTTATGGCCGGCCGGGTTGATGCCAATGGTAATCCGATCGCGCAACCCACTATTACCGATCCGGTTGTCGATCCGCAGATGGCTGCCCTGCAAAAGCAGTTTGACACCCTGACCTCACTCTCGCAGAACACCGGCCTTACCCCCGAGGAACAGGCGCGCGTTGATAACGCCGCGAACGTAGTAAAAGCGCAATATGATGCCCTGATCGCCAAAACCCAACGCCAGGCTGATCTCGGCAAGGCCGAGGTTCTGGTTTCTGCCGGGGAACGCGGCGGCTTCTTGAATACGCAGATTGCCGGTGCCGCGGCTTTGGCTCCCACCCAAGGGCATACGTTCGTCGGTGAGGGCGGTAAGCTCTACGAGATCTCGAGCGGGTATGACGCTACTATTGCCCAGCTCCAGGCCGAACAGATCAGTGCCGTGCAACAAGCGCGCGAGGCTGAAACCGAGGCTATCCGCACAGGCAGCTCGAAGAAGTGGCAGCAGGCCATGGATCTCTACAATGCGGCCGCGGACATGGTTACTAAGAAAAACCAGGCGCAGCGCGACAAGATCGATGCCCTTAAGACCGCGCTGTCGGCTAAAAACGACGATGCGCGGCTAGCTTTGGACTATCAAAAATACCAGGATGAAAGGCAAGATAAAATGATCGACAACGCCTCTACTTTGGCTAAAACGCTCGCCCCGCAGCTCGTCGACCTTGATGAAAACGGCAACGTGGTGGCCGCGGACTTCGACCAGATCACCTCGCTCGCCGAGCAGTCTGGTTTGGACCCAAACGTCTTAGCTGGCTCGGTTGCAGCCTATACCGATACGCTCCGCAAAAGCGGCCTCGATGAGCGCCGCTTCATTTTTGATCAGAATAAATACCAGTCCGACCATCTCCTCGATCAGAAAAAACTGCAGCTCGAGGAGCGCAAGTTCCAACAGCAAACCAAAAAGGACAACTTCGATATGCAGCTCAAGGAGAACGAGTTTCGCCAAAAAGCCGCCGCCTACAATCTTACGGGCGACCAGATCGCGGATGCCCTCAAAAAAGGGTATAAGAGCGAGTCGGATATGGCCCTCTATGCCTCCCAGGTCCGCCAGGGCGTGCGTCCGGCCACTATCAAGGATAAAAGCGCCGAACAGCTCAAACTCGAAGCCAATACCATGAGCGGTCTTGATTCGTTGGCTACCATTCGCCAGAAAATGGAGGATGCGACGCTTGGGCGCGGCAAGCTTTTCGATGGCGAGTACAAATTCGCCGAGGCCAACCTTACGGATGTTATCGGCCGTTTGCGTTCCGGGGGCGCTATTACGCAGGACGAAGAGAAAAGATTTCAAAGTTTGCTGCCGTCCGCGCTGCGCACGCAGACGACGAACGAGGAAAACCTCCGTCAGCTCGAGAACCTGCTCATTAACACCATGGGCGGGCAGGAGGCCTACCAGGACCAGCGCCAACGCGTCTATTCCGACCTCCACACCTTCACCCAGTTCGGGAATGCCCAAGACCAGGCTGCCTTCCATCAATTCCTCGATAAAAGCGGCCAGGCGGGCAATACTGACCCCGAAGAGTCGCAGTACCTGTTTGAGAAGTTCAAAAAGCAGCAGGGTTTTAGCGGGCCCCTGAGCACGGGCGTAAACGGCTCCACCCCACTCTCCAAGGTGTACAAGGACTACCCGGAAGGCGCGGATGGTGGGCAGTGCGGCGTCTTCGCCCATAAAGTCGTGGATTTCCCGCCAGTCGGGAATACGCGCGACGAGAAGTTCGCTTCGGTTGATAAATTCGGTATCCCGGCCGCGCAGTGGAAAAACAACGTGCGGGTCGGCGACGTGCTCATCACGAACGAAAGCTCGAAATACGGCCACGTGGCGGTGGTTAACAAGATCAATCCCGATGGGACCGTCCGCCTTACGGAGAGCAATTTCAAGCATAAAGAGACCGTTTCTCATGACCGCGTCATCGCTATTGATTCACCTAAAATATACGGTGCCATTCGTGGCACGCTTAAAGCTTAATGTATGCCTCTTACCCCTGAACGCATGAAGGAGCTCGATGCCGCTGCTGCCTCGGCGGCGTCTAATGGCCCCACTCCCGGCGCTGCGGGAGGGAGCCGTGTCCGCACGCTGGCGGATTATTCCACGGCGCGCAATAACTCCCTGGACCACGAAAGCAGCTTGTTTAATATTGGCGACGATCTGATCACGAGCCTCAAGGAACGTGGTAAAAAAATCGGTAATATTGTCGACCGCCAGAGTGGGCCCGATCAGCTGGGTTTTGCTGAAACTGGCCTGCAAACCGCAGGCCAAATTGCCGGTGGCGCAACTGACGTGCTTGGTGCGGCTGCTAAAACCGCCTATCACTACCTTGTACCGGACAAATGGCAGCAGGGAGCGCGTCGGATGGGCCGCGAGATTTTGAATACTGATATCGGGCAGCTCGGCATGGATGCGCTCCACAAAGGCGTCGAGGCATGGGGAGAGTTTGAGAAAGCGCACCCGGATGCGGCAGCAGATATCGGCTCAGTCGTGAATATTGCCAGTTTTATCCCGATCGGTGAGGGTATTAACGCGGCCAAGGGGGCCACTACAGCGGCCGTGGATGCTGTTAAGGCTGCTCCTAGCACGGCTGTAAAGCTTGCAAAAACAGCCTTTCAAGAGGGTAAGAATTTAAAAAACGGTCTCAAAACAGGCCTGTTTGGTGATGCTGCTCGCGTTGCCGAAAAAGAAACGGTCGAAACCGCCGCGAAAGACGCCGCTGCCGGATCGTTAAAATCGAAAGTATTAAACCCGGATCTCGCCGCTGAGGCTGAGGCCGGTGTTGATACTGCCGGACGGGATGCCTTGCAGGCCAACAGGACCGCCGTACAGCGTGCGATGGGACCGAGTGATATTCCAGAAGCCGCCGCACCGCTTGCTGAGCAAGCTGGTGACGCTTCTCAGGTACCGTTCTTAGAGAATAAGGGCGAGAAAATCGGCCGGTATATGCGTGAAAAATTCCCGAACGCGACTAAAAATGTCCAGGGTGTTATTGAGCGCCGCGCTCCTAATATTTCCGCTCAGAAAGCCGAAACAGCCGCCTATGACGCGCTCGCTCCAGAATCGCAAAAGGCAGTGCGTGGCGGATTGTTGCGGCGCGACGTAGAAGCGTTTACTAGCGCCAATGACAAGGAAAAAGGCATCCTCAAGGACATGGTTAATGCGGCCGAGGAAAATACGAACAATCGCGGTACCACGCACCCGTCCGATCTCGTAGGCAAGGAGATGAATCGCCGCATCAGCCTCCTCGATCAGGATCGTAAAACGATCGGACAGGCGCTCGGCGAGCATGTCAAAGGCCTTAAAACTAAGGATATCGGCGGCATCGAGCAGGTACAGCAGGATGTTATAAAACGGCTTAACGAAGTGCCCGGCCTGGAAGGTATCAAGACGAAAGTCGGCGAGGGCGGAAAATTAGAGCTCGACTTCTCGGATACGGCGATGAGCGGTTCGCAAACCGAAGGCGCGCGTAAAGAGCTGCAGGCCATTTTTGATGACATGAATGGCAAAACGCCTTATCAGTTACATCGCCAACGCCAGGAATTGTTCGAGGCGCTCGGCGGTAAGAAGGCTGCCCAGCTCCAGCTTACCGAAACGCAAGAGCAAGGCATGGACGCCGTGCGCGAGGGTATTGCCGACTCGCTCGAGCGGATCAGCCCAGACTACAAGGCGCTCAATGCGGAGTATCGTAATATCATCACGCCGCTCAAAGAAATGCGGAAATTCTATAAAGGCACGGAAGGCGCGGCCGAGGACGTTCTCGATGCTAAGGCTGGCCTCTTGGCTCGGCGCTTGACCAGCAACGTCGCGAGCGCGCCGGAACTGCGCCGCATCCTCGATGAAATCGGCACTCAGCTTGCGAAGCGCGGCCACGACGTCTCGGATGTCGACCTGAACAAGCTGCAGGACTTCTACAATGCGCTCAATCGGTACTATGATATCTCGAAAGACACGACGTTCGAGGGGCTCATCAAATCGGCCAACGCCAACCCGACAGAGTTTACCCCGCGCGGTATCGCTAAAAAAGTAATTGATGTAGCTGCAAAAAACACCTATATCACCAAGGACACGCAACGCGCCGCCATCCGGGAATTGCTCAGCATCGGTCAGAAGTGATATAGTAGTGCGGCTCTTTACACCAACAAAAACCACAAGGACAGCTTCTTGCTAACGGATCCTGTCCACCCGCTTATCTCTTCGCGGGCACAATAAAACCGCTCTGCTACAAACAGGCGGTTTTATCTTTTAGTGTATAGCTATGAGGAAAAGCGCGACGGCGATGAGGGCAAATTTCTTCCAGGTCCAGAATCGCTTTTTTTCAGGTTTCGCCTCTTGGGTTGCGGGGGCAATCGGGGCCGCTGCCCGTTCTTTAGTGGCATTGTCTGCTGATGCCAGAAGCCAGATAAATCCCGCCCCTATTAATGTAAGGATCTCGTCAAAGTATTTCACTACGATCCCAGCTATAATTATTGTTAGAAATAGGCCCATATATGAAAAGTTAGAAGGCTTACCCTGTACACTACCCCACACGGTTTTTAAGTCAACTGAGACAAAAACAAGCAAGTGGATAACCTGCTCCTTGTCTATGGCGAAGGGGTATGCTATAGTCCATATGTAATCCTAAGCTGTCGTATGGTAAAAAAGCCGTCTACCTTCTACACGAAGGAGCAACTGGAGGTCTTCTCAAAGGCGGGAAAAAAGAGCTGGGCAGAACGCAAAAAAAAGATCGGCAAAAAGTATTTCCGAAGTATCGGAAAGAAAGGCGCCGACGCCCGCTGGCACAAATCTAAAAAGGTCGAAGATTAACTTACCTAATTAACGCATCCCTTATGCGAAGAAAGAACAGTTCACTCCGGCGGCGATATGGCTTAGGCTGGAGATATTTTTATTCACGTCGTCATAACTTAGAATCGTATGCCTAGCGTTTTTAGCGGCCTTCACCCCATCTATTGTCTGCGCTGCTTTTGCTACGCCAAACGGCACGATAATAGCTGCTGCAACCTATGCTCGGAACATTGTTTAGATCTTAAAAAATTCTATGGACAACCAACCACTCAACCAAAGACCCCCGTCGTCGCAACTACCCCAAACGCTACCAACGGAAAATAAAAACTCTGTACAGATCTCGGGTGGTTATTATGACGGACAAACCTGGGGCGTGATGAAGATGATGGCTTCGACCTTCATTGATTCTGGGGCTTTTTCGGGTATAAAACTCGCCGATGCCATGGTCCGATTGCAGGCCGGTCGTGAGCTTGGCCTCATGCCGATGGAATCGATGAAATTTATTGCTGTAGTCGGCGGGCGTCCGTCGCTTTGGGGGGAGAAGGCAATCGAGCTTGTTATTTCGGCCGGCCACACCGTGGAGTGGGGTATCTGTAATCACGAAACTGCAACAGTCAAAATCACACGTAGGGATAACGGGCAGTACATGTCGAACACTTTTACTATGAAGCAAGCCATCGAACGCGGTATGCATATGGGCAGGGACGGCATTAAGCCAGCCTGGAAAAACTCGCCCGAGAACATGCTTAAATTTAAGGCATTCCACATGACCGCCAAATTCTTGGTGCCAGACGCCCTGCGTGGCGCGAGCATCGCCGAGATCGAAGAATCGGAAGGGCCGGGTGCGCAGGCGGCTGCTGTGGCCGTCGCCGCTTCGGTAGGCCTGTCGGTGAATAACGAATCTGCTAAGGCAAAACTCAAACCGCTCGCTGAGCGCGTAGCTGAGCAGAAAAAAGAGGTAGTTATGGAGGGTGAGATCGTTCACCAAACCGTTCACCAACCGACGGTGAATGCTGTGGAAAACCCGCCAGAACCGACCTATGAACCGATTACCCCGCCCGAGCCTCCGACCCCGGTCATCCAGGTCGACTCCCCACTCCCTCCACCGAAAGCCGGCGAAGGCGTCGCGGCCCGCAAGATGCGCGAAGCGGCGGACAAGGCGAAAGCGGCTAAATCATCTAACGATTTTTAGTATGGGAACTCGTGCAGATTTTTACAAAAATCGTGAGCCAGACAAGATGGAATGGCTTGGCTCGATCGCCTGGGATGGTTACCTGAAAGGCATCGACCGGGAAGTACTCGAGGCGAAGACCAAAGAGCAGTACGATATTGCTCTCAAAGAATTCTTCAAGGAACGCAAAGACGTGACGCTTCCCGACGAAGGCTGGCCATGGCCCTGGGACGATTCTCAGCTCACCGATTATTCGTATTCCTTTGAAAACGGCAAGGTCATGGCTTCAAATTTTGGTTATCCATGGTTCGATCCGCTCAAAAAAGAAGAGGATAGCGAAGAAGAAAAGGAGGAAAATAAGATGGAATTTCCTGATATGAAAGACAAAAAGAACGTCCGTCCACCGAACGATCCGGGCAGCGGCATATTGGCTTTTTCTTTATGACCCAAGCCCCCATCCCCCACTGGTCATTCTCTTCGCTCAAGCTTTTTTTGAACGATCCCTTCGCCTTCCGCGAGCAATACATCCTCGGCAAATGGGATGATAAAAAAAGCCCGAGCCTCGTGATCGGGTCCGCCGTGCATAAGGCGCTCGAGATGTTTTACAAGGGCGAGTCGATCCCCTCGGCTACGGGTGAAGGACAGAAATATATCGCCTCAGTGCCGGACGCGCAGATCGATTACGGCAAGACCGGCAGCCGCGAAAACATCATCAAGGACTACACCCAGGCCCTGAATTTCTACTTCGAGGAGCGGCCCAAGATCGGCGAGGTGCTCGGTGTCGAGCAATCCATCGTGACGCCGATCGATTTCGAGGGTATCGAGCAGCCTATCCCAATCAAGGCCAAGATCGACCTCGTTACTCGCGACATGCAGGGTCGCCTGGTTATCCGCGACCACAAAACCTGCACCTCGTTCACGGACACGACCGAGGAAAGCCCGGAGCGTATCTTACAGGCGGTCTTCTATCGCCTCGCGGTCGCGCGCCAGTATGGCGAGGAGCCGTTTGCCATGGTCTTCGACGAGGTGAAGATCTCGCGCAATAAGGACGGCGCGCCGCAACGGCAGGAGTACACCATCCTGCTGAATGAGCACCCGGACTATCTGACGTTCTTCTTCGCGCTCTATGACGCCTGCACACGCGAGGTCATGCGCGAGGACCACCCCTACCTCCCGAATCTCGCGAGCATGTTCACGGGCAAACGCTCATTCGTTGGCTACCGCGCACGCTTACTATCGTCTGACGTCCGCTCCGTGCCGAATGTGCGCTCGCAGCCGCTCTACGTCGGCGCGCAGATCCGGGCTGAGAAGCAGTACGTGGCGAGCTTCACCGACGGGGTCGACTTCAACAAGCTCTCCGACGAAGAGAAAATCAAGGCAAAACTGCTTGAATTTGGCTTACCTGTCGAAATGGACAAGACGTATTACGGCCCGCATATCACCAAGTTTACGTTTAAGCCCTCCCGCGGGGTGCGTATGAGCCAGTTTGAGAAGCACGAAAAGGACCTCGCTATTGCCCTCCAGGCTGCCTCCATTCGCGTCGAAGCCCCGATCATGGGTACTTCGCTGGTCGGCGTCGAAATACCGGCACGGGAGCGTAAATTTGCCCAATGGGCACCCAATAGCGAGCATACTGGCACGCTTAAGCTCCCGGTTGGATTAGATGTGTATGGGAATGCGGTGTACAAAGACCTATCGGCCATGCCGCATCTCCTGGTTGCCGGTACTACAGGTAGTGGTAAAAGCGTACTGCTGAACGTGATAATCAAGGCGCTCACCGAGCAGAATACGCCCGACGCGCTGCGGCTCGTTTTGATCGATCCGAAACAGGTCGAGCTGACGATCTACGAAGGGCTGCCGCATCTTGAAATGCCACCGATCGTCGAGGTGAAAGAAGCGGCCCGCGTGTTCTGGGCGCTTGTTGAGAACATGGAGGAGCGTTATGGAATATTGCGCGCGGCCAAGGCCCGTAATATCGACGAGTACAACGAGCGGGCCAGCGAGCCGCTGCCGAAGATGGTTGTGGTAGTCGATGAGCTGGCCGATATGATGCTGCAAAAAAATGATGCCGAGGTGCCGGTCGAAACGGCTGTCATTCGCCTGGCGCAAAAAGCCCGTGCCGCGGGCATTCACCTGGTCCTGGGTACGCAGCGACCGAGCGTGGACGTCGTCACGGGCTTGCTTAAGGCCAATATTCCGACGCGGATCGCGTTTCGGACCGCATCCGAGGTGGATTCGCGCGTCATTTTAGACCAGGAGGGTGCCGAGCAGTTGCTTGGTAAAGGTGATCTTCTCTTTCTCGATCCCGGTACCCGCGGCTTGCAGCGCCTGCAGTCGTTCTACGTGTAGAGTTATCCCCTGCCGATGGCGTACCCCTTCGGCAGGTGTGGTATACTCGGCCAGCGGTACCCATTAGCCGCGAGATAGCGTGGAAAAGAAGAGCTTAATGTCCTAGTGGTTAATCCGGTAGCGGACTTATCATCCGTTTACGGGTTGCGTCTCTTTCCGCGCTGTTCTCGACGCTAAGGGGCCACTAGGATGTTGAGCTTTTTTATATAGCACAAAATTTTGTATGGCTCGTCCCCCCAAAATCGACGGTATGCCCTACTTCCAGCACGACAGTGATGCCCGGCACGACTACAAAGTAGGTGCGCTCCGCCATCGCTTCGGGCCTAAAGGTTACGCCTTCTATTTCATCCTGCTAGAAATCCTGTACCAGTCTCCTCGGGCGGAGATAAATGTCCTTGCCCATGAGACGATTCCCTACCTCGCCCATGAAGTCGGAGTAACCCCAGAAGAGTTCGAAGAAATGATGTTATTTGCAATTAATCTAAATTTATTCGGAAAAAACGAGTGGGAAATGGAAAAAACCATTGTCTCAGCCGGTGTCAGGCGCCGCTTTCAGCAGTACACGAAAAGGCGCGTGGTTAACAAGAAAAACGAAGGTCAGTAAAATTATTGCGTAGTTATTGCATGGTTATTGCATGATTTCTGCTCGATTCATGGGTACACAAAAGGAAAAGGAAAAGGAAATATATATTATTATTAAGCGCGACCCCCACTTACCCACAGGCTTATCCCCAAGGTTATCCCCAGTTTGTGGGGATAAGTGGTTAATTCGGCTAACTACTGCGTAGCATCGAAGGCCCGAGCGCTTTTGAGGGCGCTAGGCCTTCTCTACGGTCATAAACTTGTATGGTCTCTCCACGTTTTAAAAATAACAATCGAAAAGTGAACCGCCTGACCAAGCTCAATTCGGACCGGAAGCTGCTGTACAGCCACATGCAGGCGATCGACGCCGATATCTTTTCCGTTACGCTGGGGCTTTTAAAATATTCTGACCTCGAGAGAATCAACCGGGCCAAAACGTACGACCAGCTTGCCCGGCTTAACGAGCGCAAGGCAAAGCTCGATCTGAAAATGCTGAACATCGACATCGAAATTTTTAATCTCGCAAAAGACGTACTCGTGAGTACGCCCTAATGCTTAATCCTTGCCGCCTGGCGTGCCCCACGTTGCGACTTCGACGCCTACCTGGGCATCAGTAGGGTCGAAATCAACAGCGGGCCGTTTAGGGGCTAAAAACTTTATTCTTGGTCTGATCGTCGGCTTCGGGCTGGCAGCTTAAAACTATGAAAAAAGGAAAAACAAAAAGAGGGTTCAATGTTAGAGAGTTTCACGATGCGAATAATGTTAGTTGTTCTATTCAGAAATCATCAATAGCGACTGCCGACCTAATATGGCTAGGTTGCAATGACGCGAATTTACAGGAGTTTGTAGCCGACAGAGATCCTCAATGGCAAAAAATAGTATTCCCGAACTCTGTCTCGCATCATGTGGGAGCGACGACTCGAATGCACCTAACTAAAGCTATGGTTAAAAAACTGATCCCGATTCTACAAAAATTTGTGGATACTGGGGATATATAGTTATGACAAAAGTTTTGTTTCTGGACATCGACGGCGTGGTCAACTGCATGAATACCTCCCAACGCCACCGCGGCGCAATCGGGATTGACCCGTACATGGCCTGTCTGGTCCGCCGGATCGTCGACGCGACCGGCTGCCAGGTAGTATTATCTTCGTCATGGCGGCATTTTCCTGATGGGCGCGGTGAGGTCGAGCGACAGGTCTGTCCGATCTTCGACCTCACCCCCACCTCCGCCAGTGGATTCCGCGGCGACGAGATCCGCGCCTGGCTCAACGGCCATCCCGAGGTAACGCGCTACGCGATTGTCGATGATAACAGCGACATGTTGCCTGAGCAGATGCCGAACTTTTTTAAGACTTCATGGGCCGAGGGAATCACCGAGGAAATTACCAAGAATATCACTAATCATCTCTATGTCGACAAAAATGACCGTTCTCGGGTTGGACAACAAACCTAAAGTCATCGAACGCCTGGGACATACCGATTATCTCTTTGAGGCCGAACGGCTCATCGAGTTACGCTGGGGGAAGATCCGCAAGAAAAAACGTGGCGCCCAGAAACTGAAAGATAAAATCTACTGGTACCTAAAGGCTCATTTCTCGGAACGGCACATACGGCTTGCGGACTGCACGGATAACGAGCTTATCGAGGTGATTAAGCACTTCAGGAATCGGTTATCGGGCAAGTCGTGTTGCGCAAAACATGAGCGTGGCGAACCTGGGGATAACTAGACTTGCCATAGCGAAGGGGTATGCTATACTAAAAACATCAAACGCGGGACCCTTACCCGCCCTAGAGAACGCAATATGCAGATGAGCTACAAAAAAATGAGAGTGGAAATCAATAAAAGAAAGTTGAAGTCGCTCGGGCTGACCGGTAGAGAAAAAGTATCGTCTTTCTTCAAATCTACGCTGGATAAAAACATGACTGTCGCCGAACTCTTCGAGAAGAGAGATGAATTCGAGCGCTATGTCCTCCTCGTAGTTAAAAAAGCGCTCCGTGACGAATAGATCAAATAGTCCCGCGGAAGCGGGTAGGTTCTGCCGGGTTTCCCCCTCCTTAATCCGGCCAGGCCTCCCGGCTTCCGCGGGCCTTCCTGTATGTTTGAGATCTTCTACCAAGACACCGGTCGGTGTCGCGCTAGAAATTGTCCTTGCCAAAAAGTATGCAGACCTTCTGGAAAATCGCGGCGGCGCTCGCCATCGCGTACTCGTTCGGCACCGCGCTCTACTTCCTCATCTCGACGTGCTCGCCGTGGTTCCGTCTCATGATGGCCATGACGCTCGGGCTGCATTTCGTTATGGCAGTCGAATACGTCAAATGCTCCCATAGTTCAGCGGATTAGAGCACGCCCCTGTCACGGGCAAGATCGGGGTTCGACTCCCCGTGGGAGCGCAGCGCGGAGGTGGAGTAGTGGCATCTCGCCGGTCTCATAAGCCGGAGATCGCAGGTTCAAATCCTGCCCTCCGCTCGAAAAATTGGTGGTCGTTGGGTAATGGCAGCCCGGGAGTCTGTGGTGCTCCTAGTGTGAGTTCGATTCTCACCGATCACCCTAAGCGGGGATTTACCCGCACAAAACTTTTTACGTATGAGCTTGTCGCTCGTAAAAGGCCAGTCGCTTGATTTGAACAAGCAGACCGGCAAAACCCTTACCAAGGTACGCCTCGGCGCTGGCTGGGACGTTGCGGATGGTAAGTCGGTCGACCTCGACCTCATCATCATCCCGAAAGGTGGGCAGCCTTGTTACTTCAACAACATGAACATTCCGGGCGCTGTGCTCGACAAAGATGATCGTAGTGGCGGCAGCTCGAAAGATGGCGCGGACGAAAACATCACCATCGATGTCGCCGCCCTTGCGCAGCAGGAATACACCGTTTTGATCGCGATCTACGACGCCGTTACGAAAGGCCAGTTCTTGAAAGATGTAAAACGCGCGTTCGTGGAAGTCGTCGACCTTGAAACCAACACCAAGATCTTCACCTACGATATCACCGCTCACGGCGGCGATAATTCCGCCCTCGTGGCCGGTAAGCTCGTCAAGGTGAATGGCGGACTCGAATTTACTGCTCTGGAGGAGTTCTCCAACCAAGATCTGGGTGCGTTGATTACCGAAAAAGGCGGCCTTCTGTCCTAATTGTAGCCGCAATGGATGAGTGGGGGCTGGTTCCGACTGGCCCCCTCCCTCCCATAACAAGTTCATTATATTCTCTATGATACTCACCTTCGCACTCGTCCTCGCCGCGACCGTACTGTTTAACTGGTACGTGATTTTGTTCGGCAAAAAGGATTTAGAAGTCCTTAAAAGCAAGCTATCGATACGCACCTATCTCAAGGAAATCGAAGATGGCCTCGATAAGATATTCGGCGACAACTTCACCACCATCCTGAAAATCGTGTTCATCGTGCTCTCCGTTGTCGTGGTAATCGCCAACGCCTTTTTATTTCTGGCCGGACTCGGGGCGTTCTTGATAGGCGTGTGGCTTGCCAAAAAATCGTACCAGTTCGGCCCGGTGATGAGCGTTTTGCGCCGCATTGCCATCTACATTAACCGCGTTCGTGTATGATCGATCTCGTTAAAGCCAAGGAGGACCTTAAATTATCGCTTGAAAAGAAGGGTGTCTCGACCATTCCCTCGGCCGATTTGGCCTTCGTGCTCGATGTCAGCGGATCGTTCAACGATGAGCATAAATCTGGTATCACGCAAACGCTTCTTGAACGCCTCGTACCGTGGGGCATGCTCTTTGACCCCGACCAGAAGCTCGACGTGTTCACCTTCTCGAACGGGGAGTCGTACGCTCACCATGTCGGGGATATCACGCCGGCCACGTGCGGCGGATACATCCATGACAAAATCATTCAGAAAGTACCGGGGTATAACGGCGGCACTGATTATAGCTACGTTATTGAAAAAGTCTTACAGCAGTTTGGTTGGATGCCGATCGAAACGACCACGTCGCAGCCGACAGGCGGTTTCTTTGGCCGGTTGATGGGGAAAACCAAGACTACCACCACGACTACCCAAAACGATAAGAAGCGCTCGATCGTGCTCTTCATTACCGATGGAGACAATAGCGACCGCTACGAAACTAAAAAACTCCTGGAAGAATCCGAAAAACGCGGCGATCAGGTGTACTTCCTGTTTATCGGTGTTGGGACTGGCTCCACCTTCCCGTTTCTCAAGGAAATCGGCGATCGGTTCTCGAATACTGGCCTCGTGGTTATCAAAGATCTCAAAAAGTTTGTCGCCCAGACCAATGATGAGCTCAATAATCAGCTCATCGGCCAGGAACTCGTGACCTGGTTGAAGAAATAAGTATGCTCCACCGAGTGAAAAAACAACTCTTACCCCTGGGCATCTCGTTTGGACTTTTTGGCCTGTTCGTTCTGGCGACGTATGGAATCCTCGCGATTCTCAACCACAGCTATTTTGGGCATGGTTTGTCCACCACGATTATCTGGGGCCAGGTGGCACTCGGTGTGTTCATCTACCTCAAAACCGCGGTAGACTATGCGCTCTTCGTGGGTTCGCTCATGGAGTTTAACGCTGGTGTGCCGCGGCGGATCGCGATGAACGCTGGCACGAGTATCGGGTGTTTCGTCGGTGTCACGCTCATCGCGGTCCTCTGGTCGTTCTTCCGGGAGATCCGTTGGCTTATGGCTATCCTCCTCGTTATCGCCGGCATGATCTTGTTCAAGCTCGGCGACGGGTCGCGCCAACACTTCGAGGACATGCATCCATGGCTCAAAAATCCGCTCCACGTCTTTTTCGACATGATGCGGCCTATTGTCCGGGTGTTCACGTTCTTCATGCCCAATACCGAACTTTCCGCCGGGGCGCTCAGTGTAGGTAAGCTATTCGTACTCTCGATGATCATCCCGTTCGCGCTCGGCGCAGATGACCTGGCTGGGTATATGGTACTGCTAACCGCTGGCAATATTTTTAGCTTGTTGATCGGTATCTACCTGGGCGACGCTATTATCGACGCGGCGCTGTTCATGAATCAGGAGTTGACCGTCAAAATTGTAAAAAACCGTTGGGTAAGCTACCTAGGCGCCCTGTTCTTCATCGGCCTGGGAGCACTCAGTATTTTTCATGCGATTCATTTATTTTTATAACTATGGATAAGGAGATCAAAGAAAAAATCACGCAGGGCCGCCAAATACTCGACATGCTCGAAAAACTGGCGAACGGCGACATCGACCTGTCGGAGTGCAAGAATAAAAAATGCGAAAATTGCGGCAACGAACATCCGACTATTGAGGACGCCATAAAGACGGAGAGCCATGCGCCGACACGAGCAACCCCTGAGCAGGCAAAGAATATTAAAAATCGCCTTGATACGGTGCTGTACCATGAAGTTGGTGTGGCCTTTATCTCCGCTAAGACTGATGGTGGCGGAAACTCAACGCAGATAATTCGGAACATGGAAGTGCCCGAGCTAATGACCGCAGCGGTCGTGTTCTTAAAAAATGCGTTTGAATCTTCTGTCGAACGGATAGGAGAAAAATATAGGGATAGCCTTAAAACGGCCGCACATCAAGCTATTAACCAAGCTCTCAAAGATTAACCACTATGCCGACCTTCCGCAAACCGGAGAACGAGAATTACTGCGCGACTATCGTACGTATAAAAAACATCATCCCGCTTAAAAATTGCGATAACGTCGTCGCAACTACGATCTTCGGTTTCCAGGCGATCGTCGGCAAGGCTACGCAGATCGGAGATGCTGGCATCGTCTTCACGACCGAAACCCAGCTCTCCGATGCGTTCGCCGCCGCGAACAATCTCTACCGGCATGCGGAACGGAACGGCAATCCCACGCTCAAAGGCTACCTCGAGGACAACCGGCGCGTGCGGGCGGTGAAGTTTCGCGGCCATGTCTCGAACGCGCTTTTCCTGCCCATCTCGTCGCTCGCGTTCGCGGGTATAACGAATAAGGACATCGAGAGTTTGTCGGACGGGGACATGTTTGATCAGGTGAATGACATCGAAATCTGCCGCAAATATATCGTGCCTACCCGCGGCGGCATGCGTTCTATCCCGATGCAGCCGAAAAAGATCTCCCGCGTCGACAAGCTGCATATGCCTGAGCACTTCGATACGGCTAATTACTTCCGCAACGACCGTAATATTGACCCGGAGACCGAGATCGTGGTGACGCAAAAATTGCACGGAACCAGCGTCAGGATCGGCCATACCATCGTCCGTCGCAAACTGCCGCTTCGCGATCGCATTGCCCAGTTCTTCGGCGTGACCGTCCAGACCACTGAGCACGATTATGTCTTCGGCTCGCGCAAAGTGATTAAGGACATCAATAACCCTAATCAGCAGCATTATTATGAGACTGATATTTGGACGACCGAGGGCAAAAAGCTGGAGGGTCTGGTTCCTGAGAACTATCTGGTATTTGCTGAGCTCGTGGGATGGACCGCTGAAGGATGCGCGATCCAGACGGACTACACGTACAATCTCCCGACCGGCGACTGCCGTCTCTACGTTTACCGGGTGGCGGTACTGAATCATAAGGGCCTTACGGTAGACCTTTCCTGGAATCAGGTGAAGGAATGGTGCGCGCAGCGTAATCTCCTGCACGTCCCCGAGCTCTGGCGCGGCAAGCATAAGAACTTCAAGGTTTCCGACTGGCTCGATAAGAAATTCCACCTCGAGCACCCGCAGGCGGTCATGGTCGACAAGCAGTCGATCGACGAGGGCGTCTGTATTCGTGTGGACGCGCTCACGCCGCAGATTTACAAGGCGAAATCGCCGAAATTCTTCGAGTATGAGACTGCCCTGCTCGACAAAGAGGTTGTTGATCTCGAGAGCGTTGGCGTGGAAACTATAGCTTAACTATGAAACCATCAAAATTACTCCTGTTTTTAACTGTATTTTGCGCCATGGCGACGCTTTCGGGCTGTGCAACGTGCATTAAAAGCCATCAGGAGCCGGTCATTTACTCCAGCTATACGACCTACACGAAGGTAGGGAGCGTCATAGTACCGCGCCATCATCCAGCGCGGCCAGGCACTAAAACCGTATGCGACGAATATGAGCGAAAATAGCGATAAAATTCAGATTCTCAAGGTGCTCGTCGGCTCCCAGGCCCACGGGCTCGCGACGCCGGAGAGCGACTTCGATTACCGCGGCGTGTTCGTCGCGCCGACGCGCGCCATGTTGACCCTCGGTACGTCCTACGCCACAACGAGCTGGATCGAGGGAAAAGAAGATAATACCTCGTGGGAGATCGGGCATTTTTTGCACCTCGCGACGAAGTGTAACCCGACCATCCTCGAGACGTTCCTCGCGCCGGTCGTGGAGACGACGCCGTGGGGCGACGAGCTGCGCGCGCTCTTCCCGCATGTTTGGAATAGCACCGATGTGTTGAACGCCTTCATCGGTTACGGTCATAATCAGCGTAAGAAATTCCTCGAGGACAAAGATAAGTGCGCTCCAAAATACGCCGCGGCGTACGCCCGGACGCTCGTTAACGCTTGGGAGCTGCTTACAAGCGGTACGTTCACGGTCAAAATCCAAGGGCGGCCGGAGGGCGATACGATCGCAAAATTCAAGCGTGGGGACTATACCTACGGCGAAGTAATCGATTTTTGTCATCATTGGGAAGAAAAAGTGCGCATTGCCTATGAGGTAAACCCTGACAAAAAGACTGATATGGAGTTTATTAACGATTTTCTTATCAGGTGCCGAATGGCACAATTCTTTGAAGGGACCACCTTTCCTCAAAGAGGCATTGTTTCTTAGGCGAGTAGTGTAACTGGTAGCACAGCAGTCTCCAAAACTGCCCGTCATGGTTCGAGTCCATGCTTGCCTGCGTAATTTTTTATTAACTATGCAAAAAATCCTTATCCTTAAAGGTCTCCCCGGTTCTGGAAAAACTACCTACGCGCTCGAGCTTATGAAAAAAGAGCCGGGTGTGTGGAAACGGATAAACAAGGACAGCCTTCGGCAGATGATCGATGGTGGCGAGTTCAGCCGTAAGAACGAAAAGCAGGTGGTGAAAATGCGCAATGTGCTTATAAGCCATTTTTTGGTTGATGGGTACAGCGTGATCGTGGACGATACGAATTTCGCCCCTGAGCACGAAGCAAGCATCAGATCATTTGCCTCTGACGATGTAGAGGTTGAAACCAAACTCATTGATACCCCGCTCGAAGAGTGTATCGCTCGCGACGCTAAGCGCACCGGCCGCGAGCAGGTGGGTGAAAAGGTAATCCGCAGCATGTATGAGCGCTACCTGGCACCGAAGACGTCTTTTGGCCCGCCAGCCCCGCTTAAGATGCTTAATATCAAGCTCGACGAGCTCGTGGGCAATGGCGGACCGCTGCCAAGCGCCATTATTTGCGATTTGGACGGCACGCTGGCGCATCTGAACGGCCGCTATCCCTACGACTGGCATCTGGTCGGAAATGATGGTATTAACGAACCGGTGGCCGCTATTATCCGCACGCTGGCCATCCTGCACCGGGTTATTATCGTTTCGGGCCGCGACGAGGTCTGCCGTAAGGAGACCATGGAATGGCTCGACAAGTGGAACGTCCCCTATAAAAACCTCATTATGCGGCGCCATAAGGACAACCGGCCGGACGAGGAGGTAAAACTCGAGATGTACCGCGATCATATCCAGGGCAAATTTAACGTGCATGCCGTCTTCGACGACCGTAACAAGGTCGTGGCGATGTGGCGTGGTTTGGGGCTCACCTGCTTACAGGTGGCGGAGGGAAATTTCTAGCCCAAAAAATGTTTCACAAAAAGTTTTTTCGTAAAAATCCAACCGCTTATCTTAGCCAAGCGAAATTAAGATTTTGGCTAAGTATAGCGATTATGGTTTTTGGGCAAAACAGGCCTTTTTGGCAATTGTTTCACAAAAATATGATCGGGTACGATGCCCTGCTGGACGTAATAAAAAAGGACAGCGGCTTGCGCTGGTTCCTCACGTTCTATCTGGGGCTCTCTGAAGAGAGCCGTCGGGAGTTCAGTGTGGCACTTTCCGAGGAATACTCGGTAAATCGGTTCGGAATGGCCGGGGACGAGATTATACTTCTTGAATCTCCAGACCAAGGACTGCCTGCATGAGCTTCTTCTTGATGCGGTAGACGGCCGTAAGCACGCCTTTGACGTCTTCGATAACAGTTTCTCCTTTGGCGACGTCGATATAGCGGAAATCAGCCACGTAGGTGCAAATCTTGATGTCGTTGACCTTGATCGGGAAGCGCGGTTGGAGCTCCAGGTTTCGGATAATGCCACCGCGCTCGAGTGCTTTGAGCTCCAGATAGCGTTGGCTTTCGCGTTTGCTCATGAAGCGGATGCCGTCGACGTAGGTAATTCGGTTGTGGTATTTGGTGGCGCGGAACATAGTAGGGCGAAGCGTAGCATAGAAAAACGGTTATGCACATCCCCGGATTGACGTTAGACTGGCGAAGGGGTATGCTATTGGCATTATCGATACAAGCATGGCGGTAATGAGTGAGTTACTTCCTTCTGCAATAGGGGAGACCCAGGTTCAAATCCTGGCGGCGGATCAAATGCCGCTGTCGTCTAGTGGTCAGGACGCCTTGTCACTCGCTCGCTTCTCCCCATGCTTTTGTCGGTAATGGCGTAGCGGTAACAGGACGGTTACTTCGGTTACAATCCCATCTCAACCATGGAATCTAGCAGGTTCAAACCCTGCACATATTGCGCTTAACGGCGCCTCATATTGTTCCGTCCTAATTCTCCCTACGTCATTGCTGGTAATAGCCGGGTGGTAACAGACCGGATACTTCATGGGAATCTTTGGTCGCAGGTTCGACTCCTGCCTGGCCGGCTACCGGCCTGTAGCTCAGTGGTAGAGCGAAGATAGCAAGCCCGGTCGCTTTTTCCCTCGGCTATTACTCACAATTTCTTATGAAATTCAACGCTAAAAAACCGTCGACTAAGACGCACAATCTGGCCGGTGGTCAGGCTTTTCGTATGTCCAAGGCCATGGAGCTCGTCCATGCGGTTTTGGCGACATTTCTCGAGGACAAGTTCTACGAGTCAGGCGATAACCGTATCCGCCGCATTGCCGATCTGGTCAAGGAAAACGACCCGATGTTCGTCTCAAACCTCGCTACCGTGGCCCGCCAAGAGTTCCATCTGCGCTCGGTCGTTACTGTTCTTATTGCCGAGCTCGCTAAAAATCACCGCGGCGACTCGCTGGTGTGCGAAACTATCGTGCGCACTGCCGAGCGCGTGGACGACCTGATCGAGCTCGTCTCGTATTTCAAACGCGAAAAGAAGGCTTTGCCTAAGCAGGTTAAGCGTGGTATTCGTAATGCGCTCTTCAAGTTCAACCGCTACCAGCTCGCCAAGTACCGAGCAGAGGGGCGCGATATCACTCTCGTTGATGTCTTCAACCTCGTACACCCGAAGCATCAGCATGCGAACGACGAGCAGCGCCAGGCCTGGAGCGACCTCATGACCGGCAAGCTCGCCTCGTTCGATACCTGGGAAACCGAGATCTCGAATGCCAAGGACGATGCGGCCCGCACGAAAGCCTTTGAAAAGCTGGTATACGACAATAAACTCGGGTACATGGCGCTACTGCGCAATCTCAATAACCTGCTCAAGTATCAGGTAAACGCTCAAACGCTTATAAGCGTCGCTCAGCACCTTGCGAATCCTTACGAGGTCAAAAGGTCCAAGCAGCTCCCGTTTCGCTTCTATACGGCCTACCAGAACGTCAGCGGATCGCGCTTGCTCTCCGATGCTATCTCTGAGGCCATGGACCATGCGGTCGCCAATACGCCGGTCTTTGGGGGTAAAACATTGGTTGCCGTCGACTGCTCCGGTTCTATGAGCGGTGACCCAATGGAGAAAGCTGCTATTTTCGGCGCGACGCTTGTCCGTGCCAATCCTGACGCCGACCTTATTCTCTACGATACGCAGGTCAAAGAGCTTCGCACTACCAGCCGCATGCCGGTCGTGAATCTCGCCGAGGATATCATGCGCCAGGCGACGGGCGGCGGAACGGATACCTCACTCGTTTTCCGCTATATTGTGGGCGAAAAGAAGCACTACGATCGCGTTATTATCATCTCGGACAACGAGAGCTGGGTTGAACGGTATGGCCGCCTTGGTCCGCAGCAGGCCTACAAAGAGTACAAGCAAATGACCGGCCAGGATCCGTTCATCTACGCTATCGATATTCAGGGTTACGGCACGACGGATCTCGCGGGCGGTAAGATCTTCCACCTAACGGGATGGAGCAGCCGCTTGCTTGACTTGATCGGTCAGGCGGAGCGGGGCGAATCGCTCGTTGACTATATCCGCGAGTACATCCCGATGACTGAGCGCAAAAGTGATCCGTTCGAAGATGTGTATTGGTCTGTGGATAACTAGACTTGAACTGTGGATAGTGTGATATAATCGAGGTACTAGCTTATCAATCGGCTAGCATTTCAAGGCCCTTTAAACAATCCGAAGTTGCTCACCTCTTTCAAACAAAAGTAGTTTTTTGTCGTGGAGCAACCGATAAAAGACATCACCCACCTTGTAAGAGGTGGGTGATTTTTTTCTTGTGAGTAGGTGTCGGGGACTTAGCCTGCTCGGCATACCCCCTGGCTCGGCTCCGGCTCGGCCAACGGTCCGAGCCTCGTGTGCTTGGTCTCCAACACTTAACTCACCTAAGAATCTTCCTAGTTTCTTTTCTATGCCAGAATTAAAGCTCAATGAAGCGCAAAAAAAGAAGATCTCCGCTTACCTGTACGAACTGCAGCACGAGCTTAATCTGACGCACTTCGATATCACCTACGATTTCAAGCTCGACCCCGACGACGAGGCGGTCGCCAAGGCCCACTTTAACGCGAGCTATGCCCGGGCGCTCATCACTTTCAACGACAAGCGCATGGCCGAGCTCTTCCGCGATGGCGGGTGGGAGCGGGCGCGTAAAACGATCCTGCACGAAATGGTGCACGTGCTCCTGAGCGGCATTATCTGGATCGGCACGGAGCGCTGGGGATCGTATGAAGCTTTCCAAAAGGAGCACGAGTCACTGACGAGTCAATTGACTCGTATCTTAGCCAAGCATCTATAGTTCGTTCGTTATAGTCTAGGGCCAGTCAAGTCATCTATATGAAACAAGACAAGAAATTCGCCAAGAAATATGAAGAATTAGACAAGATAATGACATCCCAACGTAAGCACATGCAAAAAATGGAAGAGGAAGAGCAAAAGGCTGTGGTTACCTATAAGGATGCTGAAATAAAAATTAAATACATCCTCGGTAAAGTACTCACGATTGTGGAGGCTTCAGCTCTCAACCCTCAGCAGGCTATGGCTGTAAAAAGTCTTATCAAACATGTATTTTCCGAAGAACTTACTAAGCTCTATAACTGGACCCACCCCTCGTCTCACCTGCTTTCGGAGGCGGACATGGTAGACGAGAATGGTTCGATGGAGCAGTTCTACGAGGACAACCAGGAAACGACCTTAAACGATCTTGCTGATCAGGTCGGATTGGTAGCGGTCACAAAATAATTCATTTATCTTGGCCCTAGACTACAACATATGATCGTTCAATGCCCCAATTGCCCGGGAAAGTTCAATAACGACACGGTGGCGTTCTGCCCGCTGTGCACGTACCGCAAACCGCTCAAGCGCCCGCGCGTTACTGCCGAGCAGGATCTTGAGAACCAGGTAAAGGGGGTGTTTGCCGCCGCGCGCCGGCCTTCTCGTTCCTAGTATGCAGATCCAAACCGTTCCCATCAGTTCCATAACTCCCTACGAAAAGAACGCCAAGCTGCACCCGGCCGAGCAGGTCAAAAAGGTGGCGGCCAGTATTAAACGTTTTGGTTGGGCGCAGCCGCTTGTCGTAGACAAAGACAACAATCTCATCATCGGACACTGCCGTCTTTTGGCGGCTAAATCACTGGGATTCAAAGAGGTTCCCATTGTTAAAATGGGTAATCTTTCCGAGAAGGAAATCAAAGCTCTAAGGTTAGCTGATAATCGTCTCAATGAGAGCCCGTGGGATATGGAGCTGGTGTTGCCTGAATTGCGCGCTATGGACACTGACCTGGCCGAGCTCACCGGGTTTTCTCTCGATCTTCTGGTTGATGCGTCTGAGATAGAAAATAACGTTCCTGAAACACCAGAAAACCCAATCACTAAAACGGGTGATATTTGGCTTCTCGGTAAACATCGCGTGATGTGCGGGGACTCTACATCAGAGCACGATATTCTGCAGCTTATGGATGGTGAAAAGGCGCAAATGGTTTTTACCGATCCACCCTACAACGTGGCGTATGTTGGTAAAACCAAGGACAAGTTGAAAATTCAAAACGATAAGATGACGCCCGAGCAGTTCGCTGTATTTTGTGAAAAATTCATCAACAACCTAGTTTCTTTTTGTGACGGGGCAATTTACGTCTGCATGTCCTCGTCAGAGTGGCCTACGCTGCAGCAGCAGTTTCTTGCCGCTGGAGGGCACTGGTCGCGCACTATTATCTGGGTCAAAGACCGCATGGTACTCTCGCGCGCTGACTACCATACGCAACACGAACCGATCGCGGTCTATAACGAGGATGAGAATGAAGAGGGTGTGCCGATTCTCTACGGCTGGGCTGATGGTGAAACGCGCGTCTGGAACGGCGGGCGCAAGCAAACCGATATCTGGAAGGTTAAACGGCCCGCGGCGAACAAGGAGCATCCGACTATGAAGCCTGTCGAGCTGTGCGAACGTGCAATTTTAAACAGCTCTTTGCGTAATAGCACGGTTCTCGATCTCTTCCTGGGCTCTGGCTCTACCCTTATTGCCGCGGAAAAGGCCGGGCGCCGCTGCTACGGTATGGAGCTCGACCCGAAATACTGCGACGTTATCGTGAAGCGCTGGGAGGATTTTACGGGTAAGAAAGCTAAAAAGTATGTCCCGAAAAATTGAACAATTGAACAAAACCCCTCCCAAGAAAAAGGACGGTCGGGCCAAAAATGGCGGTGCGCGAGCTAATAGCGGCCCCGCCCCGAAGGCTGAAAACGTCGTGGTGCAGGAGCTCAAGGTCCTCATCGACAATCATGGCAAGGAAGATGTCGAGCTCAAGGCCGCGGGTGGGCGGGTAGTTAAAAAGGCCCGCGTGCTCGTCTTACTCGACAAGCTCTTCACGGATGGCTACGGGGGCAATATCCAGGCCATCAAAGAATATCTTGACCGGGTGCTCGGTAAAGCCGTGCAGCCAATTTCTGGTCCCGACAAAGACAAACCGCTTAGCATCAACATTGCTGTAGATTCTACTATTGCCAACAAATATGCTCTTAACACCGGCCCAAAAGATACCGGCGGGGGACCGCCATCGCTTCCGGGTATTGAACTGCGGGCGCCGGTTTGGCAAAACAACCCTCGCAGTGGAGGAGATCAAAGGGCGGGTGCTGTCGCGACCTGAGCGGATAGCCTATATAGCGCCGACGTACCAGCAGGCTCGCGATATCGCCTGGGAAATGCTCAAGCGTGAGTTAGACCCGCTTATTATCTCGGCTAATGAAAGTCGTCTCGAGCTTAAGGTGATGACAGCTAAAGGTGACCAAAATGAGTACTCGTTGATAGTGTTGCGTGGGTGGGAGTCAATCGAAACATTACGTGGCCAAAAGTTCTACTTTCTCGTGCTCGATGAGGTGGCCATGATGAAATATTTCTGGGTGCAATGGGAAGAGGTGCTACGTCCTACACTCACCGACGTCGCTGGGGAGGCGCTCTTCATCTCCACACCGAAAGGGTTTAATCATTTCTATGAGCTCTACAATCGCCAAAACGACCCAAAATATAGCCACGCCTACAAGTCTTTTCACTATACTAGCTACCACAACGCCTTCCCGCTCTGCGGCTGCCTCGCTCCAAAGCCTTTTTGCCCCCACATTCCAACCACTGAAATTGACGAGGCGAAACGCGAGATGGTTGAGGATTCCTTCGCGCAGGAGTACTTGGCTGATTTTCGGAAACTCCAGGGGCTCGTCTACAAAGAGTTTGACCGTGACCGGCATGTTTTCACCGACTGCCACATCGAAAACTTCGTGCAGACGATGCTGGGGCTTGACTGGGGATTTACCAACCCGACATGTATTTTGTATATTAAGCGGGATTACGACAATAATTACTGGGTATTCTCGGAGTGGTACAAAACCCAACAAACGACGAGCAACATTGTCAGCATGGCGGCGAGCTATGGAGCACACCTCATCTACCCCGACCCCGAGGCTCCTGAGAAAAACAAAGAACTGATCGACGCTCGGCTCAATGTTCAGGACGTTATTAAGGGCAAGGATAGTATTACGAAAGGCATTGACCGCGTGCGCGAGTTATTCAAGCAAAATCGCCTTAAGATCCACGTTTCGTGCCAGAATCTCATTACCGAGCTTGAAACTTACCGCTACCCTGATAAAAAACCAGAACACAATACCCAGGAAAACCCAATCAAAGAGAACGATCATGCCTGTGATGCGTTGCGCTACCCCATAATGATGAACTGCCCCTCTCCTTCTCTCGGCAGTGTCCCGCGCAACCAGGGCCGTTTTAACGTTTCTGCGAATAATTTAGACAGTGAAATTTAACTCTATGCCTCGTGCAAAAAAACCCCTCGCGGCTTCCAAGGTATCCCCGGGCGTTGAGCGCAATGAGCGCCTCAATACCAGCCCGACGGGACTGCCAGACCTCCCGGAGGAGGTGTTAAAGGCCCGTAATAAGCACCTCGACCTCGCCCGTCGCGCCTCGTCGCAGCGCGAACGCCGCAGCGAGTTCTTCGACATGATGACCTATACCCGCGACTATGAACGCAACCGGCAGTACGCCAACACGCTTCTGCGCCTCAAAAAGAACGATTCCGAGGTGCGCGTGAACGCCGGTACACTCGAGAAAAAAATCGACGTGCTCGTTAACGAAATCATTTCCCTCAACCTGGAGGCTGAAATCCGCGCTTTCGACAAGGATAACCGTCGGTACGTGGAGCTCGGCAACGACCTGACGGACATCGTGCGCATCACCAATATCCAGGAGCGCGACCAGGATCTCATGCTGGCCGCTATCCGCGAGCTGGTCGTGCAGCGCGCCGTCTTTATCCAGGAAGTCTTCGCCGACTACACCTTGAACGGGCAGCGCGTTAAACGGCCCGAAAAGCGGGTATACAGCGGTCTTAAGGTCTTCGTGGGCGATGTGAACCTTCCGATGCATGACTGGCGCAAACAGCCCTGTATTTTCCGGTATAACCGCATGACCTACGAGCTCGGCGAGTCACTCTTCGCTAAACGCTTCCCGGAGATGTGGCAGTACGTGAAGCCGGGCAACGGCGGTACAGGGTTCTTGAACGGCGCTTTTGACTGGCGCCTTTATTCTATCGAACGCCGCGAAATCGAGGTGCTCGAGTACCTCTCGACGATCGATAACGAGTACCAGATCTACATCCAGAGCGTGCCCATGCTGCCGTCAGGCTCTACCATGGCGGACGAAATCTGGAAGTATCCCTGTTATGACATGGCCGTGTCCGCGGTCAAAGACATGTCGCTTGATTGGTTTTACGGCCGCGGCGTTGCCTCGTCAGGCAAGGTCTTGGCTGCGCTGAGCGACGAAATGATCCGCTCTTACGTTCGGAAATGCTGGCAAGCCGTTGAGCCGCCGTATGGCGTCAACCGCGCGTTCGATCCTACCGACCCGTCGGCCAACAAGATCTTTTCCAAGGAAGTGTTTGACCCGGGCCGCTTTACCCAGGGTATCAGCAAAGACGACATCCAGAAGCTCATCGACCATACTGGCGTTACCCAGTCGGATATGGCCATGCTCGAAAAGATCAACCAGCTTCTTCAGGAACAAGTCGGCGTCGCTGACCAGCTCCAGGGGCTTGATACGGGGAACGCCAAAACGGCTACTGAGTCCATGCAGCTCCGGCAGCAGGCGCTTAAGCAGATCGGTCTCGTGGTCGTGGGCGCCATTCGGCTCTATCGCGAGTGTGCTTACCTGCGCCTCTACAACATCCTCACCAATTACACCGACGTTATCGGCAAGGTTATTAACCCCGAGCTCGCCGCTGCCGAGGACGTCTATCGCCATTTCGTGGCCGATGACGTCATGCTCGAGAACGGCCGTCGCGGGCGCAAGGAGATCTACCTTACGGATCGCGACCTTTCCGACGAGGAGCAAGAGAGTATTTACAACTACGAAAACGAACAGGAAAAGAAGGGCGATCTGGTCCGGGTGCATACGCTCAATATCAAAAAAATCGCCATCGATATGGACTTTTACTGTGTGGTTGCGCCGAAAGAACAGGAAGGCTCGATGATGGACAAGGCCTATCTCTCGGATGCACTCAACCAGGCGAGTGTTATCTCGCAGCTTACCGGTCGCCGCCTCAACGCGGACAAGGCCGTCGAAAGCTTCGAGAACGTCTGGCGCAAAAAGGACTGGTTCGAGAAGGCGGACATGCAGCAGCAAATGCAGCCAGGCATGATGCCAGGCGCCGGTGCTCCGGCTCCAATGCCGGGCATGATTACGTCTGGTGCACCGCTCCCGTCGCCGTCCGAGGGTGCGGGGCTACCGGAAACGAATAAGTCGGCCGCCTCGCGCGTCTCGGCCATGGCTACGCAATAGCCTATGGATAAGCAAGAAATCATCAAAAACGTCCGCGACCACCCGCTTGAGGCCCTCCTCGGGCGGGAGGTCGAATGGTTTGACCCGCAAAAGCTCGACCGAAACGAGCGGGTTGATTACTGCAACGAGGCTATTGCCATCGCGCGCAGCAAGGTCCTCGAAAACGAGCGCCGCCGCTTCTTCGAGGACCTGCGCAACCAGGCGTTTCTCAAGGCCCTGTCCTACGATGAGCTGCTCATCCTACGGCACCAATACCAGGGCGTAGAGCTGTTTATTAAGCACTTAAAGGCTATCCGTTTCGCGGACGACAAGCAGACCGTCAATGAACTGGATAGCGAGATCTAAAATATGCCTATGATTACGATAAAAGGTGACTATCCAAACAACCAGGGTGGGGTAATTGGTTCTACGGGCTCAGTCGGTGCTGCTTTGGGCAAATATTCGCATAGTTTCCACTGCAGCAACTGCCAACTTACACAGCTTCTTGAGATCCCTCGCGGTATGAAGATTAGCGAGTTCTTTCCAGGAGAATGTCCGGGCTGCGGCTGTGATACGCTGCGCGCGGCCGGTGCTCCTGGCCTGACCAAACCGAATGCTGTCTGGTCTACCGACCACCGCTTCCCCTTTCCGTCGTATGCTCGTTGTAAGTGCATTACGCCCGAAACGCACCAGCATAACTATGCGACGCCGCACCCGAATCCGTACCGTTAAAATCCCGTCCCCCTCCCGGGTTTCACGTGAGGGATACGCACTACTATGCCGCGTAAGCTGATCGATCCGGTCTCGCATGAGGAGATCGAAGTGCCGGACCAGAACGAGCTCGATGCGCTCAATGCCAAGGCCAAAGAGGCTGAGACTGCCGCGCTCAAGCTCAAGGAACAGGAGGATTTACTCAAAGACCCGGAGTTCGGGAACTTTAAAGCGATGCGTGAGAAGGTGAAGGCGGCCGAGAAAAAGGCCGAGGAAGCCGTCAAACACGCCGAAGAAATGAAACGCCTTATGTCCACCAATGTCGACAAACCCGCCAATGACCAGGCAGCTCCGGCTCCAGCCGCTGCCCCGGCAGATCCTACGGTGCAGATCCGCACGGTCTTAGCCGAGGAACGCATCAACCAGCGCTTGGGCCGATACGCGGACGAAAAGCAGCGCGAAGCCGTCAAACACTACTTTGACCGGCTCTGTGCCCCGGATGAACGCCTCGATGAGGCCAAGGTCGAAAAACGCATGGCCGAGGCTGAACGCCTGGCTATCCCCGAAGGCCGCCCGACCAGAGTGTCGTCGGCAGTCGCTTCCGGCGCTGCCTACGGCCAGCCGCCCGCTATTGCGGCCGAAGGCTCGCCCCAGGAGCAACTCGAACGCGGTAAAGAGCTGGCCCAGCAGTTCGGTTACCGCTTTAAATCTGAAAAACTGAGCAAATAAATAACGTATGGCTACCACCAAAAACAACCCGAATCCGCCCGAACAGCTCGATGCTAACGAGCTGCAGGCGCAAGTCGTCGCCCTCATGGGTGCGGTCAAGGAAATGCAGGCTAACTCGGCTGCCAGTGCCGACAACATGCGTAAAATGCAGGAGGTTATCGACGAGCAGAATAAAAAGCTCAGCTTCTATGCCGGGCGCGCTAAGCAGGAGGAATGGGAAAACAAAAAAGGCGCTAAGGCCGGGAATCCTATCGTGAAGCTGCGCAACTACAAAGGCAAGATCGTCGTCGGCTGGTCGAATATGAAGGAAAACTGGGCTAAAAAGCTCAATGGGATTTGGAAAGAAAACCTCCGGACCACGGTGTACCTCAACGACGGCACCTCTGAAGAAGTCGATTATGCCGAGTTCTCTACCGACTACGTCATGATCGATGCCGAGGTTATCCGCCGCAGCGAGGAACCGGCCGTTGCCGAAGGGGAAATGCCGGACGTTACATTTACTTGTAAAACCAAAGATGATATAGAAGTGGTAATCAATAGCCGCTTCGTGAATTAAAAACTTATGTCTGACACCCAAGAAAACGTACCCGTCGAAGGCTCCGAAACCACTATGCCTACAGCAGAACCGGCCAAGGTCTCGTGCTATATCGGCAAACATGGCGTAGAGGAAGCTACCCGCGACGGAGACTTTACCCGCGTTAAATACACCAGCGGCGAGACTGCAGTTATCCACAGTTCGCTCTTTGATCGCATCGTAACTCCTGAACCGGTCGACACGGGCGGCGAGCCGCGCGACATCGTCTGCGCCAACATCGCCAAGGAGTTCATTGCTGCCCTTACCGTTTACGATGTTACCCTCGGCGACTTCCAGCAGGTTCTGAAAATGACCGAAAACAATGTGGTCAACCTCAAGGAGGCCAGCGATGCCGCCAAATACGGCGGACGCAAATTCTACGATGTTACCTTCGGGAACATTCGGGACACCCTTTCCGCTGCACGCGCCTAATGCCTGCAGCCCAGGTTGCGCTGATATGCATGCCATGTCAGCGCTCTCCTGGCTCGTGACGAGCTACAATTAACCGGGAGAACACCCGTGTAAAAAACTCTTAAACTCCGGGACGCAACCCGTGCAAAAAGCTGTTTAAGGAGCTTGCTAACCACATGCTCTTTTTTTGCGTATGCCTGAGCTCGGCGAGCGCAATAAATAGTTCGTGGTTGGGAAGAGCCGGAATTATTTATTCAGAATTTATTGATCCTATGATCAACAAAAATTTCGACCCGATCCTCAAGCCCGGTCACTGGCGCTTGGAATCGCGGCCGATGATCGCTTCGGTCGCTATGGAAGCGGGCGCTGCGATCTACCGCGTCGGGGATGGTACGCACACGCTCGTCACCAACTCGACCGCCAATTTCGAGGGCATTATGGCGGAAGCTATCGCGTCTACGGACAGCGACTATGCCACTTCCATGAAAATGAAAAAGGTCTGGATCCCGCTCAATACTCGCGCGGAAGCCGAGTTTACGGTCGGTGCTGGCACCTTTACCGCTGACGATGTCGGCAAATCCGTGAAGTTCAACGACTCTAAATCGGTCGCTGTCGATACCGCAGGTACGCAGTTCGTGATCACTCGGTACAAGTCGAGTACCAAAGGTGATGGTATCTTCAATCTCGCTATTAGCTAACCTTAGCCTAGTATGGAACTTAACAAGCTTACTATCCCGGACATGACGTCGCTCGTGAATATCATGTGGCTCGACGCCATGGAATCCGAAAAACGGGAAGCCTACAACTCGGGCATCTGGAAAGTTCGCCCGATCGCCGAAAACTCGGGGGATTCTCGCCGCATGAGCGAAATCGACCTCGAACAGTATGCGGAACGCAAAGGCGAGGCTGATCAGGCTGCCCGCGCCCGCTACCAGCAAGGGTATACCAAGGACTTACTCGCTTACCGCGTTGGTAAGGACATTGGTATCACCTACGAGGAACGCACACAGAACAAATACCCGGAAGTCATCGACCGTCTCAGCAACCTCGCGAGTCTCGCGGTTCGGACCATCGAACGCGACTTGTCGCTGCGCTTGGCCTTCTTCACCGCTACCTCGTACACCGAACCGAATGGCACGGTGGTCGACACTACCGGTGGCGACAGCTTGGCGTGGGCTTCTACCGCTCACACCTTGCGCGCTTCGACCTCTACCTACCGCAATATCTTGGCTAACAACCCGGTTATTTCTCGCGGTTCGCTCGAGGCCATGGAACGCATGAACATTGAAAACTCCCTTAACCAGTTCGGTGAAAAGATCCCGGGTATGGTCTGGGACGTGATCTGGACCACGGATAACCCGCAGGACTGCAACGTCGTGTCGGAATATCTCGACTCTACCGGCTCCCCGGACTTCACCAACTCGGCCGTTAAAAACGTCTATCAGTACAAATACCGCCATGTCCGCTTGCCGCGCGTTGCTTTGACCACCGCTGGTCTTCCGGACACCACGAAAGCTCGCCGCTGGGGTATGTGCTCCACGCAGTGGACCACTGCCTTCATCGGCATCTGGGAGGAACCGCATGTCACTCCGTTCGTCGATACGAACGACGGCACCGACACCTGGCGCACGGGTACCCGTGCTGGTTATGGCATCTGCCATGTTACTGGCCGCGGTAACTCGTTCTCGCTCGGTGACGGCACGGCATAGTCTCCGGATCATTTTGTGGGCAACCCCAAAATGATCCTCTTACTCCTTCGGACAAGCTAAAACCCCGTTTTTGCGGGGGACAGGTGGTCGGTGGGGCTTTGTTCCGAATAATCCATCGTTATGGATCGAAAATTCCTTAGTCGGTACGGCATCTTTGCCCGTTCCCTCCCGTTTACCACGGGCCAGATCTTCTTCGTGAAAAGCACCTCGGACGCAGACTATGCGGACGTGTCCTATGAGCTCCCGCCCTTTGACGGCGTGGTACGCCTCTATTCGACGCACGCTTTGGCTGCGGCACAGACGGTTTCCGGCCGCGGCGACATCGTTGTCTGCCCGGAATCGCTCATCACGCAGGCTGGTATCACGGCCATGGCCTCAGACGCCATGCTCTATACGCCGGGTTCGGATAACGGCGCCGGGACGAGTGTCTTGATCAAAAAGACCATCGTTTCGAGCACTATTACCACCTCGGCGCAGGACCTGAGTACCACGGCGCTCGGCGAATTCCTCGTCGACAACGTGATCCTCAAGACCAACGGCACCGGTTTGGCTGGTGCGACCAACTTCCGCATCTTGTCGAACAACGCGGTCGGCGCCCTGCCGATCCTCGAAGAGGCTGTCGCCAACCTTGGCGCCAGCGCGACGATCGACATCTATACGGCTTCGGTCGTCAAACAGCGCACCGTGCTTGAAAGCGGTAAAAAGCTCCAGTACCTCGGTACGGCCTCGGCCGGTACGGGTGCCGGTACGATTACCGTCTACGTGCACCTCATCCGCAAAACGGCAGGTGCCACGATCACCAACGTCTAGTTTCTACCTTCGGCCGCTCGTCTCTCCCGGGCGGCCGTATGGTAATAATTACTCTAATTTTAGCCAAATATGTCTTGCAATCATCAGGACTATACTATCGTCCCCGTGGTTCGGGCCGCCGCCGGTCTCACCACGTCGTACGTCGCCGGGACCGTCTTCGAGATGCCGCTGCGCAACCAGCTCGTGCTCTTGATCCAATTTACCAAGGACACCGCGGACTCGGCCGAGATCAAAGTCGAGACCAGCTACGACGGCTCTACCTATTACCAGGAGTCATTCGGTTCAGTCTCCGGCGGTACGGAAACCGATACGCTTGGTATCCACCAACTCACGGCGGCCGGCAATTACCGTATCCCGATCCGCATGTGTGATCGCTGGGTCAAAATCAGCGTGAAGGGTACGGGTACGCTTGGCGCCGCTGCCATGACCGTTAATGCCGTTATCGGCACTGTTTAACGCCTGCTTATGTCCTTCGGAATTACCAACAATCAACAAACAGTAGATCGTTCCAACGAGGACATCAAAGCCGAGCACGATCTTATCGCCGGACGCGTCGCTCACCTGCGTGAACAGGAAAAGACGCTCCAGGACCACACCGATGCCATTGCGGCCGCTGAAAAGCACAAAGCCGAGCTCGTCTTCCGCTCGCAGGAGCTCAAACAAGAGGTTTCACGCCTGACGGACGACAAAATGAAACTGGCCCGGGAGGTCGAAATCGAACAGAGCACGCTCGATGTTGCTCGCCGCGCGCTCGAGCTTACCAACCAAGCCATCGCGGAAGGTCAGAAACAGCTCGCTACGCTCGAGGAGAGCGTTCGGCAGGCTAAAGTGCTCGCCGATAGCGTCCAGGCCTCGAATAAGGCGCTGGAGGACAAAAAAACCGCTATTGCCGCCGAGCTCGACCGACTCGATGCGACGCTGCGCGAGGCCCTGGCCAGCCATAGAGAGAACGTCGGCCGTTTAAAGGCCGAGATACAGCGCACTACCGACAATCTCGCTGGGCACACCGCCGAGCTCGAGGAAAAGAAAAAAGAAATCATCGACCACAACGCCCGCCTGACGGCCGTGCGCCAGCAAGTCGACCAGGCCCACAAGGATCTCGCGGATATCGAACGCCATAAAACGGCAGCAGTCGCTCAAACCCGTGAGGAGTGCGAAAATCTCCGCCAACAAACCAACAAATGGGCCGAGGACCGGCGCCACGAGATCGCCGAACAGGTCGGCTGGGCCTCTAAACAACAGCAAATCAACGAAGAAAAACTTGCAAAACTTGTCATGGTTAAAAAAGAGCTTGAAAAAATCCATAATCGCCCCATTCACATAGCTGTTTAAAACTGTATGCCATTTGGTATCACCCAAGAATTTGGGCACGCGCTCACCATCAAAGATGAAGGGCTTACGCTCACCGCGAACGCTGCGTCACTAGATTTTACTGGCGCCGGGGTCTCAGGCACGGTTCTTGGTAATGCGGTAACCGAGACTATCGCTGGTGGTGGTACGTCGTTTACGCCAGTTAAAAACGAAATTCCAAGTGACCCTATTAACGGCTCAAATACTGTTTTTAACCTTGCCCACACCCCGCTGTACGGCGTCATCGTTGTGCTCAATTCTGGAACGTTAACACCTACTACAGGTGGGACGATAGGCGATTATGCGCTCTCTGGCTCGGTTGTGACCTTCGTCATCCCGCCACCAACCGGCTCAATTATTACTTTCTCGTATGAATTTTAAAAATATTCTTCGTAATATCGTGATAATTGCGGTGGGGGCGCTTATTGTTAATCAAGCTGTTAGTGCAGCCTCGACCATTTTGTTTGGGTATCAAGGTGGTACGGGTTATGGCCCGACGACTTCGGCCTCGAACGTCGGGAAATTCCTGCGCGTAGCATCGTCTACCCCGTATCTCACGTACGATTTTGCGAGCGTGCTGACCGCCACCCCCACCTTCCAACAAGTCACTGACCAAGGATCTGTCACAACTAACGCCATTACCTTTGCTGGCGGTACTTCTACCGCCGGTCTTGTTGCGCAAGGACTCCTAACCGCACCTACAGGCTCATTCACCTATATTGACGCAACCACAACCAACGCTACGTTTGCCACAGTTGGAACACTTACCGCAAGCAACGCCACTATCACGAACGTATCAAGCACTAACATGTCGGTATCTTCAAGCTTGCTTGTTACGGGTAAGGCCGTATGTCTGGCTGATGGTACTAACTGTTTGCCAACAACTACTCCAACATTGCAGCAAGTGGCTACGGCAGGCAATACGACGTCGCTCGCTCTCATCTTCGCCGGTGGAACTTCAACGGCTAATTTCGTCGTTACAGGGACATTAAGCGCCCAAACCACTACTCTCGGACAAACTGCTATCACCAACGGGTTATCAGTAGTAGGCAATGCAACCATATCAGGGAACGCAACGAGTTCTAATTTCTTCGCTACAGGACTCAGTGGGACGAACTTAACGTATACCTCAGCGACTGGCACCAACCACACCATAACCAACCTAACATCAAGTAACGTTACTATTTCCGGGGGCACAATTAACGGAACTTCAATCGGTGCTACCACCCCGAGTACGGGAGTATTTACGAACGCAACATCAACTAACCTTGCCGTTACGGGTTCGATTACAGGGGCTAGTCTTAGTCTGTCTGGGGCTCTTGTAGTTTCGGGGGTTACAACTTTAGCGACTACCACCGTAACGAATTTCACCGCCTCTAACACCTCAACGCTGGCGACAACTACGGCCACGACACTGTCTGTAAGTGGTGCAACGACCTTGACCGGCGCAGCCACCGCAGGGAGCACCTTAGCGGTGACTGGCGCAGCCACATTTTCAAGCACGTTGAGTGTCTCAGGAGCAACAACGCTAGCAACGACTACCGTCACTAACTTCACCGCCTCAAGAACAAGCACACTAGCTACTACGACCATTACTTCACTATCTGTTAATGGGGTTGGTTATCCATCTGCCGCGGGTTCAGCAGGGCAGATTTTTAGATCGAACGGAACAAATTTTGCGCTTTCAACCTCTATATGGCCTGACACCACCACAATTAATCAAATCCTCTACTCTTCAGCAGCTAATACGATTGCGGGAATTACTACCGCGAACAACGGGGTACTTGTGACCACTGGCTCTGGTGTCCCAGTAGTAAGCTCGACCCTTCCGACCGCGGTGCAAGGCAATATCACCAGTGTCGGTACACTCACCGGCCTTACCGTATCTGGGCTAACCTCTCTTGCTTCTACGACCATTACAGGCAATGCAACGACCACGGTTAATCAGGTAGTTGGTGGCACGCTTTCGGTCACCGGTGCTTCTACGCTCACAGGCAACGTCACCGCCGCAGGGACATTGACGGTTACGTCTTCGGTTACTAATACGCTCAAATTAGCAACGAATGGTTTTTCAAAGTTGGGTGATTCAGCGCCAAATATTAAGACTGCTTATTTTACCGGGACCACTCCCGATGGGAGTAGTGGTGGCGGAGCAACAGCAGTCACTTTGACAGGTATTAACGCCTCAAAAATTATTAGTATCACTGTTATGTTCGATTTCAGTGGTACGGGATTCTGGATGATGGCGGGTTACGGGACTTCTCCTGGGTATAAGATGGACTGGTATACCGACAATGATACATCTAACGCAACACTTTATCTCAACACCGCAAACCTACCAGATTCAATTAATGTCGGAGTTCGTGAGGCGCGTATTTACGTAACTTATATTGAATAGTATGGAGCCATTTGAAATTTATACGTTTGTTGGATTAAAAGAAGAAAAAAAAGAAAATATAGTCACAAATATAAATCAAAGAACATATTTTATCCGCGAAATTCTTTCGGATGGAACGTATCTATGTGATATCTATAATGGTGAAAATTTAATCGAAAAACATTATATAGTTAAATTGCCAACCAATAAATACGAAATTAAAAAAGTTAAAGCGACATATAAAATTCGTGAGTTCTACCAGTCCACAGCAACATGGATCGATAATCCACGAGTTTTCGGAAGTATAACGGAGATTGAAAACGCAGTAACAAACGGTGAGGTAAATACCCGATTTTGGGAAGTGTGGTTGGTTTCTATTTATTGCGATTCGAGCTGTAAAAAATTCGGTATCGATCCAACGGCACCGTGGCCGCCTAAAGTAGCGTAATATGGTCAATCTTGAAGCCCTCCACGTGATGGTTCAAAATTTACAAAATATTGTTACCGAAATTAAAGACGACGGAAAAAAAACCCTCGCCCAGGCACAGGCTACAAATGGGCGTGTTAACGGGCACGACTACGCCATCAAATCGTTGGCAGAAGATGTTGAAAGCCTAAAAAAGACTCGTAGTAGTTTGTTCGACTGGGTATTGCGCCTGCTTATGGCGGCATTTGGCGCCCAGACAATTTTTGGCCAGCTGGCTGAGGTCGTTAAGCATCTTATGCAGTAACTCAATATGTGTGAAAAAAATACCTGCTACATAACAAATGTTCTATTAAAAGTGCTCATCGTAATTATTGTTTCAGTAATTGGAGTGATCATCTGGCGCGGTTTCGAACGTTTGCAAAATGAAATCTTCGGCATAAAGGTCGTTCTTGCCGAGGTTGGAGGATACATTAAAGAATCTAAATAATGCCTAGTATATGCCCAAAATTACGCCGGGCGCTCGCCGCCTTATTCAAGGAGTAAAAACGTATCTCAACGAAAAAGACAAGCCTATCCCCCCCAAAAAATATCAACCATCTAGTGTGCTTGTTCGTAAACCTGGCAAAAAAACTTATGCTTAATCTGCTTAACAAAGAGCAAATCATCCAACCTCGTGCGGTGTCGCTTATCCCGGAAGCAAAAAAAGACCCTCGCGACTACATTCTATCGGCGACGCATCCAGACATCGAAAAGCTCGGTATGGTCGTTACTCCCGACGGTCAGTGGATGGATAGCGTCACTGAGTTTGAGCTGCAGCGCAACAATATTTTTGACCAATATGCGTGTGTCACGCATACCGGTTGGAACGGCACCCAGTGCCTTGCGAAGCGCAAGTATAATGCGGTTTTAGATAAATCTAAACGATATACCGCGGTCAAATCAGGCACTATCCCCCGTCGCGGTAATTCGGTAACTAATGTCGTCGAATCTATTCGCAACGATGGTGGTGTCGAAGAAAGCGACTATCCAACTACGGTAGATGGGATGACTGAGGCTGAATTCTACAAAAAAATCACTCCTGAGATCGACCAAAAAGAAAACTTCAGACCGTTCTGGTTGTTCAATCACGCATGGGTAGATGGTAATAGTCCGGAGATGATTATGGCTGCGCTACGTGTTTCACCAATCATGGTAAGCGTATGCGGTAACTACAACTTCGATCAAAATGGCTATATCGCTCAGGACCGGTCAGGATTCATCACCCATGAAGTTCTTATCGTTGGTTATGAGTTGAACAAATACTGGATTGTGCTTGATAGTGAAAACCAGAACGGATTTGTCCGTTTTGCTTGGGACTATGTCTTCACAGCTCCAAAAGCACTCTACTTAACTAAAAAGAATTTTATGCAAATCTATCGTATTAAAGGCCGTTCAGCCATGTATTTCTTGAATCCTGAGGGTAAAGTCGTCGTACCGTTTACCGATGGCGTTATCGCCGGTGGGTCGTTGTTTAAAATTTTCTTTGGCGACTATAAGAATGTGAGCGCAAACCTCCAGCTAGTCGAAAGAGAAGAGCTTCTCCCTTACCCTATCGCACCTTACTCATTTACTACTATCTAGTATGGACACTAAATATTTCCTCAAATCAAAGCGTTTTTGGGGTCTTGTCGCCTCGCTTGCTGGTTTCAGCGTCACCGTCATTGCGAAATTTTTCGGGCACGATGTCGAGCAATACATCGAGGTTATTGGCTATGCCCTCCAAACATTTGGTATTCCATTCACGGCCTACGGGGCCGCTGTAGCACAGCAGCCGCTCGGCTTTAAAAATGAGACGTATGGAAAATAAAATTTTTCAACTACTGCGTCGCTTATTGTTCCCGTTGACCTTGCTCTCTCTTCTAGTTGCTGTTCCTGCACAAGCCACGCTGTACCAGTTTTATCGAGAACAAGGTAAACCGCTACCCAGCCTTGCCGAACGCTCGCAGCTTGCGTCTACGCTTGGTGTACGGTCATACACAGGAACTGCTAGCCAAAATACGCTGTTAGAGTACTACCTCCGGTCGAACATTGAAGAAGACCAGACCATTGGTTTTGGTGTTGCCACTGATTACGATACTACCCTTGCGCAGTCCATGACTTCCAACCAGAGCTATCTCGTTGTTTCGTCCCTGCTCACGCGTGATGGTCAAACGGTTTCCTTGGCTAACCTTAACGCTTCTAAGGTCTTTCTCACTATTGAGCCGGGTGCGAGCAAAGAAGAGCTCGTGGTTTGCACGGGCGTTTCTACCACGCTGAATCGGTTTGATGGTTGTACGCGCGGCCTCGCGGGCATCGGCACCTCTACTGCCTCAGTAGCTGCCAACCAAAAAACCCACATTGCGGGTTCGAAGGTCATCATGTCGAACGTTCACTACGTTTATAACGAATACGTGGATCGCGATACGGCCCAGACGATCGACGGCCTCAAAACTTTCACGACCATCCCACGCATTCCAACCTCTACCCCAACTGACCCGAGCGAGGTAGTGAGTCTGGCGACATTAGCTTCGACGAGCTACTCGGGAACCGTAAATGCGACTGATGTACAGAAAGGCATCGTCGAGATCGCAACCGACAACGAGTTCGTCAACGGAACTGCGACCGGGGCTACGGGGGCATATCTCGTTGCTACGCCTGCGCAACAACTTACCTACAGGACAACACACCTTAATAGTGGCATTACTTACGGGCAGACGCTGGTTTATGGTGATGTCCTATTCGTTAGCACAACAAACAGCTACCTCAAAGCACTGGCAACCGATAGCTCCGTAGTTGGAAAAATTGCAGCAGTTGCCTATGACAGCGCCGCGACCGGGACATTCAGCAAGGTATTTTTCCCTGGTTCGCTTGTCTATTCTGGTTCTAACCTTACGACAGGTACGCCGGTATATCTTTCGGATACTGGTGGAGTATCTGCTACAGCAGGAACGTACAAAATACCAATCGGCGTAGCGCTCAACAATACAGCTTGGATATTCAATCCGATTAGTGACTTCATTCCGCGCTCAGTAACAGCAACGGAAAGTTTTATTCCGATAGCGACCGCGAGTGGAACGTTGCAGAGAGGGTGGGTACCATTCCAGTATGGTGGCGATTGTTCTGATGGGGCGCTCACAATATCGTCTGGAACGACGACCATAAATCTTGGCAGTGCCAGCATATTCACCAAAAACTACTCTTCAATATCAATCACGGGTACAGGTGTTCTATTGTTTAGTAACCCGGCTTCTTCTGGGACAGTTATCAACCTTAAATCGTGTGGGAACACAACGCTTACATCGAGTGCTAACCCCATGATCGATCTCCGTAGTATGGGGGCGACTGGAGGTAGCGGTGGTGTTGCTGGAACAGGTACGGGTGGAACTAACGCGACCAACTGGATAGCCGGCTTAGTGGGCGGAGGTAATGGTGGTGGCGCTGGTGGATCGACAATATACGGCGCTGGTGGCGCTGGTGGATCAAGCGCTTCGGCAGCTGGTACGGCTGGTGTG
>ERZ724505.159-NODE-159-length-43644-cov-6.107802_pt1 | contig 43644 bp, 61 predicted proteins | sample MGYA00376038_ERZ724505 | MGnify/ENA primary metagenome ERZ724505 (study PRJEB28724, sample SAMN07190884) | wastewater metagenome | isolation source: effluent of sewage treatment plant in Hong Hong | place: Hong Kong | collected 2016-03-17 ... | reverse complement strand
GCATACAAATGCCCGGCTGGGGTGTGGACCATCGGATATGGTTCAACAGGCGCTTATGTCTATGAAGGTTTGAAAATTACCCAAGAACAAGCCGATGATCTTTTAAGGAAAGATCTACTGCGTTTCGAAGAGGGAGTATCCAAACTCTGCCCGGTGGCTTCGGACAACCAATTCTCCGCTTTGGTGAGTTTTGCCTTCAACTTGGGACTCGGCTCTCTTCAAACCTCAACGTTGCGTCGAATGCACAATGAGGGTAATTACGAGGCCGCAGCAGGCCAATTCACGCGATGGAACAAGGCGAAAGGAAAAGTTTTGAACGGCCTTACCCGTCGCCGAGAAGCCGAAGCGCGGCTTTACCGGAGTAAGGTGTGATGTTTCCTACGATCATGTCGCCAGATGGGCGCCGAGCATGGGCATTCGCTGCAATTTGTGGTGGGTGCGTTGTATTTACGATTTTTGCTGCGGTTGGTGTCTGGTTAATTTCTGGCAATGAACTCTATACACTCATTCTTGCCTTGGCTGCGCATGTGCAAATTCTTGTCGGCATGACCGCGCTAGGTTGGACTTTGGGGCGACGATTGCAGGCGGAAGTGACCAAAGACGGTGCGAAGATTAATGATCAAGCCTCTGATACGGAGCAAGCGACATGATCGAAGCGGGAATTCTCGCCTACCTCAAGCGGCGGTGGCCTATGTTCGCGATCGCGTTTCTCGCGGTAGCAATACTGTCCTTAGCCTATTGTAAGGGTGTTTCGGCCGGAAAATCGGGCGAGGTGGTCAAGCAGCAGAAGCGCGAGATTGAGACGCAACAGGATCTCGGCCGCGCGAACGAAAAAGCGGGTGATCAGCGCATGAAGGATACCATGCAGTCAACCACGCAACAGAAGGAATTGGAAGATGCTCTCGCAGCTACGAACGATCCTGATAGGCAGCGCGCTTTGCGTGGTTGCATCATCATGCGCCAGCAGGGTAGAGACACATCGCACCTTCCCGCCTGCCGCTGATCTCCGAGCGGCGCCAGAGCCGACATATCCGGCTGCGGCGCTCGAACCAGGACCAGCCGGTGAAGCGGCCGAACGGGTATGGTGGAATGATGTACTCATTTGGGGCCGCGGGGAAAAGGCGCGCGTGCAACGCATTTGCAAGTGGGCGGTCGATCTCGGCATGAAGGCACCGCCCGGCTATTGCGACTAGCGCCGGGCAACCCGAGCCCCGAGCCACACTCCAACCAGTGCGAGCGCGCCGCCGATCGCGACGAAATAGATCAGTTCGTTCACAGGAATTTCCTTCCGTAGTGGGCGATCAAGATTGCTTCGGCTCGCCCATCATCTTTCACGCGGCCGAGCAATCCGGCCGATCTTGGATATAGTGCCGTGGCCTTCTCGCGGCTGGCGCCCTTGCTCGAATTCAGCAGTCCAAGCTTGCCCTTCCACACCGTAGGGGTAACGAATTGCACGGCCGCGCCGGAAGCCACCGCCAGAGCGTGCGCAAACCCGAGCGATCGGCCGAAGGTGAACATGCTCGTGACACCTTGCCCTGGCCGGGCGGATACGTCCTCGATCACGACGAGATCAACGCCGGCAAAGTCGAATGCGGCCGACCAGGATCCTTGCCAATCATGCCATGCCGGCACGTCCTTGCCTTTCAGCTTTACGCGCGGAACGTCCCACACCTGCACGGCCCCATCGGGGTAGGTGATCGCGAGTGCGCCGGTCTTGCCGGGGTCAATGCCGGCGATGATCACGATCCATTTTCCGCGCGAATGGCGACGAGAAAATCTTCGACATTCCTATAATGCTCGACTTGCGGAAGGTGGTGAAACACCGTTTCGCGGGGACCAATTATTGACAGCCGTTGACCAAGTGCCAATGCCATACCGAATTCGATATGTCGCCCGCCGCGAGTATTGCTACGCGGCTCTTCCATGAGTGAAATACACCAATCGGCGGCGAGCACATCTTCAACGTCTTCCAGTGCGAAACGCTGGCGTTCGCTGTCTTCGGCTTGCCGAGAAAGGCCGGTAGGCATCACATGATCGCATTCGGGTTTGACCCATCGACTAGTGATGATGTGCCCGAGCGCCTTTAATTCGTGTGCCAGTGCGTTGCATTCAGGACGGCGAGAAAATCGCGCCGCAATGTAAATCTTTTTAGAAAGGGCACCCATTGTCAATCTCCTGCTTCAAAAACGGCCGCAACCACGCGGGCGGCTGATGGAAGGGTATGCCGTCCTCGATCCTCTCGCGCACAGGCTCTTCCTCGATTCCCTTGGTCACGAAGAGCCACCATTGGCGCGTCGTGAGTGTCTGGAACGCTCGGCCGGGGCGAAGCGATTGCAGCGCCCGGTTGACCTCTGCGGGCTCGGGCTTGACATGCTCGACGCAAAGCGTGCTCGGACCAGCCGGGCAGCAATGATCGACCTGTAGCCCGGTGATCTCGAAACCGTGAATGTGCATCGCGGCCCAACGGTGGGCAAACCATCGCGCCCCTTCGAACCAGAATGAGCCGTAAGGCTCGCTGTGCCCCCGGCCGGAAGTCTTGCCCCCTATCCACATCACGCAGCCGGTGACGGGATCGAAAGCGCACCGTTCGGCAAACCGTTCCAGCGCCGGGCGCCACTTCGGATTGTCGGGGCCGCGCGGAAAACTCATTTCCGATACCTCAACATCTTCTCGACCTCGGCCTTCACCCGGAAGCGCCGCTCGATCACCCAAGGATCCACGTCTTCCATAATCTGCTTGACGATCTCGCACAGGTCGGGGCGGTCGGTTTCTTCGTAAACCAGTTCGTCGTGAACCTTGAAAATCGTGCGCAGTCCGGCCTTCTCGCCGCGCTTCATCGCCGACACCATGAGATCGCGGGCGCTGCCTTGGATACAGTCAGCCGTCACCATGCCGTGCCACGCCAGATGCCGGCGAAATTTCTTCCCTTGGTAACTCATGAACGTCCAGGAAGGGCGCTCATTGCCTTGCGGGTCAAACGTGGTTGTCTTGCGCGGCCGGTGATACCAAAGCTTCCGGCCGCTCGGCAGGCGCATGGTCATGAAGTCGTTTTCACGGCGCCACTCGATCCCGAGAAAATCGTAGGTCTTCGCGTGATCACACCACGCCGCGTTCACGCTGGCTTCCCACAGCCCATACCAGAACTTCGGCACCAGCGGGGCAAATTCAGTGCGGTAGGTGTTCACCGCGAGCATCGCTAGGTCGATGCTTTCCTTCGGACAGAACCGGGCGCGGAAACCAACCGGGCCAAGCCCGTAGCCGTTGCCAAGCACACAGTTTTTCCCGATCTGCCCTTCCTTTTTGTGTTCCGGCAGCTTGCGATTGATCGGCCGCTTGAAGACCAGCGAAGCCATTTCCGAATAAACATCTAGGCCAGCGTGCATCTGCTCCACGCGGTCATGCTGCCCGGCCATCGAGAGAAGGTTGCGCGCCTCGACCGAAGCGAAGTCCCCGGCGACCAGCACTTTGCCTTCCTCGGGCACGATACAGGATCGCAGGGATGAAATGACCGCCGAGAAAATATCGTCGCCCCAAATCTCTTTGATATGGTCCACGTTGCGGGTCATGATCGCGTCGGCGAGAATGTCAGCCGTGAGCCCTTGCCGATCGCCGATCTCGCCTCGCGGATAGTTCTGGACCTGTATTAGCCGCCCCGCGTCCCGGCCGGTGCGGGCGCCGTGATATTGCGTTGCATACCTCACGCGGCCGTCCATGCCGGCACACTCCAACATGCGTTCCAGCTTCGCCACGCTCGACGAGGCGAGAGAGCGCCGCAGGGTCAGGACTTCGTGGACGTGGTAGGGTAGCGGTTCGGCGAAATCCTCAATCCCAAATTCATCGTCAGGATCCAAGATCGCGTCGAGCGTGGCCTTGCGCATGTCACCGAGCGCCACGCCTTGATCGTTTACCCAATTCAGAATTTTCTCGCGCTGTGTCGGTTTGAGTCCGGTCAATTCCCGGAATCGCTCGGTCATGGGAATTCGCACCTGATCGAGCACGTCGATACAGGCATGGACAAATTCGCGATCAATCTTAATCCCGCGCTGGTTCACCTTCTGGTCGATGATCCACGTTTCCCGTTCGGAGAGCCCGAGCCCTTGCGTGGCGACATAGACGCCATACTGTGCTTCAACATCGTCACCGCAATATCTGTAGAGACGATCTAAATTATATGGAATATGATGTGACCAGCCGCCGTCCTTGTCAGGCTTGCACATCACCAGCATGTGCCGATGCCCATCCATGTCTTTCTTCACCGGCAGTTCCAGTGCGGTAACGAGCGCGTCGAGCCCGAGCGGGAGTGCCTTCATGCCAGCGACGGCCATAGTGTCATGCCACCGCTCTGGTGGCAATTCCGGATAGCCCATCGGGACCAGGTGAAATTTCCACATCGCTTGTTCAAAGCCGGCGTTGTGGGCGATGAAAATCACCGCGGGATCGTTCGCCAGTTCCATAAGCTCGGGGTCGAGCGCGTGAAGCGCTTTCTCTGAAAGAACGCGCGTCGTCTGCGGCTGTTTGTCCACGACGACTTTCAAAGCCAGGCAGAGCGGGAATGTGCTCATGTCGGCCGCGTATTTCCAGGCGCCTATCTTTTGCAGATTGGCTCGGCTGGCTGTTTCAAAAGTCCGCCACAACGTATTTCATGCTGTGGTCCCCCTTTCTAGTTCTGGCGAAGGCATTCTTTTGCCCCGCGGATTTAATGAAGCTACTCGCGTGCCGTGACGAAAAGCATCTTCGATATTTTGAAAACGAGTGCCATATTCTAAGTTATCAAGCCGCGAGTTAGTCCTAACACCGTCGCGGTGCCTTACCTCTTTACCAACCGGGCATGGTCCGATGAAGGTTTCAGCAACAAGCGAATGGACCGTGCGAGTTTTTCCGCGCCCAAGTGCAACAGTTGGGTATCCATTTGAGGCAATTCCAGGTTGCAAAATCTTGCCAGGTTTCGTGTAAAAACCCATACGGCTTCCACCCCACACTAAATGATCGCGACTACGCACCCGCCCGAGATTGCTCACCTCATAGGTTGCGTTCGACGGTAAGGTGCGCCATTCTTCAATCACAGGTCATACTCCGCGGGCGTCTCGATCAGGTCGATGCACTTCCCGACTGGCAGCGGGCCGATCCAGCCGAAAACCATACGGCCGCAATGCCACCGCCCGCCGTGCCAGGTTGCGATGATGGGTTCGAACCAATCGGCGACTTGCCGACCCTGGCATCGCACGAAAGCGACGTAGCGCCCATCGGTCGGCGGATTTCCGGTCTGGATTTCTAAGGCAGACATTGAGCACTCACCGGACAATGTGCGCAATCATTTTCAGCGCGAGCTTGGGGGCCAGGATTGGATTTGAAGCAGCCCGGTTTATCGCTCGGCCAGCGAAAATACATGCCACATTTGCGGCAATTCGCGCTTGGTTTCTTGCCGTCGAAATTTTGGTGATGGTGCCAAATCAGGCACCAGATAGCTTTCAAGCGCACGGCTTTTCTCCTACAAAGAAAAGGCAGCAGACTATTTATGCCCCGGTCTGCCAGCGGATAAAAGCGCAATGCGCTAAACGACTTATATCAGAACGCCGGTTCGTCGTCCATACCACCGGCCTGCGGTGCGTTCGCGGTCGGATCGTAGTCGGAATACCCGGCGTAGCTGCCGAATACTTCGTTGTTGCCCGGTCCACCAGCGCCAGCAATGCGCTCACCCTTGCGAATGAACAGGCAGTTTTGCAGATAGGCGGTCACGCCATCCTTGGCATCGAGCGTCTTGCGACGGAACGCCTTGAAGGCGAGCGCCGGGACCACGTAGGCGCCAGGATAGAAGAGATCCTTGCCGGCCTGCGCGCGAGCGTGCTCTTCGGCCGGGATATCCACGATCTTGCCGGCTTCCAGCTTCGCCAGTTCGATATCATACTGCGACGAGGCGGTGATGATACCGGCATAGGGCTTGTAGAGTTCGGCGCGCTTTTCGGCCTTTTCCTTGATCTTGAACGCTTCATCGGCGCCCTTGCCCTGCGCGTCGAGTTCGGCCTTGGCGATCGCGCGCTTTCCGGCCGTGGTGCCGCTCATGCAAGCCAGGTAATAGTCGTTCGGGTTTCCGGAGAATGAGCCGAGTTCGGCCGTGATCCCCTTGACCATGATATCGACGATTGCCTTGAAATCCTCTTCCTCGATCCCGAAGGTGCCCGAGAACTTGGGAGTGGCATTCTGGACGCCGCGGGGTGCCGATTTCGCCGTGATCGACGAGAACAGCAAGCGGGCCGGCTTGATCAGCGTATAGCGGTGAGTTTCAGCCATCGTTACTTCCTTTTGTCCCTTCGTTGAGATTTCCCGGTTCGCCAAGGGGGACCAATCGGCGAGGGGAATTTCGAGTATGGAGTGCAATCGCAGTCCTGCCAATTATTATGTTCAAAACTGCCGTCTCGCATGTAACCCCGACCTTCCCGGCGAAGATAAAACCCTTCGCCTTTACAGCGCGGACAATTCGGGTGGTGGTGCGGGCTCGGCATTTTAGAAACCCGCTTGCTCGGGCGTCTGCTCGAAATTGGCGAACGTGGTAGCGTTCGTGCGAGGCTTCGCTTCCGGCCGGGGATCGGTCAACGGAGCGACGGACAACGCCGCGCTCTCGGGCTTGTAGCCGAATTCCAGGGCGAGTTCCTTGCCGCGGCTGGAAAGCTTCTCGGCACCGGCCGGGGAGATCAGTTCGCGGGGCTTGTAAGCCTTGTCGCCGAATGCGGCTTGCAGCGCAGCGGCAGCGCCGGGCTTCCATACGCGGGCGACTTTCTTTTCCACCAGCTTGGCGCTCGGGATCACCCCGCCACCGATCAACCGGGCGTGAACGGTGGTTTCCACCGCCTTCATGAAGCGGCGCACATTTTCACGCTCGGAGTAGTAGCGATCGAGTTCTTCGTTGGTAAGCATGGCGATAAAATCCTCGCTGGCTTCGGCGTATTCGTTGAACGCCTTCTGCATTTTGGGGCATTCGAGCATGACCGGGCAAAATTGGCAATGCTCGCCGGTTGTGAAATCTTCGAAGGTCGGAGTGTCGGCGATCATGAGAGAGTTCATGCGGGGCAGCAATTCGTTGTGTCCCCAATCCAGCACTTCGCCGAGCGTGGTTTCCCAAATGTCGGGCTCTTCGAACACCCCGTAGAAATTCGGCTGCACGATCCCGAGCGAAACCTTCATGGACCTGTCCGCGGCGCGAAGCCACTGGTCGGACATGATCATGATGAAGGCGTAGTAGAGCAACTGCCGGTTCCGGAAAGCGGCGACCCCGATTCCTTCGCCATTCTTGTAGTCCCGCAGGAAAACACCGTCCGAGCGGGACCAGAAACCGAAGTCCACGGTGCCGCGCAGCAGCGGGTGAATTTCGGGAAGGTGAATGGTTTCCTCGATCAGCAACCGACCTTGTTCCTGCCGGCGCGAGAGTATCCCCATGCACTCGTTGAAATAGATGTGGGCAGCGTCGAGTGAAAGGCCATCGGGCCAGCCGGCGATGTAATCACCAAACTGCTCACCCAGGAATTCGAAAGGTTCAAGACCCATCGCCACCGCCTTGGCACACAACTCGTGCGCGGCGGTCCCTTCCTTGGCATATTCGCTTTCGATGTTCTCGAAGGTGCCAGCTTGCAACTGCTCGCGATGCAGCAGAAACGAGCCTGCGCATGTCATGAAGCGGTGCGCTCCGCTCCCGCCTAGCGGGGAATGTTCGAGTTCGATCATGGCTACTTCCTAAATTATCGTGGTTGGCAGACTTCCGGTTTCCCGGCCCGGTCTGCCAGCGGGGCGACCCGACCGCGCGTCGGACATTCGTTAGCCGGCGAAGGTGATCCCCGCCTTGGCCTCGACCGCAGCGGCGAAATCGGCGCGCTTGTCTTCGGCGATGTTGCGGCTGTGAGCCACTTCACCTTCGGCGACAAACTGCGCGATGATTTCCTTGATCGGCGAAGGATCGCCAAGCTTCACCGCCGCCTGGTTGCAGAGCGCGCCAAGATCGGCGTCGGTCCACTTGCGGGCCGGGACGGCAGCAGCGGCCGCGCCAGCTTCGGCATCGGTCTTCGCAGCAGCTTCACGGAACGCGGCGAATTCGTCGTCGTCGTCCGAAGATGCTTCGGCAGCGGGTGCAGCCGCCGAGCCAGCATCGCCGGCAGATGCGGACGGCGAAGCTTCCGGGGATGCCGGCGCCGCAGCAGCGGCATTGCTCGGCGAAAAACCCGGCTTATCGGCCGGCCGTGTGACGCCGACCTTCATTCGCCAATAGCCGTCCTTGGTCTTGCCCTTGGTCGAAGCGTGGAGATCGGCCGACCACGACCAGCCACCAGCGTCAACTTCGCCATCGGTGTTCTCGGACGCTGTTTCGCCAGCAGACGGGGCAGAACCATCGGAGCCGGAGCCCGTTTCGCTCACCGGCAAGCTCTCCTGCGCAGGTGCCTTCATCGCATCAGCCAGAAGCATCGCATCAGCCAGAGCCGACGCACCAAGCATCGCATCAGCCAGAGCCGACGCACCAAGCAGCGCGTAAACGCTGGCAAGCTGTGCCGCGCTCGTAACCACGATGCCAACATGCATCGGGAAATCATTGTGATCCTTCATTTCACTTCTCCTACAAATCGAGATTAGCAAAGTCGCCGTGGTATTGCAAAGCTGCCCGATTGTAAGCATCTGCGGCAGCTTCTCGGGTGGCGAAATACCCAAGATTTTTGTTCGATCCTCTACGACGGATCGTGGCAAGCCACGCTCGACGCCCTGAATTCCATGACACCCCTTTAAACCCGGAAGTGTTGTTTTTCGGTTTTCTCCGGTTGCACACATTCTCCGAATTCGTCGCTAATCTCAAATTCGAAATCCTGTTGTCCGCCCGGTTTCCGTTAATGTGGTCGATTTGCTGAACAGGCCAATTTCCATAATGTAAATACCACGCAACCCGATGCTCCAAATGCTGCCGACCCTGGAACCAAATTACTCGGTATCCAGCGCGACTCTCGCAGCCTGCTTCTCGCCAGAACTTTCCCGTCTCGGGATCGTAAATAGGATCAGCATTCTTTGGCATCGAGCACCTTGTAAATTGTATTCATCTTCTCCAACGCCTTCACCAGAATTTTTTCGGAGATCGAGCCGGGGGCCACAAAAATCTCCGCGGTCACTAGGTTCTCCTGGCCGATACGATCGAGACGGGAAACGGCTTGTTCGTTTTGAGCCGGCACCCAATCGGGTTCTGCCAAGTAGCACCGGGAACAAACCTGTTGCAAACCATCCAGACCTGTTCCCGCTGCCTGAATGTTGCCGATGAAGACCCTTACGTTAGGATCATTCACGAAATCGTCAACCGCTTTTTGTCGTGCGGTGGGGGATTTCGAGCCGTCAATTCGAACGGTGCCGAACCGGGACAATTGTTCTTCAAAAATTGAAAGCACTTCCAGGTGCCACCCGAAGATTGCCAGCTTTTCGTCGCTGCCTTCGAGAAAATCAATTGCGTAGTCCACGATTTGCGGCGCGAGAGCAACGCCCATAAGCCTGCGGGCTTCGGCGATGTGCCCGAGAATTTCAAAATCCTTGGTGGTCTGAATCTCGTCGATCGAGAGCCCGAGCATCCCTTCCGCGTCGAGCGCGCCTCGAACCGCCCCATCTGCCTCGCACTTCACGATCGCGTAGCGTGGTGGCTTCATGAACTTGAGTACGTCCTTTTTCTCGTGCCGGGCCATGACATTGACCCGCAGCCGATTTTGCAACTCATGCTCAAGGCTTGTGCTTTCCAGCTTGAACCGCTTGCCTTCGATGGTCTTCATGTCGGCTTGGCGGTTGTAGCGTTCCTTGAATTTTTCTTCGCTCATGAAGTCGATCGCTTCGTGGTCAAAAAACCGGATCAGGTTGTAGCATTCGCTCGGGCGATTGAGTAGCAGCGTGCCGGTCAAAGCCAGGTGCTCTTCGCAGTAGTGAGCGATCGCCTTCATCTTCTCGTCGCCGTGCTGATATTCGCCGCGGGAATTTCCGAGAATGGCGCGAGTGGTGAGCGCGTCGATATTCTTCATTTTGTGCGCTTCGTCGCAAATCATCAACTGCCAGTTGTATTTCGAAATCGCCCGGATGATTGCCGGATTACGTGCAGCGTCGTAGGAGATCACTTGGTAATGCGCGGTCGGGTGAATTCCATCCTTCACCTTGAGCATCACCGAAACGTGGCACCGCGGGATAGTGGACCACTCCCGGATCCTCTCACCCCATTGCAGCCGCACCGATGCCGGCACGATCACAAGAATGCGCTGAAACTCTCGCTCGTTTGCATAGGCGATGCTGGTAGGGGTCTTGCCTAGTCCCGGCTGGTCCCCATTGATCCCACCATTTCGCGCCAGCAGATAATCGAGCGTGGCTTTCTGGTAGTCCCACAATTCCTTGCCAGGCGGCAGGCGCTTCGTGCCGATGCCGTCGAGCGCGCGGGACAACTCGATTTGCTTGCGGTAGCCGCGCAGCTTCGGGCAATCGTCGTCGGCGAGATCGGCCAAGGAATAGGGATTGGTTGACCAGAGCACGGCCTTGTCGCGGCTGGATGCACTCGTGGAAAATGTCAGGCCGCGGTAGGCCATGAGGTTCGCCACCTGCTTTTTCTGCGCGCTCGGGACGTGCAGCACAAAGTTGGAACCGTTCTCGGTGACGTGCATTTTCACAGGTCATATTCCATTTTCGTGTCTTGTCCGAGAATTGGCGGGGGAGTGGCGCCGCCGAGACGTGCCGGCATCGGCCCGATCCACTGGACCGGATCGCCTGCTTTCCACGGACTATCCTGGTCGTGGTGGTAGTTCCACACACCTTTGTTCCATGCCAAGGTGCGCCAGCCCCAATAGACCTCGGCGACGTAAAGTCCTTCCTCGGTCGGTGTTCCAGTTCCGTGTTTCACAGGTCATACTCCGTTGGCTTCGTCGGCGGTTGCGGCAATTGCTCGACCAGCCGGATTGCCGCGCGCATCTGCTCGGACAAGCGATAGGTGATTGCCTCGTGGACTTCCTCGCCCCATTCGATCAGCATTTGCTTGATCTCGTCAAGCGACCAGCCGCCGAACTGTGCCGCGGCGATGATCCGGGCCTTGTCAAGCTGCGCGTCGGTGAAACGCCGGGTGCCGCCTTCGGTGCGTTCCACGGTGCCGAGCAAGCCTTCGGTTTCCCAATACCTGACGCCTCGCCTCGAAGTGCATCCGGCGATGCACATTTCTTCAATCGAGTGCATGATTTATCTCCTGCCAATTGCCTTGCGCGACGTGATCACGCCAGTAGTGGACGCGCTCGACAATGTAGTATTTTTTACCGCTCCACATGAAAAACGGAAGGCCGGCAAAATCGAGTTCATTTGCCAGCCGCATAGCCGAACGAGAAATCGGGGTCGGGCGATTGTCCCAACCAACCGCAATTGCGAGCATCGGCCAGAGCGGCACGAGTTCTTCGGCCGTATAGAACGGCCGCACTTGCCAAGCCGGAAGCCAGGCGCGCACCGCTTTTGCGTCGGGAAGGTTGACATTCTCGGGCAGCGTTGCCCAATGCTCCACCGCGTCTTTCCATTGCGTGACCAGCCCCGGCCGATTGCCGTTGGCCTTGAACGCTTTCACGATTGCGTAGGTGTCGCTTTTCCAAAATTCGCTCACAGGTCATACTCCCGCTTCGGAATCGCCCACTTGCCTTTTTCGGGCCGCAGCCATGTGAGATCATCGTTCTGGCCGAGTTGTTTCTTGACAATATCCTTGTCGATGCCGTGCATCCCGGCGATCTCTTGCGCCAGCACGTTTTCACTAGTTTCCCCGCCGAGACTTTCGAGCACCTTCACAACCTCTTCGGTGCTCGCCCAACTGTAGCGGCTCCCGGATTTCTTTTTCGGGTCGGCGTCGGCGAGCGCGGCCGAGCGTTCCAGGACAATCGAGGCGCCGATTTCCTTCACGGCAAAATAACTGATATCGTCGGAAACATCGGCGTCTTTCTGCTTGCGCACGCGAAATTCGGTGCCGCCGATTTTCAGCTTGGTTGAAAGCACGGTGTCCATGTTCGCATAGAACGCGCTCGAACCGCGGGCGCCCTTGTTCTGATCCTTGCCGGTGTGGTGGACGGCAAGCACAAAGCATTCGTAGTAGCGAGCAAGCTGCTCCATGAAATTGGTGATCATGCTCGCGTCTTTGGCGGAATTTTCGTCTAGGCCGGTGATCAGCCGCGTTAGGGTGTCAATCACGATCAGCGACGGCTTGGCCTTCAACTCTGCGAGATCGGCCTTCACATGCTCCCATGCGTCGGTGTCGGTGTAGAAGGGCACGCGGTCTTTGATCAGGAAGCGGTGACTGTCCCGCGCGCCGATGCCTTGCCATTCCATCCACGCCGGCCAGCGTTTCTTTGCCGTCGCCACCGGGCCTTCGCCCGCGAGAAAGAGCACATCGTTTTGCACCGGGGGCGCATTCCATTGGCCGGGAATTCCGAAGGCAAGGCAAAGCCCCATGTCGAGCGCGAGGAACGATTTGTAGCTACCGCTCTCACCGTAGATCATGCCGATGCCAGCGGCCGGCAACACTCCAGGGATAAGCCAAGTCGGGTCTTGCACGTTGTCGGCGTAGGTGTGCAGGAATTGGATTTTGTCGCGGCCGCGCTCGGCCGAAGTTGGCGGTTCGAATTCCTGCCCGAGAAAACCGGCGAAGGCGTCGGCGTTCGCTTGGAAGCCCTTCACCCCGCCTTCGGTGTCTTCGCCGTAGTTCGCCGCATTGCGGACAATCTGCTCTAGTTCCCAATCATCCCAAGGCGGCGAGCAATGGGGATTCCAGTGTTCCCATAGAAGTTCGAGGCACAGGCCGGGCGAGATCGCTTTGTCGAGGATCGAGGCAGCGACTTGGAAGGCGGTATTGTTACCGCCGTGCCCTTCAACCGAGACGCGGCCACTCACCACATAGTTTTTGATCAGGTCCAGCGCCCATTGCACGTTGCGCGGCTGGTCGGCGTCGGGGTTTTTCTCAAGCCCTAGCGTGTCGGTTTTCTGCCGAGCGGGAATAATGTTCGAGATCGCAGCGGGCAGTGAATTGAGCGCGCCGCCGGGAAGCTCGCTATAAGCACCGTTCGCCGTCTTCGATCCGGGCAGCAGCACATAGCCACCGGACACAATCTTGCCGTCCCGATGGATGCCGCCGCGCGTGTCAATGCCATCGGCAATGCGCGAAGCGGTGCTAGGGCCTTCACCACGAAAATAGACATGGAGCCCGCCCCGTGGCGTCCGCACCTGATAGGCGCGCTCAACCGCTTCCCGGATTTCTGCATCCCGCTCTAGCAGCTTTCCCCACCAGTCAAGGCCGTTCGGATCCACGTCGATCACAAACAGGCCACTGGGTCCGGTCGCGATTGCCCAATTGAAATCCGGGTTGACCCGCTGCCATTCGGCAATCTGCGCCGGGTCATCCGTCGCAATATGCCAGCCTTCCTTGGTCGCCGGCTCTTTGCCGCCGGGGACACATGGGAAGACTTTGCAGCCGCGTAGGATTTCGGGGAGCTTTAGCATGTCCGCAGATACTCGATAGCAGCGGCCAACCGCTCGGGGTCATCATTGAAGTGACCTAGTCCGACATTGCAGCCGCCACACAACAACCCCCGGATATTCCCGGAAGTGTGGCAATGATCCACGTGCAATTTCCCTTCGGGGATGCGCCCGCAAATCTTACACGCCCAATCCTGGTTTTCCGCCATCATGTAGAAGTCCGCAGGCGTTATTCCAAGTTGGCGAAATAGTTTCCCGCCATAGCGGCGATAATATCGGTGCTCATTGTCCCGGCGCCATTGACGAAGGCACCGCACACAGCGGCTATCCGATTGCAATCGGAGTGTCGAGCCGCAACGGGTGCAGGGGTTCCCGTGGAATGAAGGTTGAGAGGTTTTCGCCGTTAGAGAGTGATCCACGCGCTTTAACGCTTCTCCCCTATTGCGTCGCCTCGTATTACCGACTATACCCATTCCCGCTGCTCCCACAAGGCAGTTCAACCCGCCCCGCCGAGTGCCCATGCTCGGCGGGGCTTTTCTATGTCTAGAGGTGGCTCGGAAGCATCCCCGCGAGCCCTTGCTTATGTTCCCTAACGTCGCCCATTGCAAGCCCCTAGAGATCATATTGCAGCCAGCGGGATGACATAAACATGTCCCGCAATTGGTCGGCTACGTCGCCAGGCTTTGTCCCGTTGGGCCAATCGACCCCCTCGCTATGCTCGGCCGTCACCTCTTCGACTTCGGCAAGCAATGCCTCGCGATCTCCGAACCATTCGATCATGCGCCAAGGCTCGTTTACCTTGTCCCATTTCTTAACCAAATCGGCCGGCGCCTTTTTCTTGAGATCGCTCACCAAGTCTTCGCACTCGCGCAAATGGTCTTGCTCTTCGAGCATTTCCAAAAGTTCGAGCGCAAAGGGATTGCCCGCGAGGTGCTGCGCTTCGAGCCATTCGCGGGCGTTAAGCGGCTGCATAACAGTCCCTCTCGATTCGCGTTCCGCATTGCTGCAATTTTTGCCGCACCTTCGCGCGCCAATTCGGATTGCCGGCCGCTTTCGGGTGTCGGGCAAAATATCGGTAAGCATCGGAAACGGACACCGGGCCGGATTGCTTCGCCAAAAATTCCCGCATGGCTTCCCGCCATGATTGATCCACGCCGGCCACCATGACAAAGCGGGCGAACCGCAAAGGCACTAGCGCGCCGTCGAGATCGCACGCGGCGAGCCGGTCTAGGTCGTCCTGCCCATAGGCGCAAAGCACGCTCGGCGCCCCGCCATTGAACCTTGCCCGAGCGCCGCTAGGCTCGTGGAAGGTCAAGCGGCCGTGCAGGAATAGCAGCCCGCTTGCACGCTCCCAAACCTGGCGCCGGAAAGGCTCGGTTTCGGTTCGCGCAAAGATTAGCGCCGTGCCTGTGCCGTGATCGGCCAGCTTCCTAAGCCATGCCTCTAGGCCCGCTGCGGTGTAAGGGGGATTGAGAAAAACCCGCCCTTGCCAATCAATCGCGAGCCCGTCGCCGTCGCTTTCCGCGTTCATGTGCCACGCGGTAAACCACGGCCGCGGCAACGGTGCGGCGCAAGGGTCGAGATCGAAGCTTTGCCAGCCGCCGAGCGCGTCTAGGACGTGCGGCGGCGTTAGCCACGTTGTCGAGCCCGCGGCCGCGCTCTGGTGCCCGCCGATACTCATCGCATACCGTCCCGCGCGATTGCCTCGCGCTCTGCCATAAGGGCGGCGTGCATGAACGTTCGCGCATTGACCGCGGCGAGGCTGGCCCGCTCGAACCGCAAAGCCAGGTCGGGCTTGTCTGCGACGCGGTAGCGCGTGGCCTTGGTAGCCATTTCGCTTTGCAAGTCGCCGAGATCGCGCAGCCGATCTAGTTTTTCCTCGTATGTCATGCCGCCGACGCTCCGAGAAAGTGGGCGCGCATGTCATATTCGGTATCAAAAACCAGGGCGTTGCCTGTCCAATGCCCGCCGATGAATTCGTGCGCGTGCCACTTGTAGGAAGGGTTATCAGTGCAACCGTATTCGGGCGCATCCTGCCAGATTTTCCAGTTGCCAATAATCCACGGTTTTTCGGTTTCGGGCGCGGTCATTCGGGCGCACTCCAAAGCAGCGCGGGCAAAGCATCGGCCGCGGCGTTGAGTTCTGCGCTCTGGTGGTAGCGGTCGAGGTTGTAGAGCCGCCACGCTTCATCGCCCTTGATCTCGGGCGAGGTGGCGCCGTCTTCGAGCCGCACAAACCGCGCCGACATTGCCACTTGGTTAAATTCGAACCGATAGCGCGGGCGCGGGCCGTGCATGGCTTCGGCGATGTTCTCCAGGCGCAAGCCCGCGTCCCGCCATTCGCAAGGGCCGTCACCTTCCACGCTATCGGCCGAGATCGCATAGGAGAAGCTTGCAGCCTCCTGCGAGCCCGAGCCCCAATGCGTCGTTTTGTCCATCATGCCGGAAAGCTTCGGATTGGCCCGGAAATCGCCGGCGATATAGCGGTTGCCGGCGAGCATTCGCGAGCGCCCGCCGCTGTGGGCGTGGAACGGCGCGCGATACTGTCCGAACTGATCGCGCCACTTGTCGCGCAAGTTGCAATGCACCTCGCAAATCGTTTCGCCGAGCATCACGAAAAAGCAGAATTCAACCGCGGGGCCAAAACCTTCGCCTTGATTAACCTTGATCTTTGCCACATAGGGCCCGCTGCGCTCTTCGCCAGCATCACGGCCGACATTGAGCGGCGCGGGAACAAAGCGCGTGAACGACTTTTTGAATTCATAGAACGGGATCGGCTCGAATTGCCGCATAAGGTCGAGCGCGCCCCATAGCGTCGGCCGCTCATAAATAAGCCATTCGCCAAGCGTTGCGCTTGTGAGTTGCACCTGCAGCGGCGGAACCGGCGCCAGAGCGGCAAGCGCGTGCTCGCGCTCCAAATTTTCGAGTTCGGCCGCGTGCTTGGCTTTCATTTCTTCGAGAGTTTGCATTATGAATTCTCCTGCGATTGCCAGTTAGGCGTTCAAACTGTGATGGTCGAGCGCGACATAATAGCGCCAGGCGCCGCCGCGAGACTGCTTGCGGAAAAGTGCCGGATTGGCAAAGCCGCCGCGATCATACCATTCTTTTTTCGTGATCCGCTCTTTGCGTTCGCGCTGCATTAGAAATTCTCCGGTTCGATTGTCGGGCCGCTTTCGAGCCCCATGCAAAAGGCAGTCTGCCAAGGGATATTGCGGAAGGTGAAGCGTCGGCCGTCGCGTGCAATTCGCCCGTCACAAGCGGCCGGTGAAGGTCTAGAGCACGCTCAATTTCCGTAATCTGCGCAGCCGTCCAATTCGGGCAAGTGCGCGAAATCGAATAGCGGCTGGCTTTGAGCTCATAGGCGTTCATTGCCTTGCGAATGCCAATGACATTGCTTTTCGTGATCTCACCCGATTTCACGGCCGCGAGGTGTTTTGCAAAAGTGCTCACTCTTCGATCCCCCAAAAATCTGCCATAGCCTCGCTGATCGCTTTGCAAGCGTCCACGCATTTAGCCAATTCGGATTTATCCGCACCCCATCGGCTAGAACCTTCGCGGGAAATGGAAGCCTGCACCCGTTCACCATTGGATAAAACGAACGTGCAGAGAATTTCGGAAATTTCGGGCATGTGATTCGCTCCATTAAAAGCGGTTGAATAGATGTTACGTAACGTCACAAATCGAAAGTTGCAAGCGGTTTTTTCGCCGGGCGCTTGTAAAAAGTTTGCGAGCGCGTACCGCGCGTTTCGACCGTCCACCATTCGGCGAATTCCTGGCGGCGCCGACATTCGAGCAAGGCGCGGGGAATTCTCGGCACATCAAACTTGCGCACGCTAGGCGCCAGCCCGAGCAAAAGGCGCACGGCAATAAACGGGTGCCCAACGCGCTTTGCCGGTATGATCTCGAAAAGCCAATTCAGCAGCACGCTAACCGCCTCTTGATCTCCCCGCGCCGCTTCGCTGATATATGCCGCGATTTCTTTAGGCGCGGTTTCGGCTTTCACGTTGCCGAGCGCGTCAATCTGCTCGCGAGCGCGTGCGGCATAGCGGCCGAGATCGAGCACTAGAGCCGGATCCTCGACAAGTTCGCAAAGCTGCGCAGCGGTTAGCGGTTGGCCTTTGGAAAGCAAAAGTCGAATTTCCGTTGCGCGCTCGTTTGTGTTTTCGTCGAGCCGCAAAACTCCGGCTTTTTCCATTGCCCGCGCCTTGCGTAGAGAAATCTTGAATTTCTCGGTAAACTCGAAAAGGTTCATGGCTTAATCTCCCATTTCGAAAGCTGGTACAGTCTCGGCAATCTTGCCAAATCCGCGCGCCTTGTCGCTTTCGGTAACACCATCGGGCCAAGTTGGAAAGCTGCGGCAATGTGCGTTGCCCGCTCGCGTATGATCTCCGAGCGTGCCACCTTTGCGCACGGTAACGGGAAAGAGCGTGCGCGCCAGCCATTCCGCATCGCTCGCGAATTGCAGCGGATAGGGCTCGCCATCGTCGCGCGGTTTCTTGCTCCACAAAGGAATATGCTCGCGCGTGAAGCGGTGAAGGTATGCGCGGCGCGCATCGGCTTGCAACCTTGCGGGCAACAAATCTCCCCGGATCATGGCGCGGCCGGTAAAACCTTCGGGCAAGTGTGTTTTATAGGTCATGGCATGATCTCCTGATTAGAACGATTGGTTACGGCCGCGAATTTCGCTTATTTTCCCGCAATCAATGATTTCAGGGAACGGCCGATCAGTTCGAGCCCAATCCGCACGAATTCGATTGATTATGATATCTTTTGCCTCTTCCAAGGTATCCGCGCCAGCGATATGGAAACCGCTTTTCATGGCAGGCAGTTTACCGGACAGGCTAGGCCATAATTCGTAACTATAGCATGTAAATCCATGCTTATTTCGCGAATAGGCTAAATGGATTTTTGGATCATTCATGGCATGATCTCCAAAAGCCATTGCGGCAAATCGCCGCTTTCCAGGAATTCGCGGCAATCATCGGCGAGCGCGCTCGCGGCCGGACCGTCATCGCTTGCCGGGCAATCGGTATCTACCAAATCGCCGCTTGCGTCGAATTCGAACCAATAGGCGCGATCTCGCAGCGTCGAGCAAGGCCATTGCCGGTTAAAGGCTGCGATCTCATTGCGCGGCACTATCACGCGCCGCTTGTTTCCGCTGAAAAGGTTCATGTTGCGATCTCCTGATAGCCGAGCACGTCAAGCCAAAGGCTCGGCTTATTCATGCAAGAACGAATCCCGCCAGCGTGGCGCACGGCAACGCTTGCACCTATGGGGATTCGCGTTTCGAGATAATCGGCCGCGGCAATTGCCGTGCCCTCGAATTCGAGTGTTTCAACTTCGCCGATAACGGTAAGCCGGGCGCCGCTATCATCGGGCGCGCTATGGCGCACGCTTTGCCGGTAAATCTTGATCATGGCTTTATTCCCCTTCGCTATCGTCAAACGTCACAAATAGGATAGTGCAGGAACGATAGGGGCGGAATTCGTAACCGTCACCGAATGCGCAAGTTTCGCCGCGCGTGCCGGTTAAACCCATTGCGGCTTTTGCGGCTTTCATGATTTCACGCTGCGCGATCCGAGCGGCACGCGAATAGCTTCCATCAGCCGAGCCCGTATAGCCATAATGTGTCAATTCGGGCACGGTGATAGTTGCGCGCCGCACCCAGGAATAATTCGCTTCACCGCCGAAGGTATCGGTATATTCGACCTGATATTTATGTGCCATGGTTTGCTCCGTTGAAAGCAGGTTGAAAAAAGCTTGTTTCAATCCATATTCAGGGAATTCGGCACTGTCAAAAGATTTTTTGCGTTGCGTGCTTTTTTCCGTAAAAATGGCGGATTTCCTGAATATGGCCTGAAACAAGCTTTTTTCATGCTTTCACTAGAGCAAGCGAAACAAGGCTTTCTCTTTTATGCGCGCGCGCGGTAGATAGCCGGTGCTCGCTGCGCTGCGATCCGCTCGCGTTGCTCGCGTCTCTTCGCTGCGCTTCGCCATACTGTTTGCGCCCGATCAACAACCGCTAAAAATTTCAGATAAGAAAAAAGGCCCGAATTTCTCCGAACCCTTTTTCTTGATCCGGGCAAATCCCTGGCCTTGGGATATTCACCCGCGCTCCCCGATCTGCGATCAGAGAGATTTATTCCGCGCTCGCTCGAATTTCTCAATCCATGCTGAAATTCGGGAATTCGCCGCGCGCCTATCCGATTCGCGCCGCTCGAATAGCTGCGAAATCCCTGCCCGGATTTCCGCGCGGCGATTTTCCGCGCGCCGCTCGATAAATTCCCGCTCGATTTGCATTGCTCTAATTCCTTTTCAGTTTGGAAATCCGGGATAGCGCGTTGCGCCTCGCTGGTTCATCCCTTCACCAGCTTTAGTTCCCTCGGTTATTGACCGGATAGGCTAAGCCTAACTCCCTTTCGGTTTGGGCGATCAATCCCGGATTTCCTATGATCTCACCCTATACGGGAAATCCTAACAAATCGTAAACATTCCGCAACGGAACATTGCATTGCGAAACTGTCCCAACCTGGCACATATTGCCCTAATCATGTGACGCTGCGGCACATATCAATGAGCGAAAAGGGGGCCCCAACGCCGGCCGGCCGGGAAAGGGGGGATACCTTCGAGCGCGCGGCCGGTGGACCAGGCATAGTGTCGGTGCGCGATACATATAATTTTTCTAGTCCCCACTCAACTTCCGTCATGGTCCCAAATTCCTCGCAACATTCCCAATCAATTCCCACGCTGCGCGACCGGGCCGGGGCACCCCACCAAATTTTTAATGCTTGCAATCAACTTCCGTCATGGTAACGTATCACCAGCGGCCATGCGCTTTAGCTCTTCGAGCCGAAGGCTTGACAGCGGGAGCATGGCGGGACCACAAATCCCGGCGCCACCATTTCAAAGGATTTGCCCAATGAAGAAACCCACCAAAGCCCCGCGCCGCAGCCATGCCTTTGGCACGTCAGAGCCGAAGCGCAATGTGGACCGTCACGACTACAACGAGGAAACGCAAACCTTGACCGTGCATTTCCACTCGGGCAAATCCTACCGCTACTCCGGAGTGCCAAAAGACCTCGCCGATGGCTTCTCGGGATCTTCCTCTTTGCCAGGACGGGGAAGCGGTTCATACCTTCACCAGCACATCATCGGTAAATTCCCTCACGAACTGATCTAGGAGCACGACATGAACGCCCTCATCGACCGCATCCGCGCAGAGCGCCGGGAACTCAACGAACGTCTGATCAAACTCTACGCGTTCATCAACACCCCGAAATTCTTCGCGCTCGATAACACCTCGCGAGTTCTTCTTGCCGAGCAAGCTTCGACCATGAGCGTCTATCTCCGCATCCTCGATCGACGCCTCGAACACCTCGGCAATCCCGACAACCGACCCATCGGGGAACCTGTCGAAACCGGAGGTCACGATATCGACCGCGACGGACCACCCGCATTTTTCGATTGACATACCCACCAAGTCCGGTATCCCTCAAATCGCCTTGGTACCTCCATCAGGGCGAATGCGACCCCCTAAAGCCCGGTGTCCCGTAATGGTTCACCGGGCTCTCTTTTTGTCTGTTGACCATTTGCACAATCTCCGTCATGCAGAGCACGGCAAACAGGAGAACAGCCATGAACTCGACAATTGAACGTGCGGGCTTTAGGTCGCAGCTTGGGGCGGATAGTCCCGTCAACGAATGCCGCGTGGCTTCCCCACTGGAAAATCTCGAACACTCGATCCAGAACGCAATCGCCAGCGCCGAAGTAATTCAGTGCGGGCTCGAAAGCCTGTGCGATCGCGTATTCGGGGTTTACCCGGAACCGTGCGAAGCGACGGCCAGCGACAAGCAGCGGGAACCGAACGGCGCCCTCGAACGTCTCGGCGTGCTCATGGACCGGCTGCATACCCGGCTCAACCGCATTGACGCGCTCAAGAACCGGCTGGTCGATCTCGCATGATCGAGAAGCTGCAACAGGTCGGCGAGCGGCTGGTGAAGTTGCGGGCCATGCTTCGAGCGCGCACCGATAGCAAGGGCAAGGCGGTTCCGGGCTACGAAAAGAACGTGCCGGAAATCCAAGCCGAGATCGAACGGCTCGAAGCATTCACCCTACCGGACCAGCCGACCTATGACCTGTAGCAACACTTGGCCTATCCGGGGAAATAGGTTAATGATCGGAAAATCCCCGGAGTAGGTAATATGACGTTGCGGACCCCCACAACCGATTTCCTCGTGCGGCTGCGCAAGATCGACCAGGCCGGGCTCAAGGCTCGGGATATCGTCTTGCTCTATGCGATCATCGCGAACCCCGGCATCAACGGCAAAGACCTTGCCTTGAAACTCGGGATCCCCGAACGCTCGCATATCCAGCACGCCTTGATCAAACTCGAAGAGCGAGGACTGATCGAGGACCGCCGCGCGGAAAAGGATCGGCGCAAGGCAAACCCTGCCTCGTTCCATATCCTGCCGGCTGGTCAAGCGTTGTGGGATGATCTCAAACCCTGATCGGATTTCTCATGGGACGGGAACTGCAACACTACCGCCTCGCCTCGAAAGCGGCCGGCGACGATACGACACTCACCCGCTACGTGCGCAATGATGGCGGCCACACCCGGCAGAAACAGCGCCAGCCGCGCTTGCCCGGTTTGGATAACGACTTCATCCGTGAAGGACGAACGCGCTTTGGGGTCCGCGTGCTGCGCGTCGATGACATGCCCCATCTGCTCGTCAGCGGGCACAGCAACGTCAAAGTCGGCCGCGACGTGCGCAAGGGCAGGCTCAAGGGATACTGGATTTACACCCTATCGCTCGAAGAGCGCAAAACCTGCCCGAGTTCGTGCCAGCACTGGCAAAGCTGCTACGGCAACAACATGCCCTATGCCAAGCGCGTGGACCACACCGACCCGGCTTTCCTGCCGACGCTCGAAGCCGAAATTGCCAGGCTGCTCGAACAGCACAAGGGCCGCGTCCTGATCCGGCTCCACGCGCTCGGCGATTTCTACTCGATCGAATATGTCCGGTTCTGGCGCCTCATGCTCATGCGCCACCACACCCTAGCGGTTTTCGGCTACACGGCCCGCGAGCCGGATAGCGAAATCGGGTGGGCCGTGCGCGGGCTCTGCGCGGACTTCGGCGATCGGTGTATGCTCCGTTTCAGCAATGCAGATTGGCCTATCATGGCGACGGTTTCGATCGGCACTCCGGAAAGCAAACCCGAAAATGCCTTCATCTGCCCCGAGCAAATCCGCAAAACCCAATGCTGCGCGACCTGTGGCCTTTGCTGGTCCACCAGAAAGAACGTCGCTTTCCTTGAGCACTAGAGCGTGATACGAAATCAACATGACTGAACCGACCGAGCCCAACGCCACGCGCACCGATGTATTGGTTCCGACCAAGGATCTCGCGCGCCTGCCAATGATCTCGGCCGAGCAATACCAGCATGTCGGCCGGTTCGCGGGCGCTCTGGTCATGTCCTGTTTCGAACAGATGGGTGGCTTGCCCCGCATGGCGGCATGGGCCGATTCCAACCCGACCGATTTCTACACCAAGCTTTTCCCCAAGATGATTTCGCGCAGTCAGCAGGTGGACGTTAGCGGGACGCTCACCATTGACGACGCGATCACACGCCTTGAACGTCAGGGCGGGATGATCGAAGCGGAATTCCGCGAGGTGGAACCCACCTACGACCTCTAACCGCCGCAGGAGAATCGGCATGTATGTGAGCCCCTTTGGAAAAGTCGATGGACTTTCCTCGCGTCTCGATAAATGGGCCGCAGACCTAAGCAAAAACATTTCCTATCCCTGGGTAGGGCTCGGCCTGATCGCGGACCTGAAAGCGGCTGCGGCTGTGATCGACGGCCGACCGGTTCCCGAAGACCCATTCGAGGAAAAGGAACCACCCAAGGAACCGAAGATGGAGTTCGACCTATGAATGTTCAGGAAACTCTCGCCGAGAGAGGTAATCGTTACGGAGATTTTTCCGATCATGCCGTGATCGCGCAGAATTTGCAGGATGCCATGCGGATTACGTCAGGCTGGCACAATCTCGATGCGACCAAGAAACAGGCGTTGACAGTGATCACCGACAAGATCGCCCGTATCCTCAACGGTGATCCTGAATATGCCGACAATTGGCATGACATTCAAGGATACGCCCGGCTTGTCGAAGAAAGGCTTGTAAAATGAGCAACGCCCGCAACCGCAGAGCCGCAGCCGGCCGGCTCGGGCTCGAATTCCAGAAGCGTCACCGGGCGCTCGCGCTCGCCGTGGGAGATGATGAAATCGCTCAAGCAGCGGTCAATCTCGGCCAGTTGTTCAACGACAACATCGAATTCGTCGTTTGGGTCATGAAGGAATTCGGCGGTATCGACCAGCCGGCATTCCAGCCGACCCGGCCGGCGCTTCCGAAGACCCCGAGCACGCTCCTGCAATGAACCTGCAAGAGATCGCCACCGAAGCGGGAATTTCTATCGACGAGGTGCGCGAGCGCTGGCTTACGTTGCGTGTTGCCAAATGGAAGGCTGATCCTCGGCAGTTTTTTAGGGAAGCCATTCGCATTCGCACGAAATCCGGCGATCTCGAACCTCTCGTGCTCAACCAGGCACAGGAGATTTTGCACAACGCGGCCGAAGACCAGCTAAACAAGGATAATTGGGTCCGTATCGCGGGCCTGAAAGGGCGCCGGCAAGGTTTCTCGACCTACGTAGCGGCCCGCGGCTACTGGCGCGCGACGTTGTGGGATCGTCAGCGGATTTACATTCTCTCGCACGAAATGGCGTCCTCGAACGTGCTGTTCGGCATGACCGCGCTCATGCAGGAAAAGCACCCGTTCCCGCCGCAGGTGGGCACCGACAACGCGAAGGAACTGGAATTCATCAAGCGCGGCTCGTCCTATCAGGTGGCGACGGCCGGGCAGAAGGCAGGCGGGCGCGGCGGCGCCGTGACGTTCTTCCACGGCTCGGAAGCCGCGTGGTGGACCAATGCGCCCGATCATTTCGCCGCGTCGGTGCAGGGCGTGGACGAAGTGAAGGGCGTTTGGGGCGTCCTCTGGCGAGAACCGCCCAAACCTCTACCTTTCGAGCGTGGAATTGGCGAGATCGAAGGATGGGTAAAGGCACCTTCGGAAATCTGGCTCGAAACGACTTCGGCCGGCCCGAGCGGGGAATTCTGGAAACGCTACAACGACGCGATGAAGGGCATCGGCCGCTATCGAGCGGTTTTCGTGCCGTGGACCGCGCAAGAGGAATACACCGAGAGCGGCGAATTCACCCCGTTGGCCGAAGCCGAAGAGGAAGGCGAACTCTCCGAACTCGAATATCAGGAACTTCATGGGCTCTCCGATGGGCAAATGCTCTGGCGCCGCTCGAAGATCCACGAACTCGGCTCGACGGGCAAATTCCGGCAGGAATACCCGATCGACGTAACCGAAGCCTTCGCCGCGGCCGATATCGAAGGGGTGTTCATCAAGCCCGCGATCGTTCTGCGCGCTCGCAAGCGTGAAATGGAAGACCCCGACGCTCCGCTGATCATCGGCGTGGATCCAGCCGGCAGCGGCGGGGACCGTTTCGCCGTTGCCTTCCGGCGCGGAGACAAAATTCTCAAGGTGATCCACCGCAACAAGCTTGAGCACGACGAAGCGGTGGCGTGGCTTTCTACCATTATCGACGAATACCGCCCCAACCGCATGAATGTGGATCGCGGGTCGATGGGACAGAACATCATTTCGTCACTTCGCAATCTCAACCGCCGATATGCCGATATCGTGAAGGGGATCGACTTTGGCGGCACCTCGCGGTTCAAGCAGGCCACACCGAAACGCGCCGGGCCCTGGAACCGCCGCGCCGAAATGTATGGCGACATGAAGGAATGGCTGGTTGAAGGCGGCGCGATCCCCGACGACGACGATCTCGCTTCGGACATGAGCGCGATCAAGCAGAAGTGGCGCGCAAACAACGATTGGTTGCTCGAAAGCAAGTCCGACATGAAGGCTCGCGGTATTCGATCATCGGACCTTTCGGACGCTTGCGCATTGACCTTTGCAACTCGCGAGTTTTTCGATACATGGAGCACTCCGGATAAGCCGCAGGGATTTAGGGCCGGGGTGCAGCTTCGCGAAGTTCGATCGCCGGGAGTAGGGGACCACGACCGTTTTTGGGAAACTGACGTTTCCGGCGATCACAGTTGGATGTCGTAGTTGGAGCATGGGCAATGGCTGGCCTAAGAGACAATCTGATCCGGGAAGACCGGGAAATTCCTCGGAGCCGGGCCAAAACCCCCAAAGGCTTCGAGACGACCGACGCTTTCTTGGCGGATATGCGATCGAAGTATGAATGGGGCTACGGCTTCAACGAACACAATATCCTGGCAGGCAAGGATGATGCCAAGTTCACGGTCGGCAACCAGTGGGATCCGATTGTCGAACAGCGCCGCCGCACCGCCAACAAGCCCGTCCTGACTTTCAACCGTCTGATCGCCTTTGTCGCGCAAATCGTCGGCAACCGCCTCATGAACGAGACGGAAATCCGCGTCCATCCCGACAAGGCCGGCACCAAGGAAATCGCCGAGATCCGGGAAGGTCTGATCCGGTCGATTTTCAAGAACTCGCACGCTGATTTTGCTCGCGACGAAGCTGCGAAATATCAGTGTATCGGTGGTGAAGGCTATTTCAGCCTCTCGCTTGATTATGCCGATGATGATGTTTTCGAGCAAGAAATCCGCCTCTCTGCCGTGACCGATCCCTACTCCGTGGTCATGGACCCGCTGGCGATCGAACCGAGCGGCGCCGATGCTCAATGGGGTTTCGTGGGCGACGATATTCCGCAACAGGAATTCAAGAAACGCTGGCCTTGGGCGGCTGAAATCAGTTTTGAGAGCGAAAAGACTTGGAACAATAGCGGCTTTTGGCTGCACGAAGACACCATTCGCGTCGTTTCGTATTGGCGAATGGTCACGGACGGTTTCAGAACCCTTGCGCTCTATCAGGACGGAACCGTTCACGATGTTTCGGACATGGAAGAGTTCGAATACATCAATTTTGTCGAAACCCGCTCGGACGGCTCTCCCTATATTCGGGAAGTGCCCAAGCGCATGGCCCGGCTCTATGTGTGCTCGGGCAACGCGATTCTCGAAGGGCCATACGACTATCCGATCTCGTCGTTGCCGATTTACCGTGTGCCGGGATGGGAACTCAACGATGGTGAAAAGATCCACCGTTGGGGTCTGATCCGGTTCCTGAAAGACCCGCAACGGCTGCACAACTATTGGCGCTCGACCGTGGCCGAACAGCTTGTGGCCGCGCCACGGAACAAGTGGCTCACCACGCCGGAAGCGGTGAAGGGGCACGAAGCCAAGTGGCGCCGTGCGCCGACTGCCGACGACCCTTTCCTTTACTACAACGATGGGGAAAACGCGCCGGTCCACATTCCCCCGCCCGGCATCGACGCCGCGCTGGTCAACGAAGCCGGTCTTGCGACCCAGGATCTCAAGGATATCTCGAATATCCACGAAGCTGCGCTCGGAATGCCGAGCAACGAAGTGTCCAAGGTTGCGATCCAGCAGCGCCAGATGGTTTCCGATGTGGGAACCTACATCTACGTCGATCGCCGCCGCATTGCCGACGAGCGTTGCGCGAAGAATATCAACGAACTGATCCCCTACATCTACGACACCAAGCGGATTGTTGCGGTGATCGGCCGCGACGATAAGCGCCTCATGATGGTGATAAACGACCCGAGCAACCCGAACTCGGACGTGACGATGGGCAAATACGGTGTCACCGTCTCGGTTGGCCCGGCCAGCGAAACCAAGCGGGCACTTGCGGCCGAACAAATGATGGCGTTCGTCAACGCTATGCCGCAGGCTGCGGGTGTGGTGATGGATCTCGTGGCCGAAGCACAGGATTGGCCGAAGAGCGGCGAATTTGCGCAACGGTTCAAGATGCTGCTCCCGCCTGGCACCATTCCGGAAGATGAAATGACCCCGGAAATGAAGATGATGCAGCAGCAGAACCAGCAGATGCAGGCACAGCAAGCCGAACTCGCGCAGGCACAGGCACAGGCCGCGCTTGCCAAGGATCAGGCGAAGGCTGCAAACGACGAAGCACGCGCTCGCCTGGCCGAAGCCCAAGCCTACAAGGCAATTCTCGACGCGCGCAGCCGCGCCGCGGACGTGGAAGGCAAAAACCTCGAACGCGATGCACAATTGGATGATCAGGAATTCCGTCAGGTGATGGACGTTCTCGATCAGCACAACAGCCTTGTCGGCGAAGACCGGGATTTCGACGAACGCAAGGAAGCTAAGATGATCCCGGAAAATGGAGAACCAGAATGAACGTGAGCGCGGGAACCGGCAGCACGCCGGAATTCGATGATTTCGTGGCCTCGGGCGAGGTTGAGACAGGCAGCGGCGTGGCGCCCGAGCCTGAAACCGACGACGATCCCAAGCCGGCCAAGCGGCGCGGCCCGCCCAAAGTCAAAGAAACGCCGGCTGCGGCTGACGACCAGGACGACGATCAGGGCGACGACGATCAGGGCGACGACGATCAGGGCGGCGAAGGCGACGACGATCAGGGCGACGAAGGCGACGACGATCAGCCGAAAGAACGGCGCAAGCCTTCCGACCGGATCCGGGAACTTACCCGTCGAAATCGGGAATTGCAGCGCCAGCTTGAATCGCGCGGCAACGAAGAATTGCTCGCCCGCCTCGAAAATATCGAAAGGGGCTTGCAAGGTGGAAACGGCGGTGATAACCGACAGGCACAGGAAACCCCGGCGCCGGATCCCACCGACACCGACAAGTATCCTCTCGGGCACCTCGACGACCGATATATCGAGGATAAGCTTGAATGGCTGGCCGAGAAAAAGGCCACCGAACGAGCCGATGCGGTCCTGCAACGTCAGCAGGAATACGAGCAAGGCCAGCAGGCACAGCGCCAGCAGGAAGAATTGCTCGTAAAGGTTGACGATCTCGCGACCAAAGGCATCGAACTCTTCGACGATTTCCAGGAAAGCGTTGTTGAAGCCGGTATGCGAGGCGATTGGGCTCTGTCCCAAGCAACCTTCGAGGCGGCGCATGAAGCCGAGCACGGCGCGCAGATCCTCTACGATCTCTCACAGAATAAGGCGGAAGCGAAGCGCGTAGCCAATCTTTCTCCCTATCAGCAGTTGAAGTTCGTGCAGGAGCGTGACGCGGAGATCACCAAGGCCAAAACCGGCCGGCGCGTTCCCCAAGCTGGCGATCCGCCCCGACATACCGCGCGAGGGGCTAATTCCCGAACGCAAATTAACCCGGCCACCGACAATCTCGACGATTTCGAGAAAGCTTGGGAAGCCGACGCCAAGGGTAAACGTTAATCCGCGGTATCGGGATACTCCGATCCGCTTTTGAGGAAGGAGTATCCCGATGGGTGCCGTAACTGCCGAACAGCAAAAGCTGGTTCTCAACTCGTTCGCGATGGTGTTGCAGAACAACCTCGTGACCGCCGACGCCGTTTCGTGGAACGAATACGATGGTGAACTGGATGACCGTAACGGGCTCCAGGTCATCGAACAGACCACGCCGCGCTACACCGTCACCCGCACCGAAAACGGGGTCAAGGATCTCTCGGCCGGGACTGACGGAACCGTGTTCGGTTCGGAAATGTTCGAAATCACCGGCACGTTCAACGCGAACATGGGCTGGGGCGATTTCGTCAAGATCAAGACCATCGGCGAGGCTCGCGAGAGCAAGGCGCTGCTCGGCGCTGCCACCAGCATGGCCGAGAAGATCGACGCCTATATCATGTCGATTGCCGCGCTGGCTTCGGCTGATTGGGTCGGTGACGGCTCTACCTCGATCGACGAATGGCTCGACGCCGCCGCGGCCTATGCCCGCCTCAAGGAAAACGGGGTGGACGATTCCGAACTGTCCTACATCTTCAACCACACCGACGAAATGAAGTTGGGCGATCAGGTGGTGAAGCTGCCGGGGCCGGATTCGTTCTCGACCGCCACCTACCGCAAGGGCTTCTCGGGCGAACTGAACGGTATCCGTTCGATGTTCACCAACCAGCTTCCGGCTCTCACCGTGGGCACCCGCGCCGCAACTGGCGCCGGGGCGATCAACGGCGCGAACCAGAACGTGAACTACGCCGATGTGGCGAAGGCTGGTTCGGTCAACGGCCGTCGCCTGACGCAATCGCTGATCATGGATGGTTTCGCCGCTGGCGCGACGATCAAGGCCGGCGAGGTGTTCACCATCCCGAACGTTTATGCCTACGACAACCGGAAGCAGGCGCTCGTCCAACCGGCTCGTTTGCAGCAGTTCACGGTGATTGCCGATGCCACCGCGAGCGGTGCGGGCGCTGCCACGCTGACAATCTATCCGGCGATGGTGGTTCCGGGCTCGGGCGCGGGCGACAACGTGAACATCAACACCGCCCACGCCACGGTCAACGCGGCGCCGGCCGACAATGCGGTTGTCACCTTCCTGGGTGCGGCCAGTGCGACCCTTGCGCCGCGCTTGCTGATCCAGAAGCCGGCAATCGTGGTCAACACCATTCCGCTGATCATGCCCGCTTCGGACACCGCCATGCGGCGCAAGCTGAAAAAGGTTCCGATCTCGGTTCGCATGTGGCAGCACAGCGACTTCGACACTGGCGCCCACGGTGTCCGGTTCGACGTTGCGCTCAATGCCAACATTCGCGATCGTTCGCGGATTTGCCGGGTCAACGGCAGCTAAGGGCTGCGGTTCGCCTAGTTCTCCGGGCGAATGTTGACAGGCCCCGTCTCGTTACCCGCAGCGAGGCGGGGCCTTTGGATAGAGGATTACTAATATGACCGCCGTAAGAGAAAGATATCGCCCGCAGCCCATCGCACTGAACGCGACATACCGGGTCAGGGGTGGGCAGATCGGTGGCTTCCTTTGCAAAACCGCTGGCACATTGACCATGACCGATTCCGATGGAAACGTTCTGGTCGATGCACAGCCTGTTTCGGCCGGCGCGTATGTCCCGCTTCCGTTCATGTTCCCGACTTCGGAAGGCGGGAATATCACTTTGGCAGGGGGTGCAAGCGGCACGCTTGCAGTCTAGTCGATGATCTCGACTTGGGTAGGCACGAATGCAGCCGGGGGTGGTCCCCCAGCGTCCAATTGGATCCTCGCTCTCGGAATTTGGAACGATGGCGGTGCGTGGATCGACACAGAGGTTTGGATTGATTAATGGGCCAGCAGACCATCAATAATGGAGATACGGGGCTCCAGGTCCGCACGAAGCTCAATGAGAATTTCACCGAGCTTTACACCGGCAAGGATTCAGTCACCGTCAACACCTTCGCCGATCTCCCCGCACCCAATACGGTTGCGTTGCAAAAGTATTGGGTTCTGACTTCCACGGGTGTTTTTCTGGTCAACCGGAAAAGCCGGGGCTGCTACTACAGTGATGGCGCAGCGTGGATTTACCTCGGGGAATTTCCCACGACTGCCGATCAGGTCGGGAATGTTCCAGCCGGTGACATCGCCGCGACGGATATCCAAGGCGCGATCAACGAACTTGACAGCGAAAAACTCCCTACTTCGCACGCAGGGACCGGGGGAACAGCCCACGCCAACGTAGTGGCTTCCGGATCGGCCGGGTTCATGACCGGCACGGACAAGGCGAAACTCGACGGTATCGCCGCGGGGGCGACGGCGAACAGTTCGGATGCCACGTTGCTGGCACGGGCGAACCATACCGGCACCCAAGTCATTGCGACGATTCAGGCAGCAGCGACAGCGCGGATTTTCGGACGCAACACCGCGGGTGCAGGGGCCGGGGAAGAATTGACAGGCACGCAAGCCACTTCACTACTCGATGTTTTTTCCGATGCGGCGAAAGGTCTTGCTCCTGCTTCGGGCGGTGGAACGACCAATTTTCTTCGCGCCGATGGTAATTGGGCGGTTCCTGCTGGTGGTGGCGGTTCTGTAACTCCGGGACGGCTTACCGCTCTTTCTGCTTTGGGAATTTGATATGCGTCTTGTCCAAACCGATCAATCCATCACATTGGTAACAAGTGCGGCGGGCCTTATCGACTTTGTGGTGATGAACACTGTTTCGTCGGCTTCTGCCGGTGATGTGACTATCGCAGATGGAAATACCGAATTTGGCGAAATCTCATCTGCTGCAACAACAACGATCATGAGTGCTCCTGGTTCTGCCAGTCAGCGTAAGCAAGCCACGGACGTTACGATTCGTAATGCTCATGCGACCGTGACGAACACCGTCACAGTTCTGTTCAACGACACCAGCGCATCACTCGATCTCGAAGTGGCGAAGGCTACATTGGCTCCGGGGGAGGCGCTCACCTACACACAGTCTGGTGGATGGGCGAAGCTGGATGCGAACGGTGGACAGGTCACAGGACCGGGAGCTACGCCAGCGCCGAGCGATATCCAGATCTTCAACGGTGTCGGCGGCACATGGACGAAGCCTACAAACTTCACGCCTAAGACTGTGATTGTCGAGATCATCGGCGGCGGCGGCGGCGGCGGTGCGGGGGCGTCCCTCGCAACTGCTGTTGTGGCAAAAGGTGGCGGCGGCGGCGGCGGCGGTGCTTGGCGGCGCGGTATTTTTAATGCGGCCGATCTCGGCTCCACAGAAGCGGTCACTATCGGCGCGGGCGGCGCGGCTGGTGCCCCCGGCGCGGCTGGTGCTGCGGGTGGTGCGGGCGGCGTAGGAGGTAATTCCACCTTCGGAGCGTGGTTGACTGCCTTTGGCGGCGGCGGCGGTGCGGGCGGTGCGATTTCGGCGGCTGTTTCTGGCGGTGGTGGCGGCGGCGGCGCGGGTGGCGCGGGAAGTTCCGGGACGGCTTCTGGCGGTGCTGGCGGTGTGCCAACTGCGGCCGCTAACGGCACGGGCGGACAAGGAGTAACCGGCACCGCCGCAGTCTCGACCACAGGCAACGCAGAATTCGGCGGTGCGGCGGGCGCGGGTAGCGCCAACCCGCCCGTCGCGGGATCAAATGGTGGATCGAGCCTGCGTGGTGGTGGCGGCGGCGGTTCTGGTGGTCATCATAGCGCCACGCCAGCGATTGTCGCTGGCGGTGCTGGTGGGCGCTCTGGCTCCTATGTCGCAGGCGGCGGCGGTGCCGTAGGAACAGACGGCGCGGCACCAACTGCGGGCGGTGCCGGAGGTGACGGAAACTCCGGCCGTGGTGGTCATGGCGGCGGTGGTGGGGGCACTACTATCACAGCGTCTACAGCGGGTGCGGCAGGCGGTGCCGGAGGTATCGGTGGCGGCGGCGGTGGCGGCGGCGGTGTAGGAATGAACCCAGGCTTGGGTGGTGCTGGGGGTGTTGGCGGTGCCGGATATTGTATTGTTTACACCATCGGCGGCTGATACACTGAATTTTCAACGAAGGAGAATGATCATGAGTTCCAAGAAAAAGACCGAAGCCGAAGGTCCGGAAGAACTTTCGACCGATTGGCCCGCATGGTATTACGGGCCGGGCGGTGAAGGCAAGGTGTTCGATGGTCCCGATGATGTGCCGAAGGGCTGGGTTGATCACCCGAGCAAGGCCCCGCCGCTCGATCCGATCGACCTCTAATCAACGGGGGAACCTTCCGTGACCTTGCTTTCTTCGATCATTACCGACGCATACCGCGAAAGCAACCTGATCGCGATTGGGCGTGACCCATCGGCGGCACAGGTCACGGAAGGTTTGCGCCTTCTCAACGCGCTCTTGACCGCCGTTCTCGGCGACGAGGCGGGCGAGCCGCTGAACGACTGGCCTCTCGGGGATTATGGCCGCGAAATCGCTGACACTGACATTTCACCGCAGCAGCGTATCCGGCCGAATATCAATCATCGGCTGCTTGCACTCAATGAAGAGGCGGTGACGATCTATTTCACGCCGACGCCGCAGGATGGTTCGCGAATGAGCATCCTTGACCCATTCGGCCGCCTCAACACCTATCCGGTAACGATCGACGCCAATGGTCGCACGATCGAAGGTTCCGCCACGCTGACGCTCGACACCAACGGGCTTTCCCGCGAATGGTTCTACCGGGCCGAACTCGGAAATTGGGTAGCGATCTCTTCGCTCGCCGAAACCGACGAAATGCCTTATCCGGCCGACTTCGATATGTTTTTCATCACCTACTTGGCGATGCGGCTCAATCCCCGCTACGGCAGGATGATGGACGAGCAGAGCCAGGCAGTTTTTCGCTCCGAGCGAAAGAAATTTGTCTCTCGCTATCTTCAATCCCTGTCTCTCGAAATCAACGACGATCTTTCATGGCCGTTCGTCAGCGTGCAGAGTTACAGCCGCCAACGTGAATTCTCGTCGCAGACTGTTTTCGATCGAGGTTATCGAGGGAATGGCTAAATGGCTAAGATCCCTCTTGCACGTCACGACGCCAAACGCACGGTTCTTCGCACCGCGGATATCTTGCTGCGTAATCGCTGGATTGAGCAAAATCCGGTTCTAGCCGACGATTATTCGTTCGTCGCTCGGCCGGGACTGCAACGCTGGGTATCGCTGGGTGATGGGCCTGTGCGTGCTGAATTTCACGCTCCCGGCATTTTCAACGATGATCATTTCGTGGTTTCCGGCGACGTGCTTTCGCGCGTCACGGTGAACGGCGTTCCTACTACAGTCAGCACGTCAATGGCGGGCAGCGAAACGGCCGCGGACGTGAGTATGGCGGCGACGGGCACGATCGGCGATGGTGGAACGGCCGTGCCTTCGTTCCTCTGGATCGCTGACGGGCAGTCGCTCTACGTCTATGCTGACAATGCTTGGGCTCGCGGCACACTTACCGCACTCGGCAATCCGGCGAACGGCGATGTAGTCCGCATAGACAACACTTACTACCAATTTACGACCGGCTCCGTTGATACGGGATCTCCGGCCGGTACCGCAGGATTTCCGTGGCTGGTGGCTATCGGGATCAGTGCGGCATTGTCGCTCGACAACCTTTTCAATGCGATCAACGATACGGGAACTGGCGGTACAGACTACTCTACCGCACTGACACCTCACCTGACCGTGCGCGCATCATCGGTTACGGCAAACGATCTTGTGGTGCGGGCAGTCACGTTCGGATCGGCAGGAAATGGGATCGTCACGACCGAAACCGGAGCGAACATTGCGTGGGGCAGCGGCACGCTAACGGGCGGCGGTCTTCCGGGGATCATTTCGGTACCTATGCCGGGAGACTACGCCCCGGTGAGCGTCGGCTATATCAACGGGTATATTATCATCGTTGTGGGCTCGGGTCAGAACGTCAACGGCCGGTTCTATTGGATCGAGCCGGGCGAAACGACCGTGGATCCCCTCAACTACGCCACCGCGGAGCGGAGCCCTGATCCCGCTCACCAAGTCGTCGTCTATGGGGACCAATTCTGGATCCCCGGCCAGAGCACGACCGAAGCCTATTTCATGACCGGCAACCTCGACGCGCCGGTTTCGCGGGTGCAGGGCGTTCTTTTTGACCGAGGGACTATCCCTGGCACCGCACTTCAAGTAAAAGGTTCCATGATCATAGCGGACAACGATGGTGGTGTGTTCCAGATCCAAGGCGGACAGCGCCGGATTTCAACGCCACAGATCGAGGAACGTATTCGAAAGGCGATTGCTCGCCAGAACTTTTTGAGCCCGTAGGGAGATTTTCGATGCTGCAATGGGCGGACAATTTCAGCTTTTATGGGTCTGGAACCGATGGCGTGGACAACATGCTCGACGGACTTCCGTACGCTTCCGTCGCGTTGAATACCGGCAATCAGTTGCCGGTAGATCCCGATGGCGTGTCGTCCGGTCGGGTGTTCGTGGTGGCGGGAACAAACAACAACAGCAATCTGCTCGATAGCCGCATGGCTGTTCCCACCCCCCGAAAATCTCTCGGCTGTGGTGCGCGATTTTATCGCACCACTCTGCCGAGTACCACAGGAACTCGGCCGGTTCTGATCGGATATCGCACCACGGCGAACGCCCGCATGTACGATTTGATCGTCGAACCAAACGGTGCTTTGTCTCTCTATGACAGCGGCGTAAATTTGCTGGGAACCACTACGGTACCCATCTTCACGACCCACACATGGCAGCACATCGAACTCTTTGTGGACAGTGAAACAGGGGACTATGAGGTCAGGCGCGAAGGCGTTCCAGTTCTGACGGGAACCGAAGCAGTCCCCCAAAACGATCTCATCGGCATCATTAGCTGGACCAACCGGCAAAGCTTGACCGCCAGCACAAGCGTGTCCCTCTACATGAAAAGTCTCGTCGTTTGGGACACAACGGGCACATACAACAATGACTTCATGGGGACTGTCAACGTGGTCGGGTGTCCGGTTGCGGCCGACGATAGCAATTCCGGCTGGGTGGCTTCGGTCGGTGGTTCGATCGCAGGAGTGCTCGACGAAGAAACACCGAACGACGCCGACTATGCTTCGGCCGCCGCTGCCGCAGCGGTCGTGGAAATGAGTATGAGCGATGTACCCACTGACGTGACGAGCGTTCGAGGGGTGATTACGGTTTTCCGCGGATTGAAAACCGATGGCGGTGATGCCAGGGTGCAAGTCAGTCTGAAATCCGCCGCTTCTTACGATGCCGGAGCGGACCACGCAATTACGCCGACTGCAACCTATTGGTGGGACGTGAGCGAGGAAGACCCGAACACTGCTAGTCCTTGGACCCCTGGCACGTTTAACGATGCTCTTTTGAAGATCGAGAGAACGCTGTAACGTGACGGACGTGCAGGCAACACAAGCCTTCACCTTCACGGTGGATGGAGCGGGTGGCGACGTTAAGCTTTCGCAGACAATACCGTTTGCGGTGATCAATTTTCCTTCCGAGGAAGTGCAGGCACAGCAAGCGCTTTCATACGCGATCAACAAACGCACTGATGAAGTGAAAATTCACCAGGCGTTTGCAATGGTAGTGGTGCGCGGATTGCCCGAGTGGCCTATTTGCCGTGCATGGACTTTCACTCTTGATGGACATAATTTTTATGTCCTCAACACCGTGGAAGAGACACTTGTGTGTGATCTTTCGACGGAACCGCCTCCGTGGTTCGTTTGGGGTAGCGGGGATTCGTCACTTTGGCGAGGATGGGTGGGCAGGCAGTGGATCGCGAAGCTTCCCAGCGAGGACGCTTTTGGGACAAACATTTTGGTCGGTGATAGGGTCAATGGAACGCTCTATTTTCTCAATCCTCAACTGCCAGCCGATGACAACCCCGACTTCAATGAAGACAGCACGCAGCCATTCAAGCGTGTGATTACGGGGCAGGTGATTATTCGCGGTCGAACCGCCGTGCCGTGCTATGGCGTTGAAATGACCGGAAGCCCGCCCCAGCTTTATGACAGTGCACTAAATTCAGTCGAACTCCTGATTTCGGATGATCGAGGCGCCAGCTACGTCTCTTGTGGGACTATCACGGTCGAGGAAAATTCCTATGATCAACGGTTCGATTGGTTGAGCCTGGGAAGCATGACCTCGCCGGGACGACTTCTCCAAATCGTCGATTATGGAGCATTGACACGAGTGGACGATTTGGAAATTCCCGATGCTGCAAAATCTTGAAAACCGCACAGCGATAACAAATCCGGATGGTACTCCGACCGAGTATTTCATTCGACTGCTCCAAGGTCGTGGCGGTATTCTCGAAGACCATTCCGATAAAATATTGTTGATGCAATCTCAAATCGAAGCACTGATCAATCGACAAATCATCGCAGGCACAGGTTTGACCGGGGGCGGCAATCTGTCAGCGGATTTGACCTTGAACGTGGGTGCGGGGGACGGGATTAACGTCACGGCGGATGCAGTAGAGTTGGAAGACACCGCGGTAAGTCCAGGCAGCTACACGAGCGCCAATATTACGGTGGATCAAAAAGGTCGGATCACCGCAGCCTCTAACGGCGGTGGCGGGGGTGGTGGATCATCCAAGGCACAGTGCAACCCTTTGCCGCTAGCCGGATCAGCATCGAGCACAGGACAGGCAAGCAAGGGAATTCAATTTCTCTGTGAATTCGCGTTCGATATTTATGGTATTCGAACGCACATGACAGGAAAATTGGGTGCCACATATCAGGCATCCCTATGGACGCTTTCAGCAGGTACTCTCGGAACGCTCGTCGCATCGACTGCTTCATGGGTCGGGGCATCCAACGTAGAGGAATGGCACGAGGAAGATTTCACAGGTGGACCATTCACACTAGTTGCAGGAACCTCATATGTTTTGCTGGTTACTGCAACTTCGGAAGCCGCTGCATATGCTTTTCCGATGTATTCGACTACCAACAGTTCATACTTCGGAAATGCGCCTATTAACAATCTTGTGTACGCACGCATTGCCACAAACGCCCCCGCAGCGGGTAATGCGGTCAGCACAGGTAGCGGGAACTATGCAGTGTCATTGACTGTCGATTTGCTGCTGTAGCCCAGCCGTGATCTTGACAATGAGGATGCAATCCTATTAGGATGCAGCAGTTCCCCCGCTTCATGCGCTTTTCGACATAGCCCATCGGGAACCTCGGGGCCGATCGGATCTCCGCGCATGAACTCTCTCGTCACCCAGGTAATCGACAAGGCACCGCTCAACCGCGGCTTGTCGGGCGCTGCTTGGCTGGCGCGGCCGGGGAATGTCCCTATCACCTTCGAGAACGGCGACGTGGCCTTGTTCGATGCCGAAGGTGATGGCACCTACGAGGTGCATTTCCTTTTCGAAAGTCGCGGCCGAACCGCGATCGAGCACGCCCGCGAATCATTCCGCCAGATGTTCACCGAGCACGGCGCCGAACTGATTTTCGGGCTGGTCCCTAACTTCCGCCGCGATGTGAAGCTGCTTGCCCGTTGGGCGGGTGGTAAGAGCCGCGGTCTTCGCGCAACCTCGAACGGGCTTTGCGAATTGTTCGTTCTCTCGAATGCCATGTGGAAAGGCACCGACCGATGAGCTTCCTCAAACCGAAAGCGACCACTTCGGACAATCAGAATAACAAGCTGATTACCTCGACCTATGGCGGGATGATGAACCAAGGCGTAGGTGCGACCAACTTCCTGTCGGCACTACTCACCGGACAAGGGAACACCTCGGACGCAAATTCCGGCTACCAGAACTATTTGCAGCAGGCCGGCTATGCTCCCGCCATGCGTGAAATGTCTCGTGGTGTCGTAGGCACCCAGGCAGCAGGTGGAATGCTCAACAGCGGCTCAACCAGCCGTGCTTTGCAGAGCCGAGGCGCCGAGATCAATCAGGGCTTCTACAACAACTATCTGCAACAGCTTGCCGGTCTTTCCGGGCTCGGCTTGCAGGCGGGCGGGCTCGTCACCAATGCCGGGCAGCGCAACGGGGGGAGCAGTCCGTCCACGGTCGGTTCCATTGCATCGACCGTGGGCGGTATCGCCTCGATCTTTTCGGACAGGCGGCTCAAGCACTCGATCAAGAAAATCGGGAAGCTGGCCGATGGCCTCGGCGTCTATCTCTTCTCGTATCTTGGCAGCAACCAGCGGCATCGCGGCGTGATGGCCGATGAAGTCGCTCGGCTGCGTCCTTGGGCTCTCGGGCCCAAGATCGCCGGATACTCGACGGTCAATTACGGAGCACTGTAATGGTCTTCATCCCTGGCTTTTCCCGGCCGTCGCCCTTCGATAATCAGATGCCTCGTAGCCCGCTGCCGACCGACTCGCTGGATCAGTTTCAGTCGGGCGGAGTTCCGGCGAACGTGCTGCAACAGCTTGCCCCACCCGAACCGCTCGCAGTGACGAAAGCGATGGAGCAAGGCCCGCCGATTTCTTCCGTGCAGGTGCCGGAACAGAAGCTTCCGGATATTAAGCCGCAGCGCGAGCGCCGTTCTTTCCTCGATACGGTCGGTCGGCTTGCGGACGTGCTGGCGACGGTAGGCGGGGCCGAAGCCCTCTATCAGCCGACGCTCGACGCGCGGGACGATCGCGCCCGGATGATCGACATTGAAGCCATGAAGCGCCGCCAGCTTGAACAGCAGATTGGCGAAGGCGACGAAGGCGCGGCCGATCGGCAGCGGGCGCGTGCCGGCGTGGCAATGAAAGGTTTGCAGGCAATCCAGGCGCGTGGCGGTGATATCAACGCGGCGTGGCCCATTCTCGCGAAGCAGGCTGGCCTTGGGCCCGAAGACACCGCTTTTCTGGCTGACGCTTTCGCGAAGGATCCGAACTCGGTTTCGATGATCGCAGCGATGTTCGGCGGCGAAAAGGAATTCGGTTTGCAGCCGTTCTACGCGCAGGGACCGGACGGTTCGCTTCATGCCTACCAAATCGGGAAAGACGGCACGATGCAGCCGATCACACTTCCCGAAGGGCAGAACCCTGTCGATCCGCTCAAGTTTGTGGACACCGGCGACCAGCAGGTCGGTGTTGGTTCACTCACTGGTCGGACGATCATGAATTTGCCCAAAGGCGTCGATCCCGACACCGGAGCCCGGATCAATTCGAACGAGCGGATCGCCGGGGCAAATATCGCTTCCCGCGAAAGGATCGCAGCGTCGAAGGGCGGAACGGGCGGTGCCGCTGCGGAAGGTGGGGCTGAAACGGCTTTGGGCAATATCGCCGAACTTCGCGGTATCTACGGAACGCTCAATAAGATGGGTGCAATGGTGACACCGGGACAGTCCACCGGGGCCAACCTTTTCGCGCGTGCGAGGGCTTCCGGCGCGGGCCAGTTTGTCGAAGGTGCGATTGGCACCGAAGCACAGACACAACGCGACCGGATCAAATCAATCCGGCCGGGACTCATGCAGACGATTGCGAAGGCTACCGGCATGACCGGCAAGCAGCTTGACAGTAACGCGGACGTGAGGCTTTTCATGCAGACTGTCACCGACCCGACCGCAAGCTATGAAGCCAACATTGCCGCGTTGGATGGCCTCGAACGTTTCGTGCGTCAGAATGCGAAAAAGCCAGCCGCAGTTCCGCGCGCTTCCGCCCCTCGTCGGATTGCACCGGCGCGTGGTGCGGCGCCCTCTGTCTCGAATTGGTGAGAATAGCCCATGCCGCGGAATATCACCGTCACCTTTGCAGATGGCTCGACGCACGTTTATCGGGGCGCTCCCGATAACGTCACACCCGAGCAAGTATCGCAGCGCGCCGCCAAGGAATTCGGTAAGCAGGTGCGATCGCTCGACGGTGGACGTGGTGCAGCCCCGGCGAAACCGGCACCCGCACAACCCGGCCAGCAGGCGCCGCGATACAAACAGTCGCCGCAGGAAGCCTCGCAAGTGGTGATCAATGCCCGGAATGGGTTGATCGAGCGCCTGCGTCGTGAAGGTCGAACACCGGAACAGCAGCGGCGAGCGCTCGCACGATTTGACACGGATCCGCGCATTCAGTCGATCCGAAAATACGCCGGAATGCCGACCGTGGTTTCTCGTCAGGAAGAAATCAAGCAAGCCGGAAGGCGTGCAGCCAACAAGAAAAGCGGAGCGGCCGGGAGTTTTGGCAACGCATTCAAGGCCGGCGTAACTCGTGGTCTTTTCGGATTGCCGGAACGTGCAGCAGCAGGATATCTCTACTACACGGGGAAATCGGGAAATCTCAACTACGACGAAACCCTGGCCGCGATGCGCGCAAAAACAGACGCCGAACTTGAGCAGTCTTTCTTGGGGAATCTCGCAGGTCAGGTCGCTGGTGGCTTCGGTGCAGGCGGTGTTGCGGGTAACGTGATCAAGCGTGGCGGTGCTAAATTGGCTGCATCGCAATCACCCCGCTTGGCGCAGGTCGGGAATGTGCTCGAAGGATTGGTGACGTTTAAGAAGGGTCAACGGGTCAGGAACGCGGGCAGGCTCGCGGTTGGCGGCGGGGTCGGTGGTGGAGCGCAAGCAGCCGGTGAGGGCAGTGACGTGGGCGAAGGTATTCTCTACGGTACCGGGGGTGCGCTGGCTCTTGGTGGCGCTCTAAAGGTTGCCGGATTTGGGAAAAACCTAGCGCGCCAGGCGACGCGACCATTTTCACCTTCGGTTCGCAAGGCCATGCGTGAAGTCATCTCGGAAACTCCGGAAAATGTCATCTCCCGTCACGCTGCGCTTTCCGAGCGGGTCGGCGAAAATGTGCCGGTCGTAGCCGCACTCAACGAAGGTGATTTCCGTGCAGTTGCTCGGCAGGTGGTCAAGCGATCACCCGAGGCCGAGAGTGTCGCCAAGGGACACACGGGCAAATATCTTCGCAGCTTCATGGATCGGATGCTTGGTCATGTGAACAAGGCCGGCCGCACCGGGGACGCGCAAATTACCTCGATCGGGGAACTTGCGCAGCTTCGCCGCAATACCGCGGACGATCTCATGCACCCGATCCGGGACCGTACGATGGACATTACCCAACTGCCTCTCGACGATCTCGAACGGCAGGTGACGCGGGAAATCGGCGGTCGGATCAAGGGGCTGGCCCCGCGCATGAAGGAAGCCTTCGACGACCTGGATCCGGGCGAACTTGACAAGATGGGCCTCGACGCGAGCGATCTCAACACCGCGCGCAAACTCATGTCGGATTGGGGTTTCGGCAAACCGGTGCAAGTCACGGTCAAGGAAATGGACAGTCTGCGGCGGGCGCTCGAAGCAGCCGGAAAATCCTCACAGACTTCCAACCCGGCGAACGCGATGGCCTATCGCAATGCGGCCAAGGCCGTGCGCGAATTTGTCGAAAAGGAAGTGCCTGAATACGGCCAGATGGTTGACACCTACGCGGCACAGTCCCGGATGATGGAAGGATTCGAGACGGCTGCGGCGGGTAAGCGGGTTTCGGATATCGCGGACGATCTCTTGCGTGGAAATCTCCAAACCCCGGAAGGGCGTGTAGGGATGAAGGCGGGCGAACTGTTCCGCCAGCGCGAAGCGGTTACGGCGCGGCCGACCAGTGCGATTGCTGCGGCACGCAACTACGCCTCGGAAGGCAATCTCACCCGGCCAGCCAGCTTGGAGCCGGGAGCGGCACAGCCAGGCACGATCACTGAAAATCTCGGGGACGCCGCAGCGGCCGGGCTCGCTCGGGCTTCGCAGGGAGAAACGCAAGTTCTCGGTCGAATGCTGGATACCGAAAAGGTTCATGCGATGGCCCGCAGCGAGGACGGCGCGCTTTCGCCCGAAGAAATCGCCTACGGTGCATTCCTCGGCAACGCCTTGGCGTCGGTCAAGGCCCGTTTCCTCGCGTCCTTGGTGGCGAAGCTTCCGCACGGCTTCAATCCCAAGGTTGCCGAGAACATGGCGGATATGCTTTTCAGTTCGGACCCGGCCGCGTCGGCGAAGGCTCTTGCCGCTCTGCAAAAGATGGGGCTCGACGAACGTATTGTGGGCACGCTCATGCAGGATGCTCGCGGCGCTATCGCGACGGGCGCCTTCATGGGCGGCGAAGGCGGGCCGGAAACCGGCGAACCGGCCGGGGAAGCCCCGAGCGTCGAAGGCGATCTCTCACCCGTCGATGGTGTCAGTGTGGAAGGTGATCTCGAAGGGCTCGATACGGGCGATCAGGAAGCCACCGCTGAAATGCCGGCCGATGGCTTCGAGGATGCCGGGCAGGTGGTCGAATTCCTGTTTCCGGGGATCGAGGTTACACAGGTCGAGCGGGATCCGAATAGCGATCTCGGCCGCGCCAATCCCGAATCCTACCACAACTTCGGCACCAACGCCGTGGACGTTCGGCCGATCCCCGGAATGACCTTCGAGGAATATGTGCAGACCATCCAGGACGCAGGCTTTGAACTGATCGAGGCGCGCGATGAAGTCAACAACCCGTCAGCGCACGCCACCGGGCCGCACTGGCACGTAGTTTTTGCAGCATAGGAAAGACCGATGAACGGCCAGAATACCCATGCCACCAATGCCGAGCGGCTGGCGCGGATTGAAACCCTGCTTGAAGAAAAGGTGATCGGAGAAATCGCCTCGTTGCGCCGTGAACTCGTGTCGCTGAAAAAGTCGCACCAGCGCGACGTTGACGACCTCACCGGCTTGAAGCATCGCGGCGTGGGGATTCTGATCGGGGTTTCTCTCGCCGCGTCGGCTTTCGGGGTCACTCTCGCCTCGTTCTGGAAGCAAGTCGTCGCACTGTTCAATTGAGGAAATCGGTAATGGCCCGCAATATCAATGAAATCGGCCTGGCTTTGATCAAGCAATTTGAAGGATGCAAACTTTCAGCATACAAATGCCCGGCTGGGGTGTGGACCATCGGATATGGTTCAACAGGCGCTCA
>ERZ724505.158-NODE-158-length-43664-cov-4.763650_pt1 | contig 43664 bp, 66 predicted proteins | sample MGYA00376038_ERZ724505 | MGnify/ENA primary metagenome ERZ724505 (study PRJEB28724, sample SAMN07190884) | wastewater metagenome | isolation source: effluent of sewage treatment plant in Hong Hong | place: Hong Kong | collected 2016-03-17 ... | reverse complement strand
ATCCCGCCGCAACCGGCAAAATATGAAACAACCTTATGCCGCCCAATGACGCCGCTAGTTTCGATATCCATTAGAAATAATCCCCAATGATTTGCGGCCCGCTGATCTCGCCTAGATCACGACTAACGCGCGGCTCGTGCATTGCAATTGCGCGCCGGATCTCGCTTATATCGTCGCCAGTGACGCGCGGGCTTGTACGGCCGATTGACCAACCCGCCGCTTGCCGCGCGTGCGCATTAAAAGCCTTACGCAGTCCGATGATGTTGGTTTTTGTGACCGAGCCGCTTTTGATTGTGTCAAGGTGCTTTTTAAGTGTCGCGTTCATGCTGGCAGCCCCGCAAGCGTCTTAAGTGTGACGCGTTTTGAATCAATCCCATGAAGCAAGAGCGCTTGATGCCATGCGGCGCCCTCTAGCTTCATTTTCCCGGCGAGCGCCTTATCGGCTGCAAGGTTTGCCAGTTCCAGCGGCCTAGATCCTTCCGTGTAAAATTCATACAGGTTTTGCAGAATCTCAATGTAAGATTTTTTGATGCTGGATTTTGTTGCGGTTATATAAGTCATTTTGTTTCACTCCATTAAAAGCGTTTGTTGCTAGGCCGACTCTAGCCCTAGCGCGAGGCTTAAAGCTCCAGCCCGCTTGACCCTTGCTCCTATCGGTGCGCCTTCGTCACCGTTCTTCCCCTAGGCTTGTGCAGGATTAACCCCGCCTAGGCATAATGTGACGTTAGGGCACATCTTCCTAAAGGTCAAGCGGTTTTTTGTAAAAAGTTATCGATTTCGAAAAATTCTTTTTCACAAAAAACCAATTTGCAAAGCTCGGATCTAAACGGCAATTCAGAAAAACCCGCTGCAATCGCGGCGCGTCGAATTGGCGCACATTAGGCGCGAGTCCCAACAATAGGCGCGTGGCAAGATAGGCATGACCTACAGGCTCACTAGGGATCACTGATTTAAGCCAGTCAATGATTGCACGTAGCGCGTCTGGATCCTTGCTAGCTGCGTCCGTAATGCAAGCCGCAACCATTTTAGGCGCAATCTCTGCTTGCACGTTCCCTAGCCGCTCGATTGCTTGCTGCGCCTTATGCGCGTGCTTTCCAAGCTGCAAGATAAATCCTGGGTTTTCGATAAGCTCGCATAGCTGCATTGCCGTCAATGGTTGACCATTGGCAAGCCATGCCTTTATCTCGATTCCTCTTGTGCTAGTGGATCCATCGAACCAATGAGGATTCTCTTTCAGGATTAGGCGAGACTTCGCCATAGAAATTTTATAGCGCTCGCTGAATTCATGAATATTCATGGCTTTGTTCCTTATCAGGTCGGCATTTTTCACCGTCCGCATATCCTGCCAGATATGCAAATCGATCAAATGGCGGATATAGCAAGCGATTGCTAGGGCGCGCTAACAGCCCGTCAATGTAACCATCCGCGCGCGCCTCTAGCTTGCTCTTAACAAGCATTTTCATTGCGCTTTTTCCCTTCCTGATATCCGCGCGCGTAGGCGTCTACTAGCTCTTGCGGCGCATTCGTAGGATTGCCAGCAATCCCTAGCCAATGCCCTACGCAGCGGCGCGAGCCGTCTAAGCCTAGTCGATACGCGCGGTTAATCTCTGATTGCTTCATTGCGTAAATCCTTATTGTATCGCTGCGCTAATCGCTCGGCATTTTTGCGGCCGTAGGCGCGCGGGAAAGTATAACAGCCCGTTGGACCTAAGACAGCCCATCTAGAGCGCTCGGATCCATTGCCAGGCCAAATTGCTGCGCAATATCTCATTGGCTAATTCCCTTGACCCAAAAATAAGCATGGTGAAGCTGCGCACGTGTGCCGAATTCCAATCCTTGCAAGGATCCATAAGCCTTGCGCACGCGCGCCTTATAGTCTCGCAGACTTTCGCCGGGCTCGCTCGGACCATACGCGCGGCCACTAGAAACGTGATAAAAAGTACTCATTGGCTTTGCTCCACTAATGCCGTATATTGTGCGCAATCCGCTGCGAGCGTGCCAAATTGCTGCGCGTCATGATATCGCATGAATCCGGGATGATTTGCATCATCTTCACTTGTGCAATCAACGATATTTCCACCAAGCCATGCTGCAAATTTGTCTGCTTGTTCAATGTCCTCTTGCTCAAGGGCGCTCGCGTCGCCATTGATCAAATAGCTCGCCCAATAGCTAGGCGCATTGCCGAAAATTGGCTCTAATTTTGCCATGATTAAATCCTTTCAACATTCAAGCGGCCGCTCGCGTTCGGATCCGCCACGATAACACTATCATGAGTTACGCGACCCGTTGCGCGCAATCCTGCCTTAACAGGAATTGAAAATTCATTAGGGCGCGTTTTCCAAAATTGAGTTTTGCCATTGCGGCGCAATCTCCAATAATTGCCGTTCCCCATTAGAGCCCAAAGATTGCCTTGAGCTAGAGCCGTTTCAATTTCGATACGTGTTGTCATGATCAAACCCTTTCAATAGTGATATTTATCTGCGAAAACTGCATTCGGCATAATCCGCCTTAACACTGTCACAATATGCGCGTCAGTGATATCCCGCGAAGATTGATAGGCGATATTTGAAATTCCAGACCTATGCGCAATCGCCCACGCGTCGCGGCCTGTTTTGATATCGCCTAGAGCCAAATTATGAGGCTCTAGGAATTCGCGCGCCATTGTCGCAAATTCTTCTGCGCGGTCAATTAAACTTGCCATGATTAAATTCCTTCTATCTGTAAACAGTGAAAACAGGCTTATTTCAACCGGGTTTCAGTGTCAAGACTAAAAAGCGCGTCGATTGCATTTTAGCGGTGAATTACACGTTAACCCTAGCTAATCAGCGGAAATCTTGAAATCAGGCTTTTCTCACCTTTCTTACGAGGGAACTTGAAAACAGGCTTTCCCTTTATGCGCGTGCGCGGATCTAGCTTAAGCCTTGCGGCTCGCGCTGCGCTATCGCTCCTAGCGTCGCTACGCTTCGCGCTTCGCCCCATTGTTTTCGCTCACTGGATGATGAAAAATTATTTTCGGACAATCCAATTTTCAATTTTTCGCTTTCTTGCCCGTTGATCATTAAATTCGCGTGGCTTTGAGCACGGAAAAATTCCGCGCCCAAATCCTGGACTTTGCTGCAACAATTCCAATTGTCGCACATATTGCCTAAGCCGCATTCGCCCGCTCATGGATATATCGTTGCGGATAATGTGTGGCGCCGTTAAGAATTTTCTTGAGCGAATGCCCTAGAATAATTCGCGCTTGGTCCGGCGAATAATCGCCCACCTTGCAAAGCACGTGCATTGCCGTTGGTTCGTCAATATATTTGTCGTTCATCTCAATTTCCCTTCATTTGCTTGAGCAATTGCAAAGCTTCGGCGCGATGCCGACGCGCGCAACCGAATTCCCGCCGCTCCGCCGCGCGCCGTGCCGCCTGCCATGACGTGAGCGCCAAGTCCGCCAGCTGTTGATTGGTTAGTGGTGGATCCGCCAGATGCACAATTTTAGAGACTGTCACGTTATGCGCTCCAAGACTTAAAGACATTATGACGATTGATATGTCCATTGCTTCCAGTGACAATCACAAATTTCCCGTGATTATCGGTTAGGCAAACTTGAGCCTGATATTTCCCTATGCTCAATTCTTTTTGAGCCGTGCGCAGAAAATGGCGCCATGCCTGTTTAGCGATAGGCCGTGATTCGTTGTATGTCATGTTGCATTCCTTTCTCTCTTGATATGTCCACACTAGTGAGCAAACCCTAACAATTCGTTAACGGCCGCAAACTAATCCTTGCATTATATGTGACGTCGCGTTACATTGCAATGTATAATGTGACGCAGCGGAACGGCCGCAAGGTCGGTGAGGGAAAGGGGACCCATCAAGGCCCGGAAAAAGAGGGGAGGGGTGCCTTCGACGGCGGCGCGGCAGACCGGGCGGGGTGCTGATAGTGGATAGATATATTTTTCCCGTCTCTGACGTTACGTAACATTTCAATCAATTTGACATTTCCCGCAAAATCCCCTAGCCCGCTCCCCGCCATCCAAGGCATTAGGAGAAATTACCATGTCATTAGAATTCATCGCCCGTGTGCGGGACGAACAAAAACAATTGACCGAGCGCCGGGCCAAGCTCCTGCAATTCATGAACACGTCAACCTTTCTCAACCTGACCAAGCAGCACCAATCCCTCCTGCGTCTGCAAGCCGGGGCCATGCACCTTTACCAAACCATTCTGCAAACCCGGCTCGATCTCCTGACAGACAAGCAGCCGGATCTCCCTATCGACGAACCCATAGTGATCGAGCAAAACACTTTTGATATTGACAGGGATGGCCTTCCGGAATAATCCACGTCTCGGGCCTCCCCTGGCTCTCTGAACGAACCCAAACTTTCGGCCTCTGCCCCATACCGGGACAGGGGCCTTTTTCTGCTTGCCAACGTAAACGCACACCGTCATAAAGTTCCCATGATCAAACGGGAGCAAAGACAATGAGAGAAGATTATCCAGAAACGCGAGCGGTTACATTGGACGAAGCGCGGAATTTGGCAGGATCCGCCAAGCGCGGGCCGGAGCCAGATACGATAGGTGACGACCTGTCCCGCCGTCTCGCCAGTGTTGACGATCATTTGCTGATCCTGAATGAGCGGCTGGCAATTATGGCAAACAAAATCATGGGGCCGGGACCGGATGAAGCGGTCGAAACACTAGAGAAAGGCAGCGGACTAGTCCCGATGGTGTTGCCATTGGTCGAACGCTTGAGCGCGGGGATCCACATGATTGAGCGCCGGGCAAAACGCCTACAGGAAACGATCGATCGATTTTCGGGATTAGTCTGATGGCACTTGCAGCGATCCACGGGACCGGAACCCGCATTCTCGAATTGCAGCGAAAACTGCGACAGCGGGAAAACACTCCGGGCTATGAAAAGAATTGCGAGGAAATCCGCGCCGAGATCAAGCGGCTGGAAACGCATACGGTCGGGAAACCCAAACGCACGGCCAGAAAGAAGGAAGCGAAATGAGCCACGCAGTCACGATCCTTGACCTGTTCAAAGCCTTTGCCTTCATGTGCGGGATTTTCATGGTGACAACCGGGATGCTCGCAAATTTCGCAGCGGGAATGTCAAGCGCGCCAAGCGAAGGCGACGGCCGGAAAGGATGCCTGATATTCTTCATCGGCGCCTTCATTGTTGCAGCCGTGATTTTCAGCTATAACTAGCCCGTGGCATAAGTCTCGTGTCAGGCTTTGAAAGATAAAACGATGATCGAAACGTCCAGTCCTACCGTTGGCTTTCTGATCCGGCTGCGCAAGATCGACAAGCAAGGCTTGACCCTGCGCGATACGCTCATGCTCTACGCCATCATAAGCAACCCAGGCATGGCAGGGCTCGATCTCGGCAAGGCCATCGGCATGGAGCACCGTTCGTCCGTGGACAGCAACATTCGGCGCCTGATCCGTCAAGGTATGATCGAAGATCGCCGCGAGCGCGAAGGCCGGGCAATCCCGAACAACCTTCACGCGACACCGGCAGGCATCGATTTCTGGAATTCAATCAAACCATAGGGGTTTTTATGGTTAGTAGTGGGGGCGGGCGTTACAACAAACCCGGTGCAATCGCTTGGCGCGCATACAATGCAGCGCTGCGTAAAAAGCGAATTATTCAATTTGCGGAATTGCTCGCGGAAGGTTACTCTGTCAGCGCAGCAGCGAGAAAAATTGGTGTCAGCCAGCAAAACGGATCCACCATGTTAGCGCAGATGCGCAAGGAATTGGGGCCACAGGCGGAGTAATCGAAATGGATAAATGGGATGAAATGATGCAGTCGTTCTACGGCGCGGTCAACGAACGCAACGACGAAAAATTGATCCGTGTTGTCGTTGGCTTCGCACTGGAACTTGCTCGCACGGTTGAGCGCATCGCAGACGCATTGGAAAAGAAATGAGGGCAACAGATGACGAAGCAGTCTTTCGGGACGCCTTCAACATGCTTTGCGGCAAGGAAATAGGCAGCGGGATCCACCGCACTGTTTTTGAATGCAAGATCCGGCCTGATCTTGTCGTGAAAGTCGAAAATGAGTGCTATCGGGAATTCGCCAATGTCCGGGAAATGAAGTTTTGGTGTGATAATCAACACTTCGAAAAAGCGGCCCGGTGGCTTGCACCGTGCGAATTCTTGAGTCCGGACGGTCGGATCTTGCTGCAACGGCGTGCCGAGCCTCTTAGTGAGAAAGAAAAACTCCCTTTCTTGGTTCCATCCTTTCTCGGGGATTTGAAGCGTGATAATTTTGGACGTATTGACGGCAAGCTCGTTTGTGTCGATTATGCCATCACGATTATGAATCCCGACATAAAATTGAAAAAGGCCGGATGGTGACTGACGAAGCAACCCGAACCGATATCACGCAGCCAACGCGGGATCTTGCACGTCTGCCGATGATCTCGGCGGAAGCCTATCAGCACGTCGGCCGGTTTGCGGGTGCGCTCGTCATGTCCTGCTTTGAACAAATTGGCGGCTTGCCCCGCATGGCTGCATGGGCCGATAGCAATCCAACCGATTTCTACACCAAGCTATTCCCCAAGATGATTTCACGTTCGCAGCAAGTGGACGTGTCCGGCACGTTGACAATCGACGATGCGATATCCAGGCTTGAGCACATGAACGAAGCTGAATTCACAGAAGTCTATGATCTTTAACCTAGCGACGGAGAACCGCGATGGCAGAGGCAAAAACATTCGGGGTGCCGGATGATATCGAAAAACGCTTGATTTACTGGCGCCGCCAATTGGCAATAGACCGGCGCTTTCCGTGGGTAGGTTCGGGACTGCTTGAAGATCTCGTTTGCGCGGCCAAGCTACTAGGCGGTGACGTGTCCGAATTCGAGCGCCCGAAAGAAAACTTGGAGTTTGACCTATGAGTATCAACCGCGCACGCAAGGAAGCTGCGAAGCGCCTTGGCCTTGCCTTGGAACAGCGATATCGAAACCTGGTGCTCGCCAATCCGCATGATCAGGACGAAGTGGCAAAAGCCGCCGTCGATCTCGGCCAGTGTTTCAATGACAATATCGAATTTGTCATCTGGACGCTGAAAACCTATGGCGGATTGATCCCGCCACCGCCCGAGCAATTGAAAAAGGATATGGGCGCACCGCGTCCACCTTTGCCGCAATTACCTTCAACGCTGACGAATTTGTTGAAGTAATGGACCTTCAAGCGATAGCCAATGAATATCAGATTTCCGTCGATGAAGTGCGGACGCGTTGGCTATCGCTTTATGTCGCCCGGTGGAAAGCCGATTTCAAACGCTTTGCCCGTGACTGCATCCGGATCCGGACAAAATCAGGCGATCTTGAGCCCCTGATCCTCAATGCGGCGCAGATGATCCTGCACAACGCAGCGGAAGCGCAGCTACAGGATGAACAGTGGGTGCGTATCGCCGGGCTCAAGGGACGGCGGCAGGGCTTTTCCACCTATGTGGCTGCGCGGGGCTACTGGCGCGCAACGCTATGGGACCGCCAGAAGATCTATATTCTTTCGCACGAAATGGCGTCATCGAACGTGCTGTTTGAAATGACGGATCTCATGCAGCAAAAGCATCCCTTTCCGCCACAGGTCGGCACCGACAACGCGAAGGAACTGGAATTCGTCAAGCGCGGATCCTCCTATCAGGTGGCGACGGCCGGGCAGAAGGCAGGCGGTCGCGGCGGTGCTGTAACTTATTTCCACGGTTCGGAAGCCGCTTGGTGGACGAATGCGCCGGACCATTTTGCGGCATCGGTGCAGGGCGTGGACGAAGTGCGCGGCGTTTGGGGTGTGCTCTGGCGCGAGCCCGCCCGGCCGCTGCCTTTCGAGAAGGGCATAGGCGAGATTTGCGGGTGGGTGAAAGCACCGTCAGAGATTTGGCTGGAAACGACGTCAGCAGGCCCCAACGGCGAATTCTACAAGCGCTATATGGACGCGCTGAAAGGTGTAGGCCGGTATCGAGCCGTGTTCGTGCCGTGGACGGCATCGCCCGAATATTACGAGCACGGGGATTTTATCCCGTTGCAGGAAGCAGAGGAAGAAGGCGAACTTTCGGAAGCCGAGTATCAAGAGCTTCATCGCTTGAGCAACGGACAGATGCTTTGGCGCCGGTCGAAGATCCATGAACTTGGATCGATGGGCAAGTTCCGTCAGGAATACCCTATCGACGTCACGGAAGCCTTTGCGTCGGCCGATATCGAAGGCGTGTTTATCAAGCCTGCCTTGGTCCTGCGTGCCCGCAAGCGCGTGATGGACGATCCCGATGCACCTTTGATCATCGGCGTGGATCCGGCCGGGAGCGGCGGGGACCGTTTTGCGGTTGCCTTCCGACGCGGGGACAAGATCACCAAAGTCATCTACCGCAACAAACTTGAGCACGACGAAGCGGTTGCGTGGCTTTGCCGCATTCTCGACGAATACGAACCCAACCGCATGTGCATTGATCGCGGATCGATGGGCCAGAATATCGTTTCAGCGCTGCGCAACATGAACCCGAAATATGCGCAGATTGTCAAAGGCATCGATTTCGGCGGCACGTCACGCTTCAAGCAGGCCACACCGAAAAGGGCAGGCCCGTGGAATAAGCGCGCGGAAATGTATGGGGATTTCAAGCAGTGGATTATCGAAGGTGGATCAATTCCCGATGATGACGATCTTGCATCGGATATCAGCGGTCCCAAGGAAAAATTCCGGGCAAATAATGATTGGCTGCTTGAGAGCAAAACCGAAATGAAGGCCCGTGGACTGCGTTCCTCTGATCTTTCAGATGCTTGCGTGCTGACTTTTGCAACCCGTGAATGGTTTGATAGCTGGAAAAAGCCCGAAAAGCCCAAAAATTTCGGCACTGGCGAAGCAGTGGGAGAAATGCTAACGCGCGTTGATCAGGCCGGTGTGGGCGATCATGACGGCTTTTGGGAATATAGCGGTAGCACTGGCTGGATGGGCTAATTCACGGGAGTTTGGGCAATGGCGGGCATTCGGGACAACATCGCACGCGAAGATAAGGAAATTCCACGGACGCGGGTTAAAACCCCGGCCGGGTTCGACAATGAAGATGCGTTTCTCGATGATATGCGCGCCAAGTATGAATGGGGCTACGGTTTCAATGAGCATAATATCCTGGCAGGCAAGGATGACGCTAAATTCGCAGTCGGAAATCAATGGGATCCGGTTGTCGAACAGCGCCGCAAGGATCTCCGCAAGCCTGTCCTGACATTCAACCGCCTGATTGCCTTCATCGCCCAAATTCTCGGCAACCGCCTCATGAACGAAACGGAGATCCGGGTTTATCCGGACAAGGCAGGCACCAAGGAAATCGCAGAGATCCGAGAAGGCTTGATCCGCTCGATTTTCAAGAATTCACACGCTGATTTTGCCCGCGATGAAGCCAGCAAGTATCAGGTTGTGGGTGGTGAAGGCGCCTATACGCTCTCGATAGATTACACGTCGGATGACGTTTTCGAGCAAGAGATCAAGCTCGCGGCGATCACGGATCCCTATTCAGCCGTATTTGATCCGCTCGGGATCGAGCCGTCCGGCCGGGATTGCCAGTGGGCCTTTGTGGGCGACGATATTCCGCAACAGGAATTCAAGAAACGCTGGCCTTGGGCGGCGGAAGTCTCATTCCTCAATGAGAAGCGCTGGAACCAAAGTGGTTTCTGGATCTCACAAGATACGGTGCGAATTGTCTCCTATTGGCGCATGGTGACAGAAGGCACAAAGGTGCTCGCGCTCTATCAGGACGGCACGGTCCATGACGTCACGGACAAGGAAGAATTCGAGTATATCAATTTCGTTGAATCGCGCTCGGATGGCACGCCTTATATCCGTGAAGTGCCCAAGCGTTTCGCCCGGCTCTATGTGTGCTCGGGCAATGCGATCCTTGAAGGGCCATACGATTATCCGATTTCCTCCCTGCCTGTCTATCGCGTGCCGGGATGGGAATTGAACGATGGGGAAAAGATCCACCGTTGGGGCCTGATCCGCTTTTTGAAGGATCCACAACGCCTGCACAACTATTGGCGCTCGACCGTCGCGGAACAGCTTGTAGCGGCTCCCCGCAACAAATGGCTGACGACACCGGACGCGATCAAGGGACACGAGCCCAAATGGCGCCGGGCACCGTCCAGCGACGATCCTTTCCTCTATTACAACGACGGGGAAAGCCCGCCTGTGCACATTCCGCCACCGGGGATCGACGCGGCGCTTGTCAACGAAGCAGGCATGGCAACCCAGGATCTCAAGGATATTTCGAATATCCATGAAGCTGCCTTGGGGATGCCGTCGAACGAAGTATCGAAGGTCGCAATTCAGCAGCGCCAGATGGTTTCCGACGTGGGAACTTTCATCTACACCGATAGGTCAAAAATCGCGGACACGCGCTGCGCGGAAAACATCAATGAGCTTATTCCGTATATTTATGACACGCAGCGGATCGTCACGATTATTGGCCGTGACGACAAGATGATCCTGCAAAAGATCAACGATCCGAGCGATCCGAATTCTGATGTGACGATGGGCAAATATGGCGTGACTGTTTCCGTTGGCCCGGCCACAGAAACCAAGCGGGCTCTTGCAAACGAGCAAATGATGGCATTCGTGAATGCTGCGCCGCAAACGGCGGCGAGCGTCATGGATCTTATCGCGGAAGCACAGGATTGGCCCAAGTCCGGCGAATTCGCACGGCGCTTCAAGATGCAACTGCCTCCGGGCATGGTTCCGGCCGATGAAATGACACCTGAAATGCAGCAAATGCAGGAAGCCAATCAGCAGATGCAGCAGATGCAGCAACAGGTTGAAGCGGCGCAGGCACAGGCGGCAATTGCGGATCTTAACGCTAAGGCGAAGAATAATGAAGCTCGCGCAAATCTGGCACTGGCGCAAGCCTATAAGGCTGTGCTGGATGCCCAAAGCCGTCAATCTGACGTGGAGGGCAAGAATGAGGAACGCCTGACAAACGCGGACAACACTGAATTTGATCAAGTGATGAAAACGCTCGATCAGCACAACTCCCTTGCGCACGAGGACCGGGACTTTGATTTGCGCAATTTGGATTTTCAATCCCGGAAGAATGGAGAACAGGAAAATGGTAACGACGATTAAAACACGGCTGCGAATGACGGCGGCGGAACGGGCTGTTGGACGCTATCTGCGTGCTCCGGACCATCCACAGGATGCAGAATTCGCGGCTTTTGAAACGTCCGGCGAAGTCGAAGTAGGCGAAGCAAATCTTGGCGGCGACAAGCCCCAGGAAAAGCCGCCTGTGGAGGAAAATCAGGAAGAAAAGCCGGTTGAGGAAGGCGCGCAAGACGACGGCGATGAAGGCGACGAAGGGGATGACGACGGTGAGAAAAAGCCGAAAACCCCGAAAGATCCCAAGGAAAATCAGATTAACCGCTTGAAGCGGGAAAAGGCAGAATTGGCCCGTCAATTGCGGCAGGCGCAAATGGCTCCGGCGCCCGATGTAGCAGCGCGATTGGAAAATCTCGAAAAGCTCTTGCAAGGTGGAAAAACTGGTGTTACTCCTGACACTGGAAATGCGGCGCCGGATCCTACCGACACCGACAAATATCCGCTCGGGCACCTTGATGACCGTTACATCGAGGATAAGCTGGAATGGCTCGCTGATCAAAAGGCCAGCCAAAAAGCTGAATCGGTCCTGCAACGTCAGCAGGAAAGAGAAACCCGCCAAGCACAAGAACAGCAGCAGCGGGAACTTCTCACAAAGGTTGACAATCTCGCAGCCAAAGGCACCGAGCTTTTCGATGATTATCAGGAAAGCGTTGTGGAAGCCGGTATGCGGGGCGATTGGGATCTTTCTCAACCAACCTTTGAGGCAGCGCACGATGCCGAAAATGGCGCGCAAATCCTTTACGATCTGGCACAGGACAAGGCGGAAGCCGCCCGAGTGGCAAAGCTCTCACCTTATCAGCAGCTAAAATACGTAATGGACCGCGACACGGAGATCTCCAAGGCCAAGAGCGGCCGCAAGATCCCCAAGGCAGGCGATCCGCCAACGCATACAGCGCGAGGGGCAAATTCCCGGACACAGATTAATGGCTCGACAGACAATCTCGACGATTTTGAGAAAGCCTGGGAAGCAGACGCAAAACGTAGTCGGTAATTCGTGGCATCGGGATAGTCCGATCCACTTTTCAAGGAAGGGACTATCCCGATGGGCACGGTAACTGTTGAACAACAGAAATTGGTTCTCAACGCCTTTGCAATGGTGTTGCAGAATAATCTCGTCAGCGCCGAATGCGTGACGTGGAACGAATATGATGGGGAAATGGACGACCGCAACGGGCTCCAAATCCTTGAGCAAGTCACTCCGCGCTATAACATCACGCGCACCACAAACGGCGTGAAGGATCTCACCGCTGGCACGGACGGCACTGTTTTCGGTTCCGAACTGTTCACGGTTGACGGCACGTTCAACGCGAACATGGGGTGGGGCGATTTCGTCAAGATCAAGTCGATTGGCGACGCACGCGAAAGCAAGGCGCTCTTGGGTGCCGCGACGTCAATGGCTGAAAAGATCGACGCCTACATTTTACAGGCGGCCGCGCTCGCGTCGGCTGATTGGACCGGCACCGCTGGCTCTGGCACTGCGATCAATAACTGGGTGGACGCTGTTGCAGGCTATACCCGGTTGAAGGAAAATGGCGTTGGCGATGACAATCTGTCCTACGTTATGAACTATTTAGACATGCAGAACCTTGGTGATCAGGTTGTGAAGCTGCCCGCTCCGGACAACTTCTCGACTTCGACTTACCGTAAGGGTTTCACGGGCGAATTGAATGGCGTTCGGACGCTGTTTACCAATCAGCTTCCGGTGCTGACGGTTGGCACGCGTGTTGCGACCAACTGCTTGGTCAATGGCGCAAACCAGAACGTCAACTATTCGGCAGTCGCCAAGGCTGGCACGGTCAACGGCCGTCGCCTGACACAGAACCTTATCTGCGACGGTCTTGCAGCGGGTGCGACGGTCAAGGCAGGTGAAGTTTTCACCGTCACTGGTTCAAACGCCTTTGACAACCGGAAGCAGTCGGCAGTTTCTCCGGCTCGCTTGCAGCAATATACGGTTGTCGCGGACGCCACGGCTGACGGTGCGGGCAACATTACCTTGGTGATTTTCCCGGCTATGATCGTCCCCGGCTCGGGCGCTGGCGATGATATCAACATCAACCAGGCTCACGCTACTGTGACAGCGGCTCCGGCCGACAATGCGCAGCTTACCTTCCTTGGTGCTGCCGGTGCAAACCTTACTCCGCGTATGATTTTGCAGAAGGAATCAATCGTGGTGAATACGGTTCCGCTGATCCTGCCTGCTTCGGACACGTCGATGCGTCGGCGCCTTTCGAAGATCCCGTTGACTGTTCGTATGTGGCAGCACTCCACATTCAACACGGGTGAACATAAGGTGCGATTTGACGTCGCTATGAACGCGAATATTCGTGAACGTATGCGCATCGCTCGCATCAACGGCGCATGAGGTCTGTCCTTCGTTTGTTCTCCAACGAAGGTGGATAGTCCCGGCTGGCTCCCTGTTTCCAGCCGGGACTTTCACTAAAAGGATTAAGATTATGTCGAGAGTAAGGGAACTTCTACGACCTCAACCAATGGGTTTGAATAGCACCTACATTTGTGGTGGCTTAAATATTGGCGGCTTTCTCGCAAAAACGGCAGGAAACATTTCAGTAATCGACGCTGACGGCACGATTTTAGTAGATACGGTTCCAGTAGCAGCAGGCCAATATATGCCTCTACCTTTCGTCTTTAGGACAAGCATGGGTGGTGTAGTGACGCTTGCGGGTGGCGCATCAGGGACGCTCGGATGTTAAGAGATTGGGCCTTGTTCATCCCTAGTGGGGGTGGGGGTGGTCTATGGATATTGTTCACGAATTTTTGGGCCGACACCGGATCCTGGGATGATGCTTCATTTTGGAATGATTGATGACTCAACAGATTATCAATAATGGAGAATCGGGGCTTATTGTCAGAGGTAAGCTCAATGATAATTTTACCGAGCTTTACACGTCGGTTGCCAATCCGTATCCGCAAGTTACCAATTTCGCCGCCCTTCCGGATCCCACGACCGTAACCGGCGCAATCTACATCGTTCAAACGACGACAGGCATTATCGGTTTTCGCAAGTTGGCGGGGCTCTGGCGCAGCGATGGCGTATCATGGAATTATCTTGGCCTCTATGGTCTGAATGCGGCTGAAATTGTTAATGTGCCAGCAGGGCGCATATCTGCAACAAACGTGCAAATTGCTTTGTCTCAACTCGATACATTGATTGCACTAGGGGGCGCGGTGACAGTTAATCTGCCAACAGGCCGAGGTGTGATGGAATGGACGGAAACTTTTGCCGCTTCAGGCGTCACTCCTGCTTCGAGAATTGCATTGATCCTTGCCGGGGCAGATGATACCCTTGAGTATCACCCCGATTTTGTTGATCTCGTGTCGATTGCAGGACTGCCCGGCACAGATACGATTACCGCATCATTGGTTTTCAGCAGCCCATACAGCGGCCCTCTTAACATGAATTGGAGTGCCCAATAATGCCAAAACTTTCACGCAACCTTGCAACTCCTCCCGGTGGCGGTGTTACACTCGATCCTCGTGAAACTCTATTCCTCTCGGGTGTTTTGGGTGCGTTAAATGCTGAATTGGTGATCCCGTGCGACGGATCCAATACGGTTGCAATCGACTTGCGGGGAACCTTTGTTGCGTCCCTTGAAGTTTCAGGAACAGTTGATGGCGTCAACTACTCACTAATTCCTATTAAAGCACTCAATGCTGCATCTGCACTATATCTGGTATCTGCCACAGTGCCGGGCCTTTTTATAGGTAGCTGCACAAGCTATCGTTCAATTCGCATTCGCGTCATAGCTTACACTTCGGGCTCTGTTTCTGCAACGATCATCGCTGACAATGCATTGCTGGAAAACTATTTGATGATTGGCGGCTGCTCCCCTTTGGCTGTCACAAACACAGGTGCAGCGGCGGCGGCTGTTACTTTGACCCTTCCAGCCCCCGGCGCAGGGCTTCGTCAATATATCACATCACTGACGATTTCAAAATTCGCCACTGCGATTTTGACTGCGGGGGCAACACCTGTGCTTGTCACTACAACTAATTTGCCTGGATCGCCGGTCTATAATTTTGCAGCCGATGCTGCTTTGGCAGGCACGAATGTTGATAAGCGTGAAGAATTCTCTTGCCCGCTTGCCGCGTCTGCACAAAATACTGCCGTGACATTTGTAGCGCCCGCTATTACTTCAATCATCTGGCGCTTGACCGCTACTTATTTCGTGGGAGCTTGACTATGCCTACAAATGATCCCCAAGTATTTGCAATAAGCACCAGTAAAAGATTGTCGATTATTGCAACACCGCTAGTAATACCCCAAGGATGGGTGAATGCTTGGCGACTTGCCGAATTCACTCCCAACGTTTCTTATTTTGGAGATCCGCGCGCGCCTTATGGCGACGTCGGCATTACTCCGGAAGCTCTCTTTGACCGTTTCTCGGTTGCACGGAAATCCCCGCTTGCAACCTTCTACGTGAACGTCGGCACAGGCGCCGATGCGAACAACGGGCTTACTCCTGGCACTGCCAAGAAAACCATTGGTGCCGCAATTGTCGCTGCAAACACGGCAGCAGTGGCTTCGCAAATTATTATCGCAGCCGGTGACTATAATCGCACAAACGGTTTCTATCAGGGCGGCACAGGTGCCCCGGCTGTTGATATCGCATTCATTGCAAACGGCTTGGTGACAACCGGCACATGGGATGATTATGCAACGCCTTCTGCCGACGCGACATTCACCAATACCTATTCTTTTGCACTGGCGAATGCCAACCGTGTGATCGATCTCACCCAAATCGATCGATTTGGAAATTATGTGGAATTGACCCCGGTTTCGACGCCTGCAATCTGCAACCGCACACCGAATTCCTGGGTGATCAACGCGGGCACGATTTATCTCAATCGAGCCGATGGCGCACAGCCAACGCAGGCCACGACGCGCATTTTCCGTACTAACGTCGATAACATGCGCGTCACCAATCCAGTGAATATTTTTCTCGGGACTGCCGACGATAATTCGCTTTGGGATTTCCAAGGCGGACAGGTCGGATGCGTGCGCTACAACCCGACGACAAAACCGGCCGCAAATAAGGCATTTGTTGTCAAGCGGGCCAATTTCCGGTTTGGTGGTGGATCGACCAACACGACCGGCAACGGTTGTGCCGTTGATAGTATTCACGGGATCGCGGCATTTTTCAAGTGCCAGGTTGATGCAAATTGGTCCGATGGCTTCAATTTCAAGAATGCACTCACACCTACAACGCGCGGCTATATGCTGACGGTCAATTGTGGCGGTGATGATAACGGGCGCGGCGCTTCGCAGTCGAACAACGGCTGGACAAGTCACAATGACGTGACAGGGCTCGACGTGTGCGGGATCTATGAAGGCAATCGCGGCGGCACATATCGCTCGATTGACACGTCGATCTCGTGGCTTGTCAGTCCGGTTGTCAAAGATGACTTCGGGGATATTTGGGCCGGTGGCACAATCCAGCCGACGATGTTCCGCGTGGACAACTCGGCACGCCATTACGTCACGGATCCGATCTTGGATATCAAGGGAACCGGCTTCCGTTTCTACGTGGCGGCAGGTGCCTATCTCGCGTCCAATAATGCAATACCGTCACGTTTCACGGATTTTGCGGGCGGGACAATCGACACATTTTAACCAAGGAGAAAGTGAATGTCCGAATTTCAAGCATGGCCTTCATGGCGCTATGGCCCCAACGGTGCGAGCAAGCTCTGCGAGAATGAAGCAGAAGTGCCAAAGGGGTGGGTGGATCATCCGGAAGCTGCCGAAAAGCTCACCGAGAAGGGTAAAAAGCCCATAGACGAGCAAATTGATTTATAGAAGCAATGAGGTATATCCGTGGCCGTTTTGGTATCGTCGATTATCACAGACGCTTTCCGAGAGGGGAATATTCTTCCTCTCGGTAAAGCGCCTACGGCTGCACAAACGACGGAAGCACTTCGCCTTTTCAACGCGCTGATCGCAGCCATCTACGGTGGGGATGCAGGCGAAGAATTAGGCGATTGGCCTTTGGGCACCTACGGCCGCGAAAGCAAAGCGGATCCGATCAACTACACCCAGGACCAACTCCAACGGCCTACGATCAACCGGCGCCTCATTGCGGTCAACACAACGGCACTGACGGTTTATCTGACTGTGTGGCCCCAAGACGGCGCCCGTATGGGGATCGCGGATCCTTTCGGCCGTCTTGCAGCTTTCCCGGTGACGCTGGATGCCAATGGCCGGACCATCGAAGGCGCAGCAACCAAAACACTCAACACGAACGGGCTTTTTCAGGAATGGTTCTATCGTGCGGATCTCGGGCAGTGGGTGAAGCTGTCCGCACTGACTGAAATCGATAATCTGCCGTTCCCGGATGAATTCGAATCGTTTTTCATTCTCATGCTCGCCATGCGACTAAATCCGCGCTACGGCCGGAGTATGGACGAACAGAGCGCGGCGATCTTCAAGCAGGGTCGCACGAGCTTTGTAGCCCGCTATCTGCAATCCATGCCGCTTGAAATCGACGACAGCATTTCGTGGCCGTTCATGAGTATGCAGAGCTACGATCAGCAGCGACAGTTTTCTTCATCCCCAGGATTTGATCGCGGCGGCTATTTTTATTGGGGGAATTAGGCATGGCTGATATTCCTCTCGCCAAAAGCGATTATTTCCGGGAAGTAGCGAAGGAAGCGCGCATTACGATGCGCAACCGCTATTTCGAAGAAAATCCGGTTTTGACAGACAAGCAATCGGCGCTGATCGCACGCATGGGAATGCGCCGTTGGATATATGTAGGCGACGGGCCGATCCGCAACGTCTACAGCCAGCCGGGCAGTTTCAGCGATGCTCTTTTCGTGGCGAGCTATGACAAGCTGTGGCGCGTCAGCACAACCGGCGTTGTCACGCTGATTGGCGATATCCCGAGCAACAGCATTGACGGCTTTGTCTCGATGGCAGCGACAAGCAACATCGGCACAACCCCGGCATATCTCTTTGTCGCGGCCGGATCGTCGCTCATGTGCTATATCGAAAATGGGTATGCGCAGGGGACGATCTCGGGCACCCCGGCAAACAATGACGTCGTGGTAGTCGGGACAACATATTACAAATTCACAAGCGGCAGCGTCAACGCGGGCACACCGGCCGGAACGAATGCAAATCCGTGGCTGGTGGCTTTGGGCGGCACAGCGGCGGAAGCATGGCAAAACCTTGCAGATGCCTTTGGTAAAACCGGCGTTCCCGGCACGCAGTATAGCGGGCTTCTGACAGCCAATACGCAAATTCAGGTGATCATGATTTCGTCAACATTGGTGACGATCCGTGCAACCTTGATTGGCGCGCTCGGGAATTCGATTGCGACGACAGAAACAGGCGCGGCGATAGCCTGGACGGCTGCGACGTTGACGGGCGGCGGCGCTGCCTCATGGTTCCAAGTCGATATGCCGGATGACGTCGGCGTGATCAGTGTTGGCTATATCGCCAGCTATGTCGTTGTGGTGCCCGCGCAAGGCCAAGGGATCAACGGCCGCTTCTATTGGATCAACCCCGGCGAAACGACGGTGGACGCGCTCGATTTTGCCACGGCCGAGCGTGCGCCGGATCCTATTTCAAGCGTTGTCGTTTTTGGGGATCAATTCTGGCTTCCCGGCACAAAGACAACGGAACCTTGGTATTTCACCGGAAATATAGACACGCCGGTTTTGCGTATGCAAGGCGTGGTTTTTGACCGTGGCGCATGGGAAGGGACAGCTATCCAGATTAAGGATAGTATGTTAATTGTGGACACGGAAGGAGCCGTTTTTCAGATTAGTGGCGGATTGAAGAAAATCAGCCGTCCCGATATCGAGGAACGCATTCGAAAATCGATTCAGTATCAGGCGTCATTGGTTCCCTGATTGGAGTAAAAGAAATGGCCGCTGTTTGGTGTGATGATTTCAAGAGCTACGGGACCACTCCCGCCTTCCTGCTTGACGGGCTCTACGCGTCTGCGTCATGCCTTCTCGTGGAGGATCCGGATCCGATTATCACCGGCACGGTTTTGAAGCTCGGGACCGTGGCTTTTTTCGACAATCTGCGCAAGGTGCTGCCGTCCGCACAGGCAACCGTGGGTATGTGCGCCCGTGTGTGGTTTGAGGGTCTGCCGGGCGGTGCTGAAAATCCCTGCTTCTTCCGCTTCAATGACGGTGCAAACACTACGCACGTCTCGATTGCGATCACAAGCACCGGGGTAATTCAGGCTTGGCGCGGAACGCAATCTTTCCCGACAGGCACGCTCTTGGGTGCCACAACCGGGCCGGTAGTCGCAGCCAATTCCTTCAACCATATCGAAGCCAAGGTAAAAATCAGCGATACCGTGGGCACCGTCGAAGTGCGCGTGAACGGGGTTACAGTGCTCAATCTCACCAACCAGGACACCGGCAACAGCGCGGACTTGACTGTTGCACAGGTTGTGCTCGCGCCGTCCGGCCGGGGAGATCTCGCAACGCAGGTGCTCCCCATCTATTTCAAGGATTTCTTCGTTTGGGATAGCACGGGCGCGCAGAATAACAATTTTGCCGGGACCGTGAACGTGGTCAACCTGACACCCAATTCTGACGTCGCATTGACGTGGACGCTTTCGGGCGGTGCAACAGGTTTCAGCTTGGTCAACGAATCACCGCCTGTGGACAGCACCTTTATCAGTGCTGCATTCCCGGCTCCGGCCGCTGACAAGATGGGGCAGACAAATCTTCCGGCTGACGTCACGAGCGTGAAAACTCTCATGACGCTCGTGAGGGCGCGCAAGACGGACGGCGGCGACGGTCAATTGCAGGTCGGCTTGATCTCGGGCGCTTCGACGGCCTTGGGAGCCAACCGGCCGATTACGACGGCACCAACCTATTATGCTGACATTCAGGAGACGGATCCGGCAACCGGCGTTGCGTGGCTTCCCACGGCTGTGGACGCGTCCAATATCCAATTCAATCGGACGCTCTAAATGGTTTCGGCGGTCGGCGTAGAAGTCTCGCAAGCGCGAGATCTCGTTGTATCGGTGGTCGCCTCCGATATTGAGCTATCTTTTGCCCGCGCCTTTGCCGTCATCAATTTTCCAACGGCTTCTATGGAAGTCTCGCAGGCTCGATCACTTGTCACGCTCGGCATGGGTGGCACAACCATTGAAGTATCGCAGGCGCGCACACTTGCCGTGGTTCGTGGACGCATCGGAAACCCCAAGCTCCGTGTGTGGACTTTCAGCTTGGACGGACACGATTTCTATGTGCTCCGGCTCGGAGATAGCGAAACGCTCGTTTATGATCTCTATTCAGAGCAATGGGTAGATTGGGCGAATTTCCAGAAGGAATTTTGGCGCGCGAACAATGGGCAGAATTGGGCCGGTGCGTCGAAGCTGGCTTATACCTATGGCAGTGACGTGGTTGTAGGGGATGACACCTATGGGCTCCTGTGGTTTCTGGATCCCGAACAGCCTTACGATCAGGATCCGGATTATCTCGCGCCGGTCCAGGAACAGTATTTTGAGCGCACCACAATGGGGCAGGTAGCTATCAGGGGCCGCGAAGTGATGCCGTGCTATGCGTGCTGGATCACGTCCGATATGGGAGATCCTGCTTACGTCGGTGCTGGGGTGACGCTTTACACAAGCGACGACGCAGGCAAGACATTTGACAGTCACGGGCTTGTGACGATCACACCGGGCGAGAATTCGCCGGAACTGTCTTGGTATTCACTAGGCCAAATCAGCGCGCCGGGGCGGCTGTTCAAGATTGTGGATGACGGCGCGATTGCACGGATCGACGGCTTACAAATGAATGATCCTGACGATGGCGGGTAAATTTCAGCCTCTCAATCAGGATTTCGCAATCGTAAAGGCGAACGGGCTCCCGACTGAATATTTCATTCGGTGGGCACAGCAGCGGCAAATCGATATCACAACAGCCGTGACGTTCGGAGATCTCGCAGCGATCAACGTGATCGCGGGCGTGGGGCTCACAGGCGGCGGGCCGATTGACGCAGATGTAACGGTGGATCTTGAGGATACCGGCGTCGCTCCTGGCACCTATGGTGACGCAACCCATGTGGCTCAAATCCAGATAGACGCGCAAGGCAGGATCTTGACTGCCGCCGACGTTGCAATTTCGGGCGGTGGCGGCGGATCCACCGGGGAGGCAACCCTTGTCGCTCCGGCGCTCGCAGCCTATACTTGGCTCAACCAAGGCACCGCCAGCGCAGTGGACAACGGGAACGGAATTTCGCTGCTTGCCCCGAGCGCGGGGAGCACACAAGTCCGGGCACTCTATAAGGCAATTGCGGCCGGTGACTTTGACGTCAAAATCAGGATCAAGGGCACAACGAACGGACTAGGCACTCCTGCTTTTGGGATGCTCTGCCAGAATGCAGCATCGGGAAAACTGTTGCTCATGGCTTACGAGCCAAGCGCAAATAATCTTTATTTCCAGCGCTGGAATAGTGTCACGTCGTTTAATTCCCAAGTCTCTGTCAGAGGCGTTTTTCCTGAATTCAATTGGTTCCGGGTTACTCGTGTCGGAACGACAATTGAATATTGGTTGTCGTCGGATGGGCTGGATTGGAGATCAATTGGCACGGACGCAGAAGGAACTTTCAGCGGCACAATCGACCGCATCGGATTTTCAGCCAACATCAATAATACCAGTGAAGCACAGTTCACTTGTCAATCTGTAACAGGATTATGATTGACGCCAAAACCTGAATTTGATAGTGCTTCGATGTTCCCCCGCCGTAGAGCGCTTTTCTTCATAGCCCACCGGGAACCTTGGGGCCTTTTGGAGAGCGTTCGACCGTGCACCTTGCAGAAATCATCACTTCGGTAATTCACGCAGCCGGTAATCTCGACGTCGATGGCGATCAGTGGCTTGCGACACCGGGGAATGTGGCAATCGTGCTGCCAAACGATGATATTGCCCTGTTCGATGATGATGAGGACGAGGAAGGGGTTTACCAAGGCCATCTGCTATTCAAGTCACGCGGCCGGGAAGCTATCGAGAGCGCCAAGGAATGCTTTCGGCGTATGTTTTGCGATCACGGCGCAGAAGTGATTTATGGATTGATCCCCCGAGATCGCAGGGACGTGAAACTGCTATTGCGTTGGGCCGGGGCAAAGTCTCGCGGCGAGCGCTATTCGGTGCACGGGCTCTGCGAATTGTTTGTTCTATCAAAAGATATGTGGAAAGGTTCCCACTCATGAGCTTTCTCAAGCCCAAAGCCGCTAAGTCTTTGAACACCAACAAAGACTTGATCAATAAAACCTATACCGGCCAAGCGCAAGGAGGCACGGGAGGATTTAATTTTCTTTCACAGCTTCTTGGTATTGGAGGCGGTGGAGGCGGTGGCCCTACACTCGACCGGATAGGTGGTGGATTGAACAATATAGCGGAAGCCGGTGGAGCACAGGCGGGCTATAACAATTATTTGCAAAATGCAGGATATGCTCCGGCGATGAGGCAGCTTGCCCAAGGCATCACAGGTCAAGGGGCAGCGGCCGGGATCCTCAACAGTGGATCGACGGCAAAATCCTTGCAGACGCGGGGCACGGAGCTGAATCAACAATTCTTCAATAACTATTTGCAGCACCTTGCCGGACAGGCTGGACTTGGTTTGCAAGCAGGCCAGCTTATCGCGGGCGTGGGAGAAAAAAACACAGGAGGAAAGGCATCCGGCCTTGGTCAAGCTGCTTCAACTGTGGGTGGACTTGTCTCAATTTTCTCTGATCGCCGGTTGAAGCACAGTATCCGCAAGGTGGGTGAATTTGCCGATGGCCTTGGGATCTATTTCTTCTCTTATCTCGGCTCCAAGCAACGGCTCAAAGGCGTCATGGCCGATGAAGTTGCCGAGCTTCGGCCGTGGGCGCTTGGCCCCAGGATTGCGGGCTATGCAACGGTCAATTATGGGGCTCTATAATGGATATCGGAAACTTTCTCCAAAATCTGTTTCAGCCGCAAACGATTTCCAGCGGCGTGCCTTCCAGCGCGGCCTATGGAACCGGGCAGGGAATGCCGCCTGAAACGGATACGTTGCAAAGGTTGCTCGGCGGCAATCCTGTGAACGTCATGCAGCAAGCCGGGATCACTCCCGACATGGCGCAACCCGCTCCTGTTCCACAGGCACCGCAACCGGCTGCACAAGCTCCCCGGCCGCGTCGATCCTTGCTTGAGACAATCGGCCGGATCTCGGACGTGCTGGCGACGACAGGCGGCGCGCAGCCTTTGTATGAGCCAACAATCAACGCACGGGAAGATCGAGGGCGGCAGATCCAGGCCGATCAGCAGAAATTGGCGATGGGCAATTTTGAGCTTGGCGACAAAGGCAATGCACGAACCGGAATGGCTGTGCGTGGCCTTCAAGCCATTATGCGGCAAAATCCAAATGCGGATCCTAGCACAGTTTGGCCGCTGATCGCACAGCAAGCAGGCGTCGATCCCGAACATATTTCCCAATTGTCACAGGTTTTTGCGACCAATCCGGCTGCTATCGATGGACTTGCAGAAGCACTCAACGGACATGAAGGCAAGTATGCCAAACAGGTCAATATCGCCGTGGATCCATCGACAGGCAAGACAATTGCCTATCAGGTCGATGATATGGGTAATGTGCATCAAGTGCAGCTACCGGAAAACTATAACCCGGTCGATCCTATTCAGGCGGTCAACACAGGTGGTGAGACAAAACTTGTCAGACGCAATAGCGGCACAGTGGCAAAAATCCTGCCGAATACCGAACGGCCGGGCGCAGCAGCGGATCGCAATCTGCGTAGGGATATTGCCGGTCAAAACAGTAGGGACAGGCTCACCATTGCCGGAATGAAGGGCAACGGGAAAGGAGCTTCCCCGGCTGACGTTCAAGCGATGGCGACAACTGCACAAGGCAATATCGACGAGCTAAAAAGGATCTATCAGGATCTCGATAAGATGGGCGCGATGGTCAACCCGAAAAAGGGCACCGGATCCAACATTATTGCACGCGGCAGGGCGTCTGGCCTTGGTCAATTGCTGGAAGGCACGGCAGGCACACAGGCGCAGACTTTGCGGGATCGCATCAACAGCATCCGGCCGGGGCTTATGCAGTCACTCGCCAAGGCCACGGGTATGACAGGGAAGCAATTGGATAGTAACGCTGACGTGAAATTGTTCATGGCAACGGTGACGGATCCAACGAAATCCTATCAGGCGAACCTTGCCGCGATCCAAGGGCTTGAGCGCTTTTTGCAGACAGCAACGAAGCGCAATGCTTCTGCGCCGCCACGTTCGCAAAATTCACCGAAACCGACGCGCCGCACTGGCGGAATAACCGTGTCAAATTGGTAGGGGTGGATAATGCCGCGCAATGTAACAGTCACTCTCGCAAACGGAATGCAGCACACTTACGCAAATGCACCGGATGATATCACCCCCGATGCAGTCGCGGCGCGTGCGCAAAAGGAATTTGGGCAGGCTGTAACAGCAATTGACGGTGGACGGGGAAAAGCCGCTGCACCGGCCGCGCCTGCAAAATCCGGTCCCATGTTTCCAGGACTGCCAAAGCAGAAGGCACTGGAAACCTATTCCACGGCTCGGGAAGCGTTGCAGAAGCGTATTGCTGCCTTGCCACCGGAAGCACGGGCAAAGGGCTTGCGCCGGTTTGATAGCGATCCACGGATGCAGGCGATCCGCCAAGCGGCCGGGCTTGCACCGCTGCGCACGCGGCAGGAAGAAATTGCGGATATCGCCAAGCGCAATCTTGCGGAACGGGATGCTCAACGCAAGGCGGCTGGCTTTGCGCCTCAATCGGATCGTGAATCCGCTTTTGGTGCTGGCGTGGCTCGGAATTTCTTTTTCTCGGCTCCGGAATATATCGAAGCAGCCGCGCGTCGCTATCTCCCCGGTAGAAAAAGCCAAGGTAGGGATTTCACGGAAGAATTGAATATTGTCCGTGCCGAAACCGATCAGCAGATGCAGCGCTCAAAAGACGGGAATGTTGTGGGCACCGTCATGGGCGCGCTTGCTACGGGTGGACCCGTGGGCGGCTTGGTAAAATCGGCCGGAGCAAAGCTGGCGACGTCCGGCGCTCCAATTATCGCAAAAGCAGGAAATATCCTGCAAGGGCTCGCTACACTGAAAAAGGGCCAAAAGGCCGCGAATGTTGCCAAGCTCGCTGTAGCAGGCGCAGCCGGTGGCGGTGCTCAAGCGCTCGGAGAAGGATCCGACGTTGGACAAGGCGCGCTCTATGGCGCAGCGGCTCCTGTGGCGCTTGTAGGCGGCGCAAAGGGCCTGCAAACCGTGCTCAAGATCTCGCGGCAGGCAACACGTCGATTTTCCCCGAGCATCACGAAGGCAATTCAGGAAGTCGTCAAGGAATCGCCCGATGCTTTGGCCGCTCGCCATGCGCAAATCTCCGGACAGGTCGGGGAAAATGTGCCGTTGGTTGCTGCGCTCAATGATCAGGATTTTGACGCGGTTTCCAAGCGGCTGCTAAAAACGTCGCCGGACGCGGTGCGCGTTGCAAAAGGCCATGTCGGAAAATACATTCGCGGCTTCATGGATCGTATGCTCACCCATGTGAACAATGCGGGCAAGCTCGGCAATGCACAGAATACGAGCATCGGGGAATTGGCGCAGCTTCGCACTGATACCGCCGATGATATCATGCGGCCGATTGCCAATCAGCAAATCGATCTAACTCAATTGTCTCTGGACGATCTTGAGCGCCAGATGACGCGGCAGATTGGTGGACGTATTGCCGGGCTCGCACCAAAGATCAATGAAGCTCTGAAAGATCTCCATCCGGACGATCTCGCAGGGATGGGGCTCGATGCGTCGGACATTGCGGCCGCGCGCAAGCTCATGACTGATTGGGGCATGGGCAAGCCTGTGACAGCGACAGTTAAGGAAATGGACAGCTTGCGTCGGGCATTGAATGCGGCCGGTGAATCTTCACAGGCGAGCAACCCGGCCAACGCAATGGCTTTCCGGAATGCTGCCAAGACGATTGCCGATTATGTATCCAAAGAAACAGGCGGTGTATATGGGCAAATGGTCGATACTTACGCGGCGCATTCCCGCATGATGGAAGGTTTTGAGACAGCAGCATCCGGAAAGCGCTTGACGGATATTGCGGACGACAATTTGCGCAATAATCTGCGCACGGCAGAAGGCCGCGTAGGGATGAAGGCAGGCGAGCTTTTCCGGCAGCGTGAAGCAGTTACCGGCCGTCCATCACAGGCTATTGCGACAGCTAAGGATTTCGCTGCGCAGGGTAAGCTCACGCGTCCAGCAAGTCTCGATCCTGGGGCGGCGCAGCCGGGCACTGTCACGGAAAATCTTGGCGAACAAGCAGCAGCCGGATTGGCGAATGCGTCCCAAGGCGAAGCGCAAGTGCTCGGCCGGATGATCGACACCGAGAAATTGCAGGCGCTTACCAAGAATGAAGATGGTGCGCTTTCACCGGAAGAAATCGCCTATGGTGCGATGCTCTCCGGATCTATGGCTATGACAAAGGCCCGGTTTGCAATCAACATACTCGGCAAGGCAATCGACGGATCCAGAAAATTCTCTCCCAAAGTGGCGGAAAATCTGGCTGATATGCTTTATTCCGGAGATTCGGCGCTGACGCAGAAAGCCATGAATGCGCTACGTCGCACGGGCTTGACCGATCAGGCAATTTCCAAGATCATGAGCAACGCGCTCGCTATTGGTATTGCAGGCGGCGGGGAAGGTGCACCTAACGAGCCCGTGGACGAAAGCGTAGATCTCGGGACGGCTCCGAGCGTTATGGATGATCTCGGCGGGGATCCGGAAAATGCACAGGAAGATATGGCGCCGGGCGAAGAAGGCGATAGCCCTTACGCGGCACAGCTACAGGCGGTTTACGATAATGAAAATCCCGAGCTTCTGGATTTGATCGACCGCGTAGAACAGCAGGAAAGCGGCGGCGATCAGTCTGCCGTTTCCCCGGCCGGGGCGGTCGGCGTAATGCAAGTCATGCCGGACACCGCTCCGGAAGCTGCAAAGCTGGCTGGCGTCCGGTGGGATCCGCAAGCATATCGCACTGACGCAAATTACAACCGGCTCTTGGGAATCGCCTATTTGTCGGAAATGCTGCGCCGCTACGATGGTGACGTGGAAAAGGCTCTTGCGGCGTATAATGCCGGGCCAGGAAGCCTTGAAAGCGCTATGGCGGAACATGGTGATAATTGGCTCGCTGCACTCCCCGGAGAAACGCAGGATTATGTTGCGAGGATTTCTTAAATGACTACTGACAATCCAGAAATTATGCGTATGATTGGCGACATGAAAGGCGAATTCGGAGAATTACGCGGGCAGATGCGCGAATTAATGCACAATATGAACAATCTTACGACCAAGATTGATTCATTATCTAGTCGCGCAGACCAAAATCATGCTATACCGGATGAAATTAGCCAAATTAAAGCGCGTTTGACTATTCTGGAAGCAGAAAAACAAAAGCGGGATGGCGCCATGTCGTTCGGTGCGATGTTTCTGAAATCGCCCGTGCTGGCTTGGATGGTCGCGGCTGCAATTGTGCTCTATGCGAAATTCAAGGGAGCGGGCTATGTCCAGTGATCAAAGGAGGCTTGATCTTGCGGCGCAACAAATGGGGTTTCCCGATTATGCGACATGGCAAGCATATCACGCCAAATATCAGGCACAGGGTAACAAAAAGGGCGTGGCAGTTGCTCCGAAAAAGAATTTCCTGCAAGGGCTGCTAGAGCAAATCCCGTGGCATCCGTCATATCTGTTCAAACATGTGAATGATGCCTACGATAAAGCGATGGGAAACCCGCCACAATGATGACAGATAAAGAAATCTTTGACGCCATCCGTGAGCGCCGGGGAAAGCCTCTGGCCCAACCCGACGTAGACGCGATTAATGCGATCCTTTACCCGGCTGGCGGATCCGTGGAGCCTCTTGCATGGGGTGGAAGCGTCACGCCTGAATTCAGGGACAAGGTGCGCTCGATCTCGGCGCGGCTAGGCTGCAATCCATCGGATCTCATGACGTGCATGGCGTGGGAAAGCGGCCGGAGCTTTTCACCGGCAAAGAAGAATATGGCAGGATCCGGCGCAACCGGATTGATCCAATTCATGCCGTCCACCGCGCAAGGGCTCGGAACGTCTGTGGATGCACTCGCCGCAATGACGGCCGTGGAACAGCTTGATTGGGTGGAGAAATATTTCCAGCCTTACAAGGGGAAACTGCGCGATCTTTCGGATTTGTATATGGCGATCCTGTGGCCCGCTGCCGTAGGTAAACCACTTGAATATGTGTTGTGGGAAAAGGGATCCAGACCCACGACATACCGGCAAAATGCCGGGCTCGATGCGAACCATGACGGCACAATCACGAAAGCCGAATGCACCGCAAAATTGTTCGCAATGAAAGCGGAAGGTATGCGCCCGGAGAACGTGCTATGACGTGGACGGCTCGGGATTGGCGGCAATTCGTCGCATTGTCACTCTTGGCGCTGTCAGCGATACCTTTGACGGCCGTTATGTCCGTGGCTCTCTATTTTGTCAGTGTGGACGCACGCAACGCACACGCCTTTTGGCTCGGGCAATCAGCAGCCGGATTGATCCTCGTGGATCTCATAGGCTTGTCAGCTATTCTTGGGCGCCGGACATTCAAATTCAAAGTTGGCAATGCCGAAGTGAATGCGGTCGGTGAAGATGGCGAAAAGATTTTGGAGGACGCACAATGATACCGGAATTCTTGGTTGCGAAATTCGGCCCGGTGGCTTCGAAAATCATTTTCTTTGGGGGGATCGTTGCGTTCGTCGCGGCGCTCCTGTTGCTTTCATACTGCTCGGGGCGCTCGGATGGGAAAACGGGCGAAGTAGTGAAGCAGCAGGAGCGTGAGATCCAGGTTCAACAGGATCTCGGCAAAGCCAATGAAAATGCGTCCACGGCGCGCGTCGAAGATGCGGTGAAAGCGGAACAGCAGAAAAAGGAATTGAACGATGCGATCAAAGACACAAACAGTCCTGATAGGGCTCGCGCTCTGCGCGGCTGCATCATCCTGCGCCAACAGGGTAGAGACACAATTAACATTCCCGCCTGCCGCTGATTTGAAGGCATCGCCCGAGCCGAGTTTTCCGGTTGAAGCACTGGAACCAACCCCGGCCGGGAAAGCAGCGGAAGATACGTGGTGGAATGCGATCCTGATTTGGGGCCGCGAGCATCACGATAAAGTGGTGCGTATCTGCAAATGGGCCAAGGATCTCGGGGACAAGGATGATTGCCCCTAAAGGTATTTTCGACCGTAATAGGCCAGCAATGTTGCTTCCGCTCGACCGTCATCCTTCACGCGGGCAAAATGGTGTGCGCTAACGGGAAATAGCGTGCGTGCCTTCTCACGGCTGGCGCCCTTGTCGGAATTCAAAAGCCCAAGTTTCCCCTTCCAGACCGATGGTGTGACAAAATGAAGGGGTGCGCGAGCATGCGCTGCAATTGCGTGCACAAACCCGAGCGACCGGCCGAATGAAAACATGCTTGTCACGCCTTGTCCCGGCCGGGCTGCGATATCCTCAATCACGATCATGTCAGGGGGAGGAAATGCAAGCGTGATCGACCAGGATTTCTCCCATTCACTCCAAGCCGGGCGATCCTTACCTTTCAGCTTGATCGTTGGCACGTCCACAACAATGACAGAATTGTCCGGATAGAGGATCGAGAGCGCGCCCGTCTTGCCGGGATCTATGCCTGCGACGATCATGGGATGAAATCCGGCCACATGCGCTCTATTGCACTAAGGCAATTGGACATTGCTTCATCCGGAGTGAGCCCGTAGGCAGTCGTTTGCTTGCCACCATCCCGGTGCTGTAAATGGCAGAAAAAGCCTTTTCCGTCATTTTCGTGCATATCACCACGATAGTGTATCGGAGTGACACTTTCTCCAAGAGATTTCAGGAACCAACCTTCTGGAATTTCCTTAAGTGACAATATCATTTCCGTTCTCCCAAATACGGCCGCAACCATTCTGGCGGCTCAAATTCCTCAAAGTCTCCCGGATCCGCGAAGGGAATATCCGATGGCTTTTCGATGCGAAACCGGGGCGGTAGCTTCTCGATACCGATATGCACGAACAGCCAATATTGCTTTGTCGCGAGATCCTGGAATGCCCGGCCGGGGCGCAAGTGTTGAAGCTGCCGGTTCACTTCCGCGCTCTCGGGCTTCACATGTTCCACACATAGCGTCGAAGGGCCAAAAGGGCAGCAGTGATCAACCTGTTTGCCGGTGATATCGTGGCCGTGAATGTGCATCGCGGCCCACCTGTGAGCAAACCAGCTTTCCCCTTCAAACCAAAAAGATCCATAAGGCTCATTATGCCCGCGTCCGGCCGTCTGCGCACCTATCCACATGACGCAACCCGTGTGAGGATCGAAGGCGCATTTCTCGGCAAAGCGCTGCAAGGCAGGCTTGCCCCGGCTCGATACATAGCCTGAATTTCCCTTTGGCGCCGCCATTATTTCCGATACCTTAACATGCTTTCAACATTTGCCGCGACACGAAATTTCCGCTCCCGTGCCCACGGCTCGATATCTTCCATAATCTGCTTTACCGTCGTCACAAGATCCGGCCGGTCCACTTCCTCAAAAACCAATTCGTCATGAACCTTGAAAATCGTATTGAGGCCGGCCGATTCTGCACGCTTCATTGCACCCATAATGAGATCTCGCGCGCTGCCTTGAATGCAGTCAGCCGTGATCATCCCGTGCCAAGCCAGATGCCGCCTGAATTTCTTACCTTGGTAGCTCATGAAGGTCCAGGACGGCTTTTCATCGCCTTGCGGTGTGTAACTCGTCGCTGTGCGCGGCCGGTGATACCAAATTTTTCGGCCGCTCGGCAGGCGCATGGTGAGGAATTCATTTTCCTTGCGAAACTCGATCCCCTCATAGGAATAGGCTTTCGCCTGATTGCACCAAACCGCGTCAACGCTGGCCTGCCAAAGCCCATACCAAAATTTAGGGACAAGCGGCGCCACGTCTTTGCGATACGTGTTGATAGCGAGCATTGCCAGATCGATCGATTCCTTGGGCGCAAACCGAGCACGGAAGCCAACCGGCCCGAGCCCGTAGCCCGAGCCTAGAAACGTGTTCTTTCCAATCTGCCCCTCTTTCTGCATTGAGGGATCCTTGCGGTTGATTGGCCGCTTAAAGATCAGGGACGCGGTTTCAGAATAGACGTCAAGCCCCGCGTGCATTTGCTCCACTCGATCATGCTGCCCGGCCATGCTCAACAGGTTGCGAGCTTCCACGGCTGCATAGTCACCCGAGACGATCACCTTGCCTTTCTCGGGCACGATACAGGAGCGCAGGGACGAAATGATCGCAGAGAAGATATCCGGCCCCCATAGATCCCGAATGTGATCCACATTCCGCGTGAGAATTGCGTCTGCGAGAATATCAGCCGTCAATCCCTGCCGATCTCCTATTTCCCCGCGTGGGTAATTCTGGATTTGGATAAGCCTGCCGACGTCCCGGCCGGTGCGTGCTCCGTGATATTGTGTCGCGTAGCGCACACGCCCATCATTACCCGCGCATTGCAGCATTCTTTCCAGCTTCGAAACACTGGAAGATGCGAGCGAGCGGCGCAGCGTCAAGACTTCGTGGACATAATAGGGAAGCGGTTCGTTGAGATCTTCAATCCCAAATTCATCATCGGGATCCAGGATTGCGTCGAGCGTGGCTTTTTTCATGTCACCGAGCGCCACGCCTTGCTCATTTACCCAATTCAGCACCTTTGCGCGCTGCGTCGGATTAAGGCCGGTCAATTCCCGGAAGCGCTCAACCATCGGCACGCGGACTTGCTCAAGCACGTCCATACATGCGTGAACGAATTCCCGGTCGATCAGGATCCCGCGTTGCTGAATTTTCTGATCGAGCACCCAAGTGTGCCGTTCCTCCGGCCCCAAGCCCTGCGTTGCGATATAAACCCCATATTGCGCGTCAACGTCGGCATTGCAGTAATTATAGAGAATTTGCAGATTGTATTCGTTGTGCTGCGACCAACCCCCAAGACGATCCGGCTTGCACATGGTCAACATGTGCCGGTGTCCGTCCATATCCTTTTTCACGGGCAGTTCCAGCGCCGTCACAAGCGCATCGAGCCCGAGAGGCAGCGCCTTCATTCCTGCAACCGCCATCGTGTCATGCCAACGCTCTGGCGGCAATTCTGGATAGCCCATAGGGACCAAGTGAAATTTCCACATGGCTTGCTCAAAGCCAGCGTTGTGAGCGATAAAAATAACGGTCGGATCGTTCGCCAATTCCATTAGCTCGGGATCGAGCGCGTGAAGCTGCTTTTCCGACATGCAACGCGTGAAGGATGGAACTTTGTCAGTCACAACCTTGATCGACAGGCACAGCGGAAAGGTGCTCATGTCCTGCCCGTATTTCCACGCGCCAATCTTTTGGAGATCCGCACGGGAAGCCGTTTCGAAGTCAGCGACAACGTAGCGCATTATGAATTCTCGAAAATAAACAGGTGATTCGTATGTATTTCATGCAGAGCCTCGGTTTCTGTCCCGAATTTGCCGGTTTCGGCCAAGGCAAGATAACGGACAGCACGATCATGTTGATTTTTACAGTGCATGATTTCCTTTTTCTTGCGGGCGATGAAGCTCTCTCGCGCTAATTCTCGTGTGGGATAAGCAAAACGCTTACCAACACCGTCAAGAATAAATTTCCAATGAATTTTCCGACGATCAAGATCGTCAAAATTATAGTCGGTCACCCAACAAGGCTCAATCCAAGCACCTTTTGGTGTGCGACGAACAACGTTATATTTCACGCAGCTAATCGCTAGAACATCATCAGTCCATCTTGCATTGACTTCCCTATAATAAATTTCAGGAGCGTCAGTCATCGAATTTCTCCCCAAAGGTGGCAGACGTATCGCCCACGGTCTGCCAGCGTGGGACATAAGGAGCGACGGCCGCGTTTCAAAACCGCCGCTCCCCGCGATCTCTTAGAACGCCGGTTCATCCTCGGATGCGCTTGGGGCATTGGCAAGAGGATCCTCCGCCGAATAGCCCGCGAAGCCGCCAAAGACTTCATTGTTGGCAGGACCGCCGATGCTGCCGAGCTTTTCGCCCTTGCGGACGTGCAGGCAGTTTTGCAGATAGGCGGTCACGCCATCCTTGGCATCGAGCGTCTTCCGACGAAATGGCTTGAAGGCCAAAGCAGGCACGACATAGGCGCCGGGATAGAAAAGATCCTTCCCTGCCTGCGCGCGTGCGTGTTCTTCGTCGGGAATATCAACGATCTTGCCAGCAACCAATTGTGCCAGCGCGACGTCGAATTGTGACGAAGCCGTGAGGATCCCGGCGAAAGGTGCGTAAAGCTCTGCGCGCTTTTCGGCCTTTTCCTTGATCTTGAATGCTTCGTCAGCCGTCTTGCCAACCGCGTCCAATTCAGCCTTTGCAATCGCACGCTTGCCAGCCGTAACGCCGGACATGCAGGCGAGATAATAATCGGCCGGGTTTGTGAACGAGCCAAGTTCTGCCTTGAGCGCATTGACCATGATAAGCACGATCGCATCGAAATCCTCTTTCTCGATCCCGAAGGATCCGGAAAATTTCGGAGTAGCGTTTGCGACGTTGCGCGGTGCAGATTTCGCCGTGATCGACGAGTAAAGCAGCCGGGCCGGTTTGACGAGCGTATAGCGGTATGTTTCAGCCATTGTTACTTCCTTTTGTCCCTGTTGAAATTTTCCCTGCCGACACGGGGACTAGGCACCGGCATGGAATTCTTAAAACCCCTGTGCTTCCGGCGATGACGCGTGGCCTTCGAACACGGTTGCGTTGGTCCTGGGTTTAGCTTCCGGCCGGGGATCCGACAAGGGCGCAACGGTGAGGCCAGCGCCTTCCGGCTTGTAGCCCCATTCAAGTGCGATTTCCTTGCCACGGCTCGATAGTTTTTCAATCCCGGCCGGGCTCTTGATCTTCCTTTCCTCATAAGCCCTGGATCCGAACGCTTCCTCTAGCGCAGCAGCCGCTCCCGGCTTCCATACACGCGCCACACGCTTTTCCACGAGCTTGGCGCTCGGAATGTTGCCGCCTGCCACTAGGCGAGCGTGCACAGCCGATTCCAGCGCATTCATGAAGCGCCGGGCATATTCACGTTGCGAATAAAATTCGTTCAATTCCTGATTTGTAAGCATGACGATAAAATCCTCACTTGCGTCGGCATACGCCTTGAACGCACGTTGCATGACAACACAGTCCAAAAGGACCGGGCAAAATTGGCAGTGATCGCCGGGGATATAATCGGCTTCATGGAGATCCTGGGTGCTGACGAGCGCATTCATGCGCGGCAGCAATTCATTGTGGCCCCAATCCATGACGTAGCCTAGCGTTGTCTCCCAAACGTCGGGAGCCTCAAAGACGCCGTAGAAATTCGGCTGCACGATCCCGAGCGACACAAAGAGATCTCGCGGCGCATCCTGCCTCAACCACGGATCGTTCATGATCATGAGAAAGGCATAATAGAGCAATTGCTTATTGTTGTGCGCAGCAACGCCGATGCCTTCCCCATTCTTGTAGTCGCGCAGATAAACGCCTTGCGAGTGTCCCCACCAACCAAAATCGACTGTGCCGCGCAAGAGCGGGTGGATCTCTGGCAGATGGATCGTATCTTCCAGCAGCATGGTTCCTTGCTCGATGCGAGCTTTCAGGATCCCCATACATTCATTGAAATAGATATGTGCGGCATCGAGATCGAGCCCGTCAGGCCAGCCAGCCAAATACCCGTTGAAATCTTCCCCGAGAAATTCGAAAGGCTCCGTCGCTGTGCCAACGGCTTTTGCACACAGTTCATGCGCCGCCGTGCCTAGCTTGGCATACTCGCTTTCGATATTTTCGAATTCTCCATTCTCGATCAGCGCACGCTGTAGAAGGAATGAAGCTGCGCACGTCATGAAGCGGTGCGCCGCGCTCCCGCCTAGCGGTGAATGCTCTAGCTCGATCATTGTTGCTTCCTTAGTTTCATCGTTGTTTGGCAGACTTTACCCGGTCTGCCAGCGGGTGCGACCCTTCTCCTGGGGCTACCCTGCGAATTCAATCCCTGCCTTGGCTTCAACAGCAGCGGCGAATTCTGCGCGCTTTTCATCCGGAATATTCCGGCTGTGTGCGACTTCACCAGCAGGCACGAATGTTGCGATGATATCCTTGACCGGCTGTGGATCACCCATCTTGAGCGCTGCCTGATTGCACAGGGCGCCAAGATCCGCGTCCGTCCACTTACGAGCGGGAACAGTGGCTTTTGCCGCTGCGTCGTTCGCGTCAGCCTTTGCAGCAGCTTCGCGGAAGGCTGCAAATTCATCATCTTCAACAGGTGAAGCAGTCTCGGCCGGTGCAGAAGCGGCTGCACTTGATTCCGTTCCAGTGCTCGCGGTGCCAGTGTCCCCAATTGGGAAGCCCGGCTTTGGGTCTGGACGCGACACACCAACCTTCATGCGCCACAAGCCATCTTTTGTCATGCCCTTGGTCGAAGCATGGAGATCCGCGCTCCAAGGCCAGCCGTGAGCGTCAACGGTGCCGTCATCCGTCGCAGCTTGGGATGCTTCCGCAACGTCGGACGCCTGCGACGGTTCGGCCACAGGTGCCGGAGCCGCAACGGTATCGCTTGCCTTTGGGGCCGATACCTTTGGAGCCGGTGCGCCAGCAGCGCCGGTAAGCGCAGCAGCGATTGCAGCCAATTGTTCCAGTGCATCCACTGAATTTTCTGCATGAATGTTAATACTGACAGTCATTTTATTTTTCCTTCTCGTCTAGGACCCTGTGGATGACATTCATTTTTTCCAGTGCTTTCACTAGAATTTTTTCGGATATGGAGCCAGGGGCCACAAATATCTCCGCCGAAACAATCTCTTTCTGTCCTATGCGATCAAGGCGGGAGACGGCTTGCTCGTTTTGTGCTGGAACCCAATCCGGCTCGGCCAGATAACACCGTGAGCAAACTTTCTGCAAACCATCAACGCCCGTTCCGCCTGCTTGCAAATTTGAAATGAATACGCGCACCTTATCATTGGAAACAAAATCGTCAACCGCTTTTTGCCGTGCGGCCGGAGTTTTCGAGCCGTCCACGCGAACCGTGCCAAAACGGTGCAATTGCTGTTCGAAAATTGTCAGCACGTCGATATGCCAGCCAAAGATGACTAATTTTTCATCCGAGCCTTCGAGAAAATCCGCCGCATATTCTGCAATCTGTGGCGCAAGCGCAATTCCCATCTGCCTGCGCACGGCCGCGATATGCCCGAGAATTTCAAAATCCTTCGTAGTCTGGATCTCGTCAATCGAAAGCCCTAGCATTCCTTCCGCATCGAGCGCGGATTTCACCGTGGAATTTTCTTCGCACTTGACGATGGAATAGCGTGGCGGCTTCATGAATTTGAGCACGTCTTTTTTCTCGTGCCGTGCCAGGATATTGACGCGCAGCCGGTTTTGAAGCTCATGTTCCAATGACGTGCTTTCCAGCTTGAAGCGCTTGCCTTCAATCGTTTTCATGTCGGCTTGCTTGTTATAGGTAGCCTTGAATTGATCCTCACTCATGAAATCGATGGCTTCCCAATCGAAAAAGCGAAAGAGCACGTAGCATTCGCTCGGCCGGTTTAGCAGCAGCGTTCCCGTCAGCGCGAGCCGTTCGCGGCAGTATTGGGAGATCGCTTTCATTTTGTGTTCACCGTGGTCGTATTCTCCGCGCCGGTTGCCGATGATCGCACGCGTCGTCAACGCGTCGATATTTTTCATCTTGTGCGCTTCATCGCAAATCAGGATATCCCATTTGTATTTTGCGATTGCCCGGATGATCGCCGGGTTTCTTGCCGCGTCATAGGAAAGCACCTGATAATGCGCATTGGGGTGAATTCCATCCTTGACTTTGAGCATGACGGAAACTTTGACGTTCGGGATCGTGGACCAAGCCTTGATTACTTCACCCCATTGGATCCGCACGGATGCCGGGACAATCACAAGAATTCGCTGCGCTTCCCGCTCATTGCAGTAAGCAATCGACGTCGGAGTTTTGCCCAATCCTGGTTGATCGCCATTGATCCCGCCGCTACGTGCCAGCAAGTAATCGAGCGTGGCTTTTTGATAGTCCCAAAGCTCTTTGCCGGGAGGCAATTTGCGCGTGCCTTTTCCGTCTAGCGCGCGGGATAGCTCAATCTCTTTCCGGTAGGCTGAAAGCGTCGGGCAATCCTCCCCGGCGAGATCCGCCAGTGCATAGGCGTTTGTGGCCCATAGCACGGCTTCCGCTCGGCTCGATGCTGACGTGCTGAATGTAAGCCCGCGATAGGCCATGAGATTTGCAATTTCGGCTTTGCGTGCACTTGGCACCTTGAGCACGAAATTTTTCCCGTTTTCGATAACTTGCATCACAGGTCAAATTCCATAGCAGGTTTTTGCTCGATCAACGGCAGCGGCCCGAGCCATCCGGCAACGTCGCCCGCAACGGGCTCTTTGAGATTGTTGAGCCAGCCATGCCCACCTGCGAGCCAAAAGCGCACGACGGTCGGAAATCCCACGCCGGGAAGCCAGCAAACATAGTGCCCGGTTTCCCGTGGCTCGCCAGTTTCGATCTTCATAGATCATACTCCTGCGCTTGACCCGTGCGAGCCGGTGAGGGAAGATTTTCTCCCAACCTGACGCACGCACGGGCCTGGTCTGCAAGCCGCGTCATAAGCGCCTCATACACTTCTGGCCCGTAATCGTCCAACATGCGCTTGATCATATCGAGATCGAAACCGCCAAACTGTGCAGCAGCTATAATCCGCGCGCGGTCCAACTGTTCCGCCGTGTATTGGCGCGTGCCGCCGTCCGAGCGTTTCACGTCCCCGAGCAAGCCTTGATCTTCCCAATAGCGCACACCGCGCCGCGACGTGCAACCGGCTCGCGTCATTTCTTCCATACTATGCATCACGAATCCTCCTTAGCCAGTGCGCGGAGGGTGTCCGACAGGATATTGAGCGCAGACCCAACGTGCACGTTTGTGCGATATGCCTCTTCAGCAAATGGGCCTTTGTTCATGTCTGAATAAGCCCACGCCAGAATATCGTCGCGCGTCTTTTCCACGGCTGAAACGATCTTCAACAGTTCACTCTTATCCATTGGTGACGCTCCTGATCTCGGCGAGGGCTTGGCGGGCTTTCGTAACAGCCTTGTGGACCGGATTGCGGTCGGACTTTCTCAGCCTTACTTGAGCAGCTTCTGCAAGTTCTTCGGCTCGCGTGAATGGAAGAACGGCCTCCAGCGCCTCCACAGCCGCCGACATGCGGGCTTCGGTGGCTTGGCGGTGGCGGGCAAAGGCTTGGACGATCATCGTGCAATCAGACGCGCCTTCTCGTATTGCCTTCTCTGCAATGCATTCGCCAACGCGGGCGACATAATCGCGCCATATATTGGCCGCCGCATCCCGATCCGCTTGGCTCACTTCTAGCTGTTCACTCTTATCCATTGGACTGGCTCCTGATTGCGGCGATAACCTTTTCGGCTATTTTCATCGATGGTTTGTGCTTGAACGCGTCTGGGTCATATCCAATCTTCTGATCTTTGTATTTTCGCAGCATATCGGAAAGGTAGCCGTCCATCACGGCCCACGATGACGGATCAATTATGCGCGCTACCTTCTCAACATCAGCCTCCACAGCCGCAGCCATGCGGGCTTCGGTGGCTTGGATGGCGAGGAGCGCGGATTGTGTAGCGCCTTCCTCAAAAATACCTTTTGCCATGTCAGACCATGCTGATGTCCAGAAGGATAAAATCTCGTCGTCGAAGCGGGCGGAGTGAGCGGCAGTTACGGCACACTCCCGAGCAAGTCGAAGCTGTTCAGCCGTTGGTTGTGTCATGCGTCTGCTCCTTCAACCCACCAATCTTTTCCACAAGAACGACAACGGTAGTGATCATCTTCATATCCTCCTGATTGCGGCTTCACACATTTCCGCCATTTCACAATTGCGGCGGGCTTTCATATCGCCGTCAATGCTGCCCTTCCGCATGTGTGAAGTCTCATACTCGCGGAACCGTTCAGCGGCCTTTGTCAGAGCCTCCACAGCCGCAGCCATGCGGGCTTCTGTTTGCAGGCGGTGACGGGCAAAGGCTTGGAGCAGTTCGTATTCGCAATCAAAGCATGTGGCCTCGTGGCAAAGGCCAGCAGCCGCATCCCGATCAGGCTTGGCTGGTGGCGTCCAGTTTTCGCGGGCGAGGATCAGGTCGATTGCGGCTTTGGCGTGTTCACGGTATCTAGGCCACTCAAGTTCCGCCCGTTGCTGTTCAGTGCGCTCCGTGTCGCCAAAGCTATCGACCTTGCGGCTGATCGCCCGAGCCACTTCCGCTATCAGCGCATCATCGCGCTCGGTTTGCTGTGTCATTTTGAAAATTCCTTTTTGATTTCACTTAATGGTTGTTGCCGCCAATGATGGATACGCTCCACAATGAAATAGCATTCATCCTGGAACCAAAAATAAGGCAATTCAGCGTAGTGCAATTCGAGTTCCAGCTTGCGCGCTGACGGAGCTTCAAGCATTCGCGTTTGCAGACCCAATGCAATCGCCAACGCGGGCCACATAGGCGCCAGTTCTGCCGCTGTGTAAAACGGCCGGACTTGCCACAAGGGAAGCCACGCACGCACCGCAACAGCGTCCGGATTGTTCACGGCGCCAATGGCCCACCGTTCGATTTCCGCTTTCCACTGCGCGACAATCCCCGGCCGGTTCCCTGTGCCCTTCATTGCCTTGACGATTTTGTAAGTGTCTGAATTCCAAAACCCCGTCATAGGTCAAACTCCCGTTTTGGTATGGCCCATTTTCCTTTTGTCGGACGCAGCCAGGATAGCGCATCGCTTTTCAATTGCTGCTTCACGACTGCCTTATCAACGCTGTGCATACTGGCGATTTCCATTTCCAGCATTAGGTCGTTGGTTTCCCCGCCGAGCCCTTCAATCACTTTAACGACTTCCTCAACGCTCGCCCACGGGTAGCGGCTGGACGTCTTTTTATCCGTCTGCACTTCCGCAAGCGCCGCGCTGCGAGCGAGCACGATAGAATCCCCAACTTCCTTGACTGCAAAATAGTGCAATTCTTCGCTTACGTCAGCGTCTTTTTGCTTGAGCACGCGAAATTCTGTCCCACCTTGACGCGTTTTGGTTGTTATCACTGTGTCCATGTTTGCATAAAAAGCGGAAGATCCCCGAGCGCCTTTTTTCTGATCCTTGCCGGTGTGATGGATGGCGAGCACAAAGCATTCGTAATATCGGGCAAGCTGCTCCATAAAATGCGTGATTAGTGTTGCGTCCCCTGCCGAATTTTCATCCAGACCCATGAGCAAGCGCGAAAGCGTATCAATCACGATCAACGATGGCTTGGCGCCTAGCTCGGCAATGTCAGCTTTCACATTCTCCCAAGCCTCTGTGTCCGTGTAGAGCGGCACACGATCCTTGATCAAAAGCCGATGATCGTTGCGGAATTCGATATTTTGCCATTCCATCCACGCGGGCCAGCGCTTTTTTGCCATAGCTACCGGCCCTTCGCCAGCCAGGAACAACACGTCATTCTTGACGGGCGGCGCATTCCATTGGCCGGGGATCCCGAAACCCAAGCATGAAGCCATATCGAGCGCGAGAAAAGATTTATAGCTCCCGCTTTCCCCGTAGATCATGCCGATACCTTGCGACGGGATAACATTGGGAATCAGCCACTCGGGATTTTTTACGCCGTCCGCATAAGTGTGGATCCATTGCACCTTGTCCCGTGATCGATCGATTGGCTCGGGCGGCTCGAATTGCATTCCCTCAAACGATGAAAAAGCGTCTGCATTCGCCTGAAATCCCTTAACGCCGCCTTCTGTATCTTCCCCATAGTTCGCAGCGTTTCGAATGACTGTTTCGAGCTCCCAATCATCCCACGGCGGTTGACAATGCGGGTTCCAGTGCTCCCATAGCAAATCGAAGCACATGCCGGGCGATATGGCTTTATCCAGGATCGACGCGGCCACTTGAAACGCAAGGTTATTCCCGCCGCGCCCTTGCACCGAGACATGCCCCGATGACACATAATTCCTTATCAGGTCTAGAGCCCAATTGATATTTCTAGGCTGATCTCCATCGGGATTTTTTGTTAGTCCAAGCGTATCTGTTTTCTTGCGCTCGGGAATAATCGCGGACAATACAGAAGGCAGTGGATTAATGGTTCCACCCGGTAGAACGCTATAAGATCCGGCGCTAGTCTTAGATCCGGGAAGCAAGACATAACCGCCCGACACGATGCGACCGTCCCGGTTAATTCCTCCACGCGTGTCGATGCCTTCCGCAATCCGGCTTGCAGTGCTCGGCCCTTCGCCCTTGAAATAGACATGCAAGCCGCCGCGTGGCGTGCGGACCTGATAAGCTCGCTCAACCGCCTGCCTGATCTCGCTGTCACGCTCCAGGAGCTTGCCCCACCAATCAAGGCCGTTAGGGTCAACGTCAATCACAAAGAGCCCGCTAGGCCCTGTTGCAACAGCCCAATTGAAATCGGGGTTTATCCTGGACCATTCCGCAATCTGCGCGGGATCATCGGTTGCTATGTGCCAGCCTTCCTTTGTCGCGGGCTCTTTACCGCCCGGCTGGCACGGAAAAACCTTGCAACCTTTCAATTGATCCGGTAATTCAAGCACTCGGCTGCTCCCCAAAGGCAGTTAAACGAGCCCCGATAGTGACCCATGCTATCGGGGCTTTTTCGTTGCTTAAAATGTCGATGCATTTTGCATAAGATAATCAATCGCGCGAGATAACAGGGCGGGATTATCCTTGAAAAATCCTAATCCGACATTGCAACTATTACACAGAATTCCGCGAAATGCCACGGATGCATGGCAGTGGTCAACTACCAATCTATTGGTCCCGTCACATATTGCACACCGTCCACCATATGTTGTTATCAAGCGTGCAATATCATCACGATTTAGTCCAAGAGCGACCATTGTAGCAGTCAAAGGTTTGTCTAGTCGGCGCCGACTTCGCAATCTTTCATTCTTCAAATACCTACATCTTACACACCCATGCCAAGCGGCATTTTCAAAATAGTCTGTGCCGCCACAACGTTCGCACGGTGGGCCTTGGACGCGTTTTAGTTTCCCCGGATATTTGCGCTTAGTCACTGTGACAATCCTATAAATCAAAAGGTTCTAGAGCTTCGCCACGAGCCGCCAGCATTAACCCGCCTTCCAGAAACATGGCCAAACTAAACCAATCAGCCGGGCAAGCCGTGGCTTTATGGTGTGGCCGAGATCTCCCATGTTCCCCTACGCAAACACAAAATCTAGTGGTGAAGTTTCGCGCTGGATACTGTGTATTGAACCAAGAGATAATTGCATGAGATCCGCCGTGCAAATCGTCAATGCTTACTCTCGCGCCAACTCCGCCTAGCTCAAATTTTAGATCGATGCCCGCGCCGCTATATCCTGGGTTTCTCGGTGTGTCGCGCCGCTCCACTTCCGCGCCGTGCCTTTCAGCAAGCGCGAGCAATGCCGATGCCAACAATTCCCGATCTAGCTTGCGGGATGCCTTTAGCGGGTTAATCCATGAAGGGTTAGGCTCGCTCATGACAGCAGCCCTTTCATTTCATCGGATAGATTGCCTTGATCATCGAACGCCCGAAAATCTTCCGCGTCGGGATCCGCTCGCAAGCGAAGCCACAAAGGCCACGGTTTGCGGCTGTTGAGCGGTCGAAAATGGTCATAAGTCCGGCTCCCAATAATCACGCAGATATTGCCACAGTAGATTGAGCCGTCGCAGGAATCTTGCACGATGTTAAACGCGTTGCCAGTGTGCAAGATCCGGACTTTAGGAATGTGCCCTTCTGTCAAGATGTAAAAGCGCCCTAAGCATTTGAGCAAATCCGCCTCATTGAACAAATCGCGGGGAATGACTCGTTGATAGCTCATGCGCTCGCCCTTTCAGGAAACCATTTAGACGGCGCGGCCGCTGGCAAGGCGTCAACCTTATCCTGGGTTATCCATGTCGCTTGATCCCGGATATTGACCGCCGCGCCATAGTAACGACCATTCACGCGCGCAAATTGCGTTGTGATTGTCCCGGCTGTGAATTCGCACATGAAAAACCCGAGCGCGCCCGGTCGATACATCGGCGGCAACACATTCAGCATTTCATCATAGAATTCTGGCGTGATTTCCTGCAAGGGGAAGGATCCAAGAAAATGTGCATCGTGCTTTGCATCAAATTCTTCCTCTGTTAAAACGTCGTATGTCTTGCCGTCTTTAAGCGCTTGCCTTATGGCTTCTGCCTCCGCGCCTTCGCGCGTTGCGTTCCACGTCCAAGGCCACACCGAACCGCGCTCCACTACGGCAAAATTCAAATCTGCTAGAGTAAGCATTAGATTGGCTCCTTCCATTCTGAAATCATGACAGCCGCCCGCAAGATGGATCCGGCGCAATGGTTGCTCTTATGAGCGTCGCCCGTCTTGCACATGGCTTGCAGTGCATTTGCCCCAAGACCCAAAGAATGCGAGGACTTGGCGTGATGTCTGCGGTTTGCA
>ERZ724505.156-NODE-156-length-43816-cov-5.802930_pt1 | contig 43816 bp, 51 predicted proteins | sample MGYA00376038_ERZ724505 | MGnify/ENA primary metagenome ERZ724505 (study PRJEB28724, sample SAMN07190884) | wastewater metagenome | isolation source: effluent of sewage treatment plant in Hong Hong | place: Hong Kong | collected 2016-03-17 ... | reverse complement strand
CTTGACAGTCTCGGCAGTCGCTTTGCGAAAATCGAATTCGTCAAGAAAGATGGCACAATTCGCGAATTGATTGTGCAGCGTGCGGCGGAAAAATATCGCGTGACTGGCACGCGCCTTGAGGCCACGGAAACGCGGCGCCGCAATCATCCTGAGCTTGTGAACGTCTATAGCGTGGATAGCAAGGGCTTTCGCAGCGTTGATGTGCGCACGGTCCTGTCAATCACGGCAGACGGACACAAAACCGAATACCGCACGCGTGATAACGTTGCGCTAACCATGGGCTTGTAAGGCTGTCAGATTGCCCGGATCGTAACACTTTCTTAGAACGTTTCGGGCAATCTTGTTCACATCAGACAACGGGAGCAACGCAAATGGGCAGCTATATCGCAATCGGCCGCACGCACCTCGCCACGGATTTCCGCCGCGTAGAAACTTCAGGCAACGTTGCCGTGCGCAACGCCTCGCGCGCCTTGCAAGCCAACCAAGCCCGCGCCAAAGCGTCAATCATTCTGGCGTCCGTTATTGGCGTTGTCGCCATCGTCGCCGCACTCGCCATCGTCGTGGTGTTCTGATGCGCGACGCAACCAAACGCGAGCTCCAGCAACAGCGCCGCGACAAAGAATTGAGGCGTGCCATCGAGGGCGCCGCGATCTTCACCGATAGCCGCCACGGCGAAAGCGACTATCGGCCGGACACGTATCGCCATAACCCGAACGCCTATAGAAAGGCAAAGTATACCCATGCGCGCTAACACCATGTATGACCACGCGTCGCCGCTCAATATTGACGACGTGCTGGCGGCTTTTCCGACGCTTTCGCAAACGCAAGGCGCCGAGACAACGTCTGACAAGTATGTCGACATTCCGTCAATCGAGGTCATTCGAGGCCTTGCCGACAACGGCTTTGCGCTTCACTCTGTGACCGTCTCGCGCGTCCGTAAGCCCGAGCGGCGCGATTTTGAAAAGCACATGCTTCGTTTCCGCAAGCGTGACGGCATCGTGACTGCCGACGGCGCCCCGGAAGCCGTGCTGACGAATTCGCATGACGGTTCGTCGTCATGGGCGCTCATGAGCGGCTATATCCGTTTCATCTGCGGCAACGGGCTCATTCTCGGAAGCATGCTGAAAACGGTGCGCGTTCGTCATGTCGGCAGCAACACGCTTGGCAAGGTGATCGATGGCACCTATACCGTGCTCAACAATCTAGACAATGTCGCGGATCGCGTCGCCGCCTATCAGGCGCGTCAGCTGACGGCTGATGAGGTTCGGCATTTTGTCGAAACGGCGCAACGCATCCGCCTCGGCGACGCTTTCGACAAGCGAGCCGCCGACAATCGCTTGCCCATGATCGACTATGCGCGTCGTCACGACGACGCTTCGAATGATCTTTGGAGCGTGTTCAATCGCGTTCAAGAGAACATTATGCGCCCGGCTCGCGGCTCGCGCTTGCGGACAATTTCCGGCATTGACAACGGCATCAAGATCAACCGGCAGTTGTTTGATGCCGCCGACGCCTTGCTGGCGGCCTAAGGGAACACGCGGGAGGTGTTCGCGCCTCCCGTCTCACAATCGAAGGGAATAGCCCTGTGACGCCTTCCAATCAAACGCCATATGCGGACTACAAATTGAGGCTTGCGCTTGCCATTGAGGCTTTAACCGGCCTTGCCGCGCAATACACAAAAGACGCGGCTTGCGACGGTTATGAACCGCGTGTGCAAGCCTACCTAGAAAACAAGGCTTACGACGCCTTGCAGGCGAGGGAACGTTTGATTAACCTTGTCCGCTGAGATTTGGCAGGATGCCCGGATCGTAACACTTTTTTAAGATTTGCGGCGCTCGGGAGCGCGCTCGGGAGCTTTGCGAGCTATTCGACATCGGGCGCAGCAAGCGTGCATGGCGCTAATGCGGACGAATAAACCTCCCTTTTGGGAGGCGTCTGCCGCGTTAAGAATTCGTCCCGGAATGGCACAAGTCCGTTTTCAAGTCTTTTAGGAGTATGTTAACGGTTCCTGACCCACTACATGTTGTAGGTACAGCTCCGGGTTGGTGCTTTTCAGGACTAAATTTACCTTTGGTAGGGAAGATTAACATTCGTTCATGTTTGCCAGGGGGGAAGGCCTGCCCCCTCCAGGTTAATGGGTTGCTAGGGAAGGTTAATCTAGTCCTGAAAAGCGTATTCTAGGCCTTGTATATACAACCTTTATGGCTATTAACCTCTTGCACACCATGCTGATTTACTGTCTGTTGAGCATGTGCGCATGCACATGCACTTATCCCCATGCCCTTGCCCCTATGCCCTTGCCCTGTACCAATGTGATACGTTAACATTGTGTTGTGTATGAATGTGGTAAGCACATGAAATAATTAAAGAAATATGAATGTGCGCATACGTTCTAATGAATTAGTGAATGAAAAGCTAACGCTCGTGCCAAAGACGCACGAAACGTGCCAGAACAGCACAAACTTTTACGAATTTCTTACCCTATGGGACCCAAGGCCACCGGCGGGTTGCGGGTACAACGCGGGCGCACCATGTGTAAGGGGCATGTTCTACGCGTTTTGGGTCCCATACGAGCAAAATTTTGCTCCGAGACCCCTTTTTTGAGAAAAATTTACCCTTTTTGGGTCCCATTAGACCATGCCGCACTCACAATTCGACTGCCCGGCGTAAAAAACGTCCTCCAGGACCTCCTGGATGGTCTCGGGAGGGACCCCAGCCGCCTCCAGCGTCTTGTAGGCGGCGAAAAGGTCATGATGGGCGTGTCCCCGCCAATCGGTGCGACGCAGCCACGTCTCAATCGACGACGGCTCTTTTTGCCCCGCCACGGTGTGGATCGGGACGAAGAACTTGCTGATGTACTTGCCCATTTTGGGTCCCATCCAATGAAAAAGGGTCCCAGGGCGACATGGGGCGCCCTGGGAGCTTGCCTAAGAAGCAGTTGAAGGGCTCGCAATACGCGTCCCTAACCCCGGTTCTCAGGTCTTCTCGGTCAGGCCCCGTCGTCCTCGACGGCGGGGACCGCCTCGGCAACGGGTTCGACCGGCGCCGGGGGAGGAAGGCTCTTGTGAACGTCAGCGACCAGCTGCTCGCGGTACTTGTCGTCCCAAAGGCACCGGGACAGGATGGCAGTCCGCTGCTGGAGGACCCCGATGCTCTCCAGAAGGTGGCTGATAGCCTGCGTGATGGCGTCGTCCTTGAGGCCCTGGTGCAGGACCGCAAACACGATGCTGTCACGCGAGTCCTTGTTGAGCAGCTTCGACTCCTCGATCGAGTGGGTGTCGTAGGGCTTGCTCACCACCGCCTGGATGGCGGCTGCGCGGGACTTGAGGACGGCAGACGCGTCCGTCTCAGTCAGTGCGGTGAAGGGGTGCAGGGTACGGGTCACGCGGCCTTCTCCAGCTTTGCCGACAACCGCGCCCGGAGGGCGGCTTCGAGGTCGAGCATGTCGACGGGGAGCCCAGCGGCGGCGAGCGTCTCAACCAGTACGATGAGCCGGTTGTTGGCTTGGTTCGCCAGATCGAGGGCAACCGCGAGCGCCGATGTGAGCCCGTCGATGATGTCCTTGTTCGTGCCTTCGTGTCCGTGCTCGTTGATGGCGTTGACCGCCTGGAGCGTCACGACGGCGCCGGTGATGACACGCATGCGGATGTCGTCAGGGAGCATCGCGCTCGACGTACCTTCGAGGATCGTGGCGGTGAGGCAGGAGAGGTACTGGATCAGGGCAGCAGGCTTGCCGTACGGCACGTCGCCGAGGTTTTCGATTTCGATTTCGGTGAGAACTTTCACGGTCTTGGTCCTTTCAGTTGGAGCGTTTTCTGTGCCCCACCTTTGCGCCTGTCAGCCGTGAAAAGCAATGACATCCTGTGAATATGGTTGACAAAACGTGCAACTTGTGAATATTGTTGCCCCTACACGTCGGGGGCGGTGCCGCCTGACACCCTACGCGGCGCGAGGCACCCTATGGCACGTACGGTCAACAAGGACCAGATCAATCCCACGCGGAAGAACCTTCCCGACTGGGTCCATCCCGAAGTCCTCTACTGGAACGACGAGTGGCAGCTGATCCGCGACACGGCGGCTGGCGAGCGCGACGTCAAGGACGAGCGGCAAGAGTACCTGCCCCAACTCGACAGCCAGGACGCCAACGAGTACGAGGCCTACATTCAGCGGGCGACCTTCTACCCCTTCACCGGGCGCACCATCAACGCGCTCGTCGGTACCATTTTCTACCGCGATCCCGTCATCACCGGCGTCCCCGAGCGGCTGGTCGAGCGGCTGAAATACTTCACCAAGACCGGCGCCGCGCATCTGCCCCTCATGAAGGGCGTCTGCCAGGAAGTGCTCTCGGTGGGACGCGTCGGCGTCCTCATCGACCTCCCGCGCACGCCCTCGACCGATCCCAAGCCCTTCGTCGACATGTACATTGCCGAAAACATCCTCGACTGGGAGACGACGATCATCGACGACCCGACCCACGATATGCACGGCAAGTCCGTCCTGTCGAAGGTCGTGCTGCGGGAAATCGACCCGGTGATGGTCGCCAGCATGCCCGGCACGCTCGCCAAGAAGCATCTGATCCGCTACCGCGAGCTACTTTTGACGGTCGCCCCCAATCCGACGACGGGCATCGCCAAGTACACCTACGTGCAGAAATACTACGCCCAGCAAGAGGCGGATGCCAACTATCCGAACGATCTGGTCGACACGGTGATCCCGACGCGCCGGGGCGAGCCGCTCGACTTCATCCCGTTCTTCGTGTTCGGCCCGCTGTGGTCGTCGACCGAGGTCGAGAAGCCGCCGATGATCGACATCGCGCGCTTGAACATCAGCCACTACCGGTCCTACGCGCATCTGGAGCACGGGCGTTTCTACACTGGCATGCCCGTCTACTACGTCGAGCTTTCGCAAGGCCAGGAGAGCGGTGAATACACGGTCGGTCCCTCCGTCGTGTGGGAGACGGCGCCGGGCTCCAAGCCGGGCATCCTTGAGTTCAACGGGCAGGGCTTGAAGTTCCTTTCCGACGCCTTGAAGGAAAAGGAAGCGCAAGCCGCAGCCCTTGGCGGGCGTATGGTCGGCGTGCAGACCGGCTCAACGTCCGAAAGCGACAACCAAGTCGCCGTCAAGGATCGCAACGAGCAGGTGATCCTGTTGAACGCCGTCGAGAGCCTCGATGAAGGTTTCCGCCGCGTCATGAACGTGTGGCTGTGGTGGCAGAACGAGAACGACCCGAACGCCGCCGTCGAGCACAACCGCGACTTCCTGCTCAATCTCGCCGGTGCGCGTGAAATGCGCGCCGTAGCGGGCATGTACGCCGATGGGTTGATCCCCGTCGAGGTCCTGCACGACTACCTCGTCAAAGCCGAGGTCGTGCCTGCCTGGATGAGCCTGTCGGAGTTCGAGAAGCAGCTGAAATCCGCCTCCAACTTCCCCGGTCAGCCCGACGCGCAGGCGCGCATGGAAGGCTACAAGGACAAGGGGCAGATGATCATGGAAGCTCTCAAAGAGTGGGAGCTTGAGATCGAGGAGGAGCTTGCGGGCATCGAGGACGTCAACGTCCGCGAGACCGTGCGCTCCAACAAGGCGGGCGAGCGTCAAGCGGCGATCGACGCGAAGGTCGCCGCCAAGCAAGCCGAGCAGAATGCCAAGATGAAGGCACAAGCGGCGAAGGCTCAGGCCCAGCGTCCGGCTGGCGCCACGGCTGCCAAACCCGCCGCCGCCAAGGCTGTGAAGGCCAAGGCGAAAGCGAAGTAACCATACGCGTCATTCCTGTTGACGCGTGTCAGCGGTTGTGACAGTGTCGGTCTCGTGGCACTACCTCCCTGACGAGCCGAAAGGAGTATCAAATCGCCGCGTAGTTAAGCGGACAGTAGCCGGAATGACAAGAGCGGTACCAAAACCCACAACGCAGTTAACCGCCCTTTTGACGGGGCCGTTTTGCAAGGTGGGACATTTGTCCCGTGAGTCTGGTAAGGCGAAATGTTCGTAAAGCGCCGCGATCTCCTTTCGGTAAGTCTAGTCTTTAACGCAGGAAACATCCTCCGATGATCCGTTTTCTCGTCGTCGCTTTGACCCTCCTCATGTTTGTCGGCAAAGCGTTCGCACTCACTCCCGTATTAGCCACGCTGTCGTGGTGGATCGTGTTCTCGCCCCTCCTCGTCTACGCCGGTATCGTGCTCTTGGCGTTCCTCGTCGTCTTCGTGATCGCCGCCATCGGCGCCGTGGTCCAGTAATCCCATGCGCAGCCCATACGCCATGGAAATTATGCCCGATGGTTCTTTCATCGGTCACGCCCGCCTCGGCAAGTTTCACGGTCTGACGATCGTCGAATACTCTGTCCAGGGCTACGCCAAACACCGCACGTCACGCGAGCCCGTCGCCATCAAAGGCATGCGGCTGCTCGACGAGAGCAAGTACACCGGGCCAAAACTCCGCGAGCTTCGCAAAGAGCGCGGCGTCGGCAAGAACCGGAAAAAGCGGACATGACCGACGAACCCGACAACAAGATCGTCACTAAAAGTGGCATCACGTCAGAGAAGTTGACGATCCCCGCGCAACCGCAGACGCTGCCCGGTCTCCCGGTCGGCGAAGGCCCCAACACCGACACGTCGCTCGGGTGGCTGCCCGACACGTTCGTCAAGGCGTGGCTCACCAAGCACGCCGACGAGTACAAGATGCACGCGGAGTCCGACTTCGACAACGGTCGCTCCGTCGCGCTCCTGATGCATCCGAAGTCGGTGATCGACCCGATGCGGATGGAAAGCGAAATGTACAAGCACGCGCTGAAAAAGCCGGGCCAGTATTTCCAGCGCCTCCACGGCATGCGTCTGCTCGACGTCCCGGTCTTCATCGTCTTCATGACGAAGGACCGCAAGGCGCCGCCGAAAGTCGGAGCCTGACGCGTGTGGACAAACATCAAGCTGATCGTGCTCGCGATCCTAGCCGCACTGTCGATATTCGCGATGCTGCTGGCGCAGGAACGGGCCGAAGAAACGAGCCCCCCGCCCCGGTCTCCGACTCCGGGCGTAAGCGTCGAAAGCGCGGCAAGCGCAACGGCGTCACCCGCTTTCACGAGCGCATTGCTGCTGAACTGGCGAACCCTGTCATGAGTGCACCCAACGCCCCCATCCCGCCCGATCCGCCCTTCACCGGTCCGTTCTGCCGCTTCGACGATCCGCTGGCGTGGGCGTTGCCTGCGGCATTCCCCACCGAGGTTACGCCGATATCCCACGTCGTTGTGCAGCGCCGCGACGTCCACGAACTGACGTGGGAGAAGCTGTTGATGGCGTCGTGCAATGAGCAGCTGTCGTTTCTCTGCGCCATCTTCTCGCCTTGGAACCCCGAGGACGACGAGACGCTCGTCGAGGCCCTACGCGCTGGGATCAAAGCGGGGCTGTTCCCGGCCCTCGCGAAATTCGCGAGCCTCGGGGAGGACGTGAAGATCGCCCGCGCTACAGCAAAGGCACTCCAGATTGGCGTGCAACATGGGAGAAAGTTGACGTGAGTGGCAAGTTCGACGTGACGATCAGCCGGGCAGGCTACACGCCCGAGACGCTTCGCGACCTGTCCGCAGAAGACACGTATGTCGCGGTAGACAATACGGTGGATGGCGTTTTGCACGCCATGACTGGCGGCGACAAGGAAGCGAAAATTTCTATCACCATCCGCCCCGCCAAGCCGATCACTTACGAGGTCTGGTTCTCAAGCGGCGACGACGAGCGGCACCACACGACATTCTCGCAACGCAACTACGCCATCAACCACGCCAAGCTGCTGCACGCCAACGACGGTCGGCACTACTACGTCAAGCAGCGCCGGGGACGTAAGAGCGTCGCTGTCTGGACAATCGGTGATCCGGTCTGAGCCATGAGCAAAACCCACGTCGCTTTCCCCTACTACATGCAGGACGGCACCCGCTTGATCTACAAGGGGTCGCTGCGCGTGCCTGTCCAGATGGCGGAGAAGCTCGGGCGGGACGGGTACGTGTGGGCACACTACCCGGAGCTTCCCAAAAAGGCTTTCGACGCGAAACTCGCGATCGACGAGAGCTACACCTATCACGCGTTCAACCTGCGCACCCAGTACGCGGCGAACGGCATTTACTACCTCGTCTTCATTTCCCCCCTGCATTTGAAGACGTTCCGTGACGTGATCCGTCGCGTCTACGGTACCAAGCCTGGGCGCCGCCGTAACCGGTATCCGGCGACGGGCATCTTCCGCTAAGCCTACCCCCAACCCAAAAAGGACTGTGACATGAGCGTCTACTCTGATCGCCTGACTATGGATTCGTGGCTCGACGTGGGCCAGGACAACATCATCAAGTACACGATCTCCGACGCCGTCGCGACGTGGACGACGACCGAGCGCAGCTGGTTTGCCGCTGCCATGGCGGCCTATGAGGCGGTCGCCAACATCGACTTCCAGGAGGTCGATATCTCCGAGGCGGAAATGGTGCACTACAAGTACACCGACGCCGACGCCGCGCAGGACGCGCGTGAGAGTGAGTTGAGCATTCCTGGTCTCGACTGGACTGGCTGGCTCGACACGGCTGGCGACTACGGCACGGTCCACACGCCGCTCGTTGGCTATTACATTTCTGACTCCGATCACGGCGGGCACGATCACGTCATCACGCCGTGGTTGATCGCCCATGAGCTTGGGCACGGCCTGGGGCTCAGCCATCCGCACGGCAGCCCCTACGACGGGCACACATCGACGCCGTGGCCTGGGGTCACGACTTCAAGCGCCGCGGGCGAGAACGGCTTCAACGCCAACCACACGTCCGTCATGTCCTATCGGCCCTACAACGGCGGCTTCGCACAAGGCCCCATGGTGTTCGACATCGAGGCTCTCCAGGCGATGTACGGAGCCAATACGACGACCAACGCTGGTGACACGACCCACAATCTGGCGACCGGGCGCACAGCCACGATCTATGACGTCAGTGGAAATGACACCCTCGTCGGCACCAACGGGCACGACATCATCAACATTGCCGGTCCCACTCTGGACCAGACGGCAAACGGCGCGGGTGGGTTCTCCTACCGCACGTCTGGCGGGGCTACCGGTGGTACCGCCATCGGTCCCGGCACCGTCATCGAGAACGTCAACGGCGGCGACGGCGACGACATCATCTACGGCAACGGCATCGCCAATACCCTGATTGGGGGCAATGGCAATGACACCATCAGCGCTGGCGCCGGTGCGGACAGCATCTACGGCAATGGCGGTATCGACGACCTGAACCTCGGCAACGACACGGCGGCTGACACGGTCTATGCCCGTGACCTCGACACCGTGCGGAACTTCGACTCCGGCGAGGACTTCATCGACCTGAATACGCTCGGCGTGGACCGGATTTGGACGACCGGCTCCGGCACGTCGTGGATGCTGTACGCCTCGACCAACGGCTACGACAGCGTCGCGGAGATCGAAATCACGCTGCTCCAGAGCGAACGGCCCCTGTCTGCTGACGTTCTTTGGTAAAACGTGTCATTTTCGTTGACACGGTAAATGAAATGTGTTAACACCGTCTCTACAACATGACAGAAGGTCTGTCATGTGCAGCGGCGGTGCCGTCATAGGAGTTGTACATACATGCCGAAACTTACTTTCGCGTCAAAAGACGCCATCCCTGAGGGTCTTGGGGAGTTCGCGACCGAGGACAATGGCAAGTACGTTGTCGAGGTCTCGCCCACTACGAAGCTCAATGAGTTTCGGGACAACAACGTGAAGTACCTGCGTGAGCGCGACGAGGCAGTTGCCAAGCTCACCACGTACACCAAGACCTTCGGCGAGGACATCGCCGCTGTGTCGGCAGAATTGACGGACCTCCGGGCAACGTCCCAGCTGGTCAAGGACGGCAAGTTGAAGGCCTCCGGCGACATCGCCACCGAGGTCGAGAATCGGACGAAGGCGGCACGCGAGGCCTACGAGGCCCAGGCGCGTGAAGCTTCCCAGCGGGAGCAGGCGCTCAAGAGCGAGCGTGATGCCTTCGCGAACAAGTACCGCGCTTCCGTGCGCGACAGTGCCATTTCGGCGGCGGTTCTCGCTGCTGATTCCGGGGTCAACCCGCAGGCACTCGCGGACGTGATGCGCCGGGCGGGCGACGTCTTCCATGTCGAGGAAGACGGCAAGCTCGTGCCGAAGAAGGATGGCGTCGTGGTCTACAGCGCCGATGGCAGCGGTGGACCGATGACGGTGAAGGAATGGATGGGGAGCCTCCTCAAGGAAGCGCCCTACCTCGGAAAGGCTTCTGCCGGTGGCGGAAGCGGGCCGAACAACGGTGAGAAGCGTGGCGGACTGCCGAAAGAAAAGTTCGACTCGCTCCCTGCCGTGGAACGGCTGAACGCACACTGGGGTCAGAAGCAAGGGTCATAACCGCTCCAGTGGAGTTGGCAGCCCTTACGACTGAGTCTGTGGGTGAATTCTGCTCATTGTGGGCAGAATAGCTCACGTTCACGTTAGTTTGGTTGCCAACTCCATAGGAGACTCTCCCATGCCGATGACACTGATTGAGGCCTCAAAGATCGACGACGGCAACGTTGTTCGTGGCCCCGTGATCGAAATGTTCGCCCGTGGCGGCGATCTGCTCCGCGTCATGCCCTTCATGGACGTGGCGGGCGGTTCCTACAGCTACACCCAGGAGGGTTCCCTCCCCGGCGTGGCCTTCCGTGCGTTCAACGAGGCGTATGCCGAGTCGACCGGCGTCATCAATCCGCAGGTCGAAGTCCTGCGCATCGTTGGCGGCGACATCGACGTCGACAAGGCGCTGATCAAGACGCGCGGTCCCCGCGTCCGCTCGACTCAGACCGAAATGAAGGTCAAGGCGATGGCGGGCTACGTCCTCAAGAAGATGGTCAAGGGCGACTCGATCACCGAGCCGCGCGAGTTCGACGGCATCCAGAACCGTCTGACGGGCTCGCAGATCATCGACGCCGGTGCGACGAACGGCGGTGACGCCCTCTCGCTCGCCAAGCTCGACGAGGCGATCGACGCGGTCGACAACCCGACCCACATCCTCATGTCCAAGGCTCTGCGCCGTCGTCTGACGGCTGCCCAGCGCGCCACGGGCGTCTCGGGCTTCATCACCTGGGACAAGGACGAGTTCGGTCAGAAGATCGCGTACTACAACGATCTCCCGATCGTGATCGTCGACATGGACGACGACGGTGCCCGCATTCTCGACTTCAACGAGACGGGTTCCGGTGGTTCGACCGCAACGGCGACCTCGCTCTACGTCGTGTCGCTCGGTGAGAGCATGCTGACCGGCTTGCAGAACGGCATCATGGAGGTCGACGACCTCGGTGAGATCGATGCCAAGCCTGTCCTGCGTACTCGTGTCGAGTGGCTGGTTGGCATGGCGGCCCTTCACGGTCGTTGCGCCGCTCGCCTGCGCGGTATCTCCAACGCGGCGGTCGTGGCGTAAGCCACGACTTCCTTCTGAGGAAGCCATCAACGGAACTGAACTTGTAGGAGAACTAAAATGGGTGCCAATGCTTCTCGCGTGAAGGCCGCCATGGACGTCGCCGCGAACTCGACCCTCCGCCTAGCTTCGGATGGTGCTGAGACCGCGACGGCGACCGAGACGGCTGTTCCTCTCGGTATTCTGTCCGCAGCGTACTGGGACAGCAACAAGGAAGTGCCGCACGGCACGATCCGCGTTGTCGTCGACGTGACCGCCATCGACCGTACCACGGGTGATGAGACCTACACGCTGACGCTCCAGGTTGACGACACGCTCGCCCAGTCGGACACGCCGCAGACGGTGTGCACGCTCGGCCCGCTCGTCTCGACCGGCGTGTACGAGATGCTCGTCGACTCGAAGACCATCAATGCCATCGTTACCGATTACTCGGGTAACGAGCTTTGGATGGCCATCAAGGCGACGCTCGGCGGCACCACGCCGTCGATTACGTACGCGGCCTGGATCGCCGACAGCCCGGTCATCTAAGACCGGCACGAAGACAAGAGGCGGCTCTCGGGCCGCCTCTCCTTCCTTACCTTAGTCAGCGAGAGGCACACCATGACGACTTACTCCTTCGACACGCCCGCCTCTGACACGCTGTTCAAGGGCTCCGTCACCAATCCCTCCGTCGCCACGTCGAACGCTCTCAAAGAGGGCGTCTACTTGATCCTGGTGAGCGCAGCGACCCACATCGCTTTCGGCTCCAACCCGACAGCGGCGAATACCGATTTCGAGCTTCAAGCCAACGTGCCTCTGGAGGTCTACCTCGCCGAGGGCACCAAGATTTCCGCGCTGCCTGTCTCGGGCGCCGGGCGTATCTCCGCCATCCGCGTCAAGAAGGTGGGGGTGTAAGCCATGAGCGGACACCTCGGTAGCTACCTTGAGGACCTGATCGCTGACTGGCTTCGTGGCACGAACTTTCCCTCCGTGCCCACGGTGCGCATCGGTCTCTCGACGGCTGATCCGACTGACGACGGCTCGGGCATTACCGAGCCGGGCGGCTCCTACGCGCGTCAGCCGATCACCTTCGGGACGATCTCGATCGCTAACGATCCGGGCGTGCAGATGGCCAACGACGCCCTGATCCAGTTCACGGGTCTCGGCGCCTCGACGATCACGCACGTATTCATCATCACCACCGGCGATGACTTGCTCTGGCACGCGCCGATCACCTCGGTGAAGGCTGTCCAGGCTGGCTCGACCTTCGACTTCCAGGCCGGTGACATCAGCGTCACGATCGGTGGCGTCATCAGCGCGTACCTGGGCGAGAACGTCCTCGACTGGATGAAGGGCTCGGCAATGCCTGCCGCGCCTGCCGCCCTGTCGATGGCGCTGTCGAAGGCTGATCCCACGCGCGACAACTCCGGCTTCAACGAGGTCGGTACCTCGATTGGCTACACGCGTCAGGCGGTTGCGTTCGGTGCCCCCTCCTCGCTGGTCGGCACCGGCACGTCAATGTCCAACTCGGCAGCCGTCACGTTCGGTCCTGCGACGACCGGCACGTGGGGTTCTGTAACTCATGGTGTCATCTACGATGACGTCGGGACGCCCAATCCGCTTCTCTACGGTCCGCTTTCGTCTCCGAAGAACGTTGTCATCGGTGAGGGTATTGGCTGGGCTCCGGGAGCGATTGCTCTTTTGATCAAGTAATAGGAGGGCCACGATGGCGTTGAAGTCCCTCCTTAGCCAGAGCGCACTGACGCTCACGGCTTCGCACACGTACTTCGCCGAGACCAACCCGGTTTCGGTGCCGACGCTGTTGCTGTCTGCCGGTATCATCGAGTTCAAGGATTTCGATCTGGAAGTCGACGGCGTTGCCGTGTTCGACACGATCGAGAGCAACCCGGTTGCGTTCCGCAGCACCTCCGGTCCCAACGAGATCGCCGGGTTCGCCTACCTGTTCAACACGCACAACCTCGACCCCGACCAGTCTGGCGGCGGTGGTGCGGGGCTTGTTGACGGCGACTACGGCGACATCGTTGTCGGCGGTACCGGCACGACGATGACGATCGAAGCCGACGCGGTGACGAACGCCAAGCTCGCCAACATGGCGACGATGACGATCAAGGGCAACAACTCGGGTGGCTCGGCAAACCCGACCGATCTGAGCGTTGCCGACGTCAAGACGATGTTGAACCTCGCCGGTACGAACACCGGTGACCAGACCTCGATCGTCGGCATCACCGGCTCGCTCGCTGAGTTCAACGCGGCCCTCACCGGCGCGGACTTCGCGACGGGCGGCGGCACCGCGACCGGCACGAACACCGGTGACCAGAACGTCTTCACGACCATCGCAGTGTCGGGACAGTCGAACGTCGTCGCCGATGGGACCAGCGATACGCTCACGCTGATCGCCGGTGCGAACATCACGATCACGACGAACGCGACGAACGACGAGATCACGATCACGGCGGCGACCACGGGCGGCTCGACGCTGGCGGATGGCGACTACGGCGACGTCACGGCGAGTGGTTCCGGTACGGTCATCACGATCGACAACGACGTGGTTACCAACGCCAAGCTCGCCAACATGGCGACGCAGACGTTCAAAGGCCGCACGACCGCTGGCACCGGCGATCCTGAGGACCTGTCGATTGCGCAGGCGAAGGCTCTGCTCGATCTGACCGGTACGAACTCGGGCGACCAGACCATCACGCTGACGAGCGATGTGACCGGCTCGGGCACGGGCTCATTCGCAACGACCATCGCCAACAACGCGGTGTCGAACGCGAAGGCTGCCGACATGGCAGCCAACACGATCAAGGGCAACAACACCGGCGCTTCGGGCGACCCGCTCGACCTCACGATCGCGCAGGTGAAGACGATGCTCGATCTGACCGGCACGAACTCGGGCGATCAGACGATCACGCTGACGGGTGACGTGACAGGCTCGGGTACGGGTTCGTTCGCCGCGACGATCGCAGCCAACTCCGTAACGAACACCAAGCTCGCTGACATGGCGGCGAGCACGCTGAAAGGCAACAACACCGGGGGCTCAGCCGATCCGGCTGACTTGACTGTTGCCCAGGTGAAGACGCTGCTCGCCTACACGCCCGGCGATATCGGTGCACAGACCGCCGACGCGACGTTGACGGCTTTGGCTGGCTACAACACCAACGGTATTCTGACGCAGACGGCGCCCGACACGTTTGTTGGTCGCACCATCACGGGCACGGCAAACCAAGTCAGTGTCGCCGATGGCAACGGCGTGTCCGCCAACCCGACGCTCAGCCTGTCGAGCACGCTGGTGTTGCCCGGCACGGTGCAGATCGCGCAGAACAGCTTGCAGCTGCGTGACACCAATAACACGCACAATCTGATCATCAATGCGGGTTCGGACCTCACCGCTGCGCGCACCTTTACGCTGGTGACGGGGGATTCGGATCGTACGTTGACGATGGCGGGCGACGCCACGATCAGCGGCACGAACTCGGGTGATCAAACCATCACGCTGACCGGCAACGTCACGGGTTCCGGTACTGGCTCGTTCGCTACCACGATCGCTTCTGGCGTTGTTGCTAACTCTATGCTCGCCAACATGGCGGCGTTGACGATCAAGGGCAACAACACTGGCGGCGCGGCTGATCCAGCTGACCTCACCGTCGCGCAAGTCAAGACGATGCTCGACCTGACTGGTACCAACTCGGGTGATCAGACGATCACCTTGACTGGTAACGTCACGGGCTCGGGTACTGGCAGCTTCGCCACTACGATTGCAGCTGGCGTTGTCACGAACTCCATGCTCGCTGATGTTGCGACTGCCACCTTCAAAGGACGCACAACGGCTGGCACCGGCAGCCCCGAAGACCTGTCTGTCGCACAAGCAAAGACGCTGCTCAATCTGACCGGCACCAACTCGGGTGATCAGACCATCACGCTGACTGGTGATGTCATTGGCTCTGGCACTGGCTCGTTCGCTACTAACATCCCCAGCAACACTGTCACCTACGCCAAGATGCAGAACGCGAGCGCCGGTAACGTCGTGCTCGCGCGCGCTGCCGCGACGTCTGGCGATTACAGCGAGGTTGCGCTTGCGGCTTCGCAGTTGCTCGGGCGCGGATCGACTGGCGACGTCGCGGCGATCACGCTTGGCACCAACTTGTCGATGTCGGGCACAACGCTGAACGCATCGGGCGGTGGTGGCGGGCCGTCGCTGCCCGTCATCAACAACGCCAAGGAGACGGCGACGACGACGGGCACGGGCAACTTCACGCTTGCGGGCGCGGCGTCTGGCTATCAGGCGCTCAACGATGCGCACGCGACCAACGTCTGGTTTGAGTACGCCATCGTCATGAGCACGGAGTGGGAGATCGGCCTCGGCTATCTCTCCGCAGCGTCAACGCTCGTCCGCAGCCGCGTCTACATGTCGTCCAACGCCAACGCTGCCGTCAACTTCAGCGCAGGCACGAAGGACGTCTTCTGCACCGTCAGCGGCTTCATGCTCGATTCGCTCTCTGCCCGCATTCAATCCGCACCGTACGCCTGGAGGTAACGTCTCATGCCCGCGAATATCTACCCGATCTTTCCGAAGGAGCCTGATGTCCAGGTTCACGGCGCTGTCATCGGCACGTCCGCGAACACGGCGACGGATGGAACCGGCGCGAACAGCTATCTGCTGTTCACGGCTGACTCTACGAATGGCGGCTACGTCTATAAGGTCATTCTGAAGCCCATCTCGACCATCGCCGCTACTGTCGCTCGCATCTTCCTGTGTACGGCGACAGGATCGTTCACGGCCGGAACCACGAACACCGCGACGAACTCGGCACTGATCGCCGAGATTGCGATCACGGCGTGGACCGCGTCGAACACGGCGGCGTCGCCGCAGTACGAGGTGCCGATCAACATGGCGCTTCCTGCTTCCTACAAGCTGTTCATCACCTTCGGCACCAGCACTGGCGCAGGCACCACCGGCTTCAACCCGACGACCATCGGCGGAAAATACTAAGATGTTCTCCCCGCATCCGGGCGATCCCTCGTCGCGGAACATTGTGATGTTCACGCCGCGCAACGTGCTCGGTGTGAACAATCACTTTCAGCCGTTCCATATCCCGAAGGGTGCCAACTTTCTGTTCTTTACGCTGGTTGGCGCAGGCGGTGGCGGTGGCGGCGGACAGATCGCGGCGTCTGCTGCGGGCGGCGGCGGTGGTGGCTCTGGAACTATCACTCGCACCGTTATCCCGGCGCTGGCGTTGCCGGATGTGGTGTTCGTCCAGGCTGGCGTCGGCGGCGCGGGCGGTTCGTCTAACAGCAACGGCGTCGCGGGCTTGCCATCGTACTTGAGCCTTGAACCCGCATCGACGACGGCCAGCGTCATCGCTGTGGCTGCGGCAGGCGGCTTAGGTGCGGCTGCGGGTACGGCAGGCGGCGGTGGTGCCGCCATGACAGCGACAGCAGGTGGCGGCATCTGTCTTGGTGCGTGGACATCGCTTGCCGGTCAAGCGGGAAGTGCTGGTGCGGCGAACACGCTTGGCGCTGATCTCACGTGGGGTGCGACCGGTCTCTTTATCTCAGGCGGCACCGCAGGTGGCGGCTGCACGAACGCACCCAACAGCAAGGCAGGCGGAGCCATCACAGGCTTGCCGATGGGCCTGACGGACATTCGCACGGCGACCGGCGACACGCACTACGCCCCGCGCTGGGCGTTTTTCGGCAGCAGGAGCACGATGCCTTTCTTCTCGACAGGAGGGCTCGGGGGCCAAGGCTATGGTCTCTCGACAGGTGGTGCTGGCACAGACGGCGGCCCAGGAAGCGGCGGCGGCGGCGGCGGCGGCGGTGCCGGTGGCACTGGCGGTGCTGGCGGTCGCGGTGGCGACGGCTTTGTCCTCGTACAGTGGATGTGAGCCATGAGCAACATGATCCCTCTCGCACCCGAAAGGATGGCGTGGTTCCATCCAAAAGACAGCGCGTCAACGACGGACGGCTGGCAGGCGTGGCAGAAGCCGCGCAATGCCAACTGGGTCTTCATTTTCATGATCTCGTCTGGCGGCTCTGGCGGTGGCGGCCCTAACGGCAACGCAACACGCGCTGGCGGCGGTGGCGGCTCTGGTGGTTGCTCACGCATTCTCATTCCTGGGTGTTTGCTCCCCGACACGCTGTTCCTAAAACCAGCACTCGGCGGTGGTGGTGTCGGTGCTGGAAGCAACGGCTTCGGTGCCTTCTCGTCATATGTCTCGTTGCGTGCCGGTTCGACGACGACGGCTGACATTGTGATGACGCAAGCTGGTGGCAGTGGCGGGCTGAGCGCCACCACAGGCGGCACCGCAGGCGCGGTTGGAACAACTGGTGCCGCTCCGTTCGCGGCGTTGGGCACGTGGGTGTCTGTCGCAGGACAAGCGGGCTCCAACGGCTCTGCCACGGCGAGTGGCGCTCCCGGAGCAGTCACGTGGGGTGGGTCTGGCCTCCTCTGGTCAGGCGGATCAGGCGGAGGAAACGGCACACAAGCCGGAGGCGCAATCACAGGCTCCGGACGCATGCCGACGATTGCTGGCGGCATCGCGGGTGGTGGTTTCGGAAATCACGGCTTCGGGCGCTACAAGATGTTCGATTGTGCGCGTGCTGCGGGCTTCCCCCCGATCCTGTTCTCAGGTGGCACAGGCGGCGGCGGACACACAGGCGCGTCGCCGGGCGGTGATGGCGGATTCGGGTCTTACGGCTCTGGCGGCGGCGGCGGCGGTAGCGGCACGAACGCCGGGTCAACTGGCGGACGCAGCGGCGACGGTGGCAACGGCCTCATCTTCATTTTTTGGTGCTGATCATGAGTGATATGTTTCCCCTCGCACCCGAACGGATGGCAGTCTTCAGGCCGACGTCAAGCTCGGCTGGTACTGACGGCTGGCAGGCGTGGATGAAGCCGAAGAACGCCAACCTCATCTTCTTCTTCATGATCGCCTCAGGCGGCTCTGGCGGTGGCGGAACAAGCGGCGCACCCACAACGGCGGGCGGCGGTGGCGGCTCGGGCGGGCACTCACGTATGCTCGTTCCTGCGTCCATGTTGCCGGACACTATCTTTATCAAGCCGGGCCTAGGCGGCGCGGCCCCTAACGCTGGCTCTCCAGGCAACAATGGCGGGCAATCTTTCATCAGCATGCGCGCGAACTCGACGGCGGCTGCTGATCTGATGATGACGCAGACAGGCGGCAGTGGCGGAGCGCAAGCCACGACAGCGGGCGGCGCAGGCGCAATCGGCGTGGTTACGGCGGCGGCGTTTTCCTCGCTAGGCACGTGGGCCTCCGTTGCTGGACAGGCGGGCTCTGCGGGCGCAGCGGCGGGCAACGGCGCTGGCGGTAACATCACCTGGGGAGCCTCTGGCTTCCCCTGGTCTGGCGGCGCTGGTGGCGGCAACGGCACGGGCGCGGGCGGCACCATTTCCGCCACTGGTATGTTGCCGTCAATCGCTGGCGGCGCGGGCACGAGCGGCACTGACGGACGGCATGGCTTTCAGCTCAATCGCCTGTTTGATCTGATCGGCGGACGGCACGGCTTCCCGCCGATCATGTTCTCGGGCGGCTCTGGCGGCGGCGGACGCAATACGGCGGCTGTGGCTGGACGTGGCGGCGACGGCTCCTATGGCTCGGGTGGCGGTGGCGCTGGTACCGGGTCGAACGCTGGATCAACGGCTGCTGGCGGAGGCGCCGGTGGCAGCGGCCTGATCATCGTAATCTGGTCTTAACCATCACTGTCATTGTTGTTGACATCGGGTACTGCTCAGCTTACCTCTGTCATCGACACAAGTTCAAAACAGTAGGAGCATATAATGACGCTGCGTCCGAAACGGAAAATCCAGACTGCCGTCGTAGTGTCGCCGGATGGCACCGAGGAAGTCGAACTGGAAATGGGCAACGCCCGTGACAAGGTTCGGCTCGACGGCTGGACCTTCAAGGGTGGCAAGAAGTCGATCACGTCCGACGAGATCAAGACCGTCGAGGTCGACTCCCCGCGCGAGGTTGCGCCCGGCATGAACGAGGAAGTGCCGCCGTCCGAGTTGGACACGCTGCGCATCGAGGCCCAGCGCCTGGGCGTCGACGTGAAGGGCAACTGGGGAATTAATCGCCTCAAGAAAGAGATCGAGGCGATTAAAGCCGCCGCCTGATTTATTCAGGCAACCTTCATACAATCCGCTCTTACTGTTTCCGGTACAGGAACACAGAGGAACTCAGCATGCCTACGCGTAATCTGGAGTCGGCGGTCCTCAAAGCCGCTCACGACCTCTACGAGACAGTCTGCCTCGATATGCGCAAGCCCAGTGTTTACAACCGGGCGACCAAGCTGACGGGGCGCCTGACGGGCCTGTTATCCCGAATGTCAAGAGGCAATTCAATTGACATTCGGGCTGTCGGCGGGTACACTGCCCGCGCAGTCCAACTGGCTTCGGAGGGTGGCGATGTCGTTTTCATTCGTAGTCGAGGACGGAAGCGGACTGGCGGGAGCAACAAGCTACGTGAGCGTAGCTGACGCCGACGACTACTTCGTCATCGACAAGAATTTCGCCGCCGACTGGGCAGCCCTTGCTACCCAGGACAAAGAGTATTCGCTCGCCTGGGCCTCCCGCCTCCTCGACCAGAAGACCGACTGGAAGGGTACGCGCCTTCTGGAGACGTCGGGCCTGCGCTGGCCCCGGTCCTATATCTACGACCGCGACAATATCCTGATCGCCGACGACGTCGTGCCTGAGGCTGTCAAACAGGCAACCTGCGAGCTTGCCAAGTTCTTGCAGGAGAACGACCTGACGGTCGGCAAGGACATCGAGAACATGAAGCGGATCGTGGTCGACGTCATCGAGATCGAATACCAGGACCAAACGACGCAGTCGAACGTTCCGACCATCATCAACGCGATCCTGACCGGGCTCGGCTCCTTCCGGGTCGGCTCGCGCGGCTTCGGCAAGATTATCAAGGCATAACATGGGTCTGTCCACGAACCTTCGCAACGCTGTCCAGAAGGCCTTGAAGTCGCTCGGTACGACCGACGCGGACGGCCCGCTGCTGCTCGTCACCTATACCCAGGTGACGCCCACGGCCTACGACGCGGCGACGGACACGATGGGCGCCCTGACGACGGCCTACAACAACGTCCCCTGTGCGCTCGTGCGTATGGAGGACAGCGAGCGGGAATGGGCGCAGGTGGACTTGCGGGCGCAGAAGGCGCTCATCGCCTACAACGATCTGCCGATCGACCCCGAGCAGCAGGACTACCTGACGATCGGCGGCACCCGCTGGAACATCAAGCGGATCAAGAAACTGCCCAGCACGCCCCTGCATATCCTGTATATCCAGGAGCCCTAAGCCATGCGCGGCGGCTTCACCAACGTTCGGGCTGGCATTGCGCCCTTTCGGAAGGCGCTGGCGGAGCTTAGAAAGCAAGCCATTGCCGCGACCCAGCGGACTGCTGGGCAGGCCCTGGAGGCCTTGTTCTCCCGCACGCCCGTGTGGGAGGGCACGACGGTCCGCAACTACGTCGTGGGCATCGGCGGGGCAGGCCCAGGCGGCGAGAAGCCGCCGATCGACAACGGCCCGCCTGGGGCCACCAGCCTCATGGCGATGGGCTCTGAGCCCCGGCGCGACCCTAACGAGGCGGCAGCCTGGAGCGAGGGCGTGGCGACGATCCGGCGCCTGAAAAAGCTCCAGTCGATCCACATTACCAACAATGCCGATATCTTCGATCAGGTGGATGCGGGCGCTGCCCCGACGACCGGCGAGGCCCGTAACCCCGGTGGCGTCGTTCTGCTCGCCACGCAGATTGTTCGCGCCCAATCAGGAGGGCTTTGGTCATGAGCTTTGAAGCCGCCCGCGCCGCGATCTTTGGCACGTTCAAGCAGGAGTTCGGCTTGGCGTACCCGACGACCAAGGTCTACTACGAGAACCAGAAGTTCGAGCAGCCGGTCGGGCAGCCCTGGGTCTCGATCGCCTTCATCCCGAACCTTTCCCGTCGCGCTGATATCGGCACTGTCAAGCACTTCAAGCACGAAGGCGTGATAAATGTGAACGTCATGGTGCCAGAAGACACCGGGACGAAGACCATGCACGAAATGGCGGACAAGGTGTTCACGGTCCTGGCAGACCGGGACTGGGGCATTGGCGACAACAAGGTCACGACCTACGGCGTCCAGCGCCGGTCGCGGGGCGTGGTCGCAGGGTACTATGTCCACAATATCCAGTGCGAATTCTGTCTGGACGCCAGCCTGGATCGCTGATCCACGACCGCACGTGCCATTTTAATTGACATTAACGTCCGGTTGTGCTAACAACACAGGACCAATTCCAGGTCCGGCGACCGGCGGTCGCCTCCGTTCTCACGAGGAGTGACTGCCCATGGTAGCCATCAATGCGGCTGAATCAAACCGCGCGTCTCTCAAGTTCATCGCCGAGTCGGTTTGGGGCACGACCCCTTCGGTCGGTACCGTCAAGGAAATGCGTATTACCTCCTCGTCGATCGCGGCGGGCAAGGAAACGCAGACCTCTGAGGAAATCCGCGCCGACCGCATGGTGCCCAACATCATCGAGGTCGCCGCCTCGTCCTCGGGCGAGATCAACTTCGAGTTCTCCGCTGGTGCCGTCGATGACTTCCTTGAGGCCTTCGTGCTCGGCACATGGTCAGAGCCGATGACGCACCTGCTCGCCAAGGGAGCGTCGGTCAGCGTCACTGGCACGTCGATCATTTCGATTGCCGGTGCCGACTACACCGACTGGTTCCCCGCCAACACGCACATCAAGGCCGAAGGCTTCATCGCCCCGGCGAACAACGGCTACTTCACGGTTGCCTCGGTCGCCTTCTCGGGCGGCTCCACGAACATCACTGTCAGCGAGACCGGCACCCTCGTCGTCGAGGTCGGTTCGGCCTACACGAAGGTGATGGACGCGAGCGACGTGATCCTGCGCTCGACCACGACCGCCTTCACGTCGGGCAACACCGTCAACGGCGGCGGCTCGAACTCGTTCTCGGGCCACACCCTTGTTCCTGGCCAGATCGTCTTCATCGACTCGGTCCTCGGCAAGGAGACGGGCACGGTCCAGTTCCTCGCGACCGACCCGCCTGAGAACTCGACCGTCACGGTCAGCGACGGCGTCGACACGGTTGTCTTCGAGATCGCGACTGATCCCGAGAGCGTTGCTGCCGGTCACGTGCACGTCGCCCTGTCGGGCACGCCGAACACGATGGCAGCCAACCTCCAGGCTGCTCTCATGCTGGAGTTCGCCAAGCAGAGCTTCCGTTGCTCCTCGACGGTCGCAACCGACACCGTGACGATCCGCAACCACCGCTTCACCGGTGGCAGCATCGTTTGCTCGGATGAAGGCACGTCGGCTGACGGCACGAACTTCTCGGGCGGCGACGCAACGCTCGGTGGCTTCCGTACCATCGCGACGGTTCCCAACGACGACACCTTCACCGTCACGGAGACGTTGACGACCAACGCCAACGGCGGCTCGAACGTCGTTGTCGTCAAGGGTTCGCATCTGCGCAACCCCGGCACCGTGTCTCAGATCACGAAGCGCAGCTTCACCGTCGAGACCGGCTTCACCGACGTCGCCAAGTATTTCCGCATGCGCGGCATGCGGGCTGGTACGTTCTCGCTCAACGTCGCGTCGGGTGAGATCGTCACCGGCTCGATCGCCTTCATGGGCAAGGACACGACGAACGCATCGACCGAGGTTCTCACGGGCGGTTCGTACGGCGAGCGCGCCTCGACCAACACCGAGGTCTACAACGCGACCGCCAACGTCGGCAGCGTGACGAAGGACGGCGTTGCTCTCACGCTCGCGATCAAGAGCATCGAGATCAACGGCGAGGCCAACCTGCGTGAGCAGCGTGCGGTCGGCGAGAAGTTCCCGGCTGGCATCGGCTACGGGCGCTTCAATCTGAGTGGCACGATCGAGGCGTACTTCGAGGACTTCACGTTCTACGACGCCTTCATCGGTCACGACACGATCAGCCTCGGCTTCTCCATGGAGGACGTCGATCACTACAAGTATTACTTCACGATCCCGGCGATCAAGATCACGTCCGACCCGATTGCCCCCGGTGGCATCGATCAGGACGTCATGGAGAGCATGGAGTGGGAAGCCCAGCGCGATCCCGTCCTGAACACCATGTTCATGATCGACCGCTTCTCGTCTGTCTGGCCCGCGTCTGACGCCGCGTAAGGCCACAACCTGATTGGCTGGAGCCACGATAAGGCTCCAGCCTTACTTGCTTGCTACCGCCTTGTTCCTCGTGGCGTGGCAGGACCGGGCGGGTGGTGCGTGTCGGAGCGCACCACCCGTTTAACTCCGTAGCTCCGACTGTACATCCGACCTGGAGTTACCAATGACAGACGAAACGCAGGTGGTCGACACCACCACCGAAGACGCGCCTGCCCCGACTTCCATCTTCGCCCTGTTCGGCACCGACGTGGATGCCAGCGAGAACGGCAAGTGGTTCCACAACTTCGCCGGGACGGGCATCGACCTCAAGATCACCCGCTTCTCCTCGCGCAAGGCGCAGCGCGCGCGTCTGCGGGCCGTCGAGAGCTACAAGCGCTTCCTCAAGGACGGCATCTTCCCCGACGAGATCAACGAGAAGATCGCCGTCGAGCAGATGGCTAACGGCGTGCTCGTCGACTGGAAGAACATCTTCGACGACGACGGCAAGGAAATGCCCTACAGCGTCGCCACCTGCAAGAGCCTGCTGGCGAAGCTCCCCGAGCTTCGGCTGGCGATTGCCGGTGCCTCGCTCGACATGGACAACTTCCGCACTGAGACGCGGAACGACGTCCTGGGAAACTCGTCGAGCACCTGACGTTCTGGCTGGAGCATCCAAACCACCGGAAGAACTTGGGCTGGCTGTCCAAGATCAAGGCAGAAGGTGGCAAGGTCCAGTCGCTCGATAAGGTGCCCGTACTCCTCGACTACGCGAAATGGCTCTGGCGGGCGTGGGAAACCTTGTCCGCCAAGCGGCTCCGTAACGATGCGGGGCCGCAGCCTATCGCCATGGAGGCCATTCTGGCTTACGTCCAGTATGAGGAAATCCACGAGGAGACCCGCCGCGATGACCTTTTGCTCTGCCTGACGGCCCTCGACGGCGTCTATATCGAGCACGCCTTGAAGCAGCGGGAAGACGCAGCACGTAAGCGGGCGAAGAAAACCAAGCGCCGTTAATCGATTTGACGCCCTTTGTCAACTGTGCTAACGTCCGACAGTTGCATATGGGAGACGGCCCTTGTCCGCTTTGGAACTCCAGCTGTCAGTCACGAAAGCGGAGCAAGCCCTAGACCGGTTTGCTACGAAGCTTTCGCGTCTGCAAAGCCAGCTGAGCAATTTCAACGCGACCAACGTCAACAAGGTCCTGTCGCAGCTGTCGACGCACCGGGGCATTTCCCCGGCTGTCGTGTCCGGCATCAGCAACACCAATCGGCAATTGCAGCTGCTCACCCAGCAGGCCAATAACGCGGCTCGCGCCATGCAAGCGCTCGGCAACGCGTCCAGCGGCGCCGGTGGTGGCATCCGGTCGATGACGGGCTCGCTCGGGGGCTTGGGCGGCGCCCTGGCAGGCCTGGGCTTCGTTGGCGTCATTGCCAGCATGAAGGAATTCATTAGCTCGTCCATCGAGGCGGCTAACAAGATCAAGACGTTCGAGAACGTCATGACCTCGGTGCGCGGAAGCTCGTCTGCTGCCGGGAAAGAACTGGACTTCCTGCGCGGCGTTGCCGACCGCAACGGCGCTTCCATGGAAGCCATGATCACGTCGTACGGCAACTTTGCTGCGGCGTCTGCCAACGTCGGCTTCTCCGTCGCTGAGACGCAGGAAGTCTTCGAGAACATGTCCGGCGTCTTCCGCGTGCTGAACTTGAGCACGCAGGAGCAGGGCTTCGCCTTCTTGGCCCTCCAGCAGATGATGGCCAAGGGCGTCGTGTCGATGGAAGAATTGCGTCGTCAGTTGGGCGAGCGCATGCCGACCGCGTTCGACACGATGGCGCGCGCTGTCGGCGTGTCGCAAGGCGAGTTGTCGAAGCTGATCTCGACCGGACAGGTGACGTCTGACGTCCTGCTGGAGTTCTCGCGCATCGCCAAGAATGACTTCGCCGCTGGTTTGGAGTCGGCGTCGAAGTCTGGTCAGGCCTCGATGCAGCGCCTCGCCAATGCGTGGTTCGAGTTCCAGGCCGAGTTCGGCAAGGGCTTCATCACCGGCATCCAGCCCGGCATCGATGCGTTGACCAAGTGGCTCGGCGACGAGGACATGATCAACAGCGCCGAAGCCTGGGGTGAGCGCATCGGTACCGCGTTCAGCGGGCTGTTGCAGATCATCCCCGGCGTCGTGTCGGCATGGAAAGAGATTGCGCTTGTCGCTGGTGTGCTGGCGGCGTCCCCCATCGTCGGCGCAATCGCTTCGATGGCGGCAGCTTTTGCGCGGTTGTTCCTCGCCGTCAATCCGATCGCCCGCGCGATCACGATCGTGGTGACGGCTGGAAGCCTGCTCGGCGGCGTGCTTGGCAACTTGTTCTCCGAGACGGAGAAGGTTGCAGCCGCGACGGCGTACTCGACGAACGCTCTGCGTGAGCAGGCGGCAGCACTCAATGTCAGCGCCCAGGCGTCCGAGGAGCGGGTCACTGCGATCCGCGCTGAGAAGCAGGCGCTGGTCGAAAAGCTCCAGGCCGAGTTCGCAGCGGCGCAGGCGTCTGCCCAGCAGCTGTCCTCGGTCCAGGCCATGACGGTCGCCGAGCGCGAGAACCTCGGCATCACCGATCAGATGGTACAATATCTTGAGGCCAAGGTCGCGGCCCAGGTACAAGATATGGTAGCGACGCAAGGTGCGTTGCAGGCGACGCAGCAGAAGCTCGTCGCTGAGCAAGGGCACGCCGCGACGCTGCAAGAGACCATCGGCAAAACGCAAGCCGCTGCACGTATGGAAGAACTGCTCTCGGGTCAGTTGACCGCGAGCGTTCCGATCATCGGCACGCACACCGAGGCTGTCAACGCGACCAACACGGCGCTGACGGCAACCACGGGCGCGTCGCAGCAAGCAAGCACGGGTATCCAGAGCTTCTACGGCATCCTGGAAGCAGCGGGCAGCTATTTCAGTACCTTCATCGATTGGGTGAACAACGCGATCGACGCGCTGCTGGAGTTCATCGGCGCGAAGTCTGACGCTGGCGTCAGTGGCGGCGATGCGGCTGCTGCGGCGAGTGGCGAGGGTGGTGGTGTTGCTGTCGACGGTTTCCGGTATGGAGGCTTGACGAACAATGCCGCACGAAGCCGTTATAATGTTTCTACTGCTGCTTTCGCAAATGCACCTGCTTTTGCGTCAGGCACACCGAACACGAGCGGCGGCTTTCCGGCGATCCTGCATCCGAACGAGGCAGTGGTTCCTCTGCCTGACGGTCGGACTATTCCTGTGGCGCTCAGTGGCGCACAGGGAGGTCAAGGTGGCAATCCCGCTGATACGATCCTACTTTCCAACATCCTAGACAATGCGCGTAAGACGCGTATTGCTGCCGAGTCCTTCAACCAAGGGCTGAAGGATTTCACGACCGTGCTGCACACCGACTCCGGTCAGGTGATCATGCAGCTTGATCGGCTCTACAAGCAGTCTTTTGACACCGAGCGTACTGTGGTCTCGATGTTCAAAGACCTGACGGCGCTTGTCGATAAGATATCGAAAATGAAGTCGACGCCTGCTCCGACGCCGAGTTCGCCCTCGCCTGTATCGCCGCCCACCAGTGGTGGTACCACAGGCGGAAGCACGGGCGGAGGTTTAGGCGGCGGTGGTGGTAATCTTGTCGGCCCTGGAACAGTTGATCCGAGCAGCATCTCGCCGCAAGAGGCGTGGGCGTTGTCGCACGGCTATTTGCCTGACGGCTGGACAAAGCTGATCGAAAGCGGCGGTGCTGGTACCAACGGCTACAACGTCACCTACGTGATCTTCGACGAGAACGGCAACCAGTATTTAGGCGGAGGCGGCAGCAGCCTCGGCTTTGCCAAAGGCTCGCCAAATGCTTTCGACGACGCTATGAACGGCGGCGCGAACGTCACTATCCATCCCGACGAGGCCGTGGTCCCGCTGCCCGATGGGCGCAGCGTGCCTGTCGACTTCGGCTCCTCACTCGACGCGCGCTTGGCGGAGCTTGCCGCTGCCGTCACGGCTCGCCCCGATAAGAAACAGAACACGCGCGAGCGTGGTGATGTCTACGTGAACATGACCGTCAACACCCCGGATGCTGACTCGTTCCGTCGCTCCTCCGACCAGTTGGCGCAAGAGCTTCGCGCCAAGATGGATAAGGCGACGCGTCAGTTCGGCAACCGCAACCTGCGGGACGATCCGACGCGCCGTCCGTCGTAAGAGGAACACATGGCAGCTGTAACCGGCTTTATCGATTTCACTGTGACGGGTATTTCCTGCACACCGCCGAGCGGCGCGCAGCGGGCGGAGTGCTGCGCCAATCGCATCGGCGCGACCGCCTCGTCGTTCGCTTACTCGTTCTGCATGGCGATCTGCGTGCTGTGCTGCATGGTCTGCGAGATCAGCTTCAAATACAATTTCGACGAGTCGGCTCCCGGTGGTGTCGAAGACCCCGAGCCCAACGCCGAGCCAATCCCCTCGTATCCTGTCGTCGTGCCCAAGCCCGGTGGGTTCAGCTTCACCGCGTCGTCCTACGGCATCGGTCTGCCGATCGTGTTCGGCTCCGACCGTCTGACTGGCAACGTGTTCTGGATGGACGACTTCACGAACCACAAGTTCAAGAGCAAGGGCCAGCAATACTACTACACGACGGTCTCGTTCGCGGTCGGCATCTGCGAGGGCACGATCACGGGTCTCGTGCGGCTGTGGCTCGGTGACAAGCTGATCATCGACAACTCCGCGACGGTCGATGTCAACAACATTCTCCAGCCGCGCTCCAACGGCTTCCTCACCGGCGCGAGCGTCGACTTCACCGACCCCAAGAGCCCGCTGCGCAACCTCGCCTCGTCGAAGCGCACGACGCGTATCTCCGTCTTCAACGGCAACGAGAAGCAACTGCCGCAAGGCGTGATGGTTGCCGAGGAAGGCTACGACAACGTGCCGGGCTATCGCGGCGTCGCCTACATTTTGTTTGAGAACTTCATCGTCACGGACAGCACGATCCCTGAGATCAGTGTCGAGGTCACGGCTAACACCTCGACGTTGTTCCCGCGTCTCTACGGCGACTACGACGAGCCGACCGCGTCTCCGACGCTCGACCGCGCGATGCCGAATGCCATTCTGGTCGATCCGTCCTACGACCAGATCATCGTGCCCTCGACGTCGTCCTCGACGAGCGACGAAGGCTTGGCACGCTTCGATGCCAACAACCTCGATGCCTTCGACGGCTACGACCTGGAAGGCACGACATTCGCGGGCAACACGCTCGGCACGGCGAACTGGGACAGCCTGCAAATCCTCTCCAGCGGTCTCGTCGCCTTCATGGAGAACGAGGGCAACTCGGGCGTGCTGTGGGTCTACAATCCCTTCACCGGCTCGTTCACCGACATCATGGGACCGGGCGGCGGTCTGTTCGGACACGACGCGGATGGCTTCGGCGCCACCAATGTCTCGACGTGCGTGTTGCAGAACGCGCCGCCGAACAACGTGCCGATGGACGTCTACTTCGGCGTCGGGCAACTCAACAACTCCTGGGGCGCTGCCTACATCAACAAGGATGGGCAGATCGTCGACTTCGAGTGGGACAACGGCGTCATCACCGGCGACTTCAACCGCTGCGTGACGACGTATGTCGACGCGACGATCGCTGCCGATCATCCGACCTTCGTCGATGGCTCCTCCACCAACGGCACGCATGTGTTCGTGTTCGGCTCGCCCGGTGCTACCGAAGGCTTCTCGACGCAGCTGCACGTGCACCGCATCACCTTCCACCGCATCAGCACGACGGATACGACGGCGCTGACGAACTACTCGTTCGATACGATCCTGTGCGACGACATGGGCGGGGCAGGCTTCGACCATATCATCAAGCACGCCTTCCTCGATCCGATCGACGGCACGTTCGTCCTGCTCATGCGGATCGCCAGCCGCTCGGACCGCATCCTCAAGTATTCGCCGTACACCGGCGCCATCCTCTGGTCGACGGCGGTCACCGAGTTCAAGACGGGTGACTTCCAGGCGGCGCCGATCGCCACCATCGGCGGTCGCACGTTCGTTTGGTATGACACTAACAACATTCTGCACGAGATCGACCTCGACACGGGTGAGGTCACCGAACTGTTCGATATGGACGCGCAGTCCCTTCCCGCGCCCCGCGGCGAGATCGGTTTCTACCATTCGTACGAGGATTGCTACTATTACACGGCGAATGCGACGGACAAGCGCCTGAATAAGGTCTTCCTGCGCAAAATTCAGCGCTCGACGGTGGACCTCGCCGACGTCGTGACGAACCTGTTGCAGCGGATTGGCGTAAGCCCGAGTGACATTAACACCGACGACGTCACGGGCTTGTCCCTGCTTGGCTACACGATCTCGCAGCCGATGACGCTGCGGGCGGTGTTCTCCGAGCTTGCCCAGGCGTTCAAGTACGATCTGGTCGAGAGCAACGGCACGTTCCTCTACAAGACGCGCGGCTCCTCGTCGGGCATCACGATCCCGCACACGGCGCTGGGCGACGTCAACGCGCACGGCTGGCTCCAGGAGTCGGCTGAGAACGACATCGCCCGCACGCGCAAGATCGCTCTGACTTACCGCGACATCGACCGCGACTACGGCGAGAACGTGCAGGCGATTGCGCTGCCCGACTACATCAACCTCGAACTCGACAACGACACGCCGATCGAGGTGAAGGTCCCCATCGTGCTGGAGGCAGTCGACGCGCGCAAGCTCGCCGAAGTCCTGCTGTTCTCCAAGCTCGTCTACAATTCGACGTACGAGTTCTCACTCTCGCCCAAGTACAAGTACCTCGATCCAGGCGACGTCGTCACGGTGACGCGGGAAGACCCCACGCTCGACGATGCGGTGCTGCGTCTGCGCTCTGTCGACCAGGGCGCCGACCACACGGTGAAGATCACTGCGTCGAAGGAAGACCCGGATATCCACAACGACACGGTGGAAATCTTCGGCAACATCGGGCGCTTCGAGCGCGGTGAAATCCCACCGGTCTCGCCGCGTGTCGACCCCTACCTGCTGGCGATCCCTGGACGCTCCGACGACGAGATCGCGGCGGCGAACTCCAGCTACACGGTGTACTTCGCGCTGCTCAACACGCGCGTGACGACGCCTCCGGTGAACGACGTCGGTGTGGTGATCGACGGCGACCAGTCCTACACGTTCGATCCTCCGGCGTCCTATCCGACCTGGGGCTACGTCACCGAGCCGCTCGACCTCGTGTTGAACTTCTACTCGACCGACGAGTCGAGCATGACGATCCGCCTCATCAACGAGGGGCAGTTCCCGCTCGCCTCGGCTGCGGACAAGGACACTATGCTCGCGGATGGCAAGGTCAACCTCGCCATCGTCGGGCAGGAGCTTGTCCAGTTCCGTGATGTCGTCGACAACGGCAACGGCACCTACACGCTGTCGCACTTCCATCGTGTGCTGCACGGCACCGAGCAGTATGTCGGCTCGCACGTCATCGGTGAGAAGTTCATCCTGCTCGGCAACGAGCTTGGGGTGCTGGACGAGCAGGGCATCATCCAGCTGGACATCGCCAAGTCGGGCTCGCCGCGTAAGATCATCCAGATCAACGCGCACTCGGGCAACCCCTTCCAACCGCCGTTTGTCGAGTTCTACATCACGACGAACCTGCGTCCGTTCTCGCCGTCTGGCGTCTCGATGGAGTACGTCAGCGGCGACATGGTGTTGGAGTGGCAGTACCGCGCCCGCTACAACGCCGATCTGAGCACGTTCAACTGGTCCGACGTCCCGCACTCGGAGACGGCGAACTACACCTACTATCTGTTCACCGATCCGACAACGCTCAACCTGTTTGATCCGACGACCTACCTGCGGGCGGGTACGACGACGTCGAACACGTTGACCTACACGGACGCGCAGCAGACGGCAGACGGTTTCGACCGTACGACCGAGACCCTCTACTTCCTCGTTCACATCACTTCTGGAGCCACGGCGGAAGACGTCGGCGGAGGCATCCAGGTCAATCATCCGCCTCTAACGTCGTGAGGATAAGACTATGGCTTTCAGCGGACTGTTGAAGATCACGCAGATTGGCTTGAACCAAGCCAACGGCTACATCACGCACAACGATGCGATCGATGCTTTGGAGCAGGCGGGCAACCGCCGCAAGCTCTCGGGCGGCGCGCTGTCGGGTACGTGGACGCTGTCGGAGGCGGACTTCATCCGCTACTTCTCGTTCGTGGCGGAAGCCAACACGGCTAACTTTGACATAGTGTTGCCTGCGACTGTCAACTCGGCTACCACCCAGCGCGTCTACGCTGTACGCAACGCGTCGGCCTTCACGGCGACTGTTAAGTCCAGCGGCTCTCCGGTGGCTACCGTGACGCTGCTCGCAGGGCAGGCAGCGTTGGTCGAGCAGAACGGCACGTCTATCTTCACGTTGGCGTTGTGGAACGGGCGTACGACCGCCCCCTATAACGTCGCCGCCTACAAGCCCGGCTTGCCCACGGCGAGCGAGGTTATCTTTCAGTTCGTGACGCCAACGGCGTTCACCCTGGCTGACAATTTCGCTGGCTCTCAAGGCTATGTTGAGGTAAACCCGACAGCAAGTGCGACCTTCGATGTCAAGAAGAATGGCACGAACATCGGTACGGTTGTCGTTGGTACGGGCGGAGGCTTCACGTTCGCTACATCAGGCACAGGCCTTGAGACCTTTTCAGTTGGCGATCGTCTGACGGTTGCGGCTCCAGGTACGCCGGATGCGACCCTGTCGGGCTTCCATGTGGCGTTTGCAGGAACACGGACAATCTAATGGCACTTATTCGCTCAGACGGGTTCGACCTCTACGACAGCACCACCGAGTGGATGCAGGCTGGATGGACGAGCAGTGACACGGCCCAGACCGTCCTCAATACCACTGAGGGTCGGTATGGAGGCGGCTGCATCAAGGGGTCGTCGTCTGCCCACTTCGCCTACGTGCCTGCGTATTGTCCTGGTGGCTCGACGATCTACGTTTGCTTTGCGTACAAGCATGACGGCGGCGTCGCTGGCACGACCGATATGCTTTCCTTCTTCACGAATGAAGGTACGCTGATTGGGCGCATCCGCTATACGGACGCAGGCGTGCTCAGTGCCGAGAACGCGGCGGGAGGCACGTCTACAGCGGCTGGCAACCCGGTGCCGTCAAATACCTGGGTGTTCGTCGAGGTCAAGTTCACGGTCGGCACCGACAACAGTACGGGCGAGATCAGTGTGAACGTCGGCGGTTCGTCTGTGATCACCTTCACGGCGACCGACACCTTCGCGACCGCCAACAACGTCCTCACGACGCTGCGGTTTGGCGGCAACAACGGCAACTGGTGGGTCGACGATTTCATCCTCATGGATACGTCGGGCTCCACCATGAACGGCTTCCTGGGTGACACCCGGATCGACAAGCTGACGGTCACCGGCGACGGCGGCACGCTCCAGTGGACGCGTAACACCGGCTCGACCGACTATCAGGCGGTCGACGACGTGCCCTCCAACGAGGCGACCGACTACATTGCGTCGAGCACGGCTGGACACAAGTCGATCTTTGCGATCTCGGACATGACGGTTGAGCCCGACGACATATGGGCCGTCGTGGTGCGCGCCAAGATGCAGAAGTCCAACGCGGGCGACCGTACGTGGCGGGCGCTGGTCAAGCGGGGCGCCTCTGAGGCGTCCGGCACGACGCAGGGCTTGCAGACGGATTGGGTGTGGCAGGGCATGGAGGGTGCCGTGTTCTACGTCGATCCTCAAACCACAACGCAGTGGGATGCCACCGGCGTCAACGCCTTGCAGGCTGGCTTGGAGGTCGTTTCCTAATGGCAGCGCGCGTTACACAGATCGTCGCAACGACAATTTACACGACGAGCCCCGAGGCTCGGGCGTCGTCGATTGCTGTCGAGGTTATCCGCAGCGTGGCGGATGACACCTACGTGCCCCCGGCGACTGGCACTGTGTTGATCGTGGCGGGAGGCTAAGACATGGCACTTCTCTATTGCGAGCACCTGCTCAAATACGCCGACGACGCGGACATCGGCACCGACAACTTGAACTGGACCTGGAACAACTCGGGTGGCTCGATCGCGTCGGCTGCCGGGCGGTTCGGCGACAACGCGTTGCTGTGGACGCTTGACGCCACCTACTGGGTGATCCCGTGGGAGGCGATCACGTCGAGCGACACGCTCATCGTCAACATGTCGATCTATTGCGAGCTTGATGGCGTGACGACGCCCGCTGGCAAGCAGTCGATCATCCGCCTCTCCAACGCCACCGCAGGCAACACGCACTTCTCTGTGGTCGTGTGCGGACGCTCCGGCGCCATCGGCGTCTACGGCCCTGGCGACACGCTGCTGTCGAGCGGCGCAGGCTTCGGCAACGCCCGGCTGCGCAACCGCGTATGGCACAACATCGAGTTCAAAGTGAAGATGGATGACTCGGCGGGCACCATCGATTTGAAGGTCGATGGCATCACCGTCTACAGCGCCACCAGCAAGGACACGCGCTTTGGCACCGCCACCGCCATGACGAACCTGCGTCTCGGCGGCGTCGAGGCCAACATGTACACCGACCACGTCATCATCATGGATGACACGGGAAGCGCCTTCAACGGCTTCATCGGCGACGTGCGGCTGGAGAGCAAGGTCCCGGATGCGGACGGCTCCTCGACGCAATGGACCGCCAGCGCTGGCTCCCTGTTCCAGTGCGTTGACGACGCGCTGGGGGCCTACAATGACGACACCGACTACATCAGCGAGACTACGGCGGACGAGGATGCACTGTTCTCGTTCGGGTCCTTCTCCCTGACGAACGTCTCGTCGATCAAGGGCGTATGGGTCTCGGCGCTCGCCCGCACGGACGGCACCGATAGCTTGGCGCTCCTGGCGAAGTCCAGCGCCACGACAACGGCAAGCAGCACTGTGGCGTTGTCGACTGCCTACCAGTGGAAGGGTGCGGTCTACGCCGTCGATCCCAACGGCGGCGCCGCTTGGGCGAGCGCATCTGCCATCAACTCAGCCGAGTTCGGCGTACGGAGAAAAGCATAATGCCAGTCACCGATTTCATCGAGACCCCGCGCTTCTCGGAGGACATCAGCTACGGCTCGGCTGGTGGTCCTGGGTTCAAGACCTTCATCTTCGAAGGTCACAGCGGCGTCGAACAGCGCAGCGTGGCGTGGAGCCGCGCCAAGGGCAAGTGGGACGTGTCCTACGGCATCCGCGATGCTGCGGACATGGCGGTCGTGCGTGCATTCTTCTACAACGCCCAGGGCCGTGCGGTCGGCTTCCGGTTCAAGGACTGGTCCGACTACCAAGCGACCAACGAGAACATCGGCACCGCCAACAACGTGACGACCGTGTTCCGTCTGACCAAGACCTACACGACCGGCGCCGAAACCTACGTCCGGCGCATCTTCAAACCGGTCAGTGGTTCCTTAACCATCAAAGTGAATGGTGTCACCCAAACCATCGGTGCGGGCTTGGCAGTTGACTACACGACAGGTACATTGACGTTTACGCCAGCCCCAGTGTCAGGGGCTGTGACCTGGAGTGGTGAGTTCGATGTCCCTGTCCGCTTCGACACGGATCAGATGAACGCATCGCACGAAGGGTTCCAGTCCGAGACGTGGGGCGGTATCCCGTTGGTGGAATTACTGTTGGAGGACTAAATGGTGACGAAGGGTGAATTGTTCGCAATGTTGGAGCAGGTTGACGACGACGCGTCGGTAGCCCCCACCTCCGTCCGCAGCCAGTGTGTCGGCAGCGCCCAGGTCTGAGTTGTCTCCCGATCAGCCGGGCCGCTGCCGAACCTGACTTCGGAGACGAGCGCGTAGCCCATTTCCTCAGGCGACGGCGCCTTGATGATCGGTTTGTAGTCGATACCAAAGCCCAGCCACTCCGGCGCGACGCCCAGGTAAGGGGCGATACGCTTGAGCATGGCAATGCTCGGGACCGAGTCATCACGTTCCCACTGGGCAATCGCCGATCGCTGCAAGCCAGCGACCTTAGACAGTCCGAGTTGGGTCATGTTCTTGTTGAGACGCGCATCCCGTACGCGCCCACCGACCGTCTCCATGCGTGACGTCCGGTAAGCCTCGGGGGCAAGAGCCTCCTCAATGATCACTTCTTTGATGTCGATATTTCGAGTGGGCTTCTTGCCAGCCTCGCGGTCGACGGTGCGGACCGCTTTTCTGGCAACCATGTGATGTTTCTCCTTCACTAGATGTTGTATCCTTCTGTCATTAGGCACACAAGACGAACGCGCGTGCAACAGGAACGTCGCGCGAACGGTTGCGATCTGACATAGAATATGCGAAGGGATGGTTAAAAATTACTTAGTCGTTTTCCCAGGTAAGTGCGGAAAGCCACGGAAGTTAATGGCGTTGTCGAACACCGTGATGCAGTCTTCCGTGAAACGCTTCGCGCACGGGCGGTAGTAGAAGAACGCATCGTCCTCCTGGATCGGGTACGGCGTCGGGAAGTAGAGTTTGAACTTCGGGTTCGACGCCGGGGACACCGATGTCGGCGTGTAGTTGCGCACGACGCTCTTGCGGCCCTTGTTGTCGCCCGAGACCCACTCGATCAGCCCGGTCTCGTAGGTGCCGACCGGCGCCGTGAAATTGCTTGACACGACAAACTGCTTGTCGCTGATCACGGTTTGGACCGTGTTGTATTGGCGGAACATCGCTACGGCTTTCCAGATCAGGGAGCCGTCGAACGTGTAGGAGCCGACCGTGCTATCCCACACCGTGTCGGCAGAGCCGTAGCCCCGCACCGCATCGGCCTTCACCGGGCGCTCGGCGTCGTAGAAGTAGAAGCGCACGTAGTCGTAGGCAATGTTCGCCAAGCTGGAGCCAGACGGCGAGCGCGCGAACAGGCGCGTTCTGATCTTCGTCGTTGTGCTGGGGATCGTGAAGGTCTGGTTGACCGTGCCCCAGCCGGTTGACGCCTGCGTTGTCCAGTCGAGGACGGTCGTGCTCGTGATGAGCGAGCCACCGTTGTAGAACTCTAGGACGACTTTGGCAGCCGACGTCGTGTCGGCCCAGCCCACGTTGAGCGACAGGCGCCCGACGATCTTGCCGAGCGTCTTGCGTGCCGAGTTGATGAGCGAGACGTTCGCCAGCGTGACCTCGTTGTAGATTTCGTATTCCTGCTGCACGCCGCTGCTGTTGTCGCCGCCAGCGAGGAAGCGCGCGCCGTCCTGCGCCGACAACGGAGTGAGCGAGCTTACGACCTTCCAGAAGTCACCAGACACGATCGTCCAGCCGGAGATAGCAGACGCCGACGACGTGTTGGCGACGAGTGCCGTCTCGAACGAGCCGTTCGTCGGGTAGTAGACGTTGTTGTCGGTGTAGTTGACGATGCGCACGCACTTGTGAATGACGTCGTCGTAGGGCGTCGCAATCGTGTGGTCCCAGTGGTAGGCCCGCACGTTGTCGAAGCCGATGTCGACGATGTCCAGGTGCTCTTTCTTGCCGTAGACGTACATGCGCACCGTACGGGCGCCTGCGATCAACGGGAACACGAGCGCGCGCTCCTGCCACTCACCGAACAGCCCGGTGTCAAAATACACCCACTTCGTGTCGCTCGCTTGGATCACGTCGCCGTTGACGTCCAGCTGCTCGCAGTAGAGACGCAGCGGATCGAGCGTGTAGACAGTCTGAATGACGTTCGCAAACATGGCGAAGGTGATCTTGCCAGCGTCGATGTTGGCGGCGGAGACGTCAGGGATCAGCGTGACGTCCTGGTAGGCAAAGATTTCCGCACCGCTGCCGTCCGCCGTCGCGGGATCGTCAGTGTCGCCCCACAAGGCGTGCGTGCCGTGGAACGGTGAGTAGGTGAACCGGGCGTTGTCGACGATCCAGCCGCTGTTCGGGCCTTTCGTCCAGCCGGTGATCGTGCCGCTGGGGCCGACGTCGCCATCCGCGTCGAACGAGGGATTGGTAAGCGTGAACGCTGTCATGCCTGCCGGGGCGTAGCGGTAGACCCAGTCGCCGGTGCTGTAGGGGTTCAGGTAGCTGTAGGCCTGCGACTCTTTCAGCGCCACCTTGCAGCGCTTGTCGCCCAGGTCGGCGTCGCACGACGGCTGATAGATGCGTCCAACCGAGAAGTCCAGCACCTTCAACAAGCCGACGAGCGTGATGTCGATGGCGCCGATCTCGCTGTTCTTGATCTCGCCAAACGTGCCCTTGTGCACGATCATGCGTCCGTCGTCGGGCGCCGTGAAGTCGACGAGCGAGACAGTGACCTCGGAGAAGTCGTAGGCGCCCTTCATGAAGTCGATGCGCTTGAGCGTGACTTCATCCGGCACGACAGTCAGCGTGCAGTTGTCGACCTCGAACTGAGAGCCCTTGCTGATCGACGACAGCGTGAAGGGCTGTAGGTGGTCGTAGACATTACCGTCGAACGTGATGGCCGTGTCGTGGTTCGTGAGACGGATGATGCGCCGATCCTGCCGCTTGATCTCGACAAGCGTCGCCAGCGTCGTCACGTTCGCCTGGATATCCGCCAGGAGTTGGGCGCTAATCGTTTTGCTCATATCACAGTCCCTTGTTCTTACGGGCCTGCTTGATCAGGCTATCGAGATTGCGCGGACCATAGTCGGTCCACTCCATGCAGGCGTTGATGTAGGTCGGATCGTCGATGCGTTTGTCATGGATATGGCCATGCACGTTCACTGCCGGGCGGTCGTCGCGGTAGTCGAAGCCTTGCTTGTGCAGTGGGACGTGCGACAACACCATAAAGACGCCACCCTCTTTTAACTGACGCCAGCCCATGACCTTCTCGAAGTAGCGCCCGTAGAAGGACATGTCCTCCAAGTCGTGATTGCCCAGGATCAGCCGCTTCTTGCCATTGAGGCGCGGCAGGATACGCTCCATGACCTCACGGCGGAACGCGATGTCACCAAGGCAGTAGAACTTGTCGTGCGGCTTCACAAGCGCGTTATGACGCGCGATCATGATCTCATCCATCTCCTCGACGGACGAGAACGGGCGGTTCGCGTACTTGATAATGTTCGCGTGCCCAAAATGCCAATCAGAACTTATCCAGATGTTTTTGCTCATGGTCGTCCCGCGCGCCACGCCGCAAAGCGCTGCCAAAGCCCGCGCTTGGATAAGTGAGCAAGCTCAGCCTCTGTCGCTTTTTGTTCGGAGGTTCTCTGCGCTTTCTCCAACTCCCATAGTTCTTTGTAACCATCGGTGTCAGGGATCACGCCCTCGAAGATGCGCAAACGCGCGAGTTCTTCGTTTGACGTGATCGTCATCAAACCTTTGGTAGATTTTTTGCTCATAACAACCCACCGTAGTAGTCCGCCCAACGCTCGTCCCAGTAGTCATGGTGCTCCTGCGCACAGGATCGACAGAGTTTCGGCTCCACGTTCATCTTTTCGTCGGCATATTGCGTGCGGCACGGCTCGTAGGTGACGCCCCACAAATATCCGCAGCGTTCACAACCACCGAGCCACCGCCCGATTGGCGTCCACCATCCGATCAGCTTCCATTGCCAGAGGGGACGCAGCTTCATTTCGCGGCCTGCTCCACGGCGTTCTTGTACTGGTCGATCTGCCCCTGGTACTGCGTGAGCAGCCGGTCGACCTCGGCATTGCGCCGACGACACTCCTGGGCAACGCGATGCAGCTTGACGATGTACTGCGCAGTCTGCCGGTTAGTAGCCTTGGAGCCCGGCGACTTCGGCATGTTGGGGCACTGCCGTAAAGCCGTGGGAACATTCGCCTCGACCATGTCGATAGGCGGCATTACGCCATCGGCGCCGCAAGCGGCGAGCATGAACGACATGCTGATGACGGCAAGAATGTAGCGCATGTCTTATCTCCGTTTGAAACTAGGAAACTCGATGTCAGAAGGCCCGTCGATCCGAAGCGCCCAACGCGGTTCTTCCCAACCACGCGGATCGTCTGGATCAGCGTTCACCCACTCAGACCATGTGGCGCGTAGTTCTGCCGGAACGACGTACCAATGCGAGCTGTTGTCTTGTGCGAGAAAGAAACCACTCACGGCTTCACTCCATCCAGTGCTTTGCCGATCGTGCCTTGCACCTGATCATCGGCTCCAGGCGTCTTGTCCTCCGCCAACTCTTTCAGGAGCTTGCAGCTTTCCTCGATATCAATATCGCGGCGCAGAAGCTCCTTGTTGAGCGTTTCGAGTGCCGACTGGATTAGGGCATTGTTGGATTTCGCCACATCTAGCCGTCCCTCAAGATCGCGTACCTCCCGCTTTAAGGCGACGATCTCCCGGCCGCGACTGTCGTACTCGCTGACGTACCAAGCAGCTGTACCCACAGCACCAGCGAGCAGTCCCGCCATGACGACGCCCCGCCAGCCGCCAAGAAAATTCCAGATCGCGAGCGCAATCATTGCAAGGCTCATTTGTCGTCTCCTGCTTGCTGTACGATGACAGTCGGCTTTTTGGCGAAGCCGTCACCGATCTTGTCGAGAACCTTCGAACGATCAAGGACACCAGCGCCGAGATAGAGATAGACGCAAAGCTCAGCGAGCCCCAACATCGTCTTCGATAGCATTTCCGCCATCGCGCTTTCGTAGTTTAGAAGTGTCAGAAGCGCGGGCATGCCAAGGCAGAAACCGGTCACACAAGCGATATACGCCGCGCGACGGAGCTGAGACCAACGTTCAGCCTTGAATGGATCAGACGTTATCTGCCAAACCATCGTTGCCACCACGCTTGTACCGGCGAAACTTTCTTAGCCGGAGGCTCCGAAGGCTCGCCTCCGCCACCACCACCGCCGCCTTCAAGAATAATAGTGGGCGTCGTGGCTTTTCCGTCATCGTCGCGAGTGACTGGCACTGCGACAACCGGTTTGACCGCCAGCTCGGTGTCGTCGAACACCAGCGGCTTCGACGGCACCAACGGGAGGTCCGGGAAATAATAGTGATCTTTCAGGATCGTCTGGTAACGCTGCATCGGGAACGCCGGACCTGGATCGGTCTTCCAGCCGCGTGTATCGATTTCCTCGTGCGAGACGATCCACTGAATGTCATAGGCGTCGCAGAGCGCCTTGACGACCGCGTTGAGGGTCGTAAGCTGCGCAGGATAGTACGGCTCCCAGGCAACCTCCGCCGAGCCGAGCCGGGGATGCTTCTGATGTAGCCAATCGCGCGGGGCGGATTTCAGAATCCGATTACCGACACGAAAGCGTCCCATCTCGTCAATGGTGTTGCCGTACTCGTCGCGATACGTACCGTTTGGCAGTTTTTTCAGCCACCCACAATTGCTGATCTCGATGCCGATGGCGTAGTTGTTCAGGCTCGACATGTCCTTGTACTTCGAAGGACCGGCGTGCCACGCAACGCGGTCGAACGGGACAATCTGCACAAGCTCGCCGTCGCGCCCGACGACCAGATGCGCCGACGCCTTACGATCAGACTTCGCAAGCGTATCAACGTCGCCAGCCGTCGTGTAACCAGCCGTGTAGTGCATCACGATACCAACGGGCTTGAGAACGCCGCCCTGTTTCTTCGTGGGCACGTAGCGAACGGCTGCGCCGTCTTCGAGAATGATTATCCCGTCCTTGACTTTCACGTGCCTGTGCTCCCAAAACCTGCGGTTCCCCGCTGTGTGTCGTCGAGAGCATCGACGACTTCGATGTCTGCCTGATCGGCGCGCTCCAGGATCAGCTGGGCAATACGCATGCCGTCGTCGATCCAAATGTGCTCAGTACCGTGGTTGACCAGGATGACCTTGATCTCACCGCGATAGTCGCTGTCGATGACGCCCGCGAGCACGTCGATGGCTTTGTTCAAAGCCAGTCCCGAGCGGGGGGCGATGCGTCCGTACCAGCCCTTAGGTATCGCGACGGCGATGCCTGTCGGGTAGGCGGCCCAGTCCCCTGCATCCAGGCAATAGGAGCCCAGTTTGCGCTCGCAGCGGACGGACAGATCGAGGCCGATTGCACCCGGAGAGCCATAAGTCGGGACAGTGGCATCCGGGTGCAACTTCTTGACCCGCAAGGTCGGAGACTTGCTGGTCATCGGCTTACTCGCCGCCGAGCTTGGCGATCCAAGCGGCGATTTCCTTGCGCTTGTACCAAACGGCGATGCCGATAACGGCGATGACGAGACCTTCGATCATGGGACTCTCCTAGTTCACAAAAAGGCTTGCATCGTCACTCAAAGTACACTTTTTCTGTCATTCGTCAACCAGAATGACACAGGCGGTTAACGTATCGGGCAGGCGCCTCCGGCGCACTCGGGACCGGTATCAACGGCTTCCAGGGACCCGGTTCCGTCGAAGTCCACCGGCGTGAGCGTGGCGACATAGTCGCGGTACTCCTGCTCGGTCACGACCTCCTGGGGCAGGTAGGGGTAGCCCAGGTCCGCCGCCGTCCGCGTGACGTCCTGCCGCAGCAGGAAGCTGACGCCGACGTAGCTGTCCCAATTGGCGATCAACCAGTCGATGATGTCGGGGACTTCGTCGGGCTGGTATTGCACCGTGATCGAGCAATTGTGATCGACGTAGTTGTCCATGAGCAGCTTGTAGCGCTCCAGCTGCTCTATGGCGGGCTCGGTGTCGATCTCGACGACGCGCTTGCCGAGCTTGACACGGGTAAAGTCGACGCCGCTGTACTCGACAGGCAGTCGCACGAGCACGCCGGTCGGATCGTAGGGGTCGGCGAAGGTGTAGTAGCCCGCCACCTTCAACCGCGCCAAGAGCGGATCGTGCTCAGAGAAGCGCACGTTGTTGAAGATGAAACGGGCCTTGGGCATGTGCACGCCCTCGGGGATTTCCATCCCGATGATGCCGCACGTCTTCGAGGCGGTGCCAGACGGCTTCACCGTGGTCACGCCCTTAGGCTTGGGGGTGCCGAGCGCCTCCGCCATGCTGTAGGCGCCCTGGTGCGCCCAGGCGCGCGTGTCCTTCCACGCATCGGCCTCGTCTTTGTGCTCCCAGGCGACAACGCCGGTCACGCCAACGCCGCACAGGCGCAGGAACTCGTTCAGCTGGTGCCAGCCCTCTTGCAGCACGCCGTCGCGCAGGTTCACACACGTCTGCCGGTAGTTGGCGCGGGCCGCGAGGCGGACAGCCGCCTGTAGGCCTGCCTCGTCGCCGTTGAAGCGGGGTAGAACGACCTCGACGAGGTTGCAGAACGACTTGTCACCCAGCAGGATTTCGCCGCACGGGTTGACGCCCTTGAACCAGGGCGCCCGGCGCATGGCCTCGACGCCGTTGATGAAGCCGGGCTCCGAGCCACCGCTGTCCAGCATCGTCTGGAAAATGCGCTTCAACTGGTACTTTGTGGGCTTGGTGTTGAAGATGAGGGAGTTGTTCGACATGCCCCGGTGCGGCATGCCGTTCTCCATATGGTCCTTTTTGGCGACCGCGAAGTCCTCCCACTCCGGCTCGCCGTGCGTCAGCAGGGCGATCTCAGCCGAGCGACGCGACGACAGCGTCATGCCAAGCCAATTCAAAATGTCGAGAAGGTCGATACGGGTGAGAAGCTCGCCCGCCCGGTTGTTCAAGATGCCGCAGATAGCCTCGTAGGCACGGGCAATCTGCTCGTCGCCGCTGCTGATCCAGCCGTAGCCCCGCAGCCGCCCACCGGCGCCGCGCACTTCACGGAAGTCGATGACGAGCTTCCGGGCGCCATGCTTGCCAGCCAGGACCTTGCCGATGCTCTTGGCCCAGGCCGCCGAGCTATCCCCGATGCGGATCGTCCAGATGCCGGTCTGCGGGTTGAAGTCCTCGGTATTGTAGTCGAGCCCGCCCGCGTTCTTGTCGCGGCGCGTGCGAACGATCTCGATATCCATCTTGTTGGCAAAACCGTTCAAGATGCCCGGCACCATGCGGAAACCGACGCCGCAGCCCTGGAGCAAGAGCCACAGCACATCGACCACGTCGTGGACCGTACGGACCTCCAGGAAGGCGCAGTTGAACTGGCTGGCCTCACGTTTCTTGGCGACGTCGGTGCCGCCCAGCCAGCGCGTACGGCCCGCAGCGCACAGCTTGCGATCGACGATGAGTTCACGCAGCTGCATAAGCTCGTGCTCCTCGACGACGTTCAAGGGGCGCCCCACCTGCCGTGCCCAAAGCCAGCGCTGGTGATCGATGACGCGGTCGGCAGCCTGATCCGGGGTCTCCAGGATGGTGCCCTCGTCGTTGAGGGGACGGAGGTAGCTGCGCGCTTCGACGATGCGGGCGCGGGTGGAGGCGATTGCGGGCATGGGGGTACTCCAGGGCAAAAAATGACGCCCCGCCGCAAAGCAGGGCGTCCGAGTAGACTTCGT
>ERZ724505.155-NODE-155-length-43828-cov-54.258584_pt1 | contig 43828 bp, 44 predicted proteins | sample MGYA00376038_ERZ724505 | MGnify/ENA primary metagenome ERZ724505 (study PRJEB28724, sample SAMN07190884) | wastewater metagenome | isolation source: effluent of sewage treatment plant in Hong Hong | place: Hong Kong | collected 2016-03-17 ... | reverse complement strand
GGCGACCATGCCGACCGGCCCGGTGACGGATCCGACGCCGACGACGGTCGAGAAGACCGCCGCGAAGGCTCCGCGTGCCGCGAAGGCCGCTCCGGCGGCCCCCACGGCTCCGGAGGAGCCGGTCGCCGACGATGCCGCCGACGAAGACCTCCTGCCGTCCCTGCGCCGCGGCCGCGGCCGTCCGGTGAAGACGTACACGCTCTGCGTGAATTGCTTCCCGACCCGCGGCTTCGGTCGCGTGGTGCCCGGCGAGGAGATCCTCCGCGAGGCCTACGCGAAGGTCGTCGTCGAATGGAATCAGCAGAACCCGACGAAGGCCGTCGAGAGTCCCTTCGAGTTGAACGTCTTCGTGCGCCGCGACGCCGCGAAGATCATCATCCCGAAGTTGCTCGCGCAGCTTTCCTCGGCCGACATCGTCCAGGTTTCGTCCTCGGATCCGGATATGATCGACGCGCTCGGGATTTTCCGTGCGCACGCCACTTCCGTCGTCGAGGCGCTCGGCTAAGATAAGACCCCAAGGGCCGGTCCGACGCATCGAGTCGGACTCCAACAGTGACGGCAAAACACCGCGCCGGACCGGCCCTTCTTTTTTCAACGTATCTGTCCTCGTCGTGACGCATGGCTATCGACGATGCCGGAGAGGTAACAATGAGCATCGAAGAAAAACTGGCGCGTCGCGCCCGCATCCAACAAGCCGTCACGCAGACCGTCGCTCCGACCCCCGCGCCGTCGAGCGCGATCGACAAGCCCATCGCAGACCGCCGCATGCTGCTCCGCAGCGTCACCGCGCAGGCTCCCAAAGCGCCGCCGCCCGGCTCCATCGAACAGAAGCTCAACGACCGGCGACGCGACGCGGACCCCAAGCGCTTCGCCGAGATCGACCGTATCTGCGGCCTCGCCCTCGAGTCTCTACTCGCACCCGAGGAGAAAGCCGTCTTCGACGAGACGCGCATCCTGGCGAAGGCGCGCGAGGCCGGGTTCACCCTCTTCGACGTCCAGGCCGGTGCCATCTACGCCTGGGAGCGCTACAACGGTCTCTTCGCGCCGATCGGCGTAGGCTGGGGTAAGACGCTCATCACGCTCATGGCGGCGCAGTCGTCGTGGACCCGAGGCAAGCGGAAGATCCTCTTGCTCGTCCCGGCCAACGTCTACCTGCAACTCGTCGAGCGCGACATTCCGATGGCACGCACGAAAGTGCCGCTCTCGGTGCCGTTCAACCGCATGGGCGGGAAGTCGATGAGTCACCGAATCGCCATGGCGAAGTCGGGGCGGCCAGGCTGCTACATCCTGCCGTATTCGATGCTCTCGACGAAGGACTCGACCGAACTCCTCGAAGGCATCCGGCCGGACGTCGTCATCTGCGACGAAGCGCACTACCTGAAGAATCGGAACGCCGCGCGCACGAAGCGCCTGATGCACCTGATCGACGCGCTGCAGCCCGAGGTCGCCGTTCTCTCCGGCACCATCACCGACAAGTCGATTCGCGACTACCATCACCTGATTCGAGTCGCGCTGCGCGACAACTGCCCGCTGCCGCTCTCGGCGATCATGGCGAACGATTGGGCCTCCGTGCTCGACTCGACGGCCGACCCGTCGGCGACGCAAACCGGCCCGCTCGTGCCGCTGCTCGATTGGGCCGTCCTGAACTTCCCCGACGACACGATCCCGATGGGCGTGCCGGGATTCAGGCAGGCCTACAAGCGTCGCCTGCAGACCGCGCCTGGCGTCATCGGCACGAGCGATCAGGAGATCGGCTGCTCGCTGATCTTCCACAATCAGCCAGTCGAGGGCCGCGAGGCGCGGCCGGGGTGGGAGACCCTCCGCAAGCTCGACGACGACGTCGTGAAGCTCTGGGTCACTCCTAACGGTGACGAGATCGAGCATGCGATCCATACCTACAAGTGGCGCTTCGAACTCTCGGCCGGTTTCTACAATCAACTGATCTGGCCGACGGCCGACGAACTCGCCGAGCGCCGGTCGATCCCCGTCGGCACGGCCGAGAAGCTCCTCGACCGCGCGAAGGAGCATCACGGCCTCTCGCAGGAGTACGCGCGACTCCTGCGCGCCTGGCTCGACCGGCACAGCAGAAACGGCCTCGACACGCCGCTGCTCGTCGCCTCGAACATGGCGCAGCACGGGGCGACCTACGTTGGTGCCGAACTCCACTCCGCGTGGAAGCGCATGCACGACGCCGATTTTCCCGAGCGGCCGGAGCGCGACTCGTCGGCCGTGCGCGTCTGCGACTACAAGGTCGCGGCCGCGGTGGAATGGGCGAAGTCGCTGCCGAACGACGCGCCGGGCGGCATCGTTTGGTGGTGGCACCAGGAGATGGGCGCGTGGGTCCACGAGGCTCTCGTGGCGGCCGGTGTCGATGCGCTCCTCTGCGAGGCTGGCGACGTCGGCACGCAGCGGATCCTCGACCACGGCAACGTCGGAAAGATCATGGTCGCCTCGATCAACGGGCACGGCACCGGCAAGAACCTTCAGCACTTCCGGAATCAGATCTTCCTGCAGTGGCCGCGCAACTGCAAGATCGCCGAGCAGACGCTCGGTCGCCTGCACCGCAACGGGCAAGAGGCCGACGAGATCGTCGTCGAATTGATGAACACGACCGGCTTCGACGCCGAGAACTTCGCGGCGACGTTGAACGACGCGATCTACGTTCAGCAAACGACCGGCAACCGGCAGAAGCTCATTTACGGCAGGCACGATCCCCTGCCGACGATCATCCCGTCGCACGTTCTGCGCGAGCGCGGGTTCCAGAATCGGGCGCTCGACGTCAACCAGGCGCGGGCCCTCGAAGAAAGATTCGGCAAGGGTATTGCAGAATCGGCGGGAGATGAATAACCTCCGTCGTAACCGTTAGTGTAACCTCAAACGCAACTCAAGGAGAAACGCAATGGGACTCTTCAGCGGAATGGAAGGCGCGAAAGCGCGGGTGGACGCGAACTACGAACGCGACGGCGACTACATCGAGCGCATCGACGCGGTGAAGACCGGCAAGGCCCGCACCGGCGACGAGTTCCTCGTCGTCGAGAAGACCGTGCTGCACGTCATCGACAACGCGGACGGCAAGGGCCACAAGGTCGGCGAGAAGATCTCGCACATGATGATGAAGAAGCACGACTCGTTCCTCGGGAACGTGAAGGCCTTCATCGCCAACACGCTCGGCGTGAACGAGGTCGAGGTCACCGAGGCCAAGTGCGAGCAGGTCATCGCCGAGAAGCTCCTCGACGGCATGTTCATCCGGTGCCAAAACCGCACCGTGATGACGCGCAAGAACACGCCCTTCACCGCGATCAACTATCGCGGCGAAGTGTCGGCCGCGGCGGTCGCCGACAAGATCACCGAGGCCGAGGAAGCGCTCATCTTCAAGCCCGGCGAACTCGACGCTCTCATCCAGGCGCAAGCCTAATCAACTTCGGGGCCCGGTATTTTCGAAAGTGCCGGGCTGCTCCGCTCCGCGTGTCGGACTTTCGACCGATGCGCGGGGCGCTCTTCGGGGTCGGGCTTGCTGGAAGCAGCGGATCCATAATCCGACGAGGCGTGGTTCGAGTCCCGCCGACCCCATATAGGACGACCACCACCGCAGGGAAACCCCGCTTACCCCGAGGGTTTCAGTCATGTCGCGCTGAAGTACCGGCGAGGGAAAAGGCGTAGGAAGTATCGGGGGACGAACAGACGACGTCCCTGCGGTGGTGGCGGCCTCTTTCACTCTTGTCAGGAGTCCATCATGATTCTCGTCGGCTTCGACCTCGAAACGCATCTCTTCAAGACCGGCTCCGTGCTGCCGCGCATCGTCTGCGCGACCTTCGCCATGCGCGACGAGCGCGGCGAGATCGACACCTGGGGCCGCTCGCGGTCGCCGTCGGAGAAGATCCTCCTCTCCGACGAGATCGAGAACATGCTCGACACTCAGGACGTCCACTTCGTCGGCGCGAACATCGCTTACGACTTCGCCTGCGTCCGGAACGAATGGCCGAACCTGACGACCAAGATCTTTCAGGCCTATGAAGACGGCCGCATCCACGACGTGCTGATCCGCGAGAAGCTCTTGGTGCTCTCGACGACCGGCGACCTCGAATACATGCGCGTGCCCGGCGGCGGCAAGCAACGTCTGCGCTTCGATCTCCAGGCGCTGACCGGCAAGTATCTCGGCATCGACACGTCGGCCGAGAAGAACGACGACGACTCGTGGCGTCTGAACTTCGACCGGCTCGACGGTCTCCTCTTCGACGAGTACCCGGAGGACGCCAAGACCTACGCGCTCGGCGACGCCGGTCATCCGCTCGAAATCTGGGAGGTCCAAGAGACGGCCGCGCAGACTCGCGAACAGCGCTCGACGCTCGACACCGGCACCTTCCGCGCCTATGCCGCGTTCTCGCTGCAACTGATGACGGCCCGCGGCATCGCGATCGACCCCGAAGAGAAGGGCCTGCTCGAACTCCGCGTGGCCGATGAACTCGTCCCCGAGAAGCTCCGAAAGCTCGTCGGCGCGGGCATCCTCGTGCCCGGCCAAACGGCGCGACCGGCGAAGCGCCGGGCCAACATCGAACTCGCGGCGAAGACGCTCGGCATCTCGGTCGATGCGGCCGCCGAGAAGCTCGACTACACCGACGCGCAGGTGGCGGCCCTCACGGCCGCCGGTGTGACGCTGACGGCCCCGAAGGCGCAGAAGAAGAGCACGACGACGCTGAAGGCGCACGTCGAGAAGCTCTGCGCCTCGCTCGGCATCAAGCCGAAGATGACGGACGCGAGCAACAAGAACCCGGAGGGTCAGATCTCGTGCGACGCCGACGTCATGGATCGGATCGCCGAGAAGGATCCGTCCGGCGTGCTTCAGGAATACGTCCACTACCAGAGCGTCCAGAAGCTCGTCTCGACCGAACTTCCGCGCATGAACGACCCGGAGACCGGCCTGACGGCCGAGTGCGTCCACCCGAACTACGACGTGCTGAAGGAAACCGGCCGCACGTCGTCCTTCGCCGGTGACAAGTATGCGAGCGCCAACATCCAGAACGTGGATCCGCGCGCCCGCGCCTGCTACGTCGCGCGGCCTGGTCACGTCCTGGCGTCCATCGACTTTTCGGCGATCGAACTCGTCTCGGCGAGCCAGACGCAGATCGACCTCTTCGGACACTCGACGCTCGGGCAGATCATCAACGAAGGCATCGACCCGCACGCCTACCTCGCGTCGCAACTCGCCTACTACCTGCACGCCGACTTCCGCGCTTCGTGCGACGAGGCCGGTCTGCGCACGCCGCGCGAGATCTTCGAGGCCTTCTCCGAGTGCAAGAAATCGAAGAACGACGAGGTCGTGGCGTTCTTCAAGCACTGGCGGAAGTTCGCGAAGCCGACCGGCCTGGGCTACCCGGGCGGTCTCGGCGCGGAGACGTTCATCACCTACGCCCGCACGACCTACGGCGTCGAGGTCTCGCTCGAAACGGCGAAGCAACTGAAGGAGATCTGGCTCGCGACCTTCCCCGAGTTTCAGGAAGGCTTCGCGTTCATCACGCGCGACTGCGTGGACCCGGACATCGTCTACATCGACGAAGACGACGAGACCGCTCAACCGCAGCCGACCTACATGTATACGACGCCGCTCGGCATGACGCGCCGCGGCTGCTTCTTCTGCGCGGCCGCCAACGGCCGGTTCATGCAATCGCCGACGGCCGAGGGCGCGCTGAATGCCGTCAACAAGGTGACGCGGGCGTGCTACGATCCGTCGCTGAATAGCCCGGCGTATGGGGCGTTCCCGGTGGCGTTCATCCACGACGAGGTTCTCGTCGAGATCCCCGAAAACGAGAAAAAACACGACAGGGCTTTCGCTATCGCCGACGTAATGGTAAACGGTATGCGGCCGATCATGCGTGACGTCACGGTGAAGGCCAACCCGGCGCTGATGCGCCGGTGGAACAAGGATGCCGAAGGCGTCTTCGACGCGGACGGCAAACTCCAAATCTGGGAGCCGAAGCAATGAAGAAGCAAGTGAAGACCCCGAAGAAGGCCGTCAAGAAGACGGAAGTCGAAACGCCGAAGATCAACATCGTCTCGACGGCGAGCGTCGTCGTCAAGCCGAAGGGCCCGCCGACGCGCTACAAGTGGCTGTTCGAGCAACTGAAGGGCCTGAAGTCCGGCCAGACGGTCGTGCTCGACACGCCGAAGCCGGAGACCGCGAAGTCGTTCCGCAACCGGATCTACGTCGTGCTTCAGCGCGCGATCAAGAACGGCCACCTGCCGAAGGCCCCGGGTCTGCTCGTGCAGATCACGGCCGACGACAACGTCGCGATCTCGGTCGCGGCGAAGTAAGATCGAAGCTCGTCACCAACAACGAAAGGACGAACGATGAGCAACGCCCGATATATCATCCGCAACGCCGGTCTCGAACTCTTGAAGCTCGTCATGATGGTCTGGGTGCTGGTCGCCATGTGCGGCTGCGCCTCGGACGGCATGGCGGGTATGGGCGAGGCGGCGCAGAAGGCCTCCGGCGGCGACGCCAGCGGCCGCGCCGGTTCGGTGGACTCGAAGGTCGTCGGCGGCTACATGCCGGGCGACATCGAGTCCTGGGACGTCAAGGCGCAACGCAACACGACCTCGACGAAAGCGGGCGACGTCTACACCGGCGTGTCGATCACGGCCGGTAGCGGCGCGAACGCCCTGCGCGAGGCCGTCGCGAGCGACCCGATCGTCGTGATGCTCCGCGAGGAGATCTCGAGTCTCCGGCAGCTACCCATCGAACAGCGGCCGCTGGATCGCCTGGACGCGCTCCGGAAGGAACTGACCGAGCGCATCAAGGACATCGAGACGGCCGCCGCCAAGGCGACCGCAGGCATCACCGTCGGCGACGTCCACCAAGAGGTCAAAGCCGAAGCGATGGTCGGCAAGGACGCGCCGCCGGTCACCCCGGCCGACGGCGCGGCCGCCAAGGAAATCACGAGCGTCATCCACGCCGGGAAGGGTACGCCCGAATCGCAGCCCACGTCGCAGCCCGTACAGGAGTGATTCGATGAGCCAGGAAGCGAATCGAGAACTCCGTGCGGTCTGCGCCAAGGTCGTCGAGCGCGGGTTCAAGGCCTCGGTGGACAACGTCCGGCTCGCGAGCGAGGGCGAATATGAGCACCGTCTCATCGTCAAGGGAGACCGTTTCGACACGCCGCTCTTCGTCGACCTCGAAGACGTCTGGGCCGAAGGCGAGGACGCGAGCGACATCCTGCTCGACTCCCTCATGGATCACCTTGCGGTCGCGAAGGAGCTTCGTCGCCTCGGATGGTTCGCGCAGGTCGAGTCGGCCGTGGACATCGGCCTTGGAGTCGTCGTCTACGACCGCAGCGGTCGCACATCGCTGATCGACTACGAGATTGACGGGATCCACTTCATGGAGGCCGAGATCCGCGAAATCGCGCAGAACATCATCGACGAACTCGTGGACGGCGGCCACGCCGGTGCGTGCATCGGCGTGCTCGACACCGAGACCGGCGACCTCTTCATCCCGACCGGCACCGTCTCCGATCCGGACCCCGAGCGCACCGTCGCCGAGGCCAGCGAGGAAGACCTGCTCGACTAAACCGAACAGCAGAGCCGAGAGGGCGGCACGTTGTGCGACGAGGGCCTGCTGGGGAGCAGGCCCTCACTTTTCACGGAGTCCATCATGCAGAACGATCTCTTCATCGGCGTCGATCCGGACCTCCACCGCACGGGCATCGCGGCGATCGTCAAAGACGTTAGCGGCCGCCCGGTACTTCTGCGGACAGGCGTCGCCGAAGTCCACCGCAAACACGTCGGCCTCGACGCCTGTGCGCGCATGGCGCGCGGCGTCGTCCTGGCGCTGAACGAATTGTTCGGGGATCAGTGGTGGCCGAAGTGCGGCGATTTCCCTCGCATCTTCCTCGCCGTCGAAGGCCAGCAAAAGTACATGGGAGAGGGTGGCAAGAAGTCGAACCCGGAAGATCTGATTCGTCTCGGGCACGTCACCGGCGCGGCCGCGGCGTGGGAGCCGCCGATGCAATACTTCGGCCGCATGGGCCGCCGCATCGTCATCCCGTCGAAGTGGAAGGGACAGGTGCCGAAGGACATCTGCCAGGCCCGCGCGTTCCAGCGACTCGGCATACCGTTCGTGACGCAGGACGCGGGCTACTGCGTGCCGACGTACAATATCGGAACGACGCCGGTCGTGTTGCACAACCATCTCAAATCGGAATGGAAGCACATCGGCGACGCCGTAGCGCTCGCTCTGTGGGCGTTCCGCGACGTCCACGAATCGCCGGTCAGAGATGCACTCGAATCCGAATGGTGCCTTTAGAGCGCTCGCGCGCGGCCGCATCGAGATCCTTCAGGAATCTCTCGATGACCGGCCGCGCGACCTTCTCGGCGTAGTTCACCGACGACAGGTTCAGCACGTTGTAGAAGAACGGGTGCGACTTATACCCGGCGTGGAACTTCCTGACGATCATCGACGGCGGCAACCCGCGGCCCTGTCGGATCCGATTACGCAACCGGCCCTGCCGAAACTGCTCTTTCGTGAGCCGCTTCACGTCACTCTCACGCACGGGGTATTTGGTGCCGTAGTTCGTGCGTGGGTCGTCCTTCGGATTCACGAACCACACCAACCACTTCGCCCGGCGCGGGCCGAACGATCGCGAGCCGTCGTGGTAGTAGGGGGCCCAATAGTGCGGGATCGTCAGAGCGCCGCGGAGGTTGTTGAAGTCCTTCGACGACGTCAGGGCCGCCCGAAGCGTCCGCGACCCGATGGCGGGCCGCAGGCGCTTCGTAAAGTCCGCGAGGATCCCGTCCATGAGATCGCGGAAGAGGCGGCCGGTGCTCGGGACCGGCATCTTACTGCTTCAGCCCGGCGGCCGGATCGCGGCCCTGCGCCTGCGCCTCGGCTACCGGCTGCTTCATGCGGGCCGTCGTGTCCACCTTGCCCATGTCGAACTCGTCGGTGATGGCGCGGAGACGGAGATCGCCGGGACCGATGCCGCGGACGCCGTCGCCGCCGCCGAGCGTCTGCGAGAGGATCGTCCAGAGCGATCGTTGAGCGGGACCGATGACGAGCGTCTGAAAGCCGAGCAGAGCGTTCGGTAGCTCGTTCGCGGCCGCCATCTTGCCCGGCACGACGATACCGGCGAGGAGCGGCGGCACCTGATGCGCGGACACGATGTCGATCGCGGTGTTCGTCGAAAGCTCCGTCGCGCCGGGCGCGTTCTGCGTTTCGAGCGCCAGCTTCTCAAGCTGCACTTCGATGTTCGGATCCGAGATGTTGACGATCGCAGACTTGTGCGCCTGCCGGAGACCGATGCCCGCGGTCAGCGAGTCCTTCAGCGTCTTGAACTCTTTCGGATCCACCTGACCCTTGTTGAGGAAGAGCAGGAACTCGGGCACGCCGCGGTTCTGGAAGAAGTCGAACGTGTCCTGCGTGACCATCTGCTCGACTTCGATCTTCGGCACCGCGGCGATCCACGACGGATGCGGATACCACTTGTGCTTCGTCGGAGCCTGACGCCACATGATGATCTCGGAGACGTCCTCCTCCTTCAGGCCCTTGCCGTGCGGCCGCGTGAGGAAGTCCTGCTTATCACCGAAGCGGCAGAACTTCACTTTGAGTCCGGAGTCGGTCGTGACCTCGAAGTGGTAGTCGATCGCGCTCTCTTCGTAGATGCGCACCTGCTCGGCACGGATGTAGTGCAGGCCGGTGATCTTCTCGCCGTCGCGCACGACCTCCATGAACGAAATGCCGACCTCCCAATAGTCGTTCGCCATGCTGTTGAGCACGTCGAGGAACGACACGACGCAGAGAGGATTCAGCAAGCGCTCGGCCTTCGACAACTCGGTGCGCGAGAGGCTGCGCTCGTGCAGCGTGCGCGCGAGATCTTGCGGGTCGTTCGGAAGCGGCGGCGCGGTCGGATCCTTCGGCGGCATGCCCGGCGCGGGCGGGGGCGGCGGGTTCTTCTCGGCCTGCTTCGCCGCCTTATCGGCCTTCGCTTTCGGATCGTCCTCGAAGCCGATGCCGACGGTGCATGCGACCTTCGTATTGATCGACGTGGCGTGGTGGATGTTGTAGGAGCGAAGCTCCTTCACCCGCGACGGATCGAACGGCATGTTCTGCAGGCCGAAGCGCGTCTTCTGCTTCGACGCCTTCAAGTCTTTCTTCTCGGCCTTCAACACCACCGCGAGAAGCCCTTCGCCGGTGTCATGCTTCGCGAGACTCTGCGGCACGATCGTGCGCGACGAGCTTCTGACGATCTCGATCCTCATCGGCGATTTCTTCTCGGTCATTGGATACCTCTATCAATTCGATTTCCGAATGCTTGACTGTCGAAGCGGGCGTAGTAGTCTCGGGCCGAACAGCGAGATCCTACACCGTCGGCCCCGGCCGCGAAAGCACCTATGGCGCGCAAAATCAAGTCGGCGAAGATCCACTCGATCGCCCTCTGTAAGAGGGGCGCTAATCGACTCCCCGGGCTCTACAAGTCCGACGACAAGGACGACGTGAGTCTCGAGACTCTGCTCGTCACGAAGGATCTCCAGAGCAAGGGCGAACTGACCGCCGTCGTCTATGCGCCCAACATGCAGGACTCGCAAGGTCACGAAGCCGACGCCGAGGCGATCCGCGCAATGGCGCACGACTTCATTCGCTACGGCGCGAACCTGAATCTCAACCACGACGGCGTGCCGCTCGACAAGACGCAGGCGCGCGTCGCGGAGACGTTCATCATCCAGAAGAACGACCCTCGCTTCGCCGACATGCGCGACGCTTCCGGTGCTCCGGTGGACGTCACCGGGGGCTGGGGCGTCGTCATCAAGATCGACGACCCTGCGCTCCGCGCTCGCTATGCGAGCGGCGAGTGGAACGGAGTGTCGATGGAGGGTGTCGGGACGTTCGAGGCCAAGAAGGCCACGAACGAGTTCGACGAAGTTGTCGCTGCCGTGGCGAAGCGTCTCGGCATCAAAAAGGAGACCAAGGAAATGACCCCGGAAGAACTGTCGGCGGCCCTGGCGAAGAACAATGCCGATCTCACGACCGGCATCGTGAAGGCGATCAGCGAGGCCGTGCCGACGATCGTCAAGTCGCTCGCGGCCCCGGCCGCCGAGCCGAAGGCCCCGGCGAAGGTCGAAGCGCCCGTGTTCAAGGGCGACCCGACGAATGTCGCGGACGTCCGCAAGCACGCGCTGGCCGTCAAGCGCTTCAACATCGTCAAGGCGCACGACATCAACGATCCCGAGCAGGCCGAGAAGCTCGCGCTCGCGCTCGAAGAGTTCGACGCCGAGAACAAGGTCGCGAAGTCCGACGACGATGACGCCGACCTCTCCGACGCCGACGTCGCGGCGGGCATCGAGAAGACCGACAACGAAGAGGTCCGCGGTCTGAAGCGCAAGCTCGCGAAGGCGCAGAAGGGCTCGAAGGCCGACAAGTCGAAGGCCGACGACAAGAAGAAGTCGGTCAAGAAGACCGACGACGACGCGGGCGACGAGGACGAGGATCTCAACCTCACCGACGAGCAGCGCGAGGGCATGGCCCTCGGCAGCAAGATGGCGAAGTTCATCAACCGGGCGGCCAAGTAATCGAGGCAGAAGGCCCGGTATACCTGGCACACTCACTCTGAAAGGAGTCGATTCTCATGGCTCTGCATTCCAAGGAACTCTTCGCTTCGGCCTCGGTGAATCCGTTCCCGCGCGCGAAGCCCACGATGGTCTTGACGAAGAAGTTCGCCGCGCTCGCGGGCGCGCCGACGCTGGCGGTCCTCACCCCCGTCGGCGTCGTCACCGCGACCGGCCTCTGGGGCCCGTGGAACAACGCCAACACCCCCGCGGGCACCGGCACGATTCGCGGCTTCGTCTATCCGACGGCCCTGACGCTGCACGCGACGAACGAAGTCATCGGCACCGTCATGGTCGCGGGCGAGATTCATCACGACGACGTCCCGCTCTACGGCTCCGAGACGCAGCCGAACCTGACGGCCGCGTTGAAGCTCGATCTCGGCAAGGCGGGCATCTACGTCCAAGGCATCACGGCCGCCTACTAATCCACGTCCACGATCGAACCGGCATCGCCCGACGATCAGAACACAGAAAGGGAATAAGACATGCCCAGCATTGCCGCGCTCGACTGGACGGCTCTGACCGCCGCGGTCAACGAGATCAAGTCCCCGAGCCGCTTCCTCAAGAACCTGCTCTACAGCTACGAGGAGCCGAAGGAGACGGAGACGATCGAAATCTCCGTGATGACCGGCGACCGCGAAGTCGCGCCGTTCGTGAAGACGAACGCCGCGGGCGTGCTCGTCGCGGGTATCGGCGAGACGTTCCAAAACGTCACCGCGCCGAACATCCGCATCAAGCGTCCGCTCGAAGCGTCGAACCTCATGAACACCCGCCGCGCCGGTTCGGTCGTCATGCCGAATCGCGGGCAAGTCGTCGATGCGGTCACGAGCTACATCGCGCGGCAGACGCAACGCCTCGCGGACATCGTGTCGAACGCCGAGGAGTATCTCTCGGCCTTGACGCTGACCGGCACCATCACCTACTCGGTCGATCCGAACGAGTCGTTCACCATCACCTACCCGAAGCCCGCCGGTAACACGGTGACGCTCGCGGGCGCGGCGCAGTGGGTGAACTCGACGGCGACGCCGGAGATCGACTTCTACAACGCCAAGAAGATCATGAGCGACGAGTGCGGTCTCGAACCGACCGACTGCATCATGAGCAACTCGGCGGCCGTCGCGTTCATGGGCCTGGCGAACGTCAAGGCGCTCCTCGACAAGCTCAACGTGTCGGCGGGCGGCCTCGACTTCACGCGCCAATTCACGGCCGACGGCGCGATCTTCCTCGGCACGTTCTGCGGCATCCGCTGCTGGTCGTACCCGCGCACCCTCAAGGTGTCCGGCTCGCAGACGGCGCTGATCCGCAACAACTACATCGAGTTCGTGCATGCCGGTCCGGCCGCGCAGTGGACGATGTACTACGGCGCGATCTTCGACATGGACGCTCTGATGGACCAAGTGTTCGTCGGCGCGCGCTTCGCGAAGTCGTGGCTCGAAAAGGATCCGTCGGTGATGCAGCTTTTGCTCACCTCGCGTCCGCTTCCGGTGCCGCGTCGTCCGGGTGCGATGGTCTCCATGCTGGTCATGTGATCGACCGTGACTATCGGCCGCCGGTCGCCATGCAAACGACCGGCGGCATCTCTTCTCTCAGCCAGGAAAGATCAAGGATATGCAGACACTCACGCTGAAAATGCGGGTCTTCATCGGGCCGGTCGAGTACCTGCCCGGAGAAACGATCACCGAAGAGCAGGCGGGCTCGCCGGAGATCTTCGATCACCTCTGCAAGGCGCAGGGCAAACTCGGTGAAGCGCCGCCGGTTCTCCCGGCCGACATCGAGATCTCGAAGAGCAACGACGAACTGACGGCCGATACCGGCGAAGCGCAGAAGGCGAAGCAGAAGGCCGACGCCGAGCGCGCGATCGAGGAGTCTCGTCGAGTCGCCGAGACCGCGCCGGAGACCGTGCCGGAGACGCGCACGAACTTCGACCCGGCGATCCTCGACGGCATGTCGCTCGAGGATTTGAACCTTCTCGTCGTCGCCGACGGCGTGACGCCTCCGTTCGACGACAAGAAGGAAGCGATTTGCTTCCTGTCGCACTCGTTCACTCCGAAGGTGTAATCGAACATGGCCGCGACTCCGCTTTTCCTTCGCAACCGAGACGACCTGCTGTCGCGTCTGCGCCTCTCGAACGTGGCAGACACCGACGCACAATCGGTCATTGACGAAGCGATCACGGAGTCGCGGCTCGCTTTCTATGAGACGCTCGGCTCGGCCCGCGTCTCGCAGATCAAAGCGATGGCGCTGAAGGACACGCCGGACACCGACGACGAGCGCACGAGAGCGCTCGCCGCGGTCGTCGAGTCGAAGATCTGCCGCCGCCGCTTGATGATGACGCTGCCGACGTTGTTCATGGACAACTCGGGCGACGCTCGGGCGGCGTGGAACGACGAAGGATTCCTGCGGGCCAACGAGGCTCGCACGCAAGCTCTCAAGGACGCCCTCGATCAGGAGATCGCGGACGGAATGAACCGGCTCTCGGGATCGGACGAATCGGCCGCCGTGCGTGTGCAGGCGGCCTCGCTCGAACCCGACGCCGCCGATCGCATCGAGCCGGGATCGTCCATCTGGCCGGGCGGGACTCTCTGGTAGCCATGCTCGCACTGAAGACGAACATCACGAATTGGATCCGCGCTCTGGCGCTCGCCGGGCCGTATCGACTCGTGACCTATTCGAGCACCGGCATCTCGTCGCTCGGTGCCGAGATGAAACCCGCGTCGGTCGAGGTCAACGAGATCGAGCAGTCCTGGTTGGCCGCGAAGGACCACCGCGCCGGATCGAAGGTGGCGAGCGACCAGTGGCAGTTTCAACTGCTGATCGACTTCAACGGAGGCGAGGCGCTCTTGGAGCAATTCGAATCCGTTTTGGCGGCCGGGCCGTTCTTGGCGGCGAACGTCGCCGAGGGGTTGCCGCAGGTGCGGCTTGTCCTGCAGAGAGCGGAGTATCAGCACCCCCCGCGCAAGGAGCCTGGAAACGGCTCCAGGGTCGAGTATACGTTGTTGGCGCAAGTCGCGCCCAAGTAGGAGGCTTGAAGTATGGGTCTGAACACCACGGGTGCGGCCAACACGAACGACTACCGCATCGGACGCGGCACGCTTTACGCGGCCCCGCTCGACGCGGCCACCGGACGCCCGCACGAATATCGCGATCTCGGCAACGTCTCCGATTTCGTGCTGACGCTCTCGACCGACAAGCAGGAGCATAGCTCCTCGCGCAGCGGTCTGAAGGTCGTTGACAAGTCGGTCGTCATCAACCAGAAGCTGACGCTGAAGATCACGCTCGACGAGTTGAACTTCGACAACCTCGCGCTCTTCTTCTCGGGCTCGACGTCGGCGACCGTCGCGAACGCGAGCGCCATCACCTCGCAGGCGCATTCGTTCTACGGCAAGGGCCGCTGGTACGATGTCATGGACGCGAGCGGCAATCGTGCCTATGACTGCGCGACGATCACGGTCGCGACGATGACTCTCGGCACCGACTTCACGGTCGACCTGAAGATGGGCCGCATCTTCGTTCTCTCGACCTCGGCCGGTGCGTGGGGGTCGTCCGCTTCCCCGGTCTCGCTCAACGTCACGACGACGCTGTCCGGGCAGGACACGACGCTCGACGAAGTGAAAGCGCTGACGCAGTCGTCGATCTCGCTCGCTCTGAAGTTCATCTCGCAGAACCCGGTCAATGGCGACAACCAGGAGGAATACCAATTCCACCAGGTGACGCTGTCGGCCGACGGCGACCTGAGCCTCATCGGCGACGACTTCTCGAACGTCACGCTTTCCGGCACCGCGGAGAAGAACACGTTGAACACGCTGGTCTCGGCGTCGCCGACGTTGACGATCCGCACGCACTCGCACGCCTAATCCTTGATCTGAGCAATCCGATTTGCTCTACTGACCGGCGACCGCAACTCGCCGGTCAGTCTTTTTTACAGGAGTGCGAATCATGGGCTGGAAAGAGAAGTTCTCGTTTCTGGAGACGAAGACGATCGTCTCGACCGTCGGAGGGCACGAAGTCAAGTTCTCGCCCGCTTCCGTCGGCGTCGTGTTCAAGCTGAAGGCGCTCTCGGGCCCGATCGCGGCCGTCATCGCGACCTTCATGGACGACGGCAAGAAGGACCAGACGAACATCTTCCGCAACTTCGCGGCGACGGAGAGTTCGCCCGCCGGTGAGGAGACGCAGATCCTCGCGACGACTCCCGAACTCGCGCGCGAGCGCGCGCGGCAGCGCACCGAGTCCACCGAGCGTCTCGCGGCCGCCATCCTCGATCCGGAGAACAAGCTCCTCATCGGCCGCCTCATCGCCGACTCGGCGCGCGAGGTCTTCGACCGCGGCACGCCGGACGCCGAAATCTCCGGGTTCATGGACGCGATCGACGTCGGCACGCTCGTCGAGTTCCTCGTCGGCGTCGGCCGCGCGAACAAGTCGGTGTTCGGCCCTTTGGGGGATCGGCTCGCCAGCGCAGCGAAGGAAGCTCTCGCGGGCCTGAAGACCCCGGCCTCGCAGAGCAACGCCGCGGCCGCCGGAAGCGAAAAAGCTCAGGCGTAGGTCGGCTCGAAGTCGGCGAGAAGACTTCCGCATGGCGCGATCTCGAAGACGCCGTCGTCTTCCTAATGCTGCGCGGCATGACGCAAGCCTATCTCGCCGATCTCGACCTGCTGACGTTCAACGCGCTTTTCGAGTCGGTCGTCAGGATCGAAGCCAGCCAGAAGATTCAGGACGTCTACTCCATGCACGTTGCGGCCCAGGGGGAGTCGAAGAACGTGGAGGAGTGGGTCAAGAAGAACTGGTCGAAGCAGGCGGGCGAGGGTAGTATCCGCTCGGCCGACGAATTGCGCAACGCGATCAAGTCCGGCTTCTGATGATGGGGAAACGACGTGGCAGTAGACACCGGCGGTCTTCGGTATCAAATCGAACTGATCGACCGATTCTCGGCTGCCACGTCGTCTTTTCTCTCCTCCGTCCGCGACGCGCAAGCCGCGATCGTCAACCTTCAAACCGCGGCCGATAATACGGCCGGTGCCTCCGGTCGCTCCGCATCCGCGATGCGGGCGCTCACGGACGCGGCACGAACCTTCGCCGGGACGCAGCGTGCGGCGACGGGATCCATCAACGCACAGGCCTCGGCTCTCGGACGCCTCGCGACGCAAGAAGAGCGGCTCCAGCGCATCCAGTCGTCCGACAACGCTCGCGCACGCACAGAGGCCGCCAACACTCGTAATCGCGCGACGCTTCAGGAGCGCCAAGCACGAGCGGCCGCCGCGCTCGCGACAGCCGAAGTCAAGCTCGCGAAGGCGATCGAGCGCAAGGCCGAAGCGACGAACGACGATCGACGGGCGACGGCCGCCGCGATCCGCCTCTCACGAACGGCGGCAAGCACCTATGACGAAGAGGCGAAGGCCCTGCAGCGCCTCGCGGCCGCACGCCTCGCGGCTGTGCGCGCCGGTGCCCGTCTCGTCACGCCGCGCGGCACCGGAGGCACGGGGCAGAGAGCGCCCGCTCCGACCTTCGTTCGCCCCGGCCGCAATCCGGCAACCGGCGGCGGCGGCGGCGGAAACGCCGGTGCCAACGCAGGTGCCAACGCAGGCGCGGCCGGTGCCGGTGCGGCCGCCGGTGCCAAGGGCCTGAACATCTTCACGCGCGCGGCGAATCAATCGACCGCCGCGTCGTGGTCGCTATCTCGAGTCTTGCAGCGACTACTCACCGCGTTCGTGTTCTTCGCGGCCGCGCGCGGAGTCGTGAACGCATTCAAAGCGATGGTCGCCGGGGCGATCGAGTTCCAGTCGAACATCGAGAAGGCGACGCTCGGCGTCGCCGCGCTTCTCACCGCGACCGGCGACGTCCGAGACGCGACCGGCTCTTCCGTCGATAGCTCGCGGCAACTCGCGCTCGCGCAGATCGAGGCGCGAAAGCAGGTGGCGCTGCTGCGCAAGGAGGCGCTCGCGACGTCGGCGACGTTCCAAGAGATCGTCGAGACGTTCCAGCTTGGCCTCGCTCCCGGCCTCGCGTCCGGTCTGAAGGTCGACGACATCCGCAAGTTGACCGTGCAGATCTCGCAGGCGGCGAGCGCGATCGGCGTGCCTCAGAATCAGTTGGCCGAGGAAATCCGGTCGCTCCTCTCGGGCACGATCCAACCGCGCACGACGCGCATCGCGACGTCGCTCGGCATCACGAACGAAGACATCAAGCGCTGGAAAGAGGCGGGCACGCTCGCTGAGGAACTCCAGGCGCGCTTCGAGGCCTTCTCGGTCGCCGGTCAAGAGTCGATGCTGACCTTCTCGGCCGTGCTCTCGAACACGCAGGACGCCCTGCAGCAACTCTTCGGCGCTGGCTCGGTCGATTTCTTCGCGCAGATCAAGGGACTCCTGACCGACATCCAGAAGTCGGTCATCGACATCACCGACAATGGGGCCATCATCCGACCCGAGGCGAAGCTAATCGTCGAGGCGCTCTTCCGCGGCCTCGCTTCGATCGTCGCCGAGATCCGGTCGATGCAGAACAGTCTGCGCTTCGACGAGCTTTACTCGATCGCCTCGAAGATCGGCAAAGTCTTCGCGATCACCGGCAAGGTCGTCGTCGGCATCGTCGTCGGAATGGTGAAGGGTTTCGGCGACGTCGCGCGGGTGGCGCTGACGATCTCCGGCATCGTCTCCGGAATCGCTGGCAAGTTCTCGTCGGCGTTCCAGACGAAGCCGCTCGGCGAGATCGTGTCGCAGATGACCGAGGTCGTGACGCTCTTCTTCGCGGCGCGCGTGGCGATCAGCGGAGTCTTCTCCGTCCTGAAGCTCCTGCTGCTGCCCATCAAGAGCATCGTCTTCCTCTTCAACATCATCTCCAGTGTCGTGAGCGGCATTGTCGCTACCGTCTCGTTCTTGCTCTCCCCGGTCGGCCTCGTAACGGTTGCTGTAGCCGCGCTCGTCGGCCTCCTCGCCTACGGCCTCTTCAAGCTGCAGGAGTGGGTGCGTGAGACGACCGGCGTCAATATCTCGTTCAAGAACCTCATCGTTCTGGTCGGCCAAGGTCTGCGCCGCGCCTTCGAGGTCACCTTCGCGATCGTGAAGGTCGGCTGGGTCTATCTGATCGACGGCATGAAGGAAGTCTTCTACCGGTTGGTAGAGGGCGTGCTCTACGCGATCAAGGGTCTCCTGATCGCGATGCAGAAAGTCGCCGGTGTCTTCTCCGACAAAGTCTCGAAGGGGTTCGACGACGCTCTCGTCGGCGTGAACGAGAAGATCGACGCGATCAACAAGAAGGTCGCCGGTTACGACGAGGAGCGAAAGAAGGCGGCCGAAGAACTCAAAAAGGTCATGCAGGAGCAGGCCGACGGATTCCGCGAGGACATCGTCGCCGCCCTGACCGCCGATCAAACGCAGAAGTCCCTGAAGGACATGCTGAAGGACGGGGCCGACTTCCTCGGGCAGGGCATCGGCGAGATCCTCGGCAAGCTCGGCGTGAAGGCGCTCGAAATCCCGGCCGTCATCAAGACCGACGACGCCGTCGATCTCGTGAAGACCCTCGAAGAACTTCCGCCCGTCATCGGTAGCGGGGCGCTCGGCATCGAGACGATGTCTCAGGAGATGCAGACGCTCACCGAGGACACCAAGAAGGCCACGCGCGAGTTCGAGATCGCCACCGAGGCGATCAACGCGCAGGGCGCTGCGGTGCGCGAGCGGCAGCTTCAGGATGAGGCGCAGGCCGCCGTCCTCGAAACCACGAAGAAGCTGACGGCCGACATTCTGCAACGCGAGCAGGGCATCCTGAGCCTCGTGCGGCAGCGCGTCGCCACGGAGCAGGTAGTCGCCAATCTCACCGAGACCCAGCGCGGCGCGATCGAGTCCGGCGTGCGCCTCGGCCGCGCATACTTGCAGGCGCAGAACGAACTCTCTCGCGCGCGCCTTGACCTTACGCAGGCCGAGATCAAAGCGAAGCAGAAGGCCTCCGGCTTCGACGACGTCGCGAAGAAGTCGGCGCAGGATGCCGTCGATGCGGCGCGCGAGCGCCTGAAGGTCGTCGAGGCGGCGGCCGCTGCCGCCCGCACTTCGGCGCAGGCCGTGCTGAAGGATCTCGCGCCCGAGGAAGCGGCCAAGCTCGCCGAGATCATCTCCTCGATCCTTCAAGTGTCCGGCCAAGAGGCCGTGCTCGAAGAGGAGAAGCTCCGTCTCATCGAAGACCGCGCCGCGGTCGAGGGCAAAATCAACGATGCGCTCGGCAAACGGGTGGCCGCGCTCGCACGCGCCGAGGTCGCGACGCTGCGTCTCGAAGCACAGAACGCGGCGGCGCGCCTCGACGCCGACCGGAAGCTCTTCGCCGCGAAGCTCGACCTGATCGAGATCAACCGAAAGCTCGTCGATGCCGAAGTCGGATCAGCCGACGAGGAGCGCACTCTCTCGCTCCTGAGAGATCAGCAGGCTGTCGATCTGAAAAAGCTCGACATCGCGATCAAGGAGGCGAAGACGCAGGAGGAGATCAATGCCCTACTTGCGCAGCGTAACGCCCTGACCGCGAAGCAGAACATCGAACTCCAGGCGCAACAGGAGAAGCTGAAGAACGCCCAGGATCGCGTGCAGGCGACGAAGGACATCGCGGAGTCGCCGGTCAAGTTCGGAGCGCTTCAGGCGCTCATCAACTTCGGCAACGACGCGGCCGACGCCTTCAAGTTCACCCTCGGCGTGATGACGCAGGCGCTCGAAGGATTCACCGACCTGGTCGGCGACGCCGTCGCGAGCGCGCTCGACCCGACGAAGAAGTTCGACATCGTTCAGCGCTTCCGTCAATTCATCAACGATCTCGTCGTCTACATCGTGAAGCAATTCGTGAAGGCGCAGTTGTTCAATCTGCTGCTCGGCGTCGGCTTCTCGGGCGCGGACGTCAAGACGCTCGGCCTCGCGAGCGGGGGCTTCGCCGAAGGCGGCCGGATCCCGAAAGGTGGCTACGCTCCGTCGCTCGCACACATGCGCGCCCGAGGACTCGCCGACGGCGGCCCGATCACCATTCGGCCGCAGGGTCTCGACCCGCGCGACACGGTGCCGATCTGGGCGCAGCCCGGCGAATACATGATGAAGTTCGATGCGGTGCGTCGCTACGGCGTGCAAGCGATGGAGGCGATCAACCGCGGCCTCGTGGACCCGATGTCGCTGCGCGGCCTCGCCGGTGTCTCGTCCGGCGTGCGCCACAACGTCACGGTGCCGCGCCGCCCCGGGTATGCGTCCGGTGGCGCGATCACGCAAAGATTCTCCCAGACCGGCGGGCAGCGTGATACAACCAAAATCGTGAACCTCGTCTCGCCGGATCTCCTGGCGAGCTTCATGCTGTCGGATGCCGGGCAGCGAACGATCGTGAACGTCATCAAGAACAACCGGCAGGAGCTTTCGACATGAGCACTCGGGTCATTCAGGGCCACTTCGGCAAGTCGTTCTTCGCGGCCACGATCGCATCGCGTGGCGGCTCCGTGCTGTTCGGCGATGGCACCGAAGAGGGCGACGCGGTTCTCATCTCGACGCAGGAGGCCTCCACGTCTCCTTTGATGATGAGCATCGGCTTCGGCACCACGAACGGCGGGGCCGACGACCCGGTCACGGTCACCTACGACACCGTCGGCAACGCGGTGCCGTTCACGGCCTCCAATTCGGTCGGTCAGCAGGGCCTCGTCACCACCTACGAGGCCGACCAAGGCGAAAGCCTGACCATCATCCCGTCAAAGCGATTCAAGTACGTCCGCATCAAGAATCTCGACATCGCGAACGCGGTCAACCTCGACAACGTCTCGGTTACGTTCATCAAGCTGCGACCGTAATGAGCTACCTCGAAACCGCATTCACGCACGGCGGCGCGGGCGCATACAAGCAAGCGCTCAACGCTCTCCTGTCGAACGGGTGGAGCGTCGTCGACGGCACCGCGAACAGTCTCGCCGGTGCGCTCGGCGCGCCGCTGGCGCAGACGTCGAATCTGCCGATCCGCACGGCCGCGGTGACCGCGCTCTCGACGAACATCGAACTGCCGGTCTCGTGGATCGCGCCGACGAAGGTGCAGCGCGAAGTGATCTCCGGCGGTGCGACGGCCGATCTCGTCGAGGGCGTGGACTACACGATCGACTATCGCCGAGGCCGCATCCAGGCGATCGGCGGCGGCTGGACGCTCGGCGGCGTGCAGCGCTTCCTCATCAATTCCGGCAACTACTCGATCCGCAAAGGCTACGTCGTCCTGTCGTCGCCCGGCGTGAGCGCCTCCGAGACGCATCTCATCATCGGCATGAGACTCGAGAGTGTCGGCCCCAATTCGTCGCAGCAATGGACCGGCGTGCGGTGGGTGGCGTTCTACAGCTTCACGGTCGGCGACAACTTCGACGTCGTCGACGGCACGAAGCGCAATCTCACGGCCTTCGACGTCGTCTCGGTGATCCACCCGAGCGCGAGCGGCACGATGGTCGCGAGTGTCACGGCCGATCGAATCGCCGGTAGTTTCACCGTACCGGAGTCTACGAACGCATGGTTCTACGCCGGGCTCCTCTCGCGCGTGCGGCCGGTTGCGGAGCAATCATGCGCGACGATCATCGTCGGCAACTCGTCCGACGAGATCGGCACGCAGACCGATGACGACGGGCCCGTCGGCTGCCCGACGCAGGCCGGTAATACGAGCAACACGTCCTTCGGTTCGACCTACAACCCGGTGGCCGGGCGCTTCACGGAGACCGGCGCTAACTTCACCGAATTGAACGCCAATGCCTGGTCGAAAGACGTAGACGGCGCTTCCGACGACATCTCACCGAGTTCGATCGAGACGACGCCGGGCAACATCTACTTCGAGATCCACCCGGTGATCGTCGCGCGCGACATCCACGTCCGCAACTTCGCGAGCGCGAGCGAGGGGCTCTCCTACGTCTTCGGATCACTCCGCGGCGTCTATTCGCTCTGCATGCTGCGGGCGCAGCACCTGACGACGCTGACCTACGGCGGTCTCTCGTACATCACTCTTAAGGTCGGCGGATCCGTCACGCGGTTCATCGCCCTGGAGAAGACCTAATGCCGGTCACGTCTCAGGATCCGATCTTCACCTACTCCTCGCTCGGTGCCATCACCGGGGGCGCGGCGCTGCTCCAGAACATCGCATCGCGCCTCAATCAGGTGAATCCTCATCTCGGCGTCATCGGATGGTCGCTCGACGAATACGACCCCGGCGCGACGCATGGGCCGGAACTCTACATCCACACGCGCTCGAACTTCGGGGCCGAAGCCTACTTCTCCTTGAAGGCCTTCAACGCGACCGGCACGCAGCCGGAAGCGATTCAGATCTGGCAAAACACCGGCTACTCGAATCAACGCCGCGTGGATAATCAGCCCGGCATGTTCGCGAAGACGCGCGTCGGTCCGACGAACGCCGTCGCCGAGACGGCCGTCTTCTCGAATCTGTGGGATCAATCCGGCGCTAACCGAAACGCCGCCGACCCCGGCGACTATAAGACCGCCGACGGCGGCTCAGGCAGCACCGGCAGCGCCCCAACGTTCACGACGACGCTGCCGATGCTCTGGACGACCGGCGATAGCGCGACCGTCTCCATGGACGCCTGGCTGCTCTGGGATCCGAACCAAGGCGCGAGCCCGGCGCTCGGAGGCAGCCGCGTGCTCGCGGCCTTCTGGTACATGGGCAACGCGATGTACGGGTTCGTCATCGGTAAGCCTCTGTACGACAGCGAGGCCGCCAAGACCCACGGCAGCATGCTCTGCGCTTGGGGATCGGCATACGCCGACAAGGACATCTCGACGGTTCTCCCGATCGTCAACTCCCTCGGCGGCGAGATCTCGTCGTCCGGCTCCGAGCGCGCCATGAGTGCGATCGTGCGTTCGTTTACGAAGGGATCGACGACGTGGCCGACGCCGACGCCGAACGGCGCACCGATCGCATTCTGTGGGCCCTGCGTGCTCAACGAGGGCAAGATCGAGGGCGGCGACGATACGACCGGCGGCGACCGCTCGGCGCACCACCGGCCCGATCAGCGCTTCTCGGACACCTGGAACACCCTGCAGCCGTCGATGTTCCCCGACCCGGCCGTGACCATCTACTACGATCGAGCGAACGACCGGAGAGGCGTATGCCGTCACCGCAACATCGCGCGCTTCCCCGACGGCGGCGAGATCGACCCGATGTCGCCTCCGATCGACTGGCGCGACAGTGGCTTCTTCTTTCCGTGGTACTTCGCGCCGGTGGTTGGCCTCGCCCCGGGCAACACCTTCTCGAACGGGACGAGGCGCTACATCGTCTTCCCCGGCGGAAGGGGCGGCGACTCGGGCAATGACGGGCACCGCTACGCCGGTATCGCCTGGCGAATCAGTGATGGAGCGTAGGCATGCCGCTGATCTCGTACACGAACGGCGAGCTTACCGAGTCCTCGGCGCTCGACCCGGCGGCCACCGTCTCGGTGGCGATCCCCGCGTACTCCGGCACGACACACGTCACGACGGCGCGTAACGAGTCCGGCAATGCGATCTCGCTGTGGTCCGAGGCGGCCGTGCTCTGGTGGTACGTCATCGCCTGGCCCTACGAGACCGACGCCGAGTTCGACTTCAACACGACCGACATGGCCGCGTGGATCGCACTCTTCGAGCGCCTCTCAATCGCCGGTGTGAGCCGCGTCGCGCAGCGCTACGCCGAGATCGAACTCGACCCCGACCATACCAAGGACAAGGTCTACGGCATCGTCGCTTTCTACTCCGGCTCCGACCCGCTGGCCCTCAGCCTGCCGAACCACGTCGTCTCCGGCGAGTACCTCGGTCTCGTTCCGCGCGCCATGGACCTCTTGCTTAATCCGGTGTCGCACACGATCATGCCCGGCGAACAGGTTCTCATCGGCATCGGTCTCTTCACGACCGCGTCGGCCGAGCCGAGAACCAAGATCGAGGTGCGGTTCTGATGAGTAGCTCCTTCGTCATCCGCGGCCGCAGGATTCCGCTGATCGCCTTCGAGCCTAATTGGGAGGAGAAGGTCTCGCAGACCTTCGGCTTCGACACCGACGTGTTCATGTCGCGCGAACGCATCGAGCAGCGCGGCACGACCCTCGGCGAGGGGCGCTTCACGCCGGAGCTTCGAGTTACATTCCTGCGCGACGGTCTGCTTGAATCGGCCAGGCTCTGGAACACCCTGCTCTCGCTCAAGGGCAAACCGGCGTGCGTTCCTTGGTATCCGGAGCCGATGCTCTGCGCGACCGACCTGAACGGGCTGTCCTCTTTCTCCCCGAGCAACTGGCATGTGAAGTATTTGAAGATGCGCAGCGAGCACGTTCTCCGCATCGACGACAATGACTGGAGCAACTACGAGGCGCGCCGCGTGCTTGCCGTGGATGAGACCACCAACACCATCACTCTCGACACACCTTGGGACGCATCGGTGATTCCGACGCGGCAGGTTCTCTACTTCGTCACTGCGATGGTTTTGGATACCGTGGGCCGCACCGATCTCACCGATACGGCGCAACTCATCCCGACCCTCTGGCGAGGATTCTCCGATGGATATTTACCGTGACCTCGACGTCTTCGGTCGCGGCGCGCTCCTGATCGAGCCGAATTGGAACCAAGAACCGCGCCAAGGCACCGAGGGCGACCAAGAGCTTTCCACTTCCGGTGAGGCGCAGAGCGTTCTCGAAGGGTCGTCACGACGCGCCTGGACGTCCGAGTTTCGGAAAGAGTTCGGAACGGCTCAGGAGCAATTCGAGTTCTTCGACTTCGCGCGCTCGCGCATGGGCCGAGTGCGGCCGTTCTGGTCGCCGTCGTGGTCGTCCGACTTCAAGCTGCTCTCCGACGTCGGCATGGGCGAGCGCGTCCTGCGAGTCTTGCGCTGCCGGTTCGATTGGATTTTCGAGGCCGATCGCTACGGCATCTACATCGAGACGCCCACCGACCGGCACATCTACGCGATCGAGTCCTTCGAGACCGACCTCGACAACCAAGAGGATCGCATCATTCTGCGCAGCGCCGTCGGCGCGAACATCAAAGCGTCGTCCGTGTTTCGCGTGTCTCTCGTGCGGCGTGTCCGCTTCGCGACCGATCGCTTCGAGATGTCGATGGACACGACGCTCGTCGGATCCTTGAACTACTCCCTCGTCGAGGTCTTCGGCGAGTCGGAGTACATGCGCGAGGAAGAAGTCGAAGACCTCTCGGTCGGCTACGACTACAAGAACTCGTTCTCCGCGCAGCTAATGCTCTCCGGGGATTGGTGGGATCCGACCAGCGACATGTCCGGCACCGGCGGAACCGGTGCCTCGTTCCGCACGAACCGGTCACTCGCTTTGATGCAGGTTCAGGTGGATGCGCTGACGTCCGTGATCGGCCTGCGGCCGAAAGACCTCCCCTACACGCAGTGGAACGCGAACGGCCGACCGCTCGCTCACGGCTGGCCGCCGTTCGCTTACCGCACGCGCCCGGTGGACTCTGACGGTAAGCTCGCCGGTGCATGGGATGCGTGGACCTTCGTCCAATACACCACTCATAAAGACTTCGTTCACGGCATGCCGCTCATCCGCCTGGCGTCGTCACGCCGTCAGCGAGTCCAGATTGCCGTGGTTCACCCGGCCGTCGTCCCGAACGTCGACATCATCTACTCGACGAGGCAGTACGAACCGGGCCAAACGAGCGCCCTGAACTCTGTCACCGGACAGCCGCTCGACCACGTCGACTATCTCTACTTCCTCGAGTTTAGCGCCCTCACGATCAATGCGTCTGGATCATTCGAGACGTTCACCGACACGCGGCTGCCGCTGCGTGTGCTTGTGCTCGGCGACAAGACCTCCGACGGCTCCGTGCGTGCGAACGACCCGAGCTACTACGCCGGTCAGCCTGTCGAATGGAACAACGGTCTCGACTGCCGCGGCGTGATCGCACAGTGGCCCTGGAAAGTGCTGGAGGCCTACGAGAACGAGCGCAACGCGCGCGTCGCGGTCGTGAATAGCTCCTTCAGCGGCGGTGTTGTCGCGCCGATCTGGTTCTCTATTCGGAACGCGGCCCTGCTCGCGCAGAAATCCGATGAGGTTGATCACTTCGACAACCTGACCAACCCTCGCGCCCTGCCTGCCGACTTCTCTCCGCACGTCGTGCTCTTCGCGTTTGGCTCCGAAGATCAGCTTTGGCAGGCGTACTACAACCCTCTCTTCAATCCGGCCAACACGGTCACGGATATGACGGCTGTTCTCGCCGCCATCATCGCGAAGTGGACAACGGCAAGCGTTGCCGTACTGCCATTCCCTCGCCTCGACAATACGCTTCCCGCGAATCCGTTCACCGGCGGTTCCGTCAACGTCTACTCGTCCATCTCGACCGCGGCGACATCGCTCGGCCTCACCGTATTGACTCCCTCCACCAGCACCGTCAACCCGGGAGCCACGGACCTCTTGAACGCAGAAGAGCACGCACTGGTAGCGACGACCGTATACGGTACGATCAAAGCGCTCGCCGACTTCCAACTGAAGCTCGGATCGACTGGACAGTTCGACAGCCGCTTCGCGAGCCGCACCGGACTGCTCGCGAACTTCGTATAAGGTGACGCTATGGCGACTCAGATCAAGCTGCTCGATAAGGACGGAGCCCTCTACACGCTGCACGGAGAGGTCGATCCGGTCTCTGGCTATCTGACCGTCAAGCACGCGAAGGCCGACGGCGTCGCGACCGACTCGAAGCTCGACGAACTCCTCGCTCGCCTCAACGTGCAGACCGGCCGCGCGCAGGAGATCGCGCAGGTTCTCACCAACCCCTCCGGCAGCGTGCCCGGCTCTCTGAGCGTCCATACCCCGTGGGCCACCAGTCCGATCGGCAGCGCGGCCGCGGCCGGGAAATACAAGCTCCTGCAGCGCATCCAGATCATCTTCTGGGCGTTCGGCGGCACGCTGACCTGGGCCGACGACGACAAGGTCGACGTCGTCATCAAATCGAACGGCACGGCCGACTACGTCTACCAGGCGACGAAGCGGTATCGAGAGATCGTCGACAGCGGATGCGTGATGGAGGTCGCCCTCGATCCGGCGATGAGGGCCGTAACGATGGCATCGACGATGTCGGCCACCGTCTCCGTGCGGCGGGGCAGCGGAGGCGCTCTCACGGCCGGGCAGTTGACGATCACGGCTACGGCCACCTATTACCTCGCCGAGGCGTAGAATGGCATTCAATGCTCTGCAAGAGGCTATCGCGATCGTAGGCGAGGCGGAACTCTACGCCTTCGACTTCGGCGGGGCCGTAGGCATCGAGCATTACACCACGTCCCGCAAGCCCATCGTCTGGACCCCGGCCGGATGGCCGGTGGCGAACGTGCGCTGGGAGCCGCTGCCGATCGCCCGCGGGTCTTCCGACGTCAACATGCAGCCGAACGCCGCCAAGCACTCGCTCATCATGCCGTGCCGCCCGACGTTCGTGAAACAACTCGCCGACGGCGGCCTCGATTATCTCGGGCTGACGATCATCCGCGGCTTCGGGTCGAACTACGATCAGGACTACATCAACCCGTGGTTCTCGGGATACCTGTCCGACATCTCCGTGACGCCGAAGCACGTCTCGGGCACCATCTACTCGATCGAGAGCGTCTTCGACACGCAGGTGCCGCGGATCATCTATCAGGCCGAGTGCAACAACACCTTATTCGACTCCGTGTGCGGAGCGCAATTCCGATACAACTACGGAGTCGTTGTCGGCATCTCTGACGGCGGCCGCAACATCCTGGTCAGCTTCGCGACCGGACAGTCAGATTTGAACGGGTCCGCACCGGCGGCTAACTACTACACCCTCGGAAACGCCTGGAAGCGCAAGGAGACGGCGGCCGGGCTGCCCGATCCGACCGACCCGAAGAGCTATCGCGAGATCCTCTACTCTTCGAACGATCTCGGCGGCAGCACGATGCAGATCGTCACTCACGCCCCGATCATCGGCTTGGCGGTCGGCGACAAGCTGAACTTCTCCCCAGGCTGCAACCACAGCGTGGAGCACTGCGTGTTGAAGTTCGGCCGACGTCAGGGGTTCGTCGGCACTCCGCTCATTCCGAACATCAACCCGATCGTCGAGGGATTCTAATGCAGAACATCATTGCGTGCGCGACCTCGTGGATCGACACGCCGTATCGGGACGACATCATCCAAAAAGGCGTCGGAGCGAATTGTCTCTCGTTCGTCGGCGGCGTCTATGCCGAGGCCGGGATTCTCTCCAACGTGCGCCCGCAGCCGTTCAACCGGCGCTTTTGGCTGGAGGATCCCGGCCTCTTGCTCCGCTTCGTGATTGAGCACTCGGATCACGTCCGCGAGGACATGCAGCTATCCATCCTGCCGCCGACGGAGAAACTCTTCGCCGGTGACCTGCTCCTCGTCTCTACGAACGGCTGCGACGAGCCGAACCACGCCGTCTTCTGCGAGCGCTCCGAGCCGCAGATTTTCATCATCCACGCCGACCAGGCCAGGCGCGCAGTCAGATACCAGCCGATGCCGCGGTCGTGGGTCATCCAACATGTCTGTCGAGTGTCGCCGCGATGAGCAACTGGCAACAAGTAGCGGGCGGCGTCCTCGGTGCCGTGGGCGGTTTCTTTGCCGGTGGTCCCGTCGGAGCCATTCAGGGCTTCGCTCTGGGCTTCGCCATTGCCTCCTACGTCTTTCCGCCGAAGATCGAGGGGCCGCCCAAATCGAAAGACCCGTTTCAGGTCACCGGTGCGTCGCAGGGCGCTCCGTGGCCGGTGGCCTTCGGTCGCCGGATCCTGAAGGGCAACGTCATCTTCTTCGACAACCTGAAGCTGCGAGCCGACGAGGTCACTCCGAGCGGTAAGGGCAAGGGCATCGGCAAGGGGGCGAGCGACGACGACTACGGCGTCTTCTACTTCGCGCCGGTGGGCATCGGCCTCTGCGTCGGACGCATCTCTCAACTTCACGCGATCCTCGACTCGAAGCTCGAAGACTGGGATGCCGAGACCGCGAAGCGCGGCGGCGACCCGTACACGCTCTCGACCCCGGCCAACCTGCAGGACTTCGGCTACGGTCCGGCTGTGTCTCCGTCGGCCGAGCCCGCAAGCTCTCCGCTGCGCGTCTGCTCGCACGTCTACTCGCCGAAGGCCTACCTCGGCAAGAACGTCACGAACATGACGCCTCTGAACTTCGACGCGACCGTGGCCGTCAGCCAAGCGAGCATCACGTTCGTGGGCGATCCTCTCGCCGGGATGCCCGCCGGTTGTGTGAACCCAGCCAACATCTATTACGACATCCTCTGCGACTCCGCGTGGTCGGTCGGCCTCGCAGAGTCCTTTCTGTCGCAAAGTGGTTTTCAGGCCGCGGCCGAGATCTACCGCACCGAAGGCCTCGGTCTCGCTCCCTACTGGACCTCGCTGACCGCTCTGCGCTCAATGGTCGCCGAACTCAATTTCCACACGCACTCGATCTTCCGGCGCGGAGCGGACGGCAAACTCGAACCGTACCCGCTGCGCGCCACGAACTACGTCGCGATTCCTTTGCCCGAGTCCGACATGCAGGACGAGAACGCAGCCGCGCAGACGTGGGATGATCTGCCCAACGTCTTCACGGCCTCGTTCCGCGACGCGGCCAACAACTTCGTCGAGAAGACGATCCCGGCGCGGAACGAGGCCGCGATCCGGCTCTCCGGCAAGCAGACGCCGAAATCCTACGACTTCCCGCACATCACCAACGAAGCGGTGATGCGCTGGCGTCTGGAGATCCTGAAGCGCCGAGAGAGCTATCCCTACATCGCGTTGAGCCTCTCCCTGCCGATCAAGTACCACAAGCTGCTCGTCGGCGACGTCGTGGTCGTGAACAACAGCAAGCTCGGCCTTACCGACTTCCTGATGCGCGTGTCCGAGATCAAGCGCCCTGAGTTCGGCAAGGTCAAGATGACCGTCAAGCTGATCCAAGAAGTGTCGGTCATCGAGGAACAACTCACGCCGCCTGTCGCGTCTCCTATCCCGGTTCCTGCGCCGGATCCCGAGCCGCTGACTCCCGTCGTCGGTCATTGGGAGGCTGACTGGCCGAATCGCTTTGCGCCGCCGATCGAGCCGCCGAGCTTTCCGCCTCCCGGCAACTCGCGGCCTGGCCCCGACGGCGGCCCGTTCTACGGCAACGACGACGAGACCGGCTACTTCGGCTATCCTCTCTTCCTGCTGCCCGGCGCAGGCAAGGCGAGCGACGTCGGAGCGGGCTTCGCCGTGGCTCAGGGAGACAGCACGCCGCTGCATGCGACGCCGACAACGCTCGTGACGCGCAAGGCCTATTCGTTCAGGCTCGACGAAGCGATGACGTTCGGCTGGCGCTACGCGGCAGACAAGAAGATCAAGGTCACGCAGTTGTCCTTGCCTTCCTTCCCCTTCGTGAATCAGGACTCGCCCGACACCGACGGCATCCTCGATCTCGATCGGTCGCCGATCATCATGCTCATCGGCAACTACGAAATCTGCTCGTGGGGTCGAGCGCGACAGACCGGCGAAACCACCTACGAGTTCGAGCGCGTGATGCGCGGACAGAACAAGGTGCCTCTGCGTACCTGGCCCGTCGGCACGCTCATCACGGTCTTCCATTTGCGCGTCCCCGCCATCCAGGGCAGCGACGAGTGGATCTCCTGGGCGCACCGTCCGCGTGGCTTGTCGAAGGCCGAATACGATGCAGGAAAGCGCGTCTCGATCTACGCGAGCGGCATCTCCTACTCGCACCGCATCCAGAGCACCGACGATCAGGCCGTGATCGAGGCGGCACCTCTCATGTCGGTCGCCCAATCGGGGACGGCCTCCAGCAGCCTCTACAAGCCGCAGCGCCTGCTCCGAGCGAACAGGTGCCCGATGGTGGCCGCGCAGGCAATCAAGATCAGGAACTCGATCTCGACCGAGCGCGACCGTGTGCTGTGGTATCCGCTTCCGGCGACCTCGCTCCCGACCGGCGGATGGATCGTGCAGATTCAGCCGATTCTCGAGTTTGGCGGTCTTGGAGAGGTCGTCATCTGCGACAGCGTGCCGGAGACGCCTGTGGGCGCTCTCGGGGGCGTCCTGCCGTCACGCACTACCGATTTCACGAGCTACGACCAGTTCACGCAGGACGTGCAATTTGGGCGCGTCTGGGAGCACTTCCGGCTCCGCATCTACTCGACGCACGCCGCTTGGATCGCGCAAGGCACGCCGACGGCATCCCTCTTCACATCAACGTCGCTGAACTCTCCGTGGCCGACCTTCATCGTCGATCCGTCGCAGGTCGCCGGGCTCGACATGAAGCGCGTCATCATGGTCGTGGACGTGCTTGCCAAAAACGGCTCCGGTGAGTATTCGCCACCGAGCTTTGTCTCTGTTCATGGGGTCGGCTCCGTCCTACAATACGCCGAGATTCGCGGCCAGGGACTGAACGACCCGGACGCGCCGTAGGAGCCAGCAATGACCTTTCTCGACGACGGAGCATGCGAACTCACGGAGATGACGCCCGGCTCCGGCGCGTTCGTCTCGCAGATCAACGCGAACTTCGCGCAGGTGAACGCGCAGAGCGCCGCTCTCATCAAGGTGCGCGCCGGTGAGACCATCCCGCCGAAAACCTTCGTGGCGATCGACAGCATCAGCACCGGCAAACTCGTAAAGGCGCAGCCTCAGACGGACGGCAAGCATCGCTGCATCGGCATGGCGGTCACCGGAGGCAACACCGACGACTTCGTCACGGTGCAGATCGGCGGCGTCTTCGGCGAAGATCTCGGCGAGGGTGCCGGTGCCGTCTACTATCTGCAGAACGATGGAGGCGTGGATCCGAGCCCTTATTCTGGAGGCACCTACTACTCGAAACTGGTCGTCGCTCTCGGTCTGCCGGACGGGCGCACGCTCATTACCGCTCTCCAAAACTGCAACATCGAGTTCGGGAGTTAGCCATGGCCGCCGCTGTTTTCGATCTCGTAAACGAGTATGCAGTAGATCAGGGCTCGCAATTCGCCGTCGATTTCTCTCTGAAGATCAACGGGGTCGCCCGCAACATCGGCACTCCGATCGCCTACTCCGTGCGAGGCCAGATTCGCGAGAACTTCGAAACCGCGACCATCATCGCGACGTTCGTCTGCTCGGTGACGGATGCGGCGAACGGCAAGTTCAGAATCTCGCTGACCCCCGCGGTGACGAAGCTGCTCGTGCCCGGCAAGTACCTATACGACATCGAGATCTTCCAGAGCGGCAATGACGACGTCATCTGCGAGCGCGTCATCAAGGGCAAGGTCGAGATCACGCCGGAGATCACGAAATGACCGACTCCGTCACCGTAGACATCGTCATCTCGGAGGTCACCGTCGCGCTGCCAGGTGCCATCGGCGGCCCCGGCGGCGGCAGCGGATCCGCATGGCTCACCGGAAGCACCGTTCCGGACAACAGCCTCGGCGTTGACGGAGACATGTATCTCCGAACGACGAACGGGCAGTATTACAAGAAGGTCACCGGCGCGTGGGTCTCTCAAGGCAACCTGACCGGCCCGGCCGGGTCGTCCGGATCCAACGGGGCCGACGGCGCGACCTGGTATACCGGAGTGGTCGCGCCGAGCGGCGGCCTCGGGAAAGATGGCGACTTCTTCATCAACTCGGTCACCGATGAGTATTACCAGAAGGTGTCCGGCTCGTGGTCTCTGATCGGAGATGCGACCGGCAAGGACGGGCCGACCGGCGCGAACGGCACGAATGGCACGAACGGCGCGACGTGGCTCTCCGGTTCCGGCGCTCCGGCCGGTGGAACCGGCGTCGTTAACGACTTCTATATCGACACCGCAACCGGTAACTACTACAAGAAGACCGGCGCTTCGACGTGGACGCTGCAAGGCACCTTCGCGCTGATCAACACCGTTGAGCTTCACACCTACGTCATGACCCGGGCGTTCCTTCTGAGGTAGCCGATGCTCCTGCTCGACGCGACAACCAAATCTGTCGAAGCCGTCCTCGAAGCCGCCCCGGCCGCGAATCAGCCGAGCTTCATGCTCGGCGGCGTCGACTATTCGTCTGGCGCTCTGACGCCGTACTCCAACGACGGGGCCCTCAGCGGCGTCACGCCGGTCACCCTCGCGGCCGCTCCTGGCTCCGGCGTGCGGCGCGAGATGCGCTCGCTCATCATCAATAATCGAGACACCGCGGCCGTCAACCTTCTGATTCGGCTGAACAACAACTCCACGATCCGGAAGGTCGGCCGATTCACGCTCCCTGTGGACTCGAGTCTCACGTTCTCGAAGAAGGACGGGTTCCGCATCTTGCGCCCGACCGGGTTCATCCAACGCACCGGCAGCGCCGGGATCATTCGCGACCTGACGACGTATCTGCACGTCACCGGCCAGGCGTCGATCGCCGCTAACTACCCGGCCGGGTGCGTGAACGGGATCGCCCTCTCTACGCTTGCCCTGGTGGCGAACACGTTCTACGCGCGCCCCTTCATCGCGCCGTACCGGAAGTCACCGACCATCGACCGCGTCGGGGTCTACGTCACGACCGGCGCAGCGTCGTCGAACATCCGCATCGGCATCTACTCGACCAACCCGGCGAGTTGCGACATCTCTCCGGCTACTCTTCTGTGGGACTCCGGCGACCTCGCGACCGCGACGTCGAGTCAGGCCGTCACCGCGACGCCCAACCTCGTGCTCGTGCCCGGGCAGATGTATTGGGCGGTCATCTTCTCCTCCGGCATCCCGACACTGCGCGCCTTCGCCGCGAACGCAGTGGCCTTCGGCATCGCTGACTCTCTCAACTCGTCCGGCAACTACAACGGCTTTCTCGGCACAGCGACTGGACTATCCTACGGGGCCCTGCCGACGCAGTTTCCCTCCGTGGCCGCCAACACGTCCGCCAGTCCGATCGTTTTCGTGAGGTATTCCGCATGAGCATGCTTCTGAACGCCACCACCAAGTCGATCGAGGTCGTGCTCGGCGGGGCCGTGCAGGCGACTCAGTTGCCGATCACCGCTCACTTCGTCGACCATACGACGACGGCCGTCACCCCGGGCTCGACCGACACCGTTACGAACGGGGCGACGCCGGTTACGGCCGTCGCGGCCCCGGCGGCCTCGACGACGCGCCAGGTCATGGCGATCTCGATCTTCAACGACGATTCGCAGATCACGCGCGTCGTCGTCCAGTTGAACAACAACGGTACGACACGAAAGCTCTACGCGGTCGATCTCCTGCCGCAGGAGACGTTCTACTTCGACGCCGTCGCCGGTGCCTACATCACCGACTCTTTCGGCGCTTTGAAGTTTCAGGACGGGTTCCAGCGAGCGGGCAGCCTTCTCGCCCTGTCTCACGTCGGCGGCGCGAGCGGCGTCGCCGCCAACATGCCTGCTGGTGCCGTGAGTGCTCTGACCGGCACCACGCTGACGCTCGCAAACAACAACTTCTTCGCGCTGCCGTTCATCGCGCCGCCGCGAGGCGGCATCTTGAACCGCATCGGCGTCTACGTCTCCACCGGCGTCGCCTCGTGCGAGGTTCGTCTCGGCGTCTACGACAGCGTCTCGGAGACCAATCTCTATCCGAACGCTCTCCTCTTCGACTCCGGCGTGCTCTCGATCGCGACAAGCAGCGTCGCCGCGGCCGCGGCGATGAGCCTGCAACTCGTCCCCGGCAAGCTCTATTGGGCCGTGCTGAACGCGAACGTGCCGTCCGGCTCTCCAATCATCCGCGCCCTCGCGGTCGGCGGCTGCGCGGCGATCTTCGGCGTGGACGACACCCTGAGTCCGACGGCGCTGCAGATCGGCCTCGGTGGCACGCGCACCTACGCGGCCCTGCCTGCGACCTTCCCCGCCTCCGTGGCGGCGCTTACGACCGTGCCCCCGGCCATCTCCGTGAGGTTCTCGGCATGATCTCTCTCGACGATATGGTGACGATGCGTGAGATGGCGAAGGTCGGGATCTCGGCCGGGTTCCCCTACGTCGATCTCTCTCCGACGCGGCTCGTCATGACGACGTCGACCGGCATCGAGGTCGTGTGCTCGCTCGAAGAGGACGGCCAGCGCATCCTCATGATCGGCGGCCGCGAGTACCCCGAGGTGCCGTGGCCAGCCGATTCGTCACCGGCCACCCTCGCCGCCACCCTTGCCGTCGGCCGGTCCATCCTGGGGCTGTAGCGGGTACTTCTTCCGCATCCTCATCGCCGTAGCGAACGCTCCGTCGCCGCGCTCGACCGACTCGCGCACGAACGTGACGGCCGTGTACCGGCGGCCGCAGAGCGGGCACACGAGCGACTGCGTCTTGCCGACGCCGACGTCGTAGCAGTGGGTGACCTCAAGATCGCCGTCGCAACCCGGCTTCTGACACATCATTTGAGTCCGACTCCTCGGCGGATTTCCTGCTGCTCGCGAACGTAGACGGTGCCGGTAGAGATGAGCTTGTCGTAGGCTGCGAGCGCGACCGCTTCGGCGCGGTCCGGCGAATCGAAGCCGCGCTTCATGTAGTCCTCCTTCGACTCCAGCACGAACTTGCCGTCTTTGTCGATGTGGTATTGTCGCGTCGTCAACTGCTGAATCAGCAAACGGTCATTCGGCAGATAGATAGCGTGAGCATGCACTTTGTCGCGCAAATCGAACCACGCCTCGGTGATTCGATTGTCGTATTGTCGATCGACCGGAGTGCCGTTGTTGTAAAACTCGAGACACCGGCGGCCGCCGGTCTTCACGCGCCGCGGCATCGCTTGGCCCATGCCCGAGGCGTCAACGACGAAGATCGTCTGATCGTTGCGCCACTTCGCCTTCAGTTGCTGATTGAAGGCCTCTTGGAGGCAGTCGTCCGGCTCGACCTCCGGCATCGACCACAGGCCCACGATCGCCTCGCCCTGTCGCTTCGCGACGACGTTCTCGTCGCCGCCGTAGCGCGCGAAGTCGATGCCGAACTGCCGCACCGGCCGCACGGTCTCGGCGTCGATCTGCCTGACCTTAGAAGCAAGAGCGTACATCGAGAGCTTCGTACAGGCTTCGACATGGTCGAGCGACATAACGCACCGAGGGTCTGTTTTCGGAAACTCTCCGAGGACGCGCACGCGATAGACGTCGGAGTCCCTTCCGTACTTTTCGGCCAAGTAGCGATGATTCTCGGCCGACACCATGTGAGGATAGTCTCTTGCAGTATCCTCTGCGTTGAACGTAAGGCATGCCCATAGGTGCCTCATTGAAGTGAAACAGTCAAAGAACCCGCAGTCACGCTGATTGGGGTTTCCGATCTCGATGATCATCGCGTTCGGGTTCGACGCGGTGCCCTCGAATTGCGTCAGGATCTCGCGAGCGACGCCGGAGGCCTCCTCGACGATGATCGTCATGTTCGCGTCGTGGAGACCCTGGGCCGCTTCGGGGTTCGTCGCGGTGACCGGGAAGACGCCCCACTGCGTTCGATTCAAGACGATGATGCGCGACATGGTGATGTCGATCATCTTCTTGATGAACGGGTGCGCCTTCTCGGTGCGCCGACGCGCTTCGTTCAGCCAGACGATGCGGCACTGACGCATCGTGGGCGCGGTGACGATCGTCATCGCGTCCTGATGCTGAATCGTGCGCCACATACCGGCGATCGTGGTCGCGGCCGTTTTGCCGGGGCCCTGACCGCTCTTGACCGCGATGCGCTTCTCGCCCTTTTGGACGAGTTCGAAGAACTCTTCCTGCTGATTCGTCGGAGTGAAGTTGCACTCGTAGGCGAACTCGAAGATGTCCGCGGAGACGCGGGCGTAGAACTTCTCGAACTCGCGGCCGAGTCTACTCGCGATCATCGCTCAGTTGCTGTCCGGTGATGACCTTCGATGCCTGCACGATCGCCGCGATGCACATGCGGATGGTGTCGTTTTCGTCGGCCGTGAAGGTCTTCGTGGTCGGGTAGTCCACACGGATGTAGTAGAGCGCGCGCTCGTCGACGCGCAGGCCGACGAGGAAGTTCTCGGCCTGTTTGACCTCGTTGGCGACGAGGTGAGTGCGGAGGGGAGACTCCTCCATCTTGTCCACGTCCACCGAGACTCGAGAATCGGCGAGCAGGCGCACCAGCATGTCGATGGAGAACCGGTCGAGGGGCTGCTTCTGCCAGCGGTCGGACTGATGGCCGCCGTCGCAGGACCAGACCTCCGCGACGACCGAACTCGACATGTGGGATCCCGGCCGCGGGATGCCGCCGCCGTTCACCGCTCGCAGGAGACTCACGCGCTCCGCGCCGGTCGCGGTCATGATCTCCATCATCGCGTTGTACGTCGCTCGGACGCTTTGAATGCCGCCGGAGTAGCGCCACCAGTACAGCTTCTTCATCACGCTCTTCAGCAACAACGCAAGCCCGGTAACGCCACCGGATCCCGTCAGAGCGATGAGGATTGCTTCTGCCCAAGTCGGCATTCGAGTTCCCTTCTCTTCTGGTCCCACACGAAATCCCGCCAGCGAAGAACTCTGGACGGGACCGGCCAGATCAAGGAGCGCCACAAGAGACGCCACCAAACGATCCGAACCCTTTCCTCTCCATACCTGCACTCGATGCACTCTCGCAGTGCTTTGTAGACGAGGCAGGTGCCCGTGAAGTAGGTCAGCAACATAGCCAGGAGTACGGTGACGATCACTGCCTTCACGACGGCACCCACCTCTTGCGTTACGACGCCGAGAGGCGTCTTTGTTTGTCGATCGGTACGTCGATCACCGGCGCTTCGTCCTTTCCTTCCAGCAGTCGAGGGGTGTTTCGACTCCCGGTGACACGGCCGATCGCGGCGATCATTTCGGTCATCTCGTCATCGGGCTTGGTGGCCGTCAGACCGAGCACCAGCGACTTCAGCTTCAGCGCGTTCATCTCGGCCGCGAGGTTCAAGGCCTCACGCGCTCTTTCGGCGTAGTCGTCCAGTTGCATGATCATCATAGCGCGTTGTTCATTCTGATCCACCGACACCCGGGCGACGGCGTTTTGGCGCGCGAGGCGCACGACGGTGTAGGCCTCGCGGGGCGTGAGGCCGTAGTGCTCGCCGAGGAAGACGACGGCTTTACGCTCGCCCTTCTCGACCATCTTGGTCATCGCCTGGTCGATCAGGACCGACTCCCACGCGATGATCTCGAAGCGCGTCGGCCAGACGAGGCGGGCCTCTTCTGGGGTGAGCATCGAGATCATGCCGAGACGGCCCTGCTCGCGATCGTGGAGGGATCCGGCCTGGACGTCGAGATACTCGGCGATCGTGCGGCAGCCGTCGAGCCAGCGCATGTAATCGCGGTCTTTATGGGGATCGTAGTCGTCGGTGACCCGGCCGGTCGCCTCGTAGCGCCAGCGCACCGGCTCGGTCGGCGGAATCGTCTTCGCCGGGTAGGGATCGACGTCCGGCACGCGGGGCGGGAGGAGGGCGAGACCGTCGAGTTGCGGAAGGGCGTGCCACGCCGGTGCCGCCCGGTAGCCGGAGTTCCGCTCGATGAACTCCGACCGGCGCGCTTTGAGCGGCGCGGGCGGCGACGACGATCCGTTCCGCCAGAGATCGTCCTCGGTGCGGAGGGCCATCCCGATGCCGTCCATCAACGACTCGTCTTCGGAGATCAGACCCTTCAGGCGTGCGTGCTCGCGGACGATGCGGTAGGCCGTGCGCGCTCGGAAGGGCGCGAGATCCGCGAGCGTCGCACGATCCGCCATGAAGGCGCGCGACAGCATCGAGGCGTCCTTCGGCGTCGGCTGCCCGCCGACGGCCTTCGCACGATCGTAGGCGTCGGTCAGAGACTCAAGCCACGCATCCTGCATGCCTTCCATGAGCACGGCCGGGTCCACGCGCTCGGAGTTGACGTCCTCGGCCACCTCGTGAGCGATGTGGTTCGGAACGATCGGCCCGTCGTCGAAGGTGCGCGAGGCTCGGGGCCGGAGCGACAGGGCCGCGAGGCGTCCCTGCAGCGAATCGACCGCCGCCTGCACCGCGTTTTTATCCGCAAAGAGTGCCATGCTTGGAGCTTACACATCGAGCGGCCCGGCGCAAGCCCCGTCGCGTGTTCTTGCGGCCCCGGGGGAGGCTGGCAACTATGTAATTGATAGTGACACCTTAAATGTCATTGATGCGCGCCCCCTAAGGTGCTCTGTGGTGTGCCCTATTGCGTAATACTTAACGATTTAATGTCATTTCTGGTATTTATTCAATATTTTCCTGTTCTGGCGGATTAAATGGCAATTTATCGTGAAATCTTCTCATTTTATTGGGTTTTTTCGAGGTTCTGGATTTTTTCAGGGCCCGGATTTTTTCTGGGTCGCGTTTTTCGGAGGGGTATTCCCCCCTGCCGCGAAGTCGCCGACGTAGCGGCGCACCGGGAAGGCGCGTGCATATGGGGCGAATCCCCTATAGGCTACCGGCGCGGCGCGCCGGTAGCGCCAGGCGCGGCCGCGCCTGGCGTCGATGCCGTCGAGCGGCGCGCTCGACGTCGAGCGCTACGGCGCGCCGTAGCGTCGCCGGTAGCGTCGCCGATAGCGTCGCCGGCGCGCTCTATTGAATAAACCGACGACGAAGAAACTACCGGGAAAACTTGCCGAATATATACTTTAAAAACTGGGTGATAATCCGCGGTCGAGCGGAAGATAGGTGAAACTCGATTTTATCGAATTGACGCCAGGCGCGCGCGCTCGACGACGGCGCGGAGCTTATTCGATTGAAAGTCACTTTACGGTGTAAAGTATGCACTTTGGTTAACAGTGCAACGCATAGGGGATTCACCCCATCGACCACACCTAACCGACGAGAAATCAAGGGTTTAGAGCGCCGTGTACTCTTTACTTGGTATTCTGTATTTGTATCATCGACACTCTAATAAATAGGTATTAGATTCATGATGATGATAAATAGGTATTTATCTCTCTCACTCCACTATAAATATCGGCGTCGCGAAAAGTGCATTCCTTTACCCAAAAGAATAAGCGGCCGCGCGTCTAATTCCGAATTACCGGGAAGCTCCGCGCCAGGCGCGCGCCGGTAGCCTGGCGCGCTCGACGTCGAGCGGCCGCGCCGCTACCGGCGACGTCCGAAAAAACTTTTTCGGATTTCGGGAAACGTTTTGCAATAGGCAACGTTTAAGCTATCGTGACGCGCGGCCGATAAGGTTATCGGCGCGCGCCTCTAAACCCTAACGGAGCTACTACCGTGGCCGACGACACGTTGATTAACTTCTTTTCCGTTCCGGCGCGCCGCGCCGCGAAACCGGCGCGCGCCGCGCGGCCGCGCCATACGGCCGAAACGACGGCGCTTGCGTCGCGCCTGGCGCTTTCGGCATCGTTGATGCTCGACGTCGAATGCTCCGCGGAAGTCTACTTCGAAGGGTCTTCCTATCATGCGAAGATTCGGCGCGCCGGATCGGAGCGAACGGCATTAGGGTACTCCGCTCGACGTCTCGCCGACGTCGAGCGCTACTTCTTTCCGGCCGATCGGCCGTACCACTGGGATTTCTACCGAAAGTCTTTCGGCGTCTAAGAGACGTCGAGCGGCCGCGCGCCAGGTGTAAGGCCTGGCGCGCGTCGCCGGTCCCGACGTCGAGCGCGACTAAGACGCGCGCTCGACGTCGGCATCGGTCCCGATGCCGAACCAAAACCCTAACGACGGAGTTTCCACAATGTCTAAGAGCGTTCCTCAAGTTCGCGCATGGTATGTAACCTACCACGCCCAAAACCGAAACGACGGCCGCTTCAGCCTCAAGCGGCGCGCCGTGGTTCTGGCACCGACGCGCCGCCTGGCTATGATGAACTTCCGCGCGGGGGATATTGAGACGTCGGATCCGCGCGCCGAAAAGGACGGCATGGAACGATTCTGCCCGATTCATTCCGTCGGCATCGTTCGCGGCGCGCGCGTCTTGACCGTCGAGCCGACCGTAAATCACGTTCTTGGCATCGACGCCGAAAGCATGGCGCGCGCGGCCGCGCCGACGTCGAGCGGCGCGCCGGTCCCGACGTCGAGCGGCGCGGCCGCTCCGCGGCCGCTTTATGAAATCGCCGACGAAGTCCGGCGCGCCTGGCGTCCGATTTACTTCGGCGCGGTCCCCTACGTCGATGCTATGTCCACGCTCGACGGCATCGGCGAAAACTACGGCGCGGACTCGGCCGATAGCATCGTCCGGTACTTCCTGGCGAATGCTACCACTTGGCGCGGAGACGTCGCGCGTCGAGTGAAAGCGGAGCTTAAGTCTCTTCTGGCGTCGCGCCGAAAATAATTCGCGCGACACTTGACGCGCGGCCGCGCGCCTGGCATCATGCGTCACCGGTAGCGCTTCCCATAACGGAAGCGCTACCGAAAACCCTAACGGAGCTTTCATCATGCGTCTTTTCGAAGTTTCCCAAGAAAAGAAGAATGCTCAATTCCGCGCGACGGCATCGGCGCGCGCCTGGCATCGCCTGGCGAATGAGGCGCGCCGCGCCGGGGACGTCGCCGAAGAGCGGGCATGCCTGGCGCGCGCCTACGCTCAAGAAGACCGTGCGGCCGATATTGCGGCGTCGCCGTTCCTGGCGTTCCTGGCGTTCGTCGTCGCCGCCGCTCTTTTCCGTCGATAACGTCGAGCGGCCGCGCGCCAGGTGTAAGGCCTGGCGCGCGTCGCCGGTCCCGACGTCGAGCGCGCCCATAGTCGCGCGCTCGACGTCGGCATCGGTTTCGGTGCCGAAGTCTTCACGTTCCCAAAACCCTAAGAGACGGAGTTAGATCATGGCCACCCTCAAACTGTCGGAATTGTCCCCGATCCAAGTTCTCACGTTGGCGCGCGCGGCCGCGAAAACCGAAACCGATACCGGCGCGCGCGATGCCGTCGAGCCGATGAAGGACGCGCGCGTTTCTTTCACGGTCAAAATCGACGCGCTCTTGACCGTCGCGCCCGATACCGTCGCCGTCGTCGCCGCGGCCGTTCCGGTGTGGAAACTCCTGGCGGCCGCTTTCGGCCGCTTGAACCCCGAAACCGTCGATAGCATCGTCCGGAACGTCGAAACCTTGGTTTCGGACGGCGACGAAAAGAGCTTCCGCGCGCACGTTTCGAAGGCCTTCGAAACGTTGAAGGAAAAGACGGAAGCGCCGCGCCGCGGAGCGGTGAAGGTCTCCGTCATTCCGTAGCGCTCCGCGCGTCGAGCGGCCGCGCGCCAGGTGTAAGGCCTGGCGCGCGTCGCCGGTCCCGACGTCGAGCGCGCCCATAGTCGCGCGCTCGACGTCGGCATCGGTCAAGATGCCGAAAACCAAAACCCTAACGACGGAGCTTCACAATGTCTTTTGCGTCCTATTTCCGTCGGCCGATTCTTTCGCGCCGCTCCGAAGTCGTCGGAACGATTCGCGAAACCTGGCCCGAAATCGTCGAGCGCGCCAGGCGCGCCGGAGTTTCGAAAGCGGCGCGCGCCGTTCTTCCCGAATCGGTTTCCGTTTTGGGTGAATCGGTCAAAACCGAGAAGGGCGAGTCTATCGGCGTCCTAACGGCCGTCGTCTATCTTTCGCCGTCGCGCGAAAGCGGCGCGGAGCTTTGCCCTAACGCTACTCCCGCTTGTCGCGCCGCTTGTCTCGGTCATTCGTCCGGCCGCATGCGTTTCGACGGCGCGAAGAACGCCAGGCTATGGAAAACCGTCCTTTACTTCGGCGCGCGCGGATTATTTGCGGAGCTTCTTTCGCATGAAATCACCGCGCATGCCAGGCGCGCGGAGCGCTTGCGCCTCATTCCGGCCGTCCGAATTGACGGAAGCTCCGACACGGGTTTCGGGGAAATCCTGGCGCGCGACTTTCCGTCGGTTCAATTCTATGACTACACAAAGGACGCGCGCCGCTTTTTCGACGGCGCGGATACCTTCGGCCGCTTGTCGCCGTTCCAAGATGGCGCATACGGCGCGGAGCGCGCGCGCGAATCCTACGGCGCGGCGCGGCCGCGCCGTTTCGCGCCTAACTACACTCTCGTCTTCTCATTCACTCCCGATCGGGAGTTAGCGGCGCGCTCCGTTCTTTCGGCCGGTTTCTCCGTCGCCGTCGTTTTCCGCGGCGCGCTTCCCGCTACGTTTCTCGACGTCGCCGTTATCGACGGAGATAAAACCGACGCGCGGTTTCTCGACGCGCGCGGCCGCTCCGTCGTCGTCGGATTGAAGCTCAAAGGACCGAAACCGCGAAAGAACGGCGCGAAGGGTTTCGCCGTCTAATCCGTCGAGCGCTCCGCGCCAGGCGCGCCGCACACAAGCGGCCGCGCCTGGCGCGCGTCGCCGGTCCCGACGTCGCGCGCGCCAATAGTCGCGCGCTCGACGTCGGCATCGGTCAAGATGCCATCAACAAAAGCGGCGCGCCGGTAGCGGCGCGCGTCGAGTGTCGCGCTCCGTCTATGTCCGGCGCGCGTCGAGTGTCGCG
>ERZ724505.154-NODE-154-length-43840-cov-7.328514_pt1 | contig 43840 bp, 31 predicted proteins | sample MGYA00376038_ERZ724505 | MGnify/ENA primary metagenome ERZ724505 (study PRJEB28724, sample SAMN07190884) | wastewater metagenome | isolation source: effluent of sewage treatment plant in Hong Hong | place: Hong Kong | collected 2016-03-17 ... | reverse complement strand
CCGCCCCTTCAAGCAAGGGGGCACCTGATGAGACAATCTCCCCCCATGTCGACCCCAGCACCCATTGACCCATCCCTGCCCGGCGAAGCCGCCCCTGGCGAAACCGGCCTCCCCGAACACCCCCGCGCCATTCGCAGCTATGTGATGCGCGCCGGGCGCACCACCGAAGGTCAGGCACGCGCCCTGGCAGAACTTGGCCCGCGCTTCCGCCTGCCCTACCAAGACTTGGTACTCGACACCCAAGCGGTGTTTGGTCGCCAGGCCTCCGTGGTGCTCGAAATCGGCTTCGGCATGGGCGATGCCACGGCCAAAATCGCCCAAACCCTGCCCGACACCGATTTCATCGGCTGCGAGGTACACGAACCCGGCGTGGGGGCCTTGCTCAAGCACATCGGCGAAAAGGGCCTGACCAACCTGCGCATCGTTCAGCACGACGCCGTGGAGGTTCTGGAGCACATGATTGCCCCCAACTCTCTGGCTGGGGTGCACATTTTCTTTCCTGACCCCTGGCACAAGAAGCGCCACAACAAGCGCCGACTGATCCAGGCCCCGCTTGTGGCCAAACTGATCACCCGGCTGGCCCCAGGCGGCTACATCCACTGCGCCACCGATTGGGAGCCCTACGCACACCAGATTCTGGAAGTGCTCGGCGCCAACCCCGATCTGGTCAACACGGCCACTGGTTTCGCCGAAAAGCCCGCCTACCGCCCCCTGACCAAGTTCGAAAACCGCGGACTGAAACTGGGCCACGGCGTGTGGGATCTGGTGTTCAAGAAGCGCTGACCCCGGCCAGATCGCCAGACGCGCCAGACAGCACCCCTTGCCCGGTGCCTTTACACGGTCTGGCGCTCCGGCCCCGCATTTCTCTGGTGGACTTGGCCGCCACAAGGCGCTAGGCTGTCTTCAGTCACTGACTGGAGCCCACCGTGAATGCGCCGCACCCGGAAATCCACCAGATTGATGACAGCGACCACCTTCCCCTGCCGTGGGACGACGAAGACGAGGTCGTCGCCAGGCTGGCCGCACAAAACTTGCATCAAGGCCTGCATGAAGGCGATTGGCCGCTGATCCGAACCCGATGCGCCCATTGGGTGCAAGCGGTACGGCAGTCCCCTCCCGCCTTCTGGGCCATGGAATCGCTGCTGCAGGCCTTTCCCCTGTCAAGCCAGGAAGGCCTGGCCCTGATGCGACTGGCCGAAGCCCTGCTACGGGTGCCCGACCCTGACACGGTGGCCCTGCTGCTGTCGGATCAACTCAAGCAAGCCGACTTCAGCCAGCACGCCAGCGATGCAAACCATGCCCCCCACCCTTTGCTGGAAGGCTTCAGCGCGCGCCTGTTGCACTTGGCCAGCCAGATCATGCAGGGAGACCAGAGCCAGTTCCTGCAGCGTCTGAGCCAGCGAACCGTGGTGTCAGCCACCCTGCACGCCTTGCAGACGCTGGGGCAGCAGTTCGTTTTGGGGCAGAGCATTGAGGAAGCGACCGACCTGGCCTTGAAACAATCTCGTGCCGATGACGAAGCCGGCCACCTCACCACCTGGAGTTTCGACATGCTGGGCGAAGGCGCCCGCACCTGGGCCGATGCCGACCGTTACCTCCAGGCCTATCAAGACGCGCTGAAGCAAATTGGCCAGGCCAGCTGGTCCACCTTGGGCGCCCCAAACTTGCGCGACCGCCCAGGTTTGTCCATCAAACTGTCGGCGCTGCACCCGCGCTTCGAAGCCCCCCGTCGGCATCAGGTTCTGCAAGAGTTGATGCCGCGCCTGCTGCCCCTGGTCACCGAAGCGGCTCGACACAACATCCTGCTCACCATCGATGCTGAAGAATCGCACCGTCTGGAATTGCAGCTGGCCGTGCTGAGTTCGCTGGTCACCTCGCTGGAACACGATGGCACCTTGCTCGACTGGCCCGGCCTTGGGCTGGCCATTCAGGCCTACCAACTGCGAGCCAGCGCCATGATTCAGTCGGTGGTGCACTTGGCGCAGCGCCATCACCGGCGGCTCACCGTTCGCCTGGTCAAAGGCGCCTACTGGGATGCCGAAATCAAACGCGCCCAAGAGTTGGGCCTGCCCGGTTTCCCGGTGTTCACCCACAAGGCCCACACCGACCTGTCATACCTCGCATGCGCCCATCAGTTGCTGGCGCACACCGACATCATTTACCCGCAATTTGCCACGCACAACGCCGCCACCATGGGCGCGGTACTACACCTGAGCGAACAAGCCGGCGTGCCCCCCCAAGCCTTCGAATTCCAACGCTTGCATGGCATGGGCGAACGCATTTACCAGGCCATGCGCCACAACGAGGCCAACCCGCCTGCCCTGCGGGTCTACGCCCCCGTTGGCGCTCACCGTGACCTGTTGGCCTACCTGGTTCGCAGGTTGCTGGAAAACGGCGCCAACGCCTCATTCGTGCATCAGTTGGCGGACCCAGCTGTGTCCATCGACATGCTGCTGATGTCGCCCTCGCACATGGCTCACCAGCACAAGCAGGCCCAGCCCAGCCCCATCGCCCATCCTCACCACCTTTACGGCCCCTCGCGCAACAACGCCACCGGCCTCGACTTGAGCACCCACCTCCACCGGGCAGCGGTTGAACAGGCACTGAACCACCACCGTGCCCTGGGCGCCAGCCACCCACCGCACATTGCCACCCATTTGCAGGCCTTAGCAGCCATGGTCGACCTTCACGCTGCGTGGCCGCAGTGGGAGTCCACCCCTCTAGAGTCTCGATGCCTGGCTCTGGAGCGCACGGCCCAGGCCATGGAACAAGACCTGGTGTCATGGATGGCCGACCTGATGATCGAAGGCAAAAAGACAGCCGCAGACGCCCTGGCCGAAGTGCGCGAAACCATTGACTACGCCCGCTACTACGCTCAACAGGCCCGTTTAAGCCTGACGGACACCGGCTTGCCCGGCCCCACAGGCGAGCGCAACACCTGGCACGCACGCGGCCGAGGGGTGTTCGTTTGCATTGCGCCGTGGAATTTCCCTCTGGCCATATTTGGTGGGCAGGTGATGGCTGCGCTGGTGGCTGGCAACACGGTCGCCGCCAAGCCTGCCGAGGCTACCCCTCGCATCGGCCTGCGTTTCGTCAGGCTGTTGCACGCTTGCGGTGTGCCTGCCCACGCGGTACAGGCTGTGGTGGGCACGGGTGCCGAAGCCGGCGCCGCCTTGCTCGACAGCCCCCACTGCGCTGGCGTGGCCTTCACCGGCTCGGTGGCCACCGCCAAACGCATTCAACGCCAACTGGCCTTGGCTGACCGTCCCATCGTGCCCCTGATTGCGGAAACCGGCGGGCTCAATGCCATGGTGGTGGACAGCACCGCCTTGCCGGAACAGGTCATCGACACAGTCCTTTCAAGCGCCTTCGGCAGCGCAGGCCAGCGCTGCTCGGCCTTGCGACTGCTGTGCGTGCACGAGGCCATTGCCGACACGGTAGAGCAACTGCTGGCCGGTGCTGTCGCCACCCTCCATGTGGGCCCGGCCTGTGATTGGTACACCGACGTGGGCCCGGTCATTGATCAGGCGGCGCAAGCCCGTTTGCAGGCGCATCTGGATGAACTCAATCAGCTCGCCCGAGACCCGAACAGCGGCGTGCATCAGATCGCCCATGCGGCCATACCCGCAGGTGACTCGGAAACCTACATTTCGCCTTGTGCTTACACACTGAGCCGTGTGGACCAACTGAAGGCGGAACACTTTGGCCCCATCTTGCACGTGGTTCGCTGGGGCCCGGGCACGGCCGCGCCCGATCTGGACAGCCTGATGGCCCAGATCAACGCAAGCGGCTTTGGCCTGACGTTTGGCATCCACACGCGCATGGACGAGCGTGCCGATCAACTGGCCAGGCAATCGCGCGCAGGCAATGTGTACGTGAATCGGGGAATGACCGGCGCCGTGGTCGGCGTGCAGCCCTTTGGCGGATCAGGGTGGAGCGGCACCGGGCCCAAGGCCGGTGGTCCACATTACCTGCTGCGCTTCATTTCCGAGCAGGTGGTGTCGGTCAACACGACGGCTGCGGGAGGCAATGCCGCCCTGTTGACCGCAGGGTCCAGCTGAACGCCGGACCGCTCGACATCAGTTCGCGCTGAACTTGTAGTCGGTCTTGGCCTTGGTCTTCAGGTCTTCGCGGAACTTCTGCACCTTGGCTTGGTTCTGGTGCTGAATGATCTGAGCCTTGACTTCTTCAAACGAAGGGAACTGGGCCGAACGCACGTCTTCCAGCTCAATGATGTGGAAGCCGAATTGCGACTTCACGGGCTCGGTGGTGTACTTGCCCTTTTCCAGTTGAGTCAGCGCCTTGGAGAACTCAGGCACGTAGTTCTCTGGGTTGGCCCAGTCCAGGTCGCCACCGTTTTCCGCAGAGCCGGGGTCCTTCGAGTGCTTGCGAGCCAGGTCGTCAAACTTGGCGCCCTTATTGAGCTGGGCGATCAGGTCCTTGGCTTGCTCTTCGGTTTCCACCAGGATGTGACGAGCACGGTATTCCTTTTCACCCTTACCGGCCTTGAACTTTTCGTACTCGGCGCGGGCTTCATCTTCGGTGGTGCCATTCTTCTTCTCGAAGTCAGCAAACAACGAGCGAATCAGGATGGACTGGCGGGCAAATTCCATCTGGGTGCGGTAGTCAGCCGAAGTCTGCAGGCCACGCTTTTCGGCTTCCTGCACGTAGATTTCGCGCAGCACGACTTCGTCCTTGACCTTCTGAACCAGGTCCGGGGTCTTTTCCTGAGCCTGGCCTTGACCCTTGGTCTGCTTCAGGATCTGTTCGACCATGGCATCCACACGGGCCTTGGGTACGCCCTTGCCGTTGACCACAGCCACATTTTGAGCCAGCACCAGGGGGGCAGTCAGCGACAGGGTGGCGGCCACCACGGCAGCCTTGGCGATACGGGAAGTCTTCATGATGAGCGAAAAAACTTTCTAATGATTAAGTCAGACAGACTCTGCTTTGATGGCCAGAGCGTGAATGCCCTGCGGAATCAAATCGCGCAGAGCATCATACACAAGGCGATGTCGCTGAACGTGTGACAACCCAGCGAAACATGTTGCACGGATCGTGACTGAAAAGTGACGGCCGTACTTGGCCCCTTCGTGGCCCACATGCTGGTGGCTGTCATCTTCCACAAGCAGGGAAACGGGCTTCAGCGTCGACTCCAGGGCCGACTGGATTTGTTGGGCGGTCACGCCAAAGGGGCTGGACATGGACTTGGCTTTCTGTAGCAAGGAACGATCAGGAGGACTGGCTTTCAGCCGCAGGCTGCATGTGCTTGCTCAGGTACATACCCTGAATGAGCGCAAACACGAGCAGCAAGCCCATGGTGCCCCACATCTTGAAGGTCACCCAGGTGTCAGTCGAATAATTGAAAGCCACGTAAAGGTTCAGCAGACCCATACTGACAAAAAACGCCACCCAGGCCCAGGTCAGACGGCGCCAAACCGCTTCCGGTGCTTCGATCTGTCCGCCCATCATTTGCGACAGCACGTCGCGCTTCATGAACACTTCACCAATCAGGAGGCCGCCGCCCATCAGCCAATAAACAATGGTGGGCTTCCATTTGATGAAGGTTTCGCTGTGGAACCACAAGGTCAGCCCGCCCAGCACCACCACGACCACCAGCCCCGCCCACAGCATCTTGTCTACCGGTTTACGCATGGCCTTGAGCACGCCGATCTGGGCCAGCGTGCTGGCAATCACGACCACAGTGGCCAGCAAAACAGGCGCTTCTGTGGCGCCCACCACGCCGCCAGAAACCAGAAAACCCAGGTGCTGGGTCATCCAAGCGGCCACAACGGCCTTGTGCCCTTCTGCCCATTTGTAGCTGACGAAAAACAGAAAAATGGGCAGCAAGTCGAACAGGAATTTCATGATGAAGGCCGCAAGGCTCAGGTTTCGTCCGGCGTGAAGTCTAGCGCGGCGGAGTTGATGCAATAACGCTCCCCCGTAGGCAGGGGGCCATCGTCGAACACGTGCCCCAGGTGGGCCCCACAGTTATGGCACCGCACCTCGACACGAATCATGCCGTGGCTGGTGTCGCGCACACGCTCAATGCGGTCAGCGTCAGCCGACTGCCAGAAGCTGGGCCACCCACAGCCCGCGTCGAACTTGGTATCTGACTCGAACAGGTCAACGCCGCAACACACGCAGCGGTAGCGGCCGTTTTCAAAGTGGTCCCAATAGCGCCCCGAGAAAGGATGCTCGGTCGCTGCCTGGCGGGTGACCTTGTAGTCCAACGGGTCGAGTTGGGCGCGCCATTCGGCATCGGTCTTTTTGACGGGGTAATCGCTCATGATGAACAAGACACCTCAATGGCTTGCGCCCAATCGGGCGGAAAACCAGCATCGGCCTCGGCGCCCGGTTGCTCGACAAAGGGTTGTCGCAGCAACTGTTCCAGCCGACGAACTTCAGCATAGTCGCCCGATTGTGCCCGGCGGATGGCGATTTCGGCCATGTGGTTGCGCAAGACATAAACCGGGTTGACGGCACGCATGCACTCGCGACGCGTGGCGTCAGCACTGCCCTCCTGCCCCAAACGCTGTGCATAGCGCTGCGCCCAGGTATCGAACTCAGCTCGGTCCACAAACAGGTCGCGCAAAGGGGCGTTATCGGGGTGCTGGGCCGGTACATCGCTGCGGAAATCGCACAGCCTGCGAAACGCGATGGTGAAGTCCGTCTGGTGCTGCGCCAGCATCTGCAAGAAGTCAATCGCCAACTGCCCGTCGCCTTCCTGCTCGTTTTGCAAACCGAGCTTTGCCCGCCAACGCGCGCGCATGGCATCCGGAAAACGGCTTTCGTAGCGTTGCAGCACCTCCAGCACGGGTGCTGGGTCGTCTTTGACACTGGGCATCAATGGCACCAGGGCATTGGCCAGGGCACGCAGGTTCCAGTAGCCAATCTGTGGCTGGTTGTTCCAGCTGTAGCGGCCTTGCGAGTCGGAATGATTGCAGACGTGGTCGGGGTTGAATCCGTCCAGGAACCCAAAGGGGCCGTAGTCGATGGTCAAACCCAGAATCGACATGTTGTCGGTGTTCATGACCCCATGGCAGAAGCCCACAGATTGCCAGGCGGCCATCAGGTCTGCCGTGCGCTCCACCACTGCCGCCAGCAGAGCCAAGGGGCGATTGGGCTCGCCAAGCAGTTCCGGGTAATGGTGCGTGACCACGAAATCGACCAAGGCCTGCAGCGTGGCCTCCGCGCCCTTTTCGCCGCAATACGCGAAGTGCTCGAAATGGCCAAAACGAATGAAACTGGGAGCCACGCGGGTCACCACGGCTGCGGTCTCCATCGTTTCACGGCGAACAGGCAGCGGTGAGGCCGTCAAGGCCAAGGCCCGAGTGGTAGGAATGCCCAGGCCATGCATGGCTTCGCTGCACAGGTACTCGCGAATCGACGAGCGCAGCACGGCGCGCCCATCGCCCCGGCGCGAATACGGCGTGGCGCCAGCCCCCTTCAGTTGCAATTCCAGGGGGCCAGCGTCGGTTTGCATTTCACCCAGCAACAGCGCCCGGCCATCGCCCAGCTGCCCAGCCCACACGCCGAACTGGTGTCCGCTGTAAACGCTGGCCATGGGCAGCATGCCCGGCCACAAGGCATTGCCCGACCAGACTTGCACCGATTCGCTGTCGTGGTGGGTTTGGCTGTGCCAATTTTCGGGCCAGCCCATCTGACAGGCCAATTCATCGTTGTGCGCGACCCAATGCGGCGCGGGCACTGCATCGCCCTGCCAAGCCTCGCCCAAACCAGGAAGCCCCAGCTGCTGCAAGTGCTGATGCAACTGCGCAAATCGATTGGTCCAACGGCCTGTGAAGGGCCCATCGGCCTCGGTGTGTACGTCCAACATGCGCTGCAGTGTAGACAGCCCCCTGAGCCTGGGGGGGCCTCTGTCAAATTGCCCCTGCTGAAAGCTGGCCTAAGATGCCGACTTCCGAGTTAACCCTGGATCGACACCGTGGACCTTGTGCTGTTCATCAAAGCCGCCCTGATGGGCATTGTCGAAGGCCTGACCGAATTCCTTCCCATCTCCAGTACAGGCCACCTGATCTTGGCTGGGTCGCTGCTCGACTTCTCAAGCAACATCGGGGCGGACAAGGCCAAGGTGTTCGACATCGCCATTCAGACCGGCGCCATTTTTGCGGTCATCCTGGTCTACATGCAACGCATTCGCGACACGCTCAGCGGGCTGAGCAGCGAACCCAAGTCGCAGCGCTTCGCCATGAACGTGATCGTGGGTTTCCTGCCCGCCGTGGTCATGGGGCTGCTGTTCGGCAAGGCCATCAAGGCGCATCTGTTCACCCCGGTGGTGGTGGCCACCACTTTCATTCTGGGTGGTTTCATCATCATCTGGGCCGAACGCATGGCCAGCCGAGTCCAAAGCTATCGCGTCCAAACTGTGGACGACATGACTGCACTAGACGCACTGAAAGTGGGCCTGGTGCAGTGCCTGGCCCTGGTGCCCGGCACCAGCCGTTCGGGCGCTACCATCATTGGCGGCATGATGCTGGGCCTGTCGCGCCAAGCCGCGACCGAGTTCAGCTTTTTCCTGGCCATTCCCACCCTGATCGGCGCAGGCGCCTACAGCCTCTACAAAGAGCGCGCCCTGCTGTCTATGGCCGACCTGCCCTTGTTCAGCGTGGGCCTGGTGCTGTCTTTCCTGTCGGCCTGGGTGTGTGTGCGTTGGCTGATTCGCTACGTGTCCAACCACAACTTCCTGCCCTTTGCCTGGTACCGCCTGGCCTTCGGCGCGCTGATTTTGATCACCTGGTACACCGGTGTCATGAACTGGGCTGAATGATGGTTCACGCAGCGCAGCATGGGTCAAATGACCTGCGGATTCAGGCCCTCGCGATTCTGCTGGAGGCCGAACCGGGCGCCAAGGCCGCCGCTGCGCTGGCGCTTCCCGAGCCTGGCTCGGCCTATGACCCCATCGACACCGCTGCAAGCATCACCCTGACCACCGAGCAGTCGGCCAAGCTGCCAGGACGCCCGGAGCGCCCCCGACTGGTGGAAGCCAAGCAGGTGCCCACCCGTTCGCCCTTCACGCTGGACGGCCGTGCAGCGCTGCTTCACGCCATCTGCCACATTGAGTTCAACGCCATCAACCTGGCTCTAGACGCAGTGTGGCGCTTTGCCGGCATGCCCGAAGCCTTCTACCTAGATTGGATTCAGGTGGCGCGGGAAGAGGCACTGCACTTCAACCTGCTGCGCGCACATCTCCAAACCCTGGGCCACGACTACGGCGACTTTCAAGCCCATGACGGCCTGTGGTCTATGTGCGAGAAAACACAGGACGACATTCTGGCGCGCATGGCGCTGGTGCCACGCACGCTAGAGGCCCGTGGCCTGGATGCCACCCCACTCATCCAAAATAAGCTCGCTCGTGCTGGCGACCCGGAAGCAGTCGCCATTTTGGACATCATCCTGCGAGACGAGGTGGGTCATGTGGCCATTGGCAACCGCTGGTTTCACCACCTGTGCCAGCAACGCGGACTGGATGCCCGCACGCTTTACCCAGACTTGGTCAAACGCTACGAAGCACCAAGGTTGAAGCCCCCCTTCAATGAAGCCGCTCGACTGGCTGCCGGCTTCACGGAAGACGAAATAGCGTTCCTGCTTGGAACCGACTAATCGACCAAACTGAACGGCTCAAGCCCGCGGATGATGCCGTTCGTGCAATTGCCGCAAGCGCTCTCGCGCCACGTGGGTATAGACCTGAGTGGTCGAAATATCGGAATGCCCCAACAACATTTGCACCACGCGCAGATCGGCGCCGTGGTTGAGCAAGTGCGTGGCAAACGCATGGCGCAAGGTATGAGGTGACAAGGGCTGGGTAATGCCGGCCTTGATCGCGTATTTCTTGATGAGTTTCCAGAACATCTGGCGCGTCATGGGACCACCGCGCGATGTCACAAACAAGGCGTCGCTGCTTTGGCCGTCCAGAATGTCGCCACGGGCATAGGCTGTATAGCGCGTCAGCCATTCGGCTGCCTGGGCACCAAAGGGCACCAGGCGCTCCTTCGAACCTTTGCCAGTGATGCGCAGCACCCCATCGGCCAAGCTCACGTACACGGTTTTGAGCGTCACCAACTCACTCACCCGCAAACCGCTCGCGTAGATCAATTCGAGCATGGCCCGGTCGCGCAGGCCGATGGGCTCGTCCACATCGGGGGCATCGAGCAAGGCTTCCACCTGCACCTCGGTCAAGGAATGCGGCAGTCGTTGTCGCTGGCGGGGCGCGTCCATGCGCACAGTCGGATCCACCTGAATGCGGCCTTCGCGAATGGCCCAGCGATAGAAGCGGCGAAACACGCTCAACCGGCGCCCCACCGACGAAGGCTGGGAATTACCATGGCGGTGCACCATGTAGCCGTGCAGATCGACTTCTGTGGCATCAATGAGGCCATGATGTTGCGCCTGGGCCTTGAGCCACACGGCCAAGCCATTCAGATCTCGTCGATAGGCAGCCAGGGTGTTCTGGCTCAGCCCGTCTTCCAGCCAGACAGCATCGAGAAATCGATCCAGATCAGGATCGTTGGACGTTTCACTCGCCTGCACCACGCACTCCCACCCACTCCTTTTGCTCGGTTCAACGCAGCAAGAGGCATTCCCGCTGACAGGTTTTGTGTCTACCAGGCGTCAAACCCTCGCAGAAGCGAGCGACCGTAACACATCGTTACCAGAGATCGGGGAACGTTGGATTGACGCCATCCATTCCTGTTTCTAAGCTGTCCGCAAATACAAATGCGTCAATCTAGGGAACGGTGTCATGCGCGCAGCCAAGTTCTTTGCTCCTCTTGCTTTGCTTCTGTCCTCAGCGGCCGCCTTGGCCGCCAACGAAGTTCCCATCGACAAGGATTTGGTGGGCGAATGGCGTGGTCAACACGACGCCAAGCCCGGCTGCAAGTTCGAATCGCACACCATCAAGCGCTTACCCAATGGTCGCTTTGTGATCAGCTATTTCAGCGACGTGGCGCAAACCCGTCAGGTCAGCGAAATCAAAGGCCTGTGGTGGGCAGCCGATCAGACCCTGTTCATGCAAACCCCTGGATCAGGCAGTAAGCCAGAAACCTACCGCTATTACATGGTCGACCGCAACACGGTGCGCATGGAAAACGTAGAGGTGAACCTGAGCGCTGAATGCCCTGACGACGGCACCCAGGTCGACAGCCGAGTGGTCATGCAGCAAGAGTAAGCTGCCGGCGCACCGGGGCAGCGCCCCAGATCGCCAGCATGCCCGCCAGCATCAGCCAAAGGGTGTCTGGCTCGGGCACAGCCTGCACCTGCAGACCCAGGTCTTTTGCGATGGCCAAGTCCAGCGGAGAGATGTCGTAGCGCGCACCACGCGCAAACGACACGCCGTTCATCACGTCATCGAGCAGGTCTGAGCCAGATCCCATCGGATTGCCAATGTGGTAGTTATTGCCGATCGTGACTGGCACGTCACCACCATAGATGGAGCGTGCGTTGGCCCCGGTGAAAAACAATTCGCTGCCGTCAAAGCGGGTTTGGATGTCCCAGGTTGATGCGTAATTGGCGGGCAAAGAGCCATCCACATGGCCGCCCCAGCCGTTGAAACCCAGTGCATGCCCAATTTCATGGATGAAGATGGACATGGCATCGGTCTTGTCCATCGGCACCAAGGCCTGACGCAGATAGGGATCCGGATCGAACCACAGTTCGTTGCGCAGATAGCCGGGGTTGAAAAGGATCTCGACATCTGGCGTGGTGCCATTCACGTCGATGCCCTGGTTGACCTTCACGGCCATACCCGCTTCGTATACGTAGATGCCGCCGCTCTGCCCCACATAACTGCTGGCGCGAGACGAGGCGGCCGCCGCCAGCACCGAATCAGTCACCTGCACTTCAACATCAATGTGCGCGTTACCCACAAGGTAGCGCCCCCAACTGGCCATGGCCGCATCGACGTGTTGCGTGATCTCGTCGTAAAGACCCAACGCCAAACTGGCGCCATCGACAATTTGAACCGTGGCATCAAGCGCGGCATGCGCAGAGCCCATGGCGACCGACGCAGCAACCGCCATGACCACCGCACGGCAATCAGGCAGGTAGCGAGAATTTCGAGTTGTCAGAATGCGGGGCAACACGGGCAGACCTGTCATACGATGGGTTCACGAAGCCGAACAGCATCTCGTAAAACGGTCAGTATGACAATCCCATATATTAGGAATTTGACAACGGACGATCTCTTAACGGTCCATGCCCTTCAGGCATCTTGCTACGGTGCCGAGTTCCTGGAGCCCGTTGCGTCTTTCGCCCGCAAACTGGAAGCCGCCCCCTCATGGAGTTGGCTGGCCCAGCTTGATGGCTTGCCTGCAGGCTATTTGGTGGGCCTGCCGGTGGCCCACCTCAAGTCGCCAGATATTCCCGCCCTGGCCGGTACAGCCTCACTCCCCCTGGTCAGGCAAGCCGAGGGCTTTTATTTGCACGACCTGGCCGTTCCCCCCCAACACCGGGGAAAAGGCGTTGCACCTGCCTTGTTTGCCGCCGCCCTGCAGCAGGCGCAAACCCAACAGGTTCGCCAAATGATGCTGGTTGCCGTACAGGGCTCCACCGATTTCTGGTCTCGATTCGGGTTTGAGGCGAGCCCCCACCCGGCACCCGAATTGCAAAGAAAACTCCGTTCATTTGGAGACGGGGCCGTGTTCATGACGCGGACACTGCGCGAATGATTGGGGCGAGCTTGAGTCAGATCAATTCATACGATTGACTGAATACGCGAGACACGGCATGCTCGCCGTCATTGACTGTTATGAGCACAGCCGTGAACGCCGCCCCATCCTCAGACCTGGACCCAAACGATCAAAGCAAAGGCGCCCTGGCACGCGAAAAAATGCTGCAGGCGGCTCTGGCTGTTTTTGGCGAACATGGCTTTGATGGCGCCACCACGCGTATGCTGGCCCAAGCGGCCAACATGAACCTTGGCACCATTCCTTATTACTTTGGCTCGAAGGAAGACCTGTATACCCAGGCGGCTGACTATCTGGCCAGCTTCATTGAAACCCGTCAGGCCCAGCCTCTGGCTCACCTGCACCAAGCCGCCTCACAGACACAAGACCGTGAAGTGCTGTGTGATCTGGTCGTGAACTTTCTGTTGGGCCAGGCCCGTACGGTGTTGACCGAAAACATTCCAACCAGTTGGATGCATTTTTTCCTGAAAGCACAGGCCGAACAAGGCGATGCTTTCAATTGCCTTTACCGCCGAGTCATCGAGCCGGGGCAAACGGTGTTGACCGAAGTGGTGGGCCGCATCATCGGCCGCCCCAGTGACGATACCGTGACACACGCACTGGCTTTCCTGGGTATTCATCAAGCTTTGTACATTCGTCTGGCCGACTCAATGCTCTTGCATCGCATGGGGTGGGATCAGGTCACCCCTGAAAACATGACAACTTTGCTGCAGACGATTGGCCAGGCCATTCGGGCGCAGTTGTTGCATTACCCCACAACATGAACGCCAAGAAACTTGCATGGCCCCTAGCTGGGCTGACCCTCGCGTGCGCCGCAGCCTGGCTGTGGTGGAACCAATCGCATAAGCAAGACACGCCCGAAGGGCTGGTACGCGCCAATGGTCGCCTGGAGGTCGAGCGCATCGAGATTGCGGCCAAGTACCCCGGCCGCATCGTTGAGTTGCCGGTTCAAGAAGGTGACCTGGTCAAAGCAGGCGACCTGATCGCCCGACAGGACAGCACCGAGTTGGCCGCACAGAAAGCGGCGGTGGCCGCTGCCATGGAGCGCGCCCAGCAAGCCATTGCGCGAGCCAAGGCCGAAACCCAGGTCCGGCAGGTTCAGGCCCGACTGGCCCAACTGGAGTTGGACCACACAGAGAAACTGCGACGCGACACCCTGGTGTCCCGTGCCGAGGTGGAACGCCGTGAGGCCCAACGAGATGGTGAACGCGCAGGCGTATCGGTGGCACAGGCGGCTATTGGCGAAGCCACCGCTGCCAGGTCAGAAGCGCAAGCGCAAATTCAACGGCTGGACGTGGCCATTGCCGACATGAGTTTGCGCGCCCCCGTGAATGGGCGGATTGAATACCGTGTGGTGGAACCGGGTTCGGTCATCCCCTCTGGCGGGCGGGTGGCCACGCTGCTCAACACCTCCAGCGTGTACATGACTGTGTTTCTTCCCACCTCATCAGCGGGGCGGCTGAAGGTGGGCGATGAGGCCCGTCTGGTGTTAGATGCCGCGCCACAGTTCGTCATTCCAGCACATGTGTCCTTCGTGGCAGCTGAGGCTCAGTTCACCCCTAAATACGTGGAAACCGCAACTGAACGTGACAAGCTGGTTTACCGCGTGAAGCTTCAGGTGCCCACCGAAGTGGCCAGTCGCTATGCCCAGTATGTGAAGGCGGGGCTGACGGGCAACGGCTATGTGCGCAGCGACACGCAGCAGCCCTGGCCGACTGCCTTCGGCATCAAGCTACCCAAGCTGTGACACACGCGGTCGAGATCCAGTCACTCAGCCACCGCTATGACCAGGCGGTGGCCCTGCATGAAGTGACTTTGCAGCTGCCAGCCGGACGCACCATTGGGCTTGTGGGTCCTGACGGCGTGGGCAAGTCCACCTTGTTGGCCTTGATTGCCGGAGTGAAGCGGCTGCAAAGTGGTCACATCACCGTGCTGGGTTGCGATGTGGCTGATGCGGGCATGCGCCAACAATTGGCGCCACGCGTGGCCTTCATGCCGCAGGGGCTGGGCAAGAATCTGTACCCCACCCTGTCGGTGTTTGAAAACATCGACTTCTTTGCTCGCCTGTTTGGGCAGAGCGCAGCCGAGCGACAGCAACGCATTGACCGCTTGCTATTGGCAACGGGCCTGGCCCCCTTTCGAGATCGGCCCGCAGGCAAGCTGTCTGGCGGCATGAAGCAGAAGCTGGGCTTGTGCTGCTCATTGGTTCACGACCCCGACTTGCTGATTCTCGATGAGCCCACCACGGGCGTGGACCCGCTGTCTCGCAGGCAGTTCTGGTCGCTGGTTGAAACACTGATGGCCGAACGCCCGAACATGACGGTCATCGTGGCAACGGCCTACATGGAAGAAGCCCAACGCTTCGACTATTTGGTGGCCATGGACGACGGCCGCGTACTGGTGTTCGACGAGACCCAAGCCGTGCTGACCCGCACGCCCAGCGGCTTGCTGGAAGATGCCTACATTGCCCTGCTGCCCCCCGACAAACGCGGCAGCGGCGAGGCGCTGAGCATTCCGCCTTTTGAGCCCACGCCAGGGCCTGCCGCCATCGAAGCCAAAGGCCTCACACGCCGCTTTGCCGACTTCGTGGCGGTGAACGATGTGAGTTTTCGGATTGAGCGCGGCGAGATCTTCGGCTTTCTGGGTTCGAATGGCTGCGGCAAAACCACCACCATGAAGATGCTCACGGGCTTGCTCGACATCAGTGAGGGTGAAGCCTCCCTGCTGGGACAAGCCATTGATGCTCGCGATCTGCAAACGCGCATGCGTGTGGGCTACATGTCGCAGGCCTTTTCTTTGTACGACGAACTCAGCGTTCGGCAAAACCTTGATCTTCATGCCAAGCTGTATCGGCTGGAAGGAGCCCAAGCTCGGGCAGCCATTGACGACGCCCTGACGCGCTTCGATTTGCGAGACCATGCCGACGCGCAACCCTCGCAGCTGTCACTGGGCATTCGCCAGCGTTTGCAATTGGCCGCTGCGTGCTTGCACAAACCCGAAGTCCTGATCCTGGACGAACCCACATCGGGTGTGGACCCTGCTGCGCGCGACCTGTTCTGGCGCCAACTTGTCAGGTTGTCTCGGCAAGAACAGGTCACCATCTTTGTGTCCACGCATTTCATGAACGAGGCCGAGCGATGCGACCGCATTTCGCTGATGCATCGCGGCCAGGTATTGGCTGTAGGGGCGCCGCACACCCTGCGTGACAACCAGCAGGCTGACTCATTGGAAGCCGCCTTTGTGGCCTACCTGGAAGCAGCCGACAACACCGTGGAGGCGGCTCGCCAGGCCAGTACCGTGTCAGCAGACAGCCAAGCCAACCCCAGGACGACAAGCGGGGCACGACCCAGCCCATCGGCGGTGAGCGACTGGTTGTCTCGCATGTGGGCATTCGCTCGCCGCGAGGCCATGGAACTGAAACGCGACCGCATTAGACTGACCTTTGCCTTGCTGGGCCCCATCATTTTGTTGCTGACTGCAGCCCTGGCCATTTCCTTCGACATCCAGCGCATTCAGTTCGCGGTACTCGACCATGACCAAAGCTTCGACAGCCGCCAGTTGATCGAGCACTTCAACGGTTCGCGCTACTTCAAGCAAAAGACCCCATTGCGTGACAGCACCGACATTCAAGCCCGGCTGCGCACGAAAGAGGTGGTGCTGGTCATCGAGATTCCCCCCGGATATGGCCGCGATCTGATTGCCGGGCAACGCCCCGAAGTGGCGCTGTTCATCGACGGCGCACAGCCCTTCACCGCAGAAAACATTCGCGGCTATGCACGGGGCATCTTGCTGGAACACGCCATGCGCTTTGCACGCGAGCAACCCGGGTTGAGCTTGCCCAAACTGCCCGCTACGCTGGAACCTCGCTTCACCTACAACCAGGACTTCCGCAGCATTTACGCCTTCACGCCTGGGCTGATCATGCTGGCGCTCATCATCATCCCGACCATGCTGACGGCGTTGGGGGTTGTGCGTGAAAAAGAGATGGGCTCAGTCATCAACCTCTATGCCTCGCCCGCCAGCGTCGGGCAGTTCCTGATCGGCAAGCAATTGCCTTACATCGGGCTGGCCATGCTGAGCTATCTGTCGCTGGTCTTCCTCAGCGTGGTGGCATTGGGTGTGCCATTGAAGGGTAGCTTTCTGGCCCTGTCTATTGGCGCACTGGCTTTTGTGTTTGCGGCCACTGCCTTGGGCTTGCTGATCTCTGCATTCCTCAACTCGCAGGTGGCGGCCACCTTTGCCACCGCCATCATCTGCCTGATTCCATCTATCAACTTCTCCGGTCTGTTGTACCCGGTGTCCACCTTGAGCGGTGCGGCTTTGTGGGTGGGCAAAGGCTTTCCATCGTCGTGGTTCCAGCTCATCAGCCTAGGTGCCTTCACCAAGGGCTTGGGGCTGGAAAGTTTTGGTCCCATGTACGCAGCCCTGGTCGGCTTTGGCGTGGTGTACCTCATGGGCGCACGCTGGCTGGTGCGCAAGCAGGAGGGTTGAAGCATGCGGCAATGGCTGGCCAATGTGATGCGACTGTCTATGAAGGAGCTGCGTAGCCTCTTTGGCGACGTGCCCTTGATGGCGCTGATCCTGTTTGCTTTCTCGGTAGCCATTTACAGCACGGCCAAAGGCGTCAAGGCCGAAGTGGCCCACGCGTCAGTGGCGGTCATCGACGCGGACCACTCCGCACTGTCACGACGCTTGCGCGATGGCATCCAGCCCCCCTACTTCACGCCCCCCGTCGATATCGACCGGCGCGATGCGCAGGCCGCGCTGGATCGCGGTCAGTTCATTTTCATCATTGAAATTCCGCCTCGATTCGAAGCCAGTGTGCTGGCAGGCACCACGCCCGCTTTGTCGGTCACGGTCGACGCCACCGCCATGACGCAGGCCGGATTGGGCGTGCTCTACCTCAACGACATCTTTTCGCGCGAGTTACTCGACTTCTTCCATGCCAAGGGCCTTGAATCGTGGCTGCCCACGCGCCCGGTCATCCACATCCTGTTCAACCCCAATAATCAAGGACACTGGTTCACAGCCGTGATGCAGATCATCACCAACGTCACGGTGCTGGCCATCATCTTGGTGGGCGCGGCGGTGATTCGCGAACGCGAACACGGCACCATCGAGCACTTGCTGGTCATGCCTGTGCGCCCCAGCGAAATTGCCATGGCCAAGATTCTGGCCAATGGGGGCGTCATTCTGGTGGCGGTGGCCTTGTCGCTGTGGCTGGTGGTGCACCTCATCTTGCAGGTGCCCTTGGCGGGCTCGGTGATGCTGTTTCTGCTGGGCACAGCGCTGTACCTGTTTGCCGTCACATCCTTGGGCATTTTCCTGGCCACCATGGCTTCGTCCATGCCCCAGTTCGGCCTGCTGGCCGCCCCGGTGTATGTGGTGCTCTACCTGTTGTCGGGGGCAGCCACGCCGGTGGAAAGCATGCCCTTGGGCATTCAGAATCTGGTTCAAATTTCGCCGACCACCCAATTCGTCAAACTGACTCAGGCGGTGCTGTACCGTGGTGCCGGCATTGACATTGTCTGGCCCCAATTGTTGGCCGTTGCAGCGGCTGGCGCATTCTTTCTGGTCATCGCCCTGGCTCGATTCCGTGCCATGCTTGCACGCCAGGGCTGACACAAGGAGACCCATTCCATGGATACCCCCAACACCCCATCGACTGAACCACAAGCCGACATCATGTCGGAGTTGCTACGCAATGTGGACCGCACGGTGCACTCGCAGATTGCGCAGATGTTCACAGGCCTGTCGCCCGTTCAAGCGGCGCTGGTGTATCTGGATTGGGCGGCGCATCTGGCCATCTCGCCGGGCAAGCAGATGGAAGTGATGTGGCAAACGCTGAAAGACATGCAATGCGCTTGCCCCGATCTGGCCACCCACACCATGCCCTTCCAGGCTGTGCATCACGATGGCTCCACCGGCCCGATCTCATGCCACCCCGGCGACAAGCGCTTCCAGGCCCCCGCGTGGTCGCAGTGGCCGTTCAACCTGTACGCTCAAAGTTTCCTCATCATGGAGCGCGCCTGGGAACGTGCCACGCACGATGTGCCCGGCGTGAGCCATAAAACCGAAGACGTGGCTTCGTTCGCCGCCCGCAACTGGCTCGACATCATGGCGCCATCGAACATGCCGTGGATGAACCCCGAAGTGCTCAGCGCCACCGTGCAGGAAGGCGGCCTCAACTGGGTGCGCGGCGCCATGAACTTTGCCGACGACTATCAACGACTGGTGCGAGGCTTACCTTCCGCCGGCGTTGATCAATTCAAAGTGGGCGAGAACGTCGCCATCACCCCGGGCAAGGTCGTCTTTCAGAACGACCTGATCGAGTTGATTCAGTACACGCCCACGACTGAGAAGGTTCATGCTGAGCCCATTCTGATCGTGCCGGCATGGATCATGAAGTACTACATCCTCGACCTGTCGCCCCAGAAATCATTGGTCAAGTACCTGGTTGACCAAGGCCACACGGTGTTCATGATCAGTTGGAAGAACCCGACCAGCCATGAGCGCGACAAGGGCATGGAAGACTATCGCCGCGATGGCGTGATGGCCGCCATCGACACGGTGTCCGAGATCTTGCCCAAGCGCAAGATTCACTCGGTGGGCTACTGCCTGGGGGGCACTATCTTGATGATCGCCGCCGCCACCATGGGCCGCGATGGCGATGACCGCCTCGCCTCCATGAGCCTGTTTGCCGCGCAGGGTGACTTCACCGAAGCCGGCGAATTGCTGCTCTTCATCAACGAGAGCGAGGTCAACCTCATCGAGGCCATGATGTGGGAGCAAGGCTACCTCAAAGGCGGCCAGATGGCCGGCACCTTCCAACTACTCAACAGCAATGACCTGATCTGGTCTCGCATCCTCAAGGAATACATGCTGGGCCAGCGTTATCAGCCCAACGACCTGATGGCCTGGAATGCCGACACCACGCGCATGCCCTATCGCATGCACTCCGAGTATCTGCACCGCCTGTTCCTACACAACGACCTGGCCACAGGGCGTTACGAGGTCAATGGCCACCCCATCTGGTTTACCGACATCCACGTGCCCTGCTTCGCAGTGGGAACGAAAACCGACCACGTAGCCCCCTGGAAATCGGTCTTCAAGCTGCACCTGCTTCCGGTTGACCTGACCTTCGTGCTGACCAACGGTGGGCACAACGCCGGCATCGTCAGCGAGCCCGGCCACCCACATCGCAGCTATCAGATTCGATACCGCCCCGCCGGCGGCAAATACCTATCGCCCGAAGCCTGGTTAGAGCAAGCCCCCCAGCATGACGGCTCGTGGTGGCCAGCATGGCAAACCTGGCTGGCCGAGCACTCTTCTGGCCAGGTTTCCCCACCCAAGACGGGAAAACCCGGAAACAAAAAGATACTTTCTGACGCGCCAGGCAGTTATGTTCGTGAGCACTAAAAAAACCTGCTTCTGAACAGACAACACGAACATGACGCTGACCATCAAACCCCAACTGCTCGAGAACCGGACCTTCGAAGAAATCGCCGTGGGTGATTCGGCCTCCATCACCCGCGTGCTGAACAAGGACGACATTGACCTGTTCGCCATCCTGAGCGGGGACGTCAACCCTGCCCACCTGGATGAAGCCTATGCCGCCCAAACACCATTTCACAAGGTGATTGCGCACGGCATGTGGGGCGGCACCCTGATCTCGACCGTGCTGGGCACCAAGCTGCCCGGCCCCGGCACCATCTACCTGAGCCAGCAACTGAAGTTCCAGCGTCCTGTCTGTCTGGGCGACGTGATCACCGTCACCGTCACCGTGGCGGCCAAGAACCCGGAAAAGAATCTGGTCTCGCTCGACTGCAACTGCACCAACCAGGTCGGCAAAACCGTGATCTCCGGTTCGGCCGAAGTCATGGCCCCCACCACAAAGGTGCGTCGCGAATCGGCCCCTCTGCCTGACCTGCAACTGCGCCGTCACCCGCACTTCCACCAACTGCTCACCCACTGCGAGCAACACGAAGCCATTCCTGCCGCGGTGGCCTTCCCTTGCGACCTCAGCTCGCTGACCAACGCATTGCAAGCCGCACAGGCCGGCCTGATCAAACCCATCTTGGTGGGCCCCAGCGAGCAAATCAAGCGCGTGGCCGAAGAGCACCAGCTTGATCTGGCGAATTGCTCTTGGGTCGAAGCGACCACGCCCTCTGCCTCGATCGAAGCGGCCATTCAACTGGCCCGCAGCGGCGATGCGAAGGTGCTGTTCCAGGGTGCCATGCCCTTGGACGAAACCCTGCACGCCGTGCTCAATCGCACCACAGGCCTGCGCACCGATCGCCGTATGAGCCACGTCTACCTGGTGGACTCGCCCGACTACAGCCAGCCCCTGGTCATCACCGACGGCGCCCTCATCATTCAGCCCACACTGGAAGACAAGCGCCACATCGTGCAAAACGCGATCGATCTGGTCACCACCCTGGGCGTCAAACCCAAGGTTGCCATCTTGTCGGCAGCCGACTCGATCAGCAGTGCCCTGCTGTCATCTACCGACGCCACGGCGCTGTGCAAGATGGCCGAGCGTGGCCAGATTCATGGCGGCGACATCGATGGCCCCTTGTCCTTCGACTCGGCCATCAGCCCGGCTGCAGCACATGCCAAGGGCTTGAAGTCGAATGTGGCAGGTCAGGCCAACGTGCTGGTGGTGCCCAACATTGAAGTGGGCGACATGCTGGCCAAGCAGCTCACCTTCATGGCTGGTGCTGTGGCCGCAGAAATTCTGCTGGGTGCTCAGGTGCCCATCATCCTCAACAACGCCGCGGCCAGCGAGCGCACACGAGTGGCTTCTGCCGCCATTGCGCTGGTACTGGCCAACGCAAAGGCTGCCGGCGCCCACGCTGCGGCCTGATTCCATCTTGTATCCATGCCCTCCCCTGCCAAGCTCCCATTTCGACTTCACTGGCTGCCCCTCATCCTTGCCGCAAGCCTGACCGGGGCCTGCAGCACAGTCGAAGTGGCCTTGCCGCAGGGGCCTGACACCCCCGCCACGTTTGAGCAGGCGCAGGGCGATCAGGCCCCCATCACCCTTGAACGGTGGTGGGAAAGCATTGGCGACAGCTATCTGACCCAGCTGATCGAGCAAGGGCTGCAATCCAATGCCGATATCCGGATCGCGATGGAGCGGGTGAAGGAAGCGCGCGCCACCGTGACCATGGCCGAATCGGCCCTGTACCCCACGGTGGATCTGGTCGGCCTGACCAGTCGCAGCCGGCTGGACTACCCCGAGACCGGCCCCATCGGGCCCATCACCATTCCAGCCGACACCCGGTACGCCACGCTGTCGACCGGCGGACTCAGCGCAGCATGGGAGGTTGACCTGTTCGGCGCACGCCGCAGCGACCGAGATGCCGCTCGTCAAGCCGTGCTCGGCATGCAAGAAAAGCAACACGGCGCGCAAATGCTGGTGGCGGCCGACATTGCCAGCAACTACTTCGAAGCCCGCAGCCTGGAACGCCGCCAGCAAGTTCTCGACAACAGCATCACCGTGGCCCAACGCCTGCAGCAGTACGCGCAAGGCCGCTTTGACGCTGGCCACGCCACCCGCTTTGACGTAGACCGGGCACGCACGCAGGTCGAATCCCTTCAATCGCTCAAGGCACCGCTGCAAAGCCTGCTATCGGCTCGCATTCGGCGTTTGGCCGTTCTGACGGGCAAAGCGCCCGAGTCGATCAACCGTATGCCCCCGCAGCTTCCCCTGCCCGCACCAGGCAGCAGCTTGATCCCCGCCCCCTTGCCCACCGTGTTGCCTGCCGATGTGCTTGAGCGCCGCCCGGACGTACGGGGCACAGCCAACCTCGTTCGTGCGCAGGCCGCCCGCCTCGGCAGCGCCAAGGCCGATCTGTTGCCTCGGTTCTACCTGGGGTTTGCGGCCCAGGATGGCCACATCGAAATATCGGGCCTGCCCGCCACCTCGCCCAATCTGCTGGGGGTGAGTGCGGGGGTCAGGTTGCCGCTGTTTGACGCGGGCCGCATCCGCGCCCACATTACCGCCAGCGATGCCCGCCTGCAAGCCGCAGGCATTCAGTATGAGCAAGCCGTGCTGAGCGCACTGGAAGATGTTGAAAACGCCTACAGCGCCCGCCGCGCGCTAGACCAGCGCACCGACAAACTGCGCTCGGCCTGGCAAATTGCGCAAGAAGGTGCAGAGCACGCCGACCACCTCTTCCAGGAAGGTTCTGGCCTGTTGCAGCCCGTACTGGAAGCCAAGTTGCAGGCCCTGCAAAAAGAAGACGAGTTGATTCAAACCCAGACCGCTCGCGCCCTGACCACCGTACTGTTGTACAAGGCCATTGGCGGCGGCTGGCAAGCGACTGGCTCCTGAGTCAGCGCCCCCGCCGGCATCAGAGTCATCCCCAAGCGGTCACACCAAGGCGTAGTGATCCTGCGTCATCAAGTCGATGCCGCATTCCAGGTCTTGCACCCATTCGATGAATTCCTGCACGGCGGCCCCCACCAAGGGTCGCCCATGCTGCGGCACGATCATCTGAATGTCGAGCTTCTTGACCATGCGTGCCCACAACCGCAAGATCTTGTTGGACACCATGTAACGTTTGTGGAAGCCCTCCATCGAAGCCAACATGGGTGGCAACGATGGAATCACGGTGCCAGAAGGCATGCCAGGCGCTGCAAAGTTGGCAGCCAGGTCCCCCGAAAACAGAATTTTGCTGATCGGGTCATAAAACTGGAAATTGCCTTCTGCATGCAGGAAGTGCGCAGGCAAGGCCAACAGCACACTGTCTCCAATGGGGATGCGCATACCCTGATCGGGAATGCCGATCACGCGGTTGGTGGTCTTGCCTGGTTTGCAAAAGTGCGGCGCAAACCGTTCCCAAATTCGGGAAATGTACAGAGGCGCCGAGGTGCCGGTCATCCAGCGGTCCAGAGAGGCAATGATGTCGGGGTCGGCATGCGAAGCCACGATGGCAGCCAGGCGCTGGGGCGGGAAGTACTTCATCATGCCCATGTATAGCTCGTTGTACGCCACATTGCCGCCCGGATCGATGATGGCGCCGGTATCGCGGTTCACTACCAGAAACTGGTTGGAAGGAACGGCATCACCATGTTCCCGGCTGAGGTCCGTGAACATCAGGCATTGGTGATGGGCGTCTTTGTATAGCTCAATGGCCATGTTGAATTACCTTGGTTCGACTGCTTGTCACAGCCACAATCGACGAAAGGCGCCAGGATGCGGGCGCACCACTTTTCACGATTTGACACGGGACAAGTCCCGCCAAGGTTGCGAATTCTTGATGCAGGTAAATGTCAAAAACCACACACTTGACCCCGTTCAAGAAACGGGCCGCACACTACGACCATGACAGCGCAGCGCTTTGGGGCCCGCTTTCAGCATAAAAAAAGCCTGGCAGAGCCAGGCTTTCTGTCGTTTGGATGGCCGATGAGGCCGCTCGCATTCTGTCCGAATACTCAGCGAATGCGCATACCCGGTTGCGCGCCGGGGAATGGTTCCAGCACAAACACCCCGGGGTTGGCTTTTTCGTCGGCGTGCGACGCCGCCAGCACCATGCCTTCCGACACCCCGAACTTCATCTTACGCGGCGCCAGATTGGCCACCATCACCGTCAGCTTACCAATGAGGTCTTCTGGTTTGTAGGCTTCTTTGATGCCGCTGAACACATTGCGCGTACGGCCCTCGCCCACATCCAGAGTCAAACGCAGCAGCTTGGTGCTGCCTTCCACGTGCTCGGCGTTCACGATCTTGGCCACCCGCAAGTCCACCTTGACGAAATCGTCGATGGTGATGGTGGGGGCAATCTCTTCACCGCCTGGCACGGTTTTGGGTTCTTCGACCGGAGCGGGCGGCTCGAACAGCGCATCCAGCATCTTCACATCCACGCGCTGCATCAGGTGCTTGTACTCGCCGATCACATGGGCACCCAATAGCTGGGCCGCGTCGTCAAAGCCCATGGCGTCTACCTTCAGGAAGGTTTCCACATTGGCCACCAAGGCAGGCAGCACCGGCTTCAAGTAGATGCTCAACAGACGGAACGCTTCAATGCATACCGTGCAAACTTCTTGCAGGCGGGCATCTTGCCCCTCTTGCTTGGCAAGCTCCCAAGGCTTGTTGGCGTCCACGTATTCGTTCACGCGGTCAGCCAGCAACATGATCTCACGCAACACCTTGCCCAACTCACGCTGCTCGTATTGCTCGGCAATGGTTGTGCGCCCGGCTTGCAACTGGCTCAGCAGGGCTTGCCCATCGGCGCCAAGGGCCGCCGTGGTCTGCCCACCAAAACGCTTGGCCAGGAAACCCGCGGCGCGGCTGGCGATGTTGATGTACTTGCCCACCAGGTCGGAATTCACCCGGGCCATGAAATCGTCTTTGTTGAAGTCAACGTCTTCCACGTTGGCGTTCAACTTGGCGGCAATGTAGTAGCGCAGCCATTCGGGGTTCATGCCGATGCTCAAGTATTTGAGCGGGTCAAGACCCGTGCCTCGGCTCTTGGACATCTTCTCGCCGTTGTTCACAGTCATGAAGCCGTGCACATTCACCTGGTTGGGCAACTTGCGGCCGCTGAACTTCAGCATGGCCGGCCAGAACAGGGTGTGGAAATAGGTGATGTCTTTGCCAATGAAGTGGATCTGCTCCACGCTCGGATCGGCCAAGAACTCATCGAAACTACGGGCTTCGCCATATTTGGCCTTGGGGCCGCCCGCAGCGAAATAGCTCTTCAACGAGGCCAAGTAGCCAATGGGCGCATCCAGCCACACATAGAAATACTTGCCCGGCGCATCGGGAATTTCAATGCCGAAGTAAGGCGCATCGCGGCTGATGTCCCAGTCGCCCAATCCGCCTTCACCGTTCTCGTCCTTGGTGAACCATTCCTTGATCTTCTTGGCCACGCCGGGTTGCAGCTTGCCATCCTGGGTCCATTCCTGCAGGAAGTTCAGGCAACGCGGATCAGACAGTTTGAAGAAATAGTGGTCCGAAGTCTTGAGCACGGGCGTCGCACCAGACAAGGCCGAATAGGGGCTCTTCAGTTCGGTGGGTGCATACACCGCACCGCACACCTCGCACGAATCACCATATTGGTCTTTGGCGCCGCACTTGGGGCACTCACCCTTGATGAAACGGTCAGCCAGGAACATGCCCTTTTCAGGGTCAAAAAACTGCTCGATGGGCCGCACGCTGATCAGGCCCTCGGCTTTCAAGGCACGGTAAATGCCCTGCGCCAGCTCATGGTTTTCGGCGCTGTCGGTGCTCGACCAATGGTCGAAGCTGATGTGAAACCCGTCCAGATACGGCTTGCGGCCCGCTGCAATGTCGGCCACGAACTGCTGCGGGGTTTTGCCAACCTTCTCGGCGGCGATCATGATGGGGGCACCGTGCGCATCGTCGGCGCCGACAAAATGCACCTGATTGCCCTGCATGCGCTGGAAACGCACCCAGATATCAGCCTGGATGTATTCCATGATGTGGCCAATGTGGAAGTGGCCGTTGGCATAGGGCAGCGCGGTGGTGACAAAAAGCTGGCGTGGCATGGTTCGGCAATTTGGGGGGAGACCCTGATTTTAGGCCGCGCTAGACTGACTACCCTGGCAACTTGCCTCAAACTTGCATCCTCGCCTTTGATTTACGGGCTGGCCATCCCCCAGCTTTCAGTTTTTTGCATGAATCCGACCGTTTTCACCCCCGCCACGCCCCTTGAAACCGCAGCAGTCGAAGCCTTGCGCGCGGTCAACGACCCTTTGACTGGGCAGGACTGGGTCAGCGGCCGGCAACTGCGTGCGCTGAATGTCAACAACGGTGTCGCCCGCGTTCAGATCACTCTGGGCTACCCCGCGCGTTCGCGTTGGGCCGAATACACCACGCTGGTCGAGCAGGCCCTGAAAACGGTGGCCGGCATGACTGCCGTAGAAGTCACCTGGGCAACCGAAGTTCAGACGCACGCAGCCCCTAGGGGACAAGCCCCACTGCCCGGCGTTCGCAATGTGATCGCCATCGCATCGGGCAAAGGCGGCGTAGGCAAAAGCACCACGGCAGTCAACCTGGCCTTGGCCCTGGCCGCTGAAGGTGCCAGCGTGGGCCTGCTCGACGCCGACATCTACGGCCCCAGCCAACCCCTGATGCTGGGCCTGAGCGGCAAACCCGAGAGCCCTGACGGCAAAACCATCAATCCGCCAGTCAATCACGGCATTCAGATGATGTCGATCGGCCTGCTGATCGATGAAAGCGCGCCCGCCATCTGGCGCGGCCCCATGGCCACGCAAGCACTGGAACAGCTTCTGCGCCTGTCCAACTGGGGGCAGCCCGATCATCCGCTTGATTACCTGATCGTCGACATGCCACCGGGTACCGGCGACATCCATCTGTCATTGAGCCAGCGCGCCCCCCTGACCGCCGCCGTGATCGTGACCACACCGCAAGACATCGCCTTGCTCGATGCCCGCAAAGGCCTGACCATGTTTGAAAAAGTCAGCGTGCCTGTGCTTGGGGTGATCGAAAACATGGCGGTGTACCACTGCCCCAACTGTGGCCACGAGGCTCACATTTTTGGCGAAGATGGCGGCAAACGTCTGGCGCAAGAAACGGGCGTGCCCGCGTTGGGTGCCATGCCGCTGGACCTCAATATTCGTGTGCAGGCCGACAGCGGCCGCCCTACCATGGTGACTGAACCCGAAGGGCGCGTGGCCCAGCTGTACCGCAGCATGGCGCAACGCATGGCCGCAGGCCTATCGCGCCTGCCCAAGGACTATTCAGGCAAGATGCCTGGTGTGGTCGTTCAATCCAAGCCCTGAGCCCCAATGAACCCAGCAGTGCACGCCGACGACGCCTGGTTTGATCTGGTGCCATTGGCCATGCTCGAATTCAATGAGCACGGCCAGGTGCTGCGCAGCAATGCGGCCGTGAACCGCCTGTTCGGCCACGCCATTCCACCCGGCACCACACTCGCTCAAGCCACACCGGCCATGCAACGGCTGTGTGGCTGGGATGCGCCGTTAACCCTGCTGGCGCTGGGCCCCGAAGATGCCCCCCTCAAAGGCCAGGCAACCCTTCCCCGCCAGATGGGGCAAGGCCCTGGCAAACCCGTCCAAAGCCAGGTTTGGAATCAGGCTCAGGTTGACCCAGCCCGCCCTCGACGTTATCTGTGCGCCATTCAAGAGGCATCCGGGCCCGTACCCATGGCCTCCGGCCAGTCTGGCATGACCATTCAAAGTGGCGCCGACAAGGGCCTGAACCAGGAGCAGTTGCTGCACGAACTCAGCACGATCCTGGACAGCACGCCCGCCGGCATTGCCTATATGCGAGGCGACGTGGTCTTGCGCTGCAATCGCCGCTTCGAACGCATGCTGGGCCTGACCCCCGGCACCACCGCGGGGCAACGCATCGACACCCTGGTCACCAAAGACCCACGCATCAACCGGGTCATGACGCAGTCCACCTCGGAACTGCGTAGTGGGGGCCAGTATGAAACCGAACTGGAAATCGTGGTGCCGGGCCAGAATCCGCGCTGGTACGGTCTGTCGCTGCGCCGCATTGGTGACTCCCGCGCCCAGCTGGAAGTCATCGCAGTACTGTCAGACATCACCCGCATCCGGGCTCAGCAGGCCCAATTGCAGGCGCTGGGGCGCGATCGCGACCTGATGTTCTCACTCTCAGGCGTGGGCATTGCTTTTGTGCGTGACGGCATCATTCAAAGTGCCAACCCAGCCTTGTCGCACCTGATCGGAGACGACTCAGGCAGCTTGGTCGGGCGCAACCTCACCGGCCTGTACGCCACCGAGGTCGACACCAATTCAGAACCCGACGTCATGAGCGTGCTGCGCAGTCTGGGGCACTGGCAAGGCGAACGCGCCCTGCGCCACCGCCGGAGCACGCCACTGTGGGCCGAAGTGGCCCTGCGGCTGGTGAACCAGAACCGAGCCGAAGAAGGCTTCATCGCTTCCTTCGTGAATGTGGACGATCGCCACCGCGCCGAGCAGAACCTCACCCTGCAGGCCGACCGTACCCGAGCCATTCTGGACTCGGTGTTCGTGGGCATCGTGACCTTGGACAACCAAGGCATTGCCTGGATGAACCGCTCCGCACGACGCATGTTCGCGGGCGATCTGGCCGATTTCGTCGGCCAGCCGCTGAGCACGGTGGCCACCTCCGACATCGACCACCCCTTCCGGATGACGGACTACCTAGAGCACCTGCAAGACGGCCAGACCCACACCTTCGAATGCCAGGTGGTGGGCCGCGACGGCCGCGTGTTCTGGGTGGTAGGCAATGCCGTGGTCACGCTGGGCGAATTCAACCAGCGCCAGATCACCTACGCCTTGCTCGACATCGACCGCCGTCGTCAGGCTGAAGCCCAGAGTGCGGAAGCACAGGCCACTTTGCAACGCATCATTGAGATGGCTCCCATGGCCATCACCCTGATGGATGCCCGCTCACTGAAAGTGCTGCAAACCAACCAGGCGGCATCGGCCTTCCTGCAAATGGACTCGTCCAAGGCATTGGGTCTGGCGCCCGAAGACCTGTTCGAGACCAATCGCGCCCGCGTCATGAGCGACGACATGCATGCCAGCCTCGACAACGGGCAGCCACTGCACCGCGAGTACGTGGTCACCGGCAAAGTGGCCAACCAGATCTGGGATGTGAATTACCAGCCCCTGAATCGCGAAGGTCAGGCCGTTGACCAATTGCTGCTGGTGGCCACAGACATCACCGAGCAACGCAAGGCCGAACAGGCTCGCCTGGACGCAGCCATCGCGCAACGGGAAATGCTGGTCAAGGAAGTGCACCACCGCATCAAGAACAACCTGCAAGGGGTGGCCGGCCTGCTGCAGCAAATCGCAGCGCGCAAGCCCGAAGTGGCTGCGGTCATCTCTGAAGTCGTGGGGCAGGTTCAAGCGATTGCCCAGGTCTATGGCCTGCAGGTGGGGGCCGGTGGGCCGCTTCACTTGAAGAATGTGATCGAGGCCATTTCCAACTCAGTGCAGCGCACCTTTGGTCGCCCTATCTCATTGACCTTTGAAGGCGAACACGTGAGCGAATGGTTGCTGCCCGAGGCGGAATCCATCCCCATCGCCCTGAGCCTGAACGAATTGCTGACTAATGCGCACAAGCATGGCAACCACGCCACACCGCTGGTCTGCCATGTTCACAGCGTGGAATCCCAGGTCAGCATTGACATTCACAACCAGGGCAAACTGCCGGAAGGGTTTAACTTGGCGCGGGTACCCGGCGGCGTGTCAGGCCTTGGCTTGGTGCGGGCGCTGCTGCCTCGCCGCAGTTCCAAATTCAATCTGAGCCAAGAAGGCGAGCATGTGTTGACCCACATCGAGCTAACTCCCCCAGGCATTCATTTGCCGCCAACCCCCCATGTATCAGGTGCAGCCTCTGGTCATCAGATCGCGCTTTGGCCACAATAGGGATTAAAGGGAATACCTCGCGAATATTCAAGCCGTTAAACGGCGATAATAACGCCCGCCGTTAAGAGGACGGGCAGTCACAGAGGGTGTGCGTGGAGAACAAAGGCAAAATTCTGGTGGTGGACGATGATCGGCTGGTTCTGGCCACGCTGACTCATGGTCTGTCTCAAGCCGGTTACGAGGTCATCGACGCTGACAACGGCGACGATGCCATTCTGCTCGCACGTCAGCATCGGCCCGAGTTGGCTCTGCTCGACATCCGCATGGAAGGCAAGTCGGGCTTCGATGTCGCGGCCTACCTTCGCGAGTATTGCCAGATCCCCTTCATGTTCCTGTCGGCCTTCACAGACGAAGCCACGGTCAATCAGGTCAAGAAACTGGGCGCACTGACCTATCTGGTCAAGCCCCTGGACATCCAGCAAATTGTGCCGGCGGTGGAAGCAGCCTTTGCCAATCGCGCCAAGGCGCCCTCGTTGCAGGCCACTCAAATCGAATCGACCTCAGATTCCCTTGAGCCCGTAGCGGCCAGCACCCACGCGCCTGCGCCCATCTCGGCTACGCCGGTAGCCCAAGCCGCTCGGCCCACGCCTGCCGCCCCGGCTATTCCTACCGCGCCCTCGCCGGCACCTGCTGCCCATCGCTCAACGCAGTTGCCACTGGCACCGGCCATGACGGCACCCGAACTGGCTGAAGCGCCCGCTGTGGCGCCAATCAGCCACAATCCTCTGGATCACACTGTGGCGTTGGCCGTTGGCATCGTCATGCACCGGCATTCCCTGACGCGCCAGGCTGCTTTTGACAAGCTCAAACAACAAGCTGCCCAGGAAAACCGCAGCATCGAAGCACTGTGTGATCGCCTATTGGGCGCGCAGGAAGTACTGGCAGGCCTGGGTTCGATTTAAACCTGACGCGCAGCACGCTGCTGCGCTTCGGCAGTTCCCATCAAGGTGAAATAGAAGCAGGCGCCCTTCCCAGGGCTGGCTTCGGCCCAAACCTGCCCGCCGTGCCGGCGGATGATATTGTGCACCCCCGCCAGGCCCACCCCCGTGCCCGGAAACTCCTTGGCACTGTGCATGCGCTGGAACAACCCGAACAGCTTGTCGGCGCGCTGCATATCGAAGCCTGCGCCGTTGTCGCGCACAAAGAAAACAGCGGGGTTCGTGGCGGGCATCACCCCCACTTCGATCAAGGGCGACTCGACTTTAGCGCTGTACTTGAGCGCATTGCTCAAGAGGTTTTCCAGCACCCGACGAACCAGAATGGGGTCTGCCTCCACGCTGAGTTCAGGGGCAATATCGAATCGCGCAGAGCCCGCGCCGCCAGCCATGCCGCCCATTTCTGAAACGATGTCCAGGCACAAGGCCGTCAAGTCAATGCGTTCACGCTGCAGGGCTGCCCCCGCCAACTGCGCCTGGGCCAGGATGGCGTCAATCATGCCGTTCATGCGAGCCGCAGCAGACAGCACCCGATCCAGATGGTCCATGCCCATCCGGTCTAGCACCTTGGCATAGTCTTCCTTGACGATGCGGGTGAAGCCGTCCACCACCCGCAATGGCGCGCGCAGGTCATGCGACAAGGCGTAGCGCAGCACTTCCTGATCAGATTCAGTCATGGGCGTGGGCACCACGCCATTGCCAACGGCTTCGTCGATCGGCGCAGCAGCCAACTCACCCACCACATCAACCGAGGCCACAGGTTGTACCAGCGTTGTGATCACAACTGGGGCAGCCTGGGGCTCAATCACGCCATGGAACCCGGCAAATACGCCGTCGTGGGTCCACCTGGGCTGCGCCTTGACCAGACAAAGCCGCGCGAGTCCCTGCCCCTCCGATCCACTTAACTGAGCGCCCCCCAACTGACTAGGCAGTTGCAGTTCCACCGCATCCGCCAAGGGCTGGCGGTGTTGCATGGCAAATTGCAGTCGACCAAAAGCCGATGCGCATGGCGAATTTTCACAAAACCGCCAGCAATCAAACCAATTGGGTTTTTCGGTCGCCCACTGATGGGCCCCCGCCCAATTCGTCGAAGACTGATCCAAACCCATGCCGGGTTTCAACAGGTGCAATCGGTGATCGGCATCGGTTTGCCAATACCAACCCGAAATCCATTCGGACCAGACCGGCAAGGCCTCAATTGGCAATACAGAACGGGCATCATTTCTGGCCTGCGAAACAGTCGCCTCGGGTTGAACTGCGTCGTGCTGCAACCACAAGACACCCAAGCCTAGCCAGACCATGGCAGTTGCCACCAACACCCACGCTTCCAAGCCCAAGGCCGACGCGCCCGCCAACACCCCAACCCCAAGCAGCACCCAGCAGATCCACGCTGCTAAATGCCCCTGGAAATATCGTCCAATCAGGGAGGAAAAATCTTTGTCGCTCCGCATCCAAATCATTGTAAGGACGTCTGCAAGGGGTTTGTTCTGCTGGTTAAAGTTTTATCGGGCACGGTAAAGTTCGTGAAATAACTGACGATTGTTTCAAGTATGCCCCGCCGTAATCCTGGCGGTGCGGGTAACTCCCCAAGGATTGACAAGGCAATGCCGCAGGATCTGAACTCGACACGCTCCCCCTGGCCAGTATTTTTTGGTCTGGGTGCGCTGGTCATGACCACACTGGCTTATTGGATGTGGGGCTGGGCTGGGCTGGGCTTGGCTTTGTCTGGTTGGGCCTCTGCGGGTATTGGCTATTTAGCCAGACAGCAGTTCGAACCGGCCCCGGATCAACCCGGAAGTACGCGTCCTCCTGACAACACCTTGGTGATGTCCACGGAAGAGGATCTGGCTCGTGAACGACTGGCCACCACAGAGCGCTGGCTGAATCTGAGCCGCGAGATTGCGGAAGCCGCGCAACATGCGCCCTCGCTGGCCCAGGCCCTCAACCAGGTTGGCGCCGTGCTGCACCAGCAGCTGGGCTCGCGCTCCTGGATTTGCTTGCGTGTAGAAGGCTGGAACAAGGAAGCCGCCTTGCTGCGCCCCTGGCTGGACGTCACCAGCGCCACAGGCGACCTGATCGACGTGTCGTCGCTTGCGGCCACGCGGCACGACGAGCGCCCCCTTGGGCAGGCGCTGTCTTCCCTGCGCCCAACCGTTAGCTCGGTGCCCCCCCACCCTTCGGCCAACTGCCCATGGCGCGCGCCCAACACGCGCCGCGTGCTGGCCTTGCCTGTGTCGGTTGACGGTTGGCCAGTGGCCTTGCTGGAATTTGACGATCCAGCGCAGATTACCCACGAGATCACGCCTGTTCTCGACATCGCGGGCATTCAGTTGGGCTTTGTCGCGCAGCGCGAAGCCAACCTCACCCACATGGCGCACAGTGCCGAGCACCTGGGCCGACTGACCCTGGTGGCCACTCGCATCAGCAGTGGTGTGGCGCAGACCGATCGCGATGGCACGGTGGAATGGGTCAACACGGCCTTCAGCACCCTGACAGGCTGGCCCGAAGACAAGGTCATTGGCCGAAAACTGTCGGAATTGCTGTCCAAGGAAGTGACCGACGGGCGTGCCGTCAAGGAGCTGGAAGAGCAGTTTGCCAAGGGCGTGCCTTTCCGGCTGCCCTACGAAGCCTCACGCCAGGACGGCCAGGTCATCACCCGCTACTGGGGCGAGATCGACGCCATTCAAATGCTGGACGAAACGGGGTCACGTAGCCAGTACGTGTGCCTGTTCACGGACATCACCAAGCGCAAGGCGCAAGAACACGTGCGCGAACAGGAGCGCGAATTCCTGGAAGCCCTGCTGGGCAACCTGCCCGTCAGTCTGTTTGTGCTGGACCCGGTCAATTTGAATGTGGTGGCCATCAACCGCTACACAGAGCTGGAATTCAGCATCAAGCGCGACCGAGTGGTGGGCAAATCGATTGCCAATGCGCTAGGCAACGATGTGTTGAGAATGACACAGCCTTATATGCAACAGGCTGTCGAGTCAGGTCAGACCATCGAGCACGATTTCACATGGCAAAATGAGCAAGGCAACCGTGTCGTGAACGCGCGCCACTTCGCGCTGCGACACAGCAATGGCCGTCCCCGCTTGCTCATTTCACTGGTGAGAGACATCACAGTTTCGCGTCAGGCTCAAGCAGACCTGGAAGAGTCAGAACGCCGATTCCGCGAACTGGTGGAGTCGATGGAAGACTGCGTCTATGTGGCCAGTGAGCATCGCAACCACTTCCACTACCTCAGCCCCCGCACACAAGAGTTGTGGGGCGTGCCGCCCGACCAGATTCTGACCAAACCCGGTTTGGTGAAGTCCTTGCTGGTTGCGGAAGACCAACCCTTGCTGGCCGAGCAGGAAATCAAAGAAGCCAACAACGAGCCAACTGATGCGCTGCTGCGCTTGCAGCATCCCACCAAGGGCCTGCGTTGGTTGCGCCACCGTACACGTGCCCGCCGCTTGGCTGATGGCCAGTCACGCATCTATGGCCTGGTGTCTGACGTGACCGACGAACACCGCCAAGCGCTCGAACTGGGTCGCGCACGCGATCTGGCAGAAGCAGCCAGCCAGGCCAAGAGCCAATTCATGGCCAATATGAGCCATGAAATCCGCACCCCGATGAACGGCATTCTGGGCATGACCGAGTTGCTGCTGGGCACCCCGCTCAACGACAAGCAACGCCGTTTCGCTCAGGCCGTGTACCGCTCGGGTGAAAGCCTGCTGGAAATCATCAACGACATCCTGGACTTCGCCAAGATCGAAGCGGGCCGCCTGGAGTTGGCCAGCAGCGATTTCGTGCTGCGCACCCTGGTGGAAGACACCTTGGAGTTGATGGCACCCCGCGCCCACGAAAAGGGCCTGGAGCTGAGCTTCCGCGAACAGCCGGGGCTGCCAGCCGTCATTCATGGCGACCCGCTGCGCCTGCGTCAAATTCTGACCAACCTGGTGGCCAATGCCATCAAGTTCACCGAGCACGGCGAAGTGGTGGTCGACATCCGCCGCGCCATTGGTTCATCTGACTCGCGCTCCGCAGGGGCTGAGTCGATGGAGCTGGAATTCATGGTGCGCGACACGGGTATCGGCATTCCGTCGGACATGATTCCACGCCTGTTCAGCGCCTTTGTGCAAGCCAACGTGGGCATGGCTCGCCGCTATGGCGGCACGGGCCTGGGGCTGGCCATCTCCAAGCAGCTCGTCGAGTTGATGGGCGGCCAGATCGAGGCGCACAGTGCCCCCGGTGTAGGCTCGGAATTCGTATTCCGCATTCCCATCACAGTGGGGGTGACGCAGGCCGACATGGCCATGCTGGAAGAGCCAGACATGCCCTCTTTCAACGTGCTGGTGGTGGACGACAACGAAACCAACCGCACGGTGCTGGAGAACATGCTGTCGGCCTGGGGTATGCGTGTCACGCTGGCCCACGATGGCCAGGATGCGCTCGACATGCTGATGGCGAACGCGCGCCAGGATGCCGATTTCGACCTGGCTTTGGTCGACATGAACATGCCGCGCCTGGATGGGCAAGGCTTGGCTGAAGCCATCAAGGCCAGCGGCCGCTACCCGAATCTGAAAATGGTGCTGCTGTCGTCGGTGTCATCCCCTGACGACGTGCGCCGCGCACAGGAAGCCGGCTTCCAGCGATTCGTGCCCAAGCCATTGCGCAAGGGCGAATTGCGTCAGGCCATCTTGGGCATTTCAGCTGAATTGGGCGATGCGCCATTCGAAACGGTGCGTTTGAACAAGCACGTGCTGGTGGTGGAAGACAACGCCGTCAACCAGGAAGTGTGCAGCCAGATGCTGCGTCGCCTGGGCTGTGAAGTGAAGGTGGCCAGTTCAGCGCTGGAGGGCCTGCGCCGACTAGGCGAACAGCGCTACGACCTGATCCTGATGGACATCCAGATGCCCGGCATGGACGGCATTGAAGCGCTGACCTGGTTCCGCAAGGGATCGAATAACCGGTTCACCTTTGTCACGCCCCCGCACACCCCGGTGATCGCCGTGACGGCCAATGCGCTGGAAGGCGATGAGCAGCGATTCCTTGACCAGGGCTTCGACGACTACCTCTCCAAGCCATTCCGTCAGAGCCAGCTGCAGAAGGTGTTGCTGGAACACGCAGGCCCAGCCTCCCCGGCACCGGCCGTGGCGCAACCCGTGACGCCAGATGCGCCACAAGTTTCGGCATCCGTCACCCACGCAGGTTCAGCCAGCACCACAGTGCCTGCGGCTTTGGCAACCACGGCTTCGGTTACTTCGTCACCGGTCGCATCGGAGCCAGCTTTAGCTTCCACTGAAATTTCGGTCGAGGCCATTTTTGACGCCGAGTCGTTGCGCCGACTGCGCGAACTCGACCCGAAAGGCGACAACCGACTGATCGAACGTGTGGCCAAGGCATTTGAAACCTCGGTTGGTCGACTGATTCCTCAGCTCGAAGAGTCGATCAAAGCGCAAGACAATGCGGGCATTCTTCACGTCGTGCATACACTGAAATCCTCATCCGCCAGCATTGGCGCACTCAAGTTGTCCCAGCAGTGTGCCGAAGTGGAAACCATGATCCGTCGTCAGTCAGGCGAAGACCTGAGCCCTCGCATTCGAGACATCCCGCTTGAAGTCAACCGGGTGTTGGCTGGCCTGCGCCTGCTGCTGGAGCCCAAAGCATGACTTTGGACAACCCCTTCCTGGACGACATCAACGAGCAACAGCCTCGTGTCCTTCTCGTCGATGACGATGAAGTGAACCTGCTGCTGACTTCGATCGCCCTGCGTGAACGGGGTTTCTCGATCACGGAAGCCAGTTCTGGCGACCAAGCGCTGCGACTGATTCCGGAATGCACCCCAGACGTGGTGGTACTCGATGCCGTCATGCCTGGCCTGGATGGCTTTGCCACTTGCCTGGAATTGCGCCAGTTGCCCGGCTACGAGTCGGTGCCGGTGTTGATGTTGACTGGGTTGGACGACGAAGCGTCGATCACCCGTGCTTACGAAGTCGGGGCCACTGACTTTTTCGTGAAGTGCAATCAATGGAGCCTGCTGGCCGGGCGCCTGCGCTATTTGCTGCGCGCATCGCGCACACGGGTCGAACTGGAGCGCAGCAAGGCCAAACTGGCTCGCGCCCAAGACCTTGCGCGCATGGGCAGTTTCGACTGGCGACGGGGTGCCGGCGACTTGGTGTTTTCTCTGGAAGGCATGCGGGTGTTCGGCCTGCGTCCGAATGACCAGATGGGGCTGCGTCGCATCGTGCGGCTCATGCCTCGAGACGAGCAACGTGGCTTTCTACGCATCCTGCGTGAAGTGGTAGACCACGGCACCGTTCTGTGCAACGACATCCAAATTGGTCTGCCAGATGGCCGCCAGCGCATTCTGCACATTGAGGCCGAGCCTGAATTCAACGAACTGGCCAATCTGATCGGCTACACCGGCATCGTGCAGGATGTGACCGACCGCCGCGTGGCGGAAGACAAGATCAAGCACCTGGCCAACTTCGACACGCTCACCGGCTTGCCCAATCGCCGCCAGCTTTTCTGGCGCAGCGAGCGCGCCATTGAGCACGCCAAGCGACTGAACCACTGCGTGGCGCTGCTGCAAGTGGGGCTGGATCGATTCAAGATCATCAACGAAAACCTGGGCCACCATGCCGGCGATGAACTGCTGGTGGAAGTGTCTCGCCGCTTGCGCAACTGCGTGCGCCATTCGGAACAGGTCATGGAAGGCAGCCTGGACATGAATGGCCAGCGCGTGCACCGTACCTTGGAGGCCGTAGGCCGCCTGGGGGCCGACGAATTCGTGGTACTTCTGCCCGAAGTGGCCAACGAAGCCGAGGCCATGGAAACGGCCGCGCGCATTCTGCAGGCCTTGCGTGCGCCCATGGTGGCGTCGGGGCAAGAGTGCTTCATCACAGCCAGCGTGGGTGTGGCGGTGTTCCCCTCGCACGGGCTGACCGTGGCTGACTTGCTGCGCCATGCCGACGTGGCCATGGACCTGGCCAAAACCCAGGGCCGCAATACCGCCTTGTTATACGACCCGCTGCAAGCGAGCAAAGGTCGCGTGCGCCTGGACCTGGACACGGCCTTGCACAAGGCATTGGAGCGCAAGGAACTGGTGCTGTACTACCAGCCCAAAATCGATGTGCGCACCAGCAAAATGGTCGGTGCCGAAGCGCTGATGCGTTGGGTTCGCGATGGACAGATCATTCCCCCCAACGATTTCATTCCCTTGGCCGAAGCCACAGGCCTGATCAACGAGATGAGTCTGTGGGCCATTGAAGAAGCGGCGCGCCAGGCTCAGATCTGGGAACAACGCTTTGGCTTCAATGCCTCCATCGCTGTTAACCTGCCTAGTCGCCTGTTCGAACAACCTGATCTGGTTGACAAGATTCAGGGCATTCTCAGTGACCTGGGTGTGGCGCCCCGCTCCATTGAGTTGGAAATCACTGAAACCGGGCTGATGAAGGACCTGCAAGGCGTGGTGCCGTCTCTGCACCGCCTCAACCAATTGGGCACCGAAATCTCGATTGACGACTTCGGCACCGGCTACTCCTCTCTGGCCTATCTGACCACGTTGCCGATCAGCGAGGTCAAGATCGACCGGTCTTTCGTTCGCGACATCGGCGTCACGCCTCAAAGCTCGGCCGTGGTGTCAGCCATCATTGCCCTGGCCCGCGCATTAGGCTTGCGGGTCATTGCCGAAGGTGTGGAAAACGTCTCGCAAATGGAAGTTCTATTCAACCTTGGCTGCCATATTTGTCAGGGATTCCTGTTTGCCCGCCCCATGCCGCCGGCACAAGTGGAACAATGGTTGTCCGACACCCGTTCTGGCTTGGCCCTGCCCCGCATCGGCAACCATGACGATACCGTCGTGATGGCATCTCACTCGAATCTGTAAAGCCTCACTGTTCATCAGACTGGGCCATGCGCAAATCTCCGATTCACACGCCCCCGGTCAAAACACCGGCTCAAGCCCAAGCTGCAGCCAAGACACCCAACGGGGCCAAACCCGTTGCGCCAGTTGCGCCTGCAGCCAATACCCCTGCAGCCTATGCCAAAGCCGCACTGCGACGCATGGCAGAGCAAAGGCAAGAACCCACGCCCGAGAACTATCGAAAGGCGTACGAAGCCGAGTCTGGCGTGGTGGAGCCCCCAGCCCCGGCAGCCGCGCCATCGGCCGCAGCGGCAACTGCCCATCCCAGCCCATCGGCCGAAGTCGAAGCTTCGCCGAAGGAATCCACAACGGCAGACACAGCGGCTGAGCGGCCCGAACCCATCAGCGGTGAACGGTGGTCCAGCCTGATCACCCGCATTCTCAAAGGCTCGGAACGCGGCGGCCGCCAATGGACTGCTGCCCGCAAGAAGGACAGTCTTCAACGTGTGCTGCAAAGCAGCCGCAGTTCAGGTGAATTGCTGCATCAGCGACTGAACCAACTGGTCACCAGCTGGGACAGCGACACCCTTGACTCCAGCCTGATCGACGCCGTGGCCGACACGCCAGATGCGGTGTCGTCGGCCATACCTGGATCGGCGTTTGGAGGTGGTGCAGGCGGGCCGGCAAACGGTAGCACCCAAGCCCCCACAGCCACGGAATTGAATGCACAGGCCGCTCAATCAGCCCAGCCCTCGCAAAGCTGGCCCGAAATCGCCACGCACGCCCTCAAGCAACTGCATGCCACCATTTCAGTGGCCCTGCCGACGCAAAATATTCAGGCTGCCGAAGCCTCTCTGGACCTGACTCGCGCGCTGGAGCACAGCCAGGAACTGCCCATGGCCCTGACCCGCTACGAGCTGGTGCGGGGCGAGGTGACCGATGCCTGCCATCAGGTTCGCCGCATCATTGAGCACCGGCACCACTTGCTTGATCAACTGACCGATCTGTGCCACTCGCTGACCGACAGCCTGGTGGACCTGTCTGAAGATGACTCCTGGGTGCAAGGTCAATGCACCACCATGCGCCACCAGTTGACGGAAGGCCTCAACAGCCGCGGCGTGCGCCACGTGCAGCAAATGCTGGCCGACACCCGCGAGCGCCAGCATGCGTTGAAACAAGAGCGTCTGGCCGCACGCATGGCCCTGAAGCAACTGATTCACCAGATGCTGCAGGAAATTGGCGAGTTGGGGTCGACCACCGATCGATTCCAGTCCAACCTCACACGCTATGCCGACACGATTGGGGCTGCTGACAGCCTGGAGAGCCTGGCTGGCGTGGTGCGCGAAATGGTGGAAGAAAGCCGCACAGTGCAGTCGGTTGTGGCTCAGACCCAGTCGCGCTTGAACACCGAGCATTCGCGCGCCACCGAGTTGACCGAGCGGGTCAAGCAACTGGAAGACGAAATCCGCCGCCTGTCAGACGAGGTGTCGACCGACCCACTGACCCAAATTGCCAACCGCCGCGGCATGATGCGCGCCTTCGAAACCGAGAAGGCCCGCATGGAGCGCTCGGGGGGCACGCTGTCGATCGGTTTGCTTGACGTGGACAACTTCAAAAAGCTCAACGACCAGATGGGCCACCAGACTGGCGACGAAGCATTGAAGTTCCTAGCCCGCCGCGTGGGCGAGTTGCTGCGCCCCGGCGACGTGGTAGCCCGATATGGTGGCGAAGAGTTCGTGGTCATCCTGCCCGAAACATCGGTAGACGATGGCCAGCAAATTTTGACCCGACTGCAACGCACCATGAGTGCTGAGTTCTTCACCCATGAAGACAAGAAGGTGTTCATCACCTTCTCTGCCGGGGTCACGCTATACCGTACCGACGAACCGATTGAAGGCGCGCTGGAACGGGCGGACATTGCCCTTTACGAAGCCAAGCGCACCGGCAAAAACCGAACTTGCACAGCCTGATCAGCGCCAGCCCTGCAACTGCTGCAGCACAGCAGGCAGTTGCTGCGGCAGGTCGTCCGCGATCAACCCAGGTCCAAACAGGCGCGCCGCTTCACCATGCGCCCAAGTGGCCGCGCAGGCTGCTTCCCAAGCGGGCATGCCTTGTGCCAACAAACCGGTGATCATGCCGGCCAGCACATCGCCCGCCCCGGCGGTACCAAGCCAAGACGGCGCATTGCCGTTGATCGCCGCTCTCCCATCGGGCGCGGCCACCACGGTATCGGCCCCTTTGAGCAAGACCACAGCACCGCTGTGCCGCGCGGCCCAACGTGCGCGAGCCAACTTGTCTTGTGCCAAGCCTTGGTCGATCGGCATGACACGACCAAACAGACGTTGAAACTCGCCTTCATGGGGCGTCAGCACCACGGCCCCCTGGGCTTGCCCAATCGCGTCAAACAACTCCTTGGGACGATCCTGGAAAGCTGTCAGCGCATCAGCGTCCAGCACCGTGGCACGACCGCTCTTCAACACAGCCAAAACGGCTGGGCGAATGTCAGCCCCCGCCCCCGGCCCAATCAACACCGACGACAAACGCGGATCTGCCAGCCAATCAGCCAGGTCATCGGCCTGTGCCCGGGCAGAGTGCCCTTGCAGGGCATGAACCATGATGCAGTCCAGCGACGCGGCATACACCGGCCAGGCGACCTGAGGCACCGCCACCGTGGTCAACCCAGCCCCAATGCGGGCTGCGGCTTTCGCGGCCAGCCGGGCTGCGCCCGTCATGCGAGCGCCCCCCACCACCACGGCATGCCCGCGCTGGTATTTGTGCGCCTGCGCGCCATGCCCCGGCCAAACCGATTGCCACAGTGACGGCGCATTTTCAAAGGTTTGAACCGACAACTCGGGCAAAACCGTGGGCGCCATGCCAATGTCAGCCACCACGGTCCAGCCGCACAGGGCACGCCCGGGGTACAGCCAATGGGCAGGCTTCTTGCGAAAGAAGGTCACGGTCAAATCCGCGGCCATCGCTCCTTGCGGCCCAGGGTCACTCCAGCCGCTGTCGCCCCACACACCACTGGGCACATCGATGGCCACCACGGGAAGGCCCGCCTGACTGACCTGATTGAACACCACCGCACACTCTGCTGGAAGCGGTCGAGTCAGCCCGGCACCAAATACCGCGTCCACTACCAGGCCTGCCCGCGCGATCACGTCAGGTGTTAGATCAGCCCAAGGCCGAACGGCTTGCTGCTCGCTGAGGCCTCTGCCACGGCAATGCACCAACCATTCGTGAGCGGCCCAACGGGCATCGCCCTGAAGTTTCGACGTAGTCCCAAACAAGGCCAACTGCACAGGCCACCCCGCCCTGGCCAGCAAGCGCGCCACCACAAAGCCATCGCCACCGTTGTAACCCGGCCCGCACAGTACCAACACCGGCCGCAGCGACCACCGCGTCACCAAAGCATCGAACACCGCCTGCCCCGCACGCGCCATCAAATCGGTACCCGGGGTACCAGCGGCGATGGTCAGAGCATCAGCCCGCCCCATCTGGGCCACATTCAAAAGCTCCACGTCAGCGTCCTTCATCGCAATCAATGTGTGATTTTGAGCCTATCACGATGCACCACGATGACACAGATGCTGCCTACAATGCGTCCCCTGTCTTAGCAACGAACGGAAAGAATCTCCATGGCCAAACAACGCAGCCGCCGCCTTCGCAAGAAGCTCCACGTTGGCGAATTTCAGGAGTTCGGTCTCGCCTACAAAACCGCCATCAAGGCGGGCAGCAATGAAGTGCTGTTCGTAGATGCCCTGCTCGACGAACTGATCGACCCACGCGGCATGGAATTCGGCGGCTGGGCGGCTGGCGGCTTCGTGTCCAAAGCTGGACGCGGCACTGTGACCGAGGAAGACCGTCAGGCGCTGATCGACTGGCTCAAGCAACGCCCCGAGGTCGAATCCATCCGCATCAGCGGCCCGCTGGACGCCTGGTACACCGACTTCGTGACCGACGATCAGCTGACCCAGGTGTTTGGCTGATTCCCTACGGCTCAGTCGTCAAAGGCATTGATCTCAGCATTTTCCAGATGATCAGGCAATGACGCCTCACGGCGACTGAGCGCCAACATGGCTTTGCCCAAAGCTCGGGTGGTGGTCATGGCGGCTGGCAACCACTTGCCAAGTACGCCAAGAACGGGCGCCCCCAAGCGGTACCCAATCTGCCGCATGCCATGGGGGGACACCTCATTTTGAACGGGGCGAATGATGCCCGGACGCAGATGGGTGTACGCCACCCCCAAGAGCTTGATCGCTTCTTCGGCCGCGCCTTTCACCTTCAAAGGCATCAGCCAACTACGGGCATTGGCCCCCGCCCCTGACACGTATAGAAACCGCCCCTGTGGGTTGGCTTGTGCGTAGGCTTGCGCCACCGCACGAGTCGCATCCACCGTAACCTGGCGATAAGCTTGTTCGCCCATGCCCACCGGCAAAACACCCGCGCAATACAAGCAGGCGTCCATGCCCGCGAGATCGGCGCCAGAACTAGCAATGGCGGTGAAGTCACTCACAACGCACAAGCGAACACGTGCGTCGGGCACCTCGATCGGCTTGCGCACGAGCAAGGTGACCTGCTCCACTTCTGGGTCCGTCAAAGCAACCTTGAGAACACCCTGCCCCACCAAGCCATTGGCGCCAGCAATCAAGAGTTTCAGTCCCATCTCGTCCTCGCTACTCGGTCGTTGACCGACTCAAACAAGTTTGACCACAACGGGCTAATCATGCCCATCAGATCCGGGATCGACAAGATCAAACGGGTGACCAAAAAGCAAAAACCCCAAGTGAAATCAATCACTTGGGGTCTTGTTTGGCGGAAGCTGTGAGATTCGAACTCACGGAGGGGATAAGCCCTCGCCGGTTTTCAAGTTCACGGCTTTATCCAAGCTCATCAATCACTTAGGGAAGGTCTGCACAAATGAGCGCTGACCATGGTTGGGTGTGCTGACATGA
>ERZ724505.153-NODE-153-length-43947-cov-11.133236_pt1 | contig 43947 bp, 33 predicted proteins | sample MGYA00376038_ERZ724505 | MGnify/ENA primary metagenome ERZ724505 (study PRJEB28724, sample SAMN07190884) | wastewater metagenome | isolation source: effluent of sewage treatment plant in Hong Hong | place: Hong Kong | collected 2016-03-17 ... | reverse complement strand
TTTTTTTGCTTGTCTTGCACTTCGTACGCCTGCCTGCCGGTAGGTAGGAAAGCCGAAAAAAAGAATTTCTTTCGGAAAAACAGCCTTCTTAGACACACTCTAAGGTGTTCTTGGGTGCACAAGGGCACTTTGCAGATAGGGTGCTGCCGGGCGAGGGAAGGGCTCTTTGTCGATCGGCGGAATGCCTTCGTCGAGAACAAAGAGGGAATTTTGTACCAGAGGATGCGATTCGAAAAGGCGGCTTAAGAGGTGATTGGAGAGTGTGTTTCCGATGGCAGCGAGAATCATGCCCTGGTGATGACTCATGAACATATTGACAGGAGACCCGTGTCGCGAGCGGTGGAAGTCGATCGCCTCAATATAGCCGTAGACGCCACGACCGCCATGTGCCGTATAGGCGGCAAGATTCTTGAGTACGGCACGAGGGAAGGAAGATAGCGACAGGACAATACTATAGGCAGAAACAACTGATCGGTCATCGGCGGAAGGAGACAGGGAGAGCGCTGGCAATCCGAACGGTTTATATCGGAAGTTGCCGCCGCGGTCGAGCTCGGCATAGCCGGATTCCGAGAGTCCCCAGACGGGGATATTTTTTTTCTTGGCGGAACGGCGATTCATCAGGATGGCTGTTCGTATGCTTCGCCCGACGAGCGAGTCTTTGTGTTCTTCGAGGAAGAGCGCCGGCATAAGATATTCGAAGAGCGTGCCGGTCCAGGAGATGAGGGCGGGACCCATGGGGAGTGACAAGACGGTGCGATTGAGTTTGTTCCAGCCGCGGAAGGAGAGTGTTCCTTCGGCGAGCGCCAGGAGGTTTGCGATGCGCGCTTCGGAGGCGAGTGTTTGATAGAAACGGTTTTCCAGTCGTTTCGTTGGCACATGGAAGCCGATGGAGATAAGCGAGCGTTTCTTGGAACGGAGGAAGTCAAACCGCATAGCGGAAATCATCGCGTCGAGTCTTCGCTCGAGCTGAGTTGGGAGTGTATTGCTCGGCACGGCAGTGTTCGAAAACTCGGCAGATTGTTGAGAAAGATCGTATTCGGCGAGCGTGTCGTTGAGTTGTTCCCGGAAGAGCGTGAGGATGCTCTGCGCTTCCTCTGGGAGGGACCTCGGAAGAATCGTGCCGACAAGAGAAGTTTTTATTGCCTGACACTGTTCAAAAAATGCTGATTCATCGTCTGTTGGGAGCGTTTCAATGCGCTCGGAGAGCGCTTCCCAGACATCGGTGAAAGATTGCATATCGAGTGTTCGAGGGATGCGTTGTCGGATGAGTCGGGCAAGAGTGTGGAGTCCTTTCCCGATACGAGAAATGGAGAGAGTATCCGTGTCGTGCGTGAGCCACTGTCTTACAACGATAAGGGCGGCCAGGAGATTACCGCTATCGACGCTGGAGATGAAGAGAGGAGGAGCGGGAGTCGCGGTTTTTGTTGCGTACCAATTGTAGAAATGCCCCTGGTATTGCTCCATGCGTTCCAAGGTGGCGCAGGTGTGTTCGAGATATGCTCGCGTTTTCTTTTTTGAGATAAACCCGAGTCGGTGTGCGAGCATTGCCGAAGTGAGGAAGAAGCCGATATTGGTAATGGAGGTGTACTCGGCGATTTTTGGTGTCGGATGGGTGCGCACGTAGTCCGGTGGCAGAAAATTGGTTTCCGGTCCGACAGTCTTTGCGAAGAAACTCCACGTTTCGAGCGCGTCTTGGCGAAGCACATCTTCTTCTTGTTGTGAAAAATCATGAGCTTGCTTATAGGGCTTGTTGAGCGCGAACACAAGAAGCGGAATGCCGGTCCAGAGTATGAGGAGGAGGGCAAAAATCGGATGTATGTTTGTATGGAGCCACGCATCAAGTGAGACAATGGTGAGCGTAATAAGTGGGAAGAGAAGCGGTATGCGCCCCGCGGGATTTTCGAAATGCGCCGAAGGAACCCATTCGAGCGTGTTTTTTTTGCTCCAGAAGCGTCGGAAGAGAGCGGTGATAATGGCGTGTGTAGTGTCGAGGGCAGTATAGGGAAGCGTGATGCATTCGAATATCGCCTGTCGACACAGACGAAAACTTCGTGTTGCGGTGCGTTTCAATCGATAGCCGAGGTGCTTCCATGTCCCAGTGAGGAATTGATAGCTCCAGCGAATCCAGTCGATACACATATCGAGCAAGAAAAGATCGAGTAGGAATATGCCCCACGCAAAGAGGAGCAAGTTGGGATTGCCGACAATCCACGACAACACCGTGATAAGAAATACTGCCGGACGAAACAGACTCTGAAGGAGATTGTCGGCAATTTTAAACTTGTGAATGCCGGAGAGGGTATTTGACTGAGTCTGTTCAGCTTCGTCTCGTACGGTTGGAAAGAGCCAGTCGATAATCTGCCAGTCTCCGCGTGTCCAGCGGTGGTTTCTTGCGAGCATAGCGCGAAGCGATTTCGGAAATTCATCGAAGACATCGATGTCCGCCGCATAGGCGGTTCGGGCGAGTGAGCCTTCGAGTAGGTCATGGCTCAAGATTTGATTGGTTGGGAGTGTTGTGTCGAGCGCACAGAGGAAGGCGTCTATATGAAACGATCCCTTGCCGGCATAGCTTCCTTCGAGAAATACGTCCTGATATATTTCCGGAAATGTGGTTGAGTAGGCGCTGAATCGTTTCTCATCGAAAAATATCCGCGGCAAGCGGAATCGATGCCGGTTTTTGAACCACTGCTTGACGTGTGGCTGTATAAAGGCGTATCCGTGCGTCAACAGACCATCTTTCCCAAGAATTGGTTTTTGAAGGGGGTGTGCATGGATGCCGAGCATATCCTTGATGAAATCTCGCGTGATGAACGCGTCTTCGTCGAGTGTGATAATGAACTGCGCCGAAGGAAGTGACTCTGCGGAAAGGAAAAACGGCGATGAGGGCGTTCGTCCACGAAGTATCCTGGCGAAATCGAGGAGTTTGCCGCGCTTGCGTTCCCATCCCATCCAGCGTCCCTGTTGCTCGGACCATACGCGTGACCGGATGACAAAGGCAAATCGATCCGTTTCGCCATAGCGGGCGTTCAAGTCTCGGAAGGCTGTTTTTGTTTCTTCGAGTAAGGCAGTGTCTTCCGGAGAGATTTCGCTTGAGGCATCGGTATAATCGAGGAGAAGATAGTAGGAAAGCGCGCTTGCGGCATTGCTGAGATAGGCGGTTTCGAGTTTACCAAGAAGCGCGGAGAGTGTATGTCTGTCTTTAAGAAGTGCCGGTATGACAAAAATAGCGGAAGCTGATTCGGGCACTCTCCGCCGGAAATTGAGCCGCGGAAGAAATGTCGGCGGGACAATGCCGACAAACAAGCTGTCCACCAAATGTTTGGATGCCTTATAGAGAATGGGAAAGGCGATAATCATGAGGAACCGGTAGTGGAGATAGAACGTGGCGAATAGGCCCGCAGTGATGCATGAGACGGAAAGTATGGAACCGAAGTAGGCGGCGCGAATCGCAGGAAGCCTTTGTCGATCGTGATACCAGTGCCACCAGGAGAGGCGGTCATTCCCGGTAAGCCGTTTCAGAAGCAGGGGAAGTCCTTCGTCGACGAGATAAAACCCGACATGGCGCCAGGGACCGTCTTCGTGCTCTTCTGCAAGTGCGAGTGCCGCTCGTATGAATGTTTCTTCGGAGAGTCGAAGTGTTTTTGCAACCGAAGCCGCCTTCTTTCGGTACATCTCTTGAGAAAGCGATGTCATATGCTCGTAGGTATCGGCCGGATCTCGAACAAGCAGACGATGAAGGGCGTTGGTTTTTCGCAAAAGGGTATTCCATTCGAATTCTCCCAAAAGAGAGAGTGATCGAAGGAGAATGCGGACCCTGGTTGAGAGTTCCCGCATGCTTTTGGTGTCGGTCGTTTTTGGGGCGAGTCCTTTGAGAGCGATTACCCCGTCTTTTTTTCCTGCGCTGTCTCGGAATCGGGAGATCGGGGAAGATTCTTTGGCGCGACATTCTTCGAGGGCGTCGGTAAACGCATCGGCATAGGCATCTCCGTAGCGCTTCCGAAGTTTGGCAGCCATTCCGTTATAGCGAGGAGCATTTGGTCCGAATTTATTGAATGATGTCCGTGCGAGCGTGCGCGCCTCTTCGGCGTCGGCAAGGCGAAGCGCAACGCCTGAAAGTTTGTCGAGCGAGAGGAGTCTCAGAATTGGCGAGACTGCTTCCGTTTCGGCGAGCGAAAGAGAAAACGCGGCGGATTCTTGCCAATCGTTTAGCGTGCTCGCCAGAGTTTCTTCTGAAAATCGAAACGCGGTTCTCTCAACATACTCATCGAGAAGACGCGCTATAGCGATGATATTGGCGGGCGCTGTTTCGTCAAAAGATACCTTGGAGAGCGTTGTCTCGAGCGAGCGAAACTCTGCTGCGATGGCGGCGTGCTTCTTGAGAAGCCAGCGCGTAGCAAGGAGCAGTGTGTCCGGAGGTGCCGCAAAGGATGCCTGCGCGTCATCTTTCTGTGATCGGTCAAGCCAGGGCGCGCGTCCTCGATAGGGTGTATAAAACAACGAAAAGCGTCGGTGGATATCTCGAACTTTGTGCGAGAGGTGTTTCCCCAAGACGCGCTGTCCTCGTCGAAGCGAGAGCTGTGAAACAGACAATTCGGCTTGTCTAAGCCATGTAGCTACAGGTATCTCTTCGCGATATCGCCTTGTAAACAAACGGGAGAAAAACATAGAAAGAAAAGAAAGAAACAAGACTGTCAACAGAGAAAGTATACCAGAAAAGAGGGAAAGAAAGCTATTTTTGAATATTTTGAGAAGAAAGCTCTTCGGTGGCGCATGTTGCACCATTTCCAAAAGTCGGAAATATGGTGTAGAGTTTGATGAGGTTTGAGCATGAGAGAGATGTTTTCTTCCTACAACTATTGTATGACGCTGTCAGCTTCTTCGAGAAAACCTATTGTAAAAGTCTGCGTTCACCGGGATTGTTGCGAACGAGGGTCGCAACAGATTTACGCCCGGCTCGAAAGAGAAGTTTCGTCCGATATGGATGTTCGGAAAACCGACGAATGTTTTCGGTTTTGCAAGAAGGGTCCCAATGTTGCAGTCGACGGTGCCGTTCTCCATCATATGCATGAAAGAAACGTCGTGTCGCGCGTGCGATCGGAAGTCCGATCTCCTTCGGTAAAGAAAGACGGGATAGGCACGCGTACGATCGATGAGCTCGACGACCTGCTCGACACATTTGGCACTTGAGATTTCGAGGTATTGCTTTCTCTTGGAACATGATATACTAAGCGAAAGAGTTTGTTTTAATGATGGGTAACCGTACAAGGAGGGGTACACATCGCATGTATGGCGGAAGAACCGATCTCGAGTGAAGAGTGGGCCGAAGAGGACGATGATGCGCCGGCAAAAAGTCTGCGAGACCGAATTCAGGATTTGCGAAACGGTTTTCGGAAGAAACTGGCCGAGGGGAGCGTGTGGACGCTTGCCTTGCTTTTTGTATGCGGTGCGCTGTTCGGCGCGGCGGCAAAGGCGGTGGCGGCAAGAAGTATTCTCATCGGATACTGGGACTACACCATTGGTTCCAGAGAGAAAACCGCGGTAAATCTCAATGCCGTTCAACAAGAACTGGCCGCTCGCCAAGAAGAAGCATCGAAACCGAAAGAAGACTCGACGCCGCAGACGGGCAATGCCTCTGATGACGAAGCAGCATCGAATGATGCTCAAGGGGAATCAACGAAGGAAATGCCGCCACTTCCGCCAACACCCGAGCCGCCGGCTCCTCCGGAGACAGGGAAAGAATAGACTCTCTCGCAGGCTTTTTCTCTTTATGTTTAATGTCGGATATTATGGATTTTCTGAATAAAAAAGATACGGATGAAAAGGATGATGATTTCGGATTGTCATTCCTCGGAGGATCTTCCGAGGGCGGGGATGATGCGCCTGAAGAGTCGTTTGGCGAGCCGGATGAAAAGCGTGAGCTCGCCAAGAAGGTCAAGAACCTTACCGCACTTCTTGTTGTCGTTGGCGGGTTGTTTGTGGGGAGCCTCTATGTGGATGTTTCACAACTCATTACGAAATCGGGATTCTCTTCCCGAGCGCTCAAGACGACCGATGTGATAACGGCGGCCGGGAAGACGTGGGTTGCCTATGATCAGCCGATCGTTCATGTGACGGTGCTTTCCGAAGAATCCTGCAAGGAGTGTCAAACCGATGAAGCGCTCGTGTGGCTTCGCCGCATCCTGCCGACCGTGTCCGCGGATGTATTGGATGTTTCGAAGGACGCTCAAGCGAAGGATCTCGCCAAGGCTGCCAATGTGACGGCCATTCCCGCTTTCATTTTTTCGAAAGAAGTATCCGAAGTACCGGTCTATACGCAGGCACAGCAGCTCTTTACGCCGCTCAATGACAAGGATGGCCGATACCTGCTCGACACCGCGCAGGTTGGCATTCCGGTCGGGAAATATCTCGAATTGCCCGAAGTGAACGATGCGGATATTCAGTCGGGATCAAAAGACGCGCCTATTCGTGTGGTGGAGTTCACCGATTTCCAGTGTCCCTACTGCAAAGCGTTCCATGCGACTCTCCAAGAGACGCTCAAGGAATACGGCGACAAGGTACTCTATGTCTACAAGAACTACCCGCTTCCGATTCACGCGCAGGCAGAGAACGCGGCACTTGCCGGGGAATGTGCCAATGAGCAGGGGAAATTTGCAGACTATGCCGACAATCTCTTTGCCAAACAAGACGAGTGGGGCAAAACGACCGGTGTGCAGAAATTCAAAGATTATGCACGAACTCTCAAGCTCGACACGGCTCAATTTAATTCGTGCTTGGACGATAAGAAATACCAAGATCGCGTGACCGCAAGCCTTGATGAAGGCAAAAAGTTTGGTATAAGCGGCACGCCCGGAACCTTCGTGAACGGCACCTTCTTGAATGGCGCCGTCCCCCAAAGCGACCTCAAAGCCGCCATTGACGCGGAAATTGCCAGTGCTTCGAAGTAGCTTGCGACAGTCGTTTGCTTTTGGCTCTTGGGTCGTCCTGCCGTGACGGGACGACCCTTGTCTTTTTCCTGTAAGCGAGATACACTGGAATCCAGTTTCAAAGGCTTTCCGAATGTATTTTTGGGCCTGTAGTAAAGTGGTATTACGCAGCATTCGCATTGCTGAGTCGGGAGTTCGATTCTCCCCAGGTCCACTAAGCGAAAAGTTCTACAATAAGTTCATTTTCATGCATTGACGAGAGTTTATCAGTTTGATATCATCTGGAACAGAGAAGAGAATACTCTTAGTTCTGTATTTGGATTGGCCGAGTACAGAATTGAGGACTTTCCTCTGGATTAGAGTGAGGTGAATAATGACAGCAAGTACATTGAAAGTGAAAGTGGCGCACGACACGGAAGACCGTTCTGTTGCCAACCTATTTCAGCGGGGTAGTCTTAGTGTTTCGGAAGTATACGAAAGACTGAAGACTTGGTCGATGGATAGTATCAAAAGATACATGGTCCATAAGGGCGTGTATTCTGCTGATATCATCGATGCGATGCAGGAGGAATACATTCGGTATCTCTCCCTCTCGATCGTCTATTCTGGACAAGTGTTACCGATTTCGCGCTACGTGGACGATTTCTGGCACACACATATCCTGTTCACAAAGGACTATGTTCAGATGAGCGAGTATGTCACTGGAAAGTACATACATCATCAACCTGCATGGGGAGAGTCGCTTGATCGTCTGGAGCATCCCTTTGCCGCTTTGACGCTCACAAAGTACCGTGAGCATTTCGGAGAACCAAACCCGAAATACTGGGATATGCAATGTTGCGGGCAATGTAACTGTCCTCCCTAACAGTAACCCGCGAGTATTTCGCGTTCAGGAGGGCTATATGATAATTCATCTAGCCCTCCTTCTTTTTATGGACGAAAGAGTTCAAAATATTATAGATAGCCATGCGTTTTCAACCATGCTTGATCTCGGGGCTGGGACTGGTCGGTTTTCTCTGTATGCCGCTTCGAAGGGTATTGCTGTTACTGCTGTAGAAAGACAGCAGAACTATCTCTCAGGAATGGAGAAGATTGCTTTTTTCTTGCAGGGAAAAGAGATCGGATCGGTACGGTATCTCATTGAAGACTTGGAGCAATGGCTTCCGGAAGAAAAGTATGATTTCATCCTTGCTAAGAACGTTTTTCAGTTCTTACCGAAAGAGTATGCTTTGCAAAATCTTCTCCCGAGACTTCTCGAGAAGGGGAAAGTAGTGTATATAGAAACATTTGGGAATAAGGAGGTTCTCAATGTCCCTACTAAATATTCTGTGGAAGATTTCCCTCGAGCGGATACGAGAGATTGGGAAGAAGACTCCAGAAAAATGAATGGCGATCCTCATCATTTTCATATGATTTCAGCTCTGTATATACAAGATGGAGTAAATACTGTTTGAATTACGCTGTTTGGATTAGTCTCAATAGCCATCCCGAGTGATTGCCACTCCTGTAATTCGTGGGTAAATTGGTTCCAATTGAATTGAGTGGGATAGTCCACGTAATACAAAAACATTGGGATAAAGATCCAATATCTGACGAGTTTCTTTTTACGGAAACTTTTTCTCTTTGGAAATTTATTGTTGGACAAGAACATTATCACCTGCTTCTCCTGAGAAAGTGACGGAGTCTTTGGTGAAGCCGCTTGCTTGGATGTTTATATCATGAGAGGCGGCGTCGGCAATGGTGAGGCAGTCTTTGCGGACGAGGGGGCATTTGATGTTTTTGAATATGAGATTGGTGCTCTCGGCGATATCGAAGACGGTGCCTTTGGTGGGGACGGCGGCGAGAGTGTCGAAGGTGATGTGATCTGCCTCTTCTATCTGAGTGCCCCACTTGGATGAGATTTTAATGTTTTTGAAATGAATGTCAGTGACCGGTTGCTCCGTGAGTCCGCTGATTTCTATTGAGCGATCGGTTTTCCCGACAGACATGCCGTCCGCAACAATATTGCGAAAAAGAGGGATAGCGCCGACGCCTTTGATGAAGGAATTTTCATAGGAGGTCGTGAGCTGTATGGCGGCGATGGAGGCGTAGTCGATGTTCATTGTGTTGACATGAATATTCTCCACGATACCGCCACGACCTTTTGAGGATTTGATGCGAAAGCCGTACTGCACCATGTTTGCGGAAAGATTTTCAATGAAAACATCGCGAACGTCTCCGGACATTTCGCTTCCGATGGCAACAGCGGCGTGCGCTTCGAGTATGGAATTGTTGCGGATTAAGACATTCTGGGTTGGTTCTCGGACGCGGAGTCCATCGCCGTTTCTGCCGGATTTGAGGACGATGGCATCGTCGCCGGTACTGAAGACATTGTTCTCGATAAGGACATTTCTTGAAGAATCGAGTGCAACGCCGTCAGTGCTTGGTCCGGGGTTTGTTTCGATATGGACACCTCGGACGATAACGTTTTCACTATAGAGCGGGTGAATCGTCCACATGGGGCCGTTTTGTATGGTGACGCCCTCCACGAGCACACGATGGCAGTTCATAAATTCAATGAATGCCGGGCGAAGCGAATCCTCGACGGTTCCAAAGACGCGTTCGGATACCGGTACATTGTCATCGCCCATTTGGTAGAGTCGCTTGATTGTTTTGTCCCATTTGCGCATGGCGGTCCACCACGCGGCGCCCTGACCGTCGAGTATGCCTTCTCCGGTAATGGCGACGTCGAATGCATTCGCCGTATATATGGGGGCGGAGTAATTATAGTACTCAATGCCCTCGAATCGCGAGAAAACAACTGGCAGGTAGTCTTCGAAATGCGTGCTGAACAAAATTGTCGAGCCCTTTTCGAGGTGGAGGTTGATGCGGCTCTTGAGGTGTATGGGACCCGAAAACCAGGTACCCTTGGGAACAAGCACGGTTCCGCCTCCGGTTTTAGCGCAATCGTCGATCGCTTTCCGGAAGGCATCGGTATTGGAGGTGACGCCGTCATATTTCCCGCCGTAATCGGCAATGGAGCATACTCTGTCAGGAAAGCTGGTTTCCTCGATAGTGAGCGAGGAGCCGGAGAGTGTTTGCAGGGCAATCTTCGATGTTGCTGGCGGGATGGATTGGGATATATCGGGAAATTCTCGCGGAATTTCCGGTTCGGTTGGTGGTACTGCTTCGAGTGAGTCTTCCCGGACAAGTGTGTGTGACGAAGAAAACGTTCCGCTTCGGTAGTTTTCAAGCAGTATCCATCCTCCAAGAATCACGACGAGCGAGAGTGTCCCGAAAGCGATAAGCATGAATGGTATGCGAAGAGCTCCTCGAAGCATGGTAGCAAAATTAGTTCTCTGTTGATGAAGTATCCGAAGAGTCGCTTCTTAGAAAAAGGTTTTCGGCAGGAAGTATCTTGATAAAATTTTCCGATCGATTGCCGATGATAAAGGTGCGTGTCGTCTCGTTTGTTTCATAGGCCTTTTTGAAATCGATCGGATCGCTTCCGGGATGTGAGAGCTTGAGTGTTCTTGAGCGGCGTCCCGAGGAAACAACAACATAGTTTACCTGAAGATCTCGCAAGTCCTTCTGGCTCAAGCCGGTGCGGCACTCTCCGATGAAGACCGCGCAAACGGCGCCCTTGTCCGACCATATGGATATTTCGCGAGGATTTGGCAGGTGATTGAGAAAGTCGGCAGCCTCCCAACTGCCATCGCCCATATCTTTTAAATTCACAAAATAGGGTTCCGGGAGAAGAAATGAGGTATAAGCAAAGTAGTACGGTTTGACGGAAAGGAGACTGATAAGCGAGAAAATGAATGTGGCAAGTACTGCCGCGATGGCAACGGCGTCTTCTTGATACTTCCGGAGGCGATTTGACGTAAGGAAAAATGAAATACCGATGGCTGCGAGGATGCAGGCAAAGGGAAAGAGCGTTATTTGATACCGAACGGTAGCAATAACATGGTTTACGGTCGAGGCGATATAGTAGAGGAAGATAAACAAGGAAAGAAAGAATGCGATTCTGGTTTCTCGTGAGGCGATATGGCGCTTTGTTATGCCAAGGGTGAGTGTCGCAATGAGTGCAAAAAGCGCGAGCGGCGAAATGCCAAACATGAGACTGTAGAGATCGGCGACGATATTGTCGGCAAAGATAAAGAGGTTCGATCCATCTCCTCCGGAACCCTTTGGAGAAGCGAGAGAAGCGTCGGTATTGAAGATGCTCATGCCGGTAAAGGTATTGAGTGCTACAAAGAAAAGCGCGGCAATGAAGAGAATGAACGTCGCCTGAATAAATCGCGTTCGGTATCGCGAGAGTATTTCCAAAATAAAAGCTGCGGTTTTGCTTTTGAGAAGTGCGGCATCGAGAGCGATGAGTGTAATAATTCCGACAAAAAGCGGCCACGTGCTTTCAAATGCTTTGCTGAGAAATGTCCCCTCGAGAATCATTTCCGGATGCTTCCAGGTTGCGGGAAAGAAAGCGAAGAAGGTTGCGCAAGAAATAGCGACGAGAATAATGTAGTTGATGGCCGACTGCTTGAGGTAGGTTCGAAGCGCGGGCTTATCTTTGGAGAAGAGGTATTCAAGGAAGGGGAGGGCAAAGAAAAATATATACAAGATATTGGCGACATATTTGGTGAGAATCGAGAACCCAAGGAAAAGTCCGCTCATGTAGAGATATTTTTTCTCGGCGTTTTTCTGGAAAACAAAGTAACTCAGTACCGAGAGCGGGAGAAATATCCAGAGGAGCGAATCGGGATTGATAATAAGCGATATGCCGAAAAGTATCGGAGAAAATCCGATCAGAATAAAGGCGACCAGCGCGGTGGTCTCATCGAAAAGTTTTTTGAGAAGGAGAAAGAAAACCGGAAGCGACAAGAAACAAAACAGAAAGATGGGCAGGCGGAAAAAGAAATTGATATCGTTGATGGCGCGGAATTCCTCATCTGTTTTTATGTCGTCGCGCAGGCTTTTGTAGGGCAGAGGATCTATTTTGAGGAGTCCGGCACCGGAAAGGATGGCGGTGGTAATACCCGGCTTGTCGTTGATATTGGTGGAACGCCATTTCCCTTCGGCGATGGCTTTCCAAAATTTCGGCGTGCGTTGGTACGTCCAGTAGGGTTCGTCGACAGCCGAATATGACTCAAGGCGAAGCAGTCCGAGTGTGAGATGTGTTGCGAGCACGGCGACAATAACTAGGGGCGCGCGGTATTTTTTGAGGAATTCTTTCATGAAGCAGGGAGAGAATAGAAAGCCAAACATGCTTCTAGCATACAGGAATTGTTTTTGGTTTGCAAAAATATATGGCTCGTAGAGGGGCTTTCCGCTTTACGGACGGGACATGAGAGTGATAGAATGTCTCATATCGCTTGTGAGGAATTTCTATGGATATTTTGAAAAGATACTGGGCTCTGCTTGTTTTGCTTGCCATACTTCTCGGAGCGGTTTTTGTGCGAACATACTCCTTGGATGAATGGCTGTACTTCAAGATGGATCAGGCTCGTGACGCGCTGCTTCTTACGGATGTCCTTGAAAACGGTCCGGGCAGTTTGCCGCTGCTTGGTCCTCGAGTGGGCGCAGTGGAACTCCAGCAGGGATTTTTGCGTTTGGGTCCGATATATTACTACTTTCAGTATCTTTCCGGTATCTTGTTTCACTCATCCGAGCCGGCTGTCTTTGCGTATCCGGACGTGTTCTTCTCGATTGCCGCAATACCGCTTCTCTATATCTTTGCTCGACTCTACTTTGAGAAACGCCATGCGCTCATGGTGACGGCTCTGTACGCGTTTTCATTTCTGATTATTCAGTACTCTCGATTCGCATGGAATCCGAACTCGCTGCAATTCTTCATCCTTTTGAGTTTCTATGGACTTATACGATTTCTCAACGACGAACATGCCACATCAAAAAGATGGTGGCTTGCGCTCTGGGCGCTTGGCAGTGCGATCGGATCGCAGCTTCATTTTTTCGGATTCTTCAGTCTTCTGGGAATTTCGGGCTTGCTCATGCTTTTCCATCTCAAGGTCTGGAAGCAATCATCATGGAAGGCGTTTCTTCACAAAGAGCAACTCCGGCAGTTTGCAATATTCTCCACTATTGTCATCGGAGTGTTTGCCATACTATATACGCCGGTTATTTTGAGTGACAGTCTGCGCGGCGGAGAGAACACGAGGAATTTCTTCGAAGCATTGGGATCAAAGGCGGAGAAAAAGCCACTTGTAGACAAGCTTCAGAAAACCATGACAGAAAACTTGAGGTACTCGTGTCTTCTGCTGACATCGGAATGCTATGCTGGTGATGCCAATTCCAAAGAAAACCTCCCATTCGTTGCAATAGCCGCGTTCGTACTTCTTGTTGGCGGAACACTTGCTTTTCGGAGAGCGCGAAGCGAACAGAGTGAGCTGCGTCGGGATTTTCTGGTATTGACGCTGCTCTGGCTCGGTGTCTTTATCGTTCTGACAGAGCCGGTCTCCTTTCAGCTGCGTCCGCGCTTTTATATTGTCATTTTTGCTATCCCGTTTCTCTTTTTGGGATTTCTCTATGAGTTTCTCGAGGAGCGTTTTGGAAAGCGTGCGCGTTGGGCATCGCTTGTCATAACGGTTGGCATTCTCGCGATCAATATGCACGGGACAGTATTGTGGTTCGAAGAACAGGCAAGGGCACAGACAAAAGCGGTTTCGGCAAAGCGAACACTGATTCTGAAAACCAAAGATGGTGTGACTCTGGGACAATTGCGCGGTGCGGCGGACTGGATGTATGCGCATATGAAACCGGGAAATACGCTTTACTACTATGTGAAGCCGGAGCACCAGCGTCCGATAAAATTTCTCTTGCGTTCGCATAAAGATGAATCACTCCGTATCGAGTTGCTCAAAATGAACGGCGATCCCCACGCGCAATTTTTTGCGATTACACCTGCAAAAAACGGAAAGAAGAATATTGCGAAGAAGCTGAAGCGCCCCGAGGCGGAATTTACCATTCTTGACTCGAAGCAATTTGGCGAGCTGTTGGTTTCGGAACTCGACTTTCCGAGTCGGAATATTTCTGAGGCGTTTACCTACAAAGAAAGTATCGAAAAAGATCGAGAAGGAGAAGATGACCGAAGCTATTGGAAGGATGTTCTGCCAAATTTTTTTAAGGAATAACACGGGACACACATGAAGCGGTGGGCGGATTTTTTATCTCGATATTTTTCTTTCCATTGGAAACGGCCACTGTCTGGGTCTGGGGTTGTGTGGACACTGCTCCTTGTTTTGTTGGTGGGAATTTTTGTTCGTACCTATCACTTTCGGGAATGGCTTCACTTCGGATCGGATCAGGCACGAGATGTGATGTTGGTAGGGGACGTGATTGACGGAAGAGAATCGTTGCCGCTCCTTGGTATGGAGGCGGGAAATACGCGATTCGATCTCGGTCCTGCGTACTACTATCTTCAGATAGCGTCGGCACGTATGTTTGGAGTGCGTCCGGAGACTGTGGCTTACCCGGATCTGTTGCTGTCTATTCTGACAATTCCGCTCTCGTTCTTTCTTTTCCGAAAGCTTTTCGATCGTCGTCTTTCGCTCGCGTTGACGGGATTGTATGCGATTTCTTTCTATGTCGTCGAGTATTCCCGGTTCGCGTGGAATCCGAATGCAATCCCGTTCTTTGTGGGGCTTTTCCTCCTCTCTCTGACGGAATTCATGGAGACGGAAGAAAAGACTGCATGGTGGTGGATACTTGCGCTCGGAACCGCTATTGGTATCGGTATACAATTGCATACGATTCTCTTATTTCTGTTCCCAGCGATACTCTTTGGAGTTTTCTTGATGTTCCTGAAGAAGAATATCGGAGTCATAGCGCGCGTGTTCGGCATAGTGGTGCTCGTGCTCGCATTGAATATTCCGCAAATCGTGAGTGAAGTCCAGACGCATGGAAAGAATACGAAACTTTTCTTCAAGGCGCTGACAGACCGATCGGAGAGTGGGAGTTCGCGATTTGCGGAGAGTCTCGAAACAGATATCTTGTGTCATGCACAGGCAAATTCTCACATTCTCTCTTCGCTCGGGCACCATGGTAATTGCGATTTTCTCACGCTTCTTTTGAGTTCGGAAAAATTTGCAAACTTTCACACTCTTGCGCTCTCATATGGCGGAATTATAGTGAGTGTTCTTTTTTCCAGTATCGGCTATGGCCTTCTTATCTTTCTTGCGTTCAAAGAATCGGACCCGAGGCGACGGAAATTTCTTTTTGTTATCTTGATATATTCGAGTCTTTCATTTCTCATCCTTTTTTCTGTTATTCGAGGAGCGCCGCTTCGATACTTCATCCATGCAACGTTTATTCCCTTTCTGCTGCTGGGATTATTCTTGGTCTGGATTCGGAAACACTGTCGGTTCTCGGGAATGCTTGTAGCGGGAATCATTGGCGTCTTAGCGTTGTTGAATATACGGGCGATAGGTATTGAGGCGGCAGCGCTTATGTCGGGAACGCGCGGGGATGCCGGATTTGTTGTCCTTGGAGAGGCGGAGAATATGGTGGCGTACATGAAAGAGCGATCCGGATCGTGGACGGAAGCGAATCTTGCTGGAGGAACTGCGTATTTTTCAACCTACTACAAATCGCTCAAATATATCGCAGCACAACAGGGTCTTGATATTCACTTGGCAAAGCGGAAGCATCCTCCGGTGTCTGAGGTACCGTATTTCTTTATCTATCGGCCGCTCGATCAGAGGGATCCGTCTTTCGCGAGGGGGTATGACGTGTTGGACTCTCGTGACTTTGGGAATATGGGCATATATCATCTGCAGAGCACAAAATATCGGGATCAAGAACATCTCGCACGGTAATGACTGCAGACGTGTGAAGCCGCTTCTTTTGTTGATAAGAATGTCTATGGATCATTTCATTAATATATATCGGAAAATTTCCTGGACGGTATGGGCATTGGCAGCAATTCTCATCGCCGGGATTTTCGTTCGAACATTCCACTTTCATGACTGGCTTCGTTTTAATGCTGATCAGTCGCGGGACGCTGGTATTGTGAGTAATGTTCTTGAGGGAAAAACACCGCCTCCGCTCCTTGGTCCGAAGGCCGGCGGGACGGAGTTTCGTCTTGGATCAGCATTCTATATATTTCAAATCGCCTCTGCTTCGATTTTCGGAGACCGACCGGACGTGATGGCCTATCCCGATCTCCTGACTTCCATTCTTGCCATTCCGCTTCTCTATCTTTTTTTGCGTCTGTATTTTGAAAGAAAAACAGCTCTTGCGCTGACAGCGATATTCGCCCTGTCATTTTATGCGGTGAAGTATTCTCGATTCGCATGGAATCCGAATTCGCTGCCGTTTTGGACGCTACTTTTTTTCTTAGCGTTGCATCGTCTGACACTCTTTGCCGGGAAAACCGAGAAGCTCTGGGCGGTCTTGCTGGGCGTTGCTTTGGGCGTTGGTGTGCAGCTTCATACCTTGACACTTATTGTACTTCCGATGATGACGGTGGGCGTTTTCGGATACCTCGCGTATTTCCGAAGGCGAGGAATCGGCACCGTGTTTCTCATCGTTTCCGCTGTGGCGATAGCGTTGAACGTCGGGCAAATTATGAGCGAGTTCCGAACTGGCGGAGAAAACACATCGGCATTTCTTTCCGGTGTCGGAAAAAAGCAGGAAAAGGGAAATGGTCTCATGCGAAATGTTGCTCAAGATACAACGTGTTTCATTGAAGGGACAGTCTATATTGTGACGTCGCATGATATTTCCGATACCTGTAGTACGAAATCGCTTGGAAGAAATATTGATGGAATTTCTTTCGCAATGGGAACAGTTTTGTTTTTTGGCGGAATATTCCTGGCTTTTCGCGTGCTTCGGCGCGAACAAGAACTTTCTCGGCGATATTTTCTGACATTGAATATCGTGTTTCTTGCACTTTCGTTTCTCTTGCTTGTTCCGCTTGCCAATGAAGTGTCCATGCGGTTTTTCCTCATGATGGTATTTTTACCATTTGTGTTGCTCGGACTCTGGCTCGAATTTCTTCAAGAGAAATTTCCCCGACAAGCGCATATTTTCATAGCATGTGGATCGATAGCGCTCTTACTTCTGAATGGATACGCTATACGACAGTCATTTTCCGAATACGCGTCTTTTCTGGATGAACATTCAACGGCGGGAATGGACAATGTTTTGCTTCGAGAAGTCGAAGAAGCGGCTGATTTCATCGTGCTTCATGCGGATGGAAACTCGACAGTATCGCTTCGCGGAGATTCGAAATATCTCTTTAAAGCATTGAAATCTATCCGCTATCTTACGGAGAAGCAAGGTGTTGATGTCATTCAGGCGGGAAAGGGGAAAGGAGGCACCAATCTTCCGGAGTTTCTCGTTGAAAACACGAAGCGGAATAAGAAGACTCTCGAAGAAAACCCCGGTGTGGTAGACTGGAAAATAATCGGGCGCTTCACGATCTTTCGGTTGCCGCATGATGTGCAGTGAAAACATGAGAGATTGTGTAACGAGTTGAACTGTTGGGAATCTTTTGAGGAGAAATCCATACTATATCGGACGGGGTAACCTATGACAAAGATGCGAGAGAAAAATATGATATTCACCGCTGACGATTTTGGCATTAGTCAAAAGGCGGACGAGAGGATTCTGAAACTCGCCGAAGCGGGAGTACTTGATCGTGTTGCCGTTATGACTCGGGGAGCAGCAACAGCATCGTCGCTCGAACGATTGGCGAAATCGGGCGTCAAGATTGATCTTCACGCGGAAATTCGCGACGATATCGATCCGAATCGAACGCTCAAAGCGGGCGCAGCGGGGAGAATTTTTATTTTTGTGAAAAATTTTCTGTTTGGTGAGAATCGCGTGTCCCGCGTAGCTGAGCGATGGGATGCGCAAATACGAGACTTTCAATCGATATTTGGCAGATACCCCGACGGACTGAATTCTCATGAACATACGCATTTTTTTCCGCCGTATTTTCGAGCACTTCTTTCTCTGGCAAAGAAATACGATATTCCATTTGTTCGATTCGGAAAGAAATCGTTTCCGGGGAATACGTCGGTATCGCGTATTCTCAATATGCTCCGCGTGGCGGACCGACAGGAATTTTCTCGGTCGGGACTTGCTTCATCCGACATAATGATCAGTTTTGACTGGATAGGATCGCTTGAACCGCTTGAAAAATATCCGGAAAGCATGACAATAGAGATTCTGTTTCATCCGGAAAGAGACGAGGAAATGGAATTTCTCGAAAAGAATTTCCTCTCGAGCTCAATATAACGAGATTTTGGTTAGGCATTTGAGAGTGAGACAGGTTTTTCCGAACACTTTATATTTCTCTATGGATGTATTCACGAGAGTGCAAGCGAAGATCAGAAATGAAAAGCGGATTCAGTACGCCATCCTCGCGGGAATCATCACTCTGGGTGTCTTCCTTCGGACCGTTCACTTTCAGTCATGGATGGAGTTTTCTCCCGATCAGGCGCGTGATGCGACACTGATCGACAAAGTGCTGTCCGGTGAAGAGCCACTCCCGCTTCTCGGTGCCGAATCAGGGAATACTAGATTTAAGCTTGGTCCGATGGCCTATCATTGGCAATATCTTTCCGGACTTCTCTTTGGATCCGAACCGTACAACTTGGCATACCCGGATCTCCTTTTTTCGATTTTTGCTCTCATTCTATTCTTCTTCTTGATGCGAAAATATTTCTCCGCCGAGAGAGCTCTCCTTTTGACTCTCCTCATGAGCTCGTCGTTCTTTCTGGTGAAATATGGTCGATTTGCCTGGAATCCGAATGCTGCACCATTCTTCTCACTTCTTTTTTTGTTCGCGCTTCTCGAGACGCTTGACCCAAAGAATAAAGGGAGAGTGGTGTGGCCGGCACTTCTGGGTGTCGCCTGCGGTGTTGCTATTCAACTCCATACGCTGTTTATTTTTATTCTTCCGTGTGTTGTTGGAGCGGGATTTCTCTTGTGGATCAAACGCGGATTGTTCTCTTGGCGCGGACTTGTCCTGTTTCTGGTTTGTTTTCTTGCTGTGAACTGGGCGCAGATATATCGTGATGTGAACCATCATTACTCAAACACCAATCGATTCTTGAAGGCTATTAGCAAAACATCGTCTGGAGATGGTGAAAGTGCTTTACTGAGAAATATAAATGAAGCAACGGCATGCGAAGTGCAGTCAGGTGTGTACCTTCTGTCATCATGGGGTAATCTTGGGAAATGCGAACCGTGGGAATCCGCTTTGCGGCCGCATGATATTGAAACGCGAACGACTTTTATCGCGGGGTTCATATTTGTTTTTGGAGGGTATATTCTTTTCGCTCGGTATTTTCGACGAGAGCCCGATGATCGAAAGTGGGATTTCCTATTTGTAACCGGACTTTACGCAATTGTTTCTTTCGTAGTGAGTATCCCCATTATTACGCAGGTCTCTACGCGTTATTACATAACCTCGTTTTTTCTCCCATTTATCATTCTTGGGTTGTGGATGAAGTTTCTTGGAAATAAAGTCGGTAAAATCGGCTCCGTCTTTGCAGTGGTTGCAATCGCGCTATTTCTTGTCCTGTTTGCCGGTAATATTCGTTCGCTTTCCCTTTGGTCATGGAAGCTTTCTCATGGATCGGCAAGTGATTCAAAGACGGTGTTTTATGCAGAGGTACGCGATATGATGAGTTACATGGAAGCTCAGTTACCGGAGCAGAATATTGGACTTCTCGGGAGTGGCGACTCTATGTCGAGGTTCTTCAAGTCGCTCAACTATATCGCGGAAAACGATGGAAGGACGCTGCTTGACCTTTCAAACAAACATCGCGATCCTCATGGGCGTTTCTTTTACATAGATGAATCGGTGCCGGAATCCGAACTCCGTGTGCAATCAACGTATAAAGGATATGTTGTGGAAGGGTATCGTGTGTTTGGTCAGATTGTGATATTGACACTTCGCGCTGAATGAATCGGACTCTCTACAAGTATTTTAGTATGAAGATGCCTTTGAAATTTCGATGGAGTCTGAATGTGACTATTGGGCTGCTTCTTGGTGTTGTAGTAATGATGAATCTTTCATTGGGAATCCCACGACTCGCCAAGTTTTCTGCGATTGATGAACGTCTCTGGACGTATGATCGGATACCGCAATTTTGGCGCGCGATTGAGAAGGGAGAATGGAAAAAGACCGATATCAACGATAAGCCAGGCATCACAGTTGCTCTTACTTCAGGTGTGGGATTGTTGTTCTCCAATCCGAAATCGACCGAAATGCTTCGCACTACATCGAAAGATGTGAATGATCTTGCGAAAATATACCAAGTAGATACTTCGTTTCGTCTGCCAATCTATCTCTTTACTCTCTGTATGATGCCGGTATTCTTTTGGCTCATACGTCGGCTTTTTGAGAGTAATCGGATTGCATTTTTTGCGACTGCATTCATATTTCTCTCCCCGATTCTTCTCGGTATATCACTTATCGTGAATCCAGATTCTCTCTTGTGGATATTTCTTCCGCTCTCCTTGGTGAGCTTTCTCATTTTTCTTAAAGAGGAAGATTGGAAGTATGCTGTTATGAGTGGAGGTTTTCTGGGTTTTGCACTACTTACGAAATATGTTTCCACGATCCTTTTTCCATTTCTCTTCCTTCTGGTGTTTCTGGTTCAGGTTTTTCCATTACGAAAATATGTTTCGAGTGTGGATGAAAAATCAATGTTGGCGAGGTCTCTCCGAATCGGATTGATGGGATATCTTTGCACTGTATTTGTTGCATGTCTTACGGTTTTTGGGTTTTATCCGGTTGTTTGGGTGTCGTTCAATACGCTGCTTCAGACGACTATTTTGAGCCGTCCGATGGTGTCAGTGGGAACGCCTCTTGCAGTGTTGATTGCTGGAACATTCATTGATGTGGTTCTCTTGAAGGCGTATCTTTCTCAGAAAATCGTACAGGTGCTTTCTCGACATGAATCCTTATGCCGAAGAGTGCTTGCAGGAGGGTTTCTTGCGTCAATCCTCTTTGTTTTCACAAATGTGTATCTTCACATGAGGTGGATCAATTTTCCCGCTCTCCTGGCGTCCCCGAAAGCACCAGGTACGTGGAGTGTGATCGAGCTTGTTTCCGGCGCCTTTACGGGTCTCTACGGACTTCTGTTTGGGATAACTCCCATTGTGTCTCTCTTTTTCTTTCTGACAGTTATTTCCTTACTTGGCATTCGGTCTTTTTCTTTCAGGGAAGAGCATCGATCGATAGTTCTTATCTTGCTTGTATTTATGGGAGCCTACTATGCTGCCTCTGCTGTGAATTTTGTTGATGCGACGGTTCGGTATCAAATTTCCCTCTATCCGCTCGCATTCATTGTGGCGGCTGTCGGAGCGCTTCAGTGTTTTTTGTGGATTCGCGCGAAGCTTCGCGTGTCTCTTCTTGTGTTTTCATGCGGTATCCTTTTGTGCTCTCTGGCAAGTCTTCTGCTTATTCGCCCGTTCTATTTCTCGTATGCCTCCGTGCTCTTGCCGAAGCAATATGTGCTCAATATGAAGGGTATGGGGGATGGGAGTTATGAAGCATCTCAATATTTGAACAGTCTCCCAAATGCGCAGAGTTTGTCCGTGTGGACTGATGAAGCGGCTGTCTGCGATCATTTTGTTGGACACTGTATCTCGAGTGTCAAACAAAAAAATGTGGAGGGACAGAACTTCGATTATTTCGTTATTTCTCTTGGAAGAAGACAGAAATCAATAGGGTTTTCCTCTCTTCGGCAGGTAACTGATCCTGACTTTCTCTGGGCGATGAGGCAGTATGATTCCGAAAATTTTCGGGGACATCAAATATCCATTGGAGGACGAGCGGCAAACTTTATAAAGATAATTCGGAACGAATCACAGTCGCGGGATGCTTTGTAGTCAATATTGGACTAGGAAGGTAGAAATAAACAAGAGAAAACGTCGTATGAAAAGGATCTATTTTGTTTATATGGGTATTCCGCTGCTTTTCGTAGGGGTGATTTTTTTTCGTGAAATTTATTTCGGGAAGCAGGAAGTGAAGAATATGATCGCCCTCGAGAGAATCTCAACAGATCATGAGGAATCACCATTTCCAGAAATGACCTCACTTACAGAACCTTCGTTTCCTGACAGGGTATGCAGTATAGCTGATTTCGGTGCTATTGGAGATGGGGACACCATGAATACGCGCGCGTTTGCTACAGCCATCAATGAATGTGCGAATCATGGCGGTGGAAAGGTACTGGTACCAAAAGGGAAATGGCTCACCGGACCGGTAGCACTGAAAGATAACATATGGCTCTTTCTCGAGAAAGACGCAGAAATTCTCTTTAGTATTCAGAAATCGGACTATCTTCCCGTGGTTCGTTCGCGATTTGAAGGAGTTGAATACTTCGGTTACTCCTCGCCGCTTTCGGCAAGAAACGCAGAGAATATTGCCATAACCGGCGAAGGAACAATCAATGGGCAAGCGGAGAAATCATGGTGGACATCTGTTGATGATCCAGAGGTGGCAGTTTCTCTGGTTGAGCTGTACCGAATGGGGCAAGACGGAGAGCCGGTTGAGAATCGTGTTTTTGGCGAAGGGAGGGGACTTCGCCCGGCCTTTGTTGAGCTCTTCGAGTGTCACACCGTGCTTATTGATGGTGTGACATTTCTGAATGGTCCCATGTGGACGATTCATCCGCTCTATAGCGATACGGTCTCCATTCGGAATATTGTGGTTCAAACACATGACGGTCGAAACACAGACGGAATAGTTGTTGATTCTTCGCAAAATGTTTCCATCAAAGACTCTCGGTTTGCTACCGGTGATGACGCTATTGCTATCAAGTCTGGTCGGGACAATGACGGTATGCGTATTGGAAGACCGTCGAAAAATATTCTCATCCGGAACTGTGTTGTTGAGGATGCTCACGCGGCTATTGCCATTGGAAGTGAAGTATCCGGCGGCATACACGATATCTTTGTCGATACGATATGGGTGAAAAATGCCGATTTTGGCATTCGTATGAAATCAAGTCCGGGTCGAGGAGCTTCGGTTCATACTATTCGAATCCGTAATATGGATATCGAGAATGCGAGGATCGCCGCTCTTGAATTGGATCAAATGACCGGAGAAGCGGTCTCGGTCGGAGTGGCGCTCACAGACTTTCATGATATTCACATTGAAAATGTACGGTGTGGTTGGACGAGAAAGCCCCTGCGATTTAATGGAGCGGCAGAACAACCTCCGTATGACATAACGCTTCGTGATTTCACCATAGCGGCAAGCGGCACGGCGTCTCTGGAGAATGTTCAGGACGTATTGATCAAGAATTTCACACTAACATCTTCGCGAAAAGGCAAGGATCCAGGCATGGATATTGTCGGGAGTCACCATGTCATTCTTGATCAAACCAATCTTCCGCAGTCTCGGATACTGTGCAAAGATGGATGTGTCTACTGAAGGAACACAAAAAAACAAGCGCCTATATCGGCTTGCTGAGAAGGGGAATAATAGAAAAAGAAATTTCCTAGTCTCGAGGTTTTTTCCGCATGATATAGAGCGGGCGACCAAGAACCTCTCGATGAATGTTTTCGATGTAGAGCGACAGCAATCCGATGGACATGAGGAGAATTCCTACGAGGAACACGATAAAGATAGCGAGATTTTCCGCGTCGGAGAAGGTTGAAGCAAAATACGAGTGGAAGAAGTATTTTCCGAGTAAGATGTAGAATCCGGCAATAGCCGATACTGTTGTGATACAAATGCCAAGATAGCCGGCAAGCCGCAGAGGAAAGAGACTCAGTGAGACGAAACTGTTGAAGGCGAGCCGTGCCAGCTTCCAGAAGTTGTAGCTTGCCGTTCCATGCAGTCGCTCATTGGCGTCGAAGGAGATGTAGGTTTGTTTGAACCCGAGCCAGTCGATGAGTCCGCGAGTCATCCGATTCACTTCGGTAAGGCGGTTGAATTCGTCGACTACCGCACGGTCGAGCAATCGAAAATCGGTTGAATTTGGAACGATTTTCGTTTCAACAATAGCGTTCAATACAGCATAAAAAAGTGTGGAGCCAACTTTTTTCACCCATGAATCGCTTCGGCTTTTATTTCGAACGCCGACCACGACTTCGAACCCGGCTTCCCACTGCTTTACAAATTCCGGAATCAACTCAACCGGATGTTGGAGATCGGCATCTATTAAGATACACGCATCACCGGAAGCATGATTCAATCCCGCTGTCGTCGCGATTTCCTTGCCGAAGTTTCTCGAAAAATCAATATACCGTATGCGGGAGTCACTCTCGGAGACGCGTTCTAAAACATCGAGAGTTGTGTCGGTGCTCCCATCGTTTACAAAAAGAAGTTCGTAGGAATACGAGTTGCCGAGGGATGCAAGTACCGGTCGCACACGCTCACATAAGGCGGGAATATTTTCCGCTTCGTTGTGTGCCGGGATGATAAGGGAAAGCATCTTCATAGGCGGGAATTGCCACTCGGGGCATGTGAGGAATACGAACTTTCAGTTTCAAGTATACCGCGGCTTTCGTAAGATGCAAAGCAACACGCTCTCTTAATAAAGGGAAGCTTGCCATTTGCGAGATTCTTTGGTAGGATGACCGAAGCGGTGAAAACGGTGTGGTTTTGTTTATAGGGGACTGTTGTATCACAACGGACAATTAGCTCAGCTGGTTAGAGCGCTGCATTCACATTGCAGAGGTCGCTGGTTCGAGCCCAGCATTGTCCACGGTTACATGTTTTAGAGCATTCTTATGCAGACGAAGGTGGTGTTTATACAGACAGTGGATGGCATCGCGAAAGCGGGCGATGTTCGAATTGTTTCGGCGGGATATGCGCGGAATTTCCTGTTTCCGAAAGAACTTGCCGAACCGGGGACGGAGCAGGCGCTTCGCGCCGCTGAGATGCGCCGAGCAAAAGAGGCAAAACGGGAGAATGATTTGCTTGCCAAAGTAAAAGAGGAGTCACAGGCGCTGCGCGAGCGAGAGGTTCGTATTGCCGTGAAGGAGAAAGATGGCGTCATGTTCGGATCGGTTATGGCGAAAGATATCGTCAAGGCGCTCGAGAAAGACGGTGTCGTCGTTTCAGAGAGACACATTGTTTTGCCGAAACCGCTCAAGACGCTTGGCGAACATGAATTGACTGCCGATTTTGGTCATGGTATATCGGTGCCGTTTGTGGTACTCTTAAAAGGTGAGTAGAAAAAGGATAAGTACCTTTCAGGACAGGTAGGGGAGCCGCTTCAAAAAGCGGCTCTCTGTCTTTATGAAAAGAAAGAAGCGAATATTTTTTTGAAGCGCTGAATTGGCGTTTCGCATAATCCGGTAATGATTGGAGTCTCTATGGCAAAGCTAAAGAAAAAACGAACACGATTTATTTTCGTGGTGGGAGGTGTGATGAGTGGCGTGGGAAAGGGCATAGCTTCTTCGTCCATCGGAAGAATTCTTGAATCGCGCGGCTTTAATGTAACGGCGCTCAAAATCGATCCGTATATAAATGTTGATGCCGGTACGATGAGTCCGACCGAGCATGGAGAGGTGTTCGTGCTCCAAGACGGATATGAAACCGATCAGGACATGGGCAATTACGAACGCTTCCTGGAGAAGAGTCTCTCGCGAGAGAATTACATGACGACAGGGAGTGTCTATCAATCAGTGATCAATCGTGAGCGGAATTTGAAATACAATGGCGCTTGTGTCGAAGTGGTGCCACATATTCCATTGGAAGTGATTTCCCGCATCAAGCGCGCCGCAGCAAATGACGAAGCGGATATTGCCATCATAGAAATCGGCGGAACTATCGGGGAATATCAGAATATCCTCTTTCTCGAAGCGGCGCGCATGATGAAAATCCACCATCCGGAAGACGTGCTGTTTGTGCTCGTGAGTTATTTGCCTGTTCCTAACAAGATAGGCGAGATGAAAACAAAACCGACTCAGTATGCTGCGCGGACACTCAATGGCGCCGGTATTCAGCCAGATATTATTATTGCTCGAAGTGACCATTCGCTGGATGAGAAGCGCAAGGAGAAGATTGCTGTTTTTTGCAATGTAAAGAAAGAAGATGTCGTGAGCGCGCCGGATGTCGAGAGTATCTACGATGTCCCGGTCAATTTTGAGAAAGATAACCTCAGCACACTCATTCTCAAGAAGCTCGGACTGCGAGCGAGAATGAAAGACATGAAACAGTGGAACGGCCTTGTTTCTCGTATTCACGGTCTTGAGGAAACTGTCAAAATTGGCATTGTCGGGAAGTACTTTAAAACAGGGGACTTTGTCTTATCCGATGTGTATATTAGTGTCATAGAAGCGATCAAGCATGCTGCCTATTCACTTCGTCGCAAACCGATCATCGAGTGGCTCGAGAGCAGTACTTATGAAAGCGATCCCTCGTCTCTTCGGGAACTTTCGAATTATGATGGCATTCTCATTCCCGGAGGTTTCGGCTCGCGCGGTATTGAAGGGAAGATTTCCGCCATCGGGTACTGTCGTGAGAAAAAGATTCCCTACTTTGGACTGTGCTATGGTATGCAGCTTGCCGTTGTCGAGTACGCGAGAAATGTTGCCGGTCTTAAAGGTGCCAACACAGTGGAAATCGACGAACGTACACCGAATCCCGTTATTGATATTATGCCGGAGCAAAAGGAACGATTGAAGAAAAAAGAATACGGCGCTACCATGCGCCTGGGTGCTTATCCGGCAATGTTGAAAAAAGAAACCATTGCACGGAACGCCTATGGTCGGAAAGATATATCTGAGCGGCATCGTCACCGATACGAGGTAAATCCCAAATATGTTGAACAATTGGAAAAGGCGGGTCTCGTGTTCTCCGGCACCTCGCCGGACGGCATGCTGATGGAAATCGCCGAAATCCCTCGCGAAAAACACCCGTTCTTTCTAGGTACGCAGTTTCACCCGGAATTCCAATCCGCGCCGCTCAATCCCCATCCGCTCTTCGTCGAATTCCTCAAAGCATGCATCTCGGCATCGGGGAAGAACTAAGGGGACTATTCACAGTGTTATTTTCTCTGTATATGGAAACGTTCTCATATCTCGGAATTGATTGGGGAGAGAAAAAGGTGGGTGTGGCGATTGCTGATTCGGAGACAAAGATGGCATTCTCCCTTGCAACGTTCTCGAATGATGCCAAACTTCTCGATGCTTTGGGGGAAATTATCAGGGCGCGAACGGTGCGAGATATCGTGATCGGCATTCCGTCGCATGTGAACCGTGAACGAGTGGAGTATGGCGGAGAGAAACTTGGCAAACAGCTTGCCGAACGATTTCAGGTAGCGATTTACTACGAAAACGAAATGTTCACGACCAAAATGGCGCGTGCCGAACTCATTGCGCGCGGCGTTCGAGGACATCTCGACGCTCAAGACGATCGCGAGGCCGCCCGGATTATTCTCGAGAGCTTTCTCGCGGGAAAGGGAACATTGTGATACACTGAGAGTGTTCGGGGGTATAATTTCTCTTCCCTTTATTTTCTATGGAATCACAGCCTTTTGTCTCAGTCATCATTCCGGCATACAAAGAAGGTGACCGTATCGGGACAACGCTTTTGGAAATCGGCAAGTACTTCAAACAAAAAGATCTTCCCTATGAAATTCTCGTTGTGGTGGACGGATCACCGGACAATACGGCTGAAATCGCCAGGAACTACGCGCTCCATGTCGACAATATCCGCGTGATCGACAATCCGGAAAATCACGGAAAAGGATATGTGGTGCGACAAGGGCTTCTCGCGGCGAAAGGAGAATACCGGCTTTTTATGGATGCGGACGGTTCGACGGCGATTACGCATCTCGAGACATTTCTTCCGGCGATAACCGAGGAAGGGAATGATGTCGTGATCGGATCGCGCGATATCGAGGGCGCATTTGTGCAGGTGCATCAGCCTCGGTACCGGGAAATCATGGGCGATATGGGCAATTGGGCGATTCGCATTGTCTTGGGACTGTGGTCGTATCCGGATACGCAGTGTGGATTTAAGATGCTTTCAGCACGGGCGGCGGAGGCGATAGCGAGCCGCATGGTGGTGGATCGATTCGGTTTTGATTACGAGCTTATTATCTTGGCACACAAGCTCGGATTCAAGGTGAAACAATTGCCGGTTCGATGGCTCAATGAAGAGGGCTCGACAGTGGGCGGGCTCTTCGGACCGAATGGCTTTTTGCAGGTGCTCATTGATCTTTTCAAGACAAAGTGGCGGCTTGTGATCGGCGCCTACCGACTCGGCGAGTATGTTCCGGAAGAGAAGAAAGCGGAGGCTAGTCGCTAGATGGATACGCATTGCTTGCGAGAAGATGCTTTTTGGCATGGTATCGGTTCTTTCTTTGAAGTGAGTAGTGTGTTGGGCGCTGCTTTTGTGAGATGTTCGGTACAAGTGAATCCTATAAAACAAAACTGTGAACGAAAGTTCTCAAAAAGGATCTGAAAAAGAATCGTCTGCTCAGATATCACCCGTGTCCGAGTTACGGCAGGATATCGTGACCGGTGACTGGGTGGTTATTGCAACGGGGCGCTCCAAACGTCCGGATGAGTTTGCACATCACGATCATGAGTCGAGTGATGTTGGAATCGAGCATTGCCCCTTTGAAAATCCCGAAGCAACCGGACAAGAAAAAGACGTCTTGATCTATACCTCGGGAGACAGCCATTGGACGCTCCGAGTCTTCCCGAATAAATACCCGGCATTTTCGCGCGGCAAAGTGCCTCGCCAAATCGGCGAAGGGCCGTATTTCTCGATGACGGGATCGGGCTATCATGAAGTGATCGTGACACGCGATCATTATAACCAACTGGCCACGATGGAGTCATGGCAGGTGGCGGAAGTGCTCGATGCCTATCAGGATCGGTATCTCTCGCTCATGAAGAAAAAGAGCGTGAACTATATTCAGATATTTCACAATCACGGCAAAGCTTCCGGCGCCTCTCTCCCGCACCCACATTCGCAGCTCATGGCAATACCGGTCGTTTCGCCCTATATTCAGTTGGAGTTGAAAGGCGCGGAGGCGTATTTTCGGAGCACGCGCAAGAAAGTGTATTCCGTAATGGCTGAATACGAGCGCGAAACAAAGACTCGCATGGTGTATGAAAACGATCTCTTTATCGCCTTTTGCCCCTATGCGTCTCGCGCGGCATTCGAAGTGTGGGTGATGCCGAAAAAATCCTCACCGTACTTTGAGCGAATAAACGATGAGGAGAAGCTTCTTGCGGGAGAAGCGCTTCGTGCGGCGCTCTTCTCAATCTATCGCGGACTTGGCGATCCGTCGTACAATTTTTACCTTCATACCGCACCATGCGACGGGCGAGACTATCCGCACTACGGCTGGCACATCGAGATTCTTCCGAAGACGTCTGTCTGGGCGGGATTTGAACTCTCAACTGGCATTGAGGTCTCTTCCCTTGAGCCGGAAAGGGCTGCGGAATATTTGCGAGGGCAACTCTAGTTTCTTGAGAATCACCGAGTTCCGTTTAATTGAGAGTATAAGGATTGCTTAATGCGTCGTATGCGATACGTAGTTGCCAATTTGAAGATGAAGCTCGTCTCGAAAGAGGAGAATTTGGAATATCTCGCAACGCTCTCGGAGACGATGAAAGGGTGGAAAGGGGATGATGTCAGGGTTATAGTGTGTCCATCGTTTCCGTTTTTGGGTGAATTCAACAAGAAACTTCCAAAGCGGGTAGCTCTTGGTGCGCAGGATGTCGCATCGGATGATGTTGGAGCCTTTACCGGAGACGTATCGCCAAAGTCTCTGACTGACTTTGGTGTGACCTATACACTTGTTGGACACAGCGAACGGCGAGAATTTCACGGTGAGTCGGATATACTTCTTGGAAAGAAACTCATCACATCTCTGCGGAATGGTATGCAACCGATATTCTGTGTAGGGGAAACCTCAGTAGAACGTTCGACGGGAAAAACATTTTCGGTGATACGTCGACAAATTGAGTCGGCATGCGGCGATATTTCTTCCGAGGAAATCAAACGTGTTATCATGGCGTATGAACCGAGGTGGGCAATCGGTGCGGAACAAACACCTTCGTCAAATGAAATCTTAGAGGTGATTATTGCTATCAGACGGACACTGGTGGAAATGTTCACTCGCGATACTGCGGATGCACTCCCGATTCTCTACGGCGGATCGGTATCGGCAGATCGAGTGAGTGATGTTCTTCGTACCTCGGGACTCGCCGGCGTGCTCATTGGTCGGGAGGGTCTTGTGCCAAGGGAAATTGTCAGGCTTTCAGAGATGCTGTTGCGTAATTCAGTAAAGGAATCCGTATGATAGCAAGTGTAAAAGATATTCTCACAAAGGCGCAGGAGGGAAAATACGCGGTCGGTGCGTTTAATACCGTGAATCTCGAGACGACACACGCCATTCTCCATGCGGCATCCGAACTTCGGTCGCCGGTTATCGTGCAAATGACGGAGAAGACTCTGGATTATGCCGGAGGACGGGCGATTTATCATCTCGTGCGCGATTTGGCGGAGTGTTACTATCCGAATATTCCCGTAGGTATTCATCTCGATCACGGCAAGAGCTATGAATTAGTGGAACGGGCAGTTGACATTGGCTTCACATCGGTCATGTACGATGGATCTCGCAAGAAATATGTCGACAACGCTGCGATGACGAAGCGGGTTGTGGATCTCTGCCATAGCCGCGACGTATGCGTGCAAGGTGAGCTCGGCAGCGTGCCCTATATCGGCGAAGCGTCAACGCAAACAATTATATGGGAAGAATACATGACGGATCCGGAAGAAGCGTGTCGATTTGTCGAGGAAACGGGCATTGATACGCTGGCTATTGCAATAGGGAATGCGCACGGATTTTTCCCAGAGCGTCCCGAACCGGATTATGCCCGTCTCGAGAAGTTGCGACGGTGTGTTCGAGTGCCGATTGTACTGCATGGCGCATCGGATTGGGATGGTGAACGAGTCTCGAAGGTTATTGGGCTCGGCGTATCGTGCTTTAACGTCGATACTGCGATTCGATTGAGCTTCCTGAGTCAACTCTCTCAGACGCTTGCTGGCGGCGACGAGACAGACATTCGGAAAGCACTCGGCGCGGCGCGAAGGAGTGCTGAGGCGGCGGTATGGAAGAAGATCGAGTCGTTTGGTTCAGCTGGGAAAGCAGAGGGGGTGGAAAAAAAACCGAAAAGCGACGATGTCCGACTTGATGCAGACGTGGAGAATGTCAAAGGAGAATAAACAGGATAATGAAATTCTTATGAAACGAGTTGCTATTAACGGGTTTGGACGAATCGGGCGAACAGCATTCCGTATTTTGACAGAACGAGATGGCGTGGAAGTGGTTGCCATCAATGATCTTACCGATGCGGAAACGCTCGCTCACTTACTGAAACACGATACGGCGTACCGGGCATTTAACCGAGAAATTTCGTCAAAAGAAAGTGTGATTTTAGTTGACGGCAAGGAAATTCCCGTGCTGTCTGAGCCTGATCCGGAGAAACTTCCGTGGGGAGATATGCACGTGGACGTGGTGCTCGAGTGTACGGGACGATTTGTGAAGGGCGATGCCGCCGGGAAACACATAACCGCAGGCGCGCAGAAAGTGATTCTCTCGGCGCCGGGAAAGGGAAGTGATATCCCGATGTATCTTATGGGTGTGAATGACGAGGTCTATCAAGGCGAACGCATCATATCGAATGCGTCGTGCACGACGAATTGTCTTGCGCCGGTGGCACAGGTGATGCAACAGACATTCGGTATCGAAAAGGCGATGATGACGACCGTGCACTCATACACCGCCGATCAAAATTTGCAGGATGGGCCGCACAAAGATTTGCGCCGAGCGCGCGCGGCGGCGCAGAATATTGTGCCAACTACGACGGGCGCGGCGATTGCTATCGGGGAAGTAGTGCCGGAAATACGCGGGAAATTCGACGGTTTGGCGATACGCGTGCCAACGTCGGTCGTGTCGCTTACGGATTTTACTTTTGTGCTCGGTCGCGACGTGACCGAAGAAGAGGTGAATGCGGCGCTCGAAGCGGCATCCAAATCCGATCGCTTCAAAGGCATTCTCGAGGTGACGAATGAGCCATTGGTTTCCTCTGACTTCATCGGCAATCCGGCATCGTCAACCGTGGACCTTTCGCTTACCAAGGTGGTTGGCGGCAACCTCGTCAAGGTGGTTGCCTGGTATGACAATGAGTGGGGCTATTCCGAGCGGCTCGTTGATATGGCAATGATGGTATAGTGACAAAAAGTTTACCTTGGTGTAGCAAGTGATTGTCTGAAAAAAACAAAAAGATTTCGTATGTACGATATCATTATAAAAAATGGAGCGGTGCTTGATGGGACGGGTGCGCGCGAGTTTGCCGGTGATATCGGCATCAAAGAGGGGATGATTGCGACGGTTGGTAATTTGAATGGCGAACACGCCGAGAGAGTTATTGATGCCAAAGGTTTGTATGTCGCGCCCGGTTTTGTGGATATCAATAATCACTCGGATACGTATTGGCAGATATTTCTGAATCCCGATCTCGAGAGTCTCGTCCGGCAGGGGATTACGACGATTGTTGGCGGGAATTGCGGATCGTCTCTCGCGCCGCTCGCCGATCAATCCATGCTGCAGTCTATTCAGAAATGGACGGATATTCGGAATCTCAACCTCAACTGGCTGTCGACGAAAGAATTTCTTGAGGAAGTGGAGCGACGCGAACTCTCGGTGAATTTCGCGACGCTTTTGGGACACGGAACGCTTCGACGCGGATTTGTGCACGATGAGTCGAGACCGCTTCGAGCCGCGGAGCTTGCCGGTATGGAAAAGATGCTCAAGCAATCAATGCGCGAAGGATCGCTCGGCATGTCATTAGGACTCGCCTATGTGCACGGACGGCACGCAACGGAACACGAGCTTTCGACACTCGCAGCGGTAGTCGGGAAGTATGGCGGATTTTGTACGGCACACCTTCGAAGTGAAGGGAAAGAGCTCTCGGAGGCGGTTGCCGAGGCGATTGCTATGGCGAAAAACTCCGGAGTGCGTCTCCATATATCGCATCTCAAGGCGGTTGGGAAACGATATTGGGAGTTTATGGAGCGTGCACTCTATCTTCTGGATGCGTCCGACTCAGAAGGCGTTGACGTTTCGTTTGATATATACCCCTATCGATCGACCGCGACGGTGCTCTACACGATCCTTCCTACGTGGATAACCGACGGCGGAAAGAAAATGATGTTTGAGCGGTTGCGCAATCCCGCTATTCGAGCCGAAGCGATTCGCGATCTCAAAGAGGAACATATCGACTACTCTTCGGCGGTACTTTCGCTCTCGTCGCTCAACAAAATGATTACGCGCACAAATGTGCTCGAGATGGCGCATGCACAGGGCAAGACGCCGGAAGATGTCATTTTCGATGTGCTTCTCGCATCGGATGATCGCGCGATTGTGTCGCTCGACGCGCTTTCGGAAGAAAATATCGAAAAGGGACTCCGACATCCGTTTTCCATTGTGAGTACCAATGGCACGGGATACCCGGCGAATTACTCGGGAACGGGCGAGTCTATTCATCCGCGCTGCTTTGGAACATTCCCGCGTGTGCTCTTCCGCTATGTTCGCGAGCGAAAACTGCTCGGTTGGGAAGAAGCGATTCACAAGATGACCGGGAAACCAGCGGCAAAGGCTGGCCTGCAGAAGCGCGGCACAATTGCAGTTGGAAATCATGCCGATATCGTCGTGATCAATCCGAATGAAGTCGAGGATCATTCGACATCGGAGAATCCCTATCAGTATCCGTCGGGCATTCCGTTTGTTGTTGTCAACGGAAAGATAGCAGTCGATGCCGGAGAGTATATGGGAAACCGATCCGGAACCGTTCTGCGCCGTGAAGGCAGCTTTCTAGAACAATTTTGGTAGCAGGGAAACCTATATGAATCGCAATGAGTAGAAGGGTCTTTCATTTGACCCTTTTGTCATTTTGAAGCGCCAGCTTGATTCGAGGGTGCTTTTGGGGGTATGGTTGAGATGTTGGCGATGCTTTTATTTGCGCTATGGCTGATCAACCGAAGGCGACGAAATTCGTGTTTGATTCGTATCATTTTTCTTTGCACGAAAAGAAAGCGTCTTTTACATATCGGATGGAGTTTGAGAATCGGGAACCGATGGTGTTTACCGATGAACTTTTCTTTCTGGGGCTTCCCGAAATGGTGCGTGCTTCGGAAACATTGATCGATGCGGTGTTGCGTGGGATGCATCTCGCGCTCGGTGTGAGCTATTACAAGCTCTCGTGTCCGAAGACGATTGAAGTGACACATGCGCTTTCGGAGAAGCAGGCGGCGTTCTGGAACGATGTGTATCGAAAAGGGCTTGGAGAATTTTTCTTTCGGAACAATATTGATTCGCGCGGAAGAATTGCGTTTCCATTTGATAAAGATATTTCATCGGTGAGCTTTTCGATTGATGTGGAAGACCGGGCGCTTCTTGGTATTGGCGGGGGCAAAGATTCCATTGTTGCCGGCGAACTTCTCAACGAGATGAATTATGAAACGAGCGCATTTATCTTTGAAACCGGCGATCCGGTTCCGTTGGTTGAACACGTTGTTGGTGCGATGGAACTCTCGACTGTAAAGGTGCGTCACTTGCTTGATTCGCAGGTTTTCCAGGCATACGACGGGGCGTACAATGGGCATGTGCCGTTTTCGGCGATGGTGGCGTGGGTGGGGTATTTGGCGGCCGCATTGTATGGCTATCGATATGTTGTCGTGGGAAATGAACGAAGCAGCAATATCGGCAATGTTGAGTACTTGGGCGAAACAGTGAATCATCAATGGAGCAAGTCGCTGGAATTCGAGACGATGTTTCAGAAGTATGCCCGGGAATTCTTGTCGCCGGACATCACCTATTTTTCACTCCTTCGCCCGTTCTATGAGATTCGAGTTGCCGAGACGTTTTCCCAGTATGAGAAATATTTTTCGTCTTTCTCGAGTTGCAACAGGAGCTTCAAAGTGCATCAGAAGCGTTCGGAAACACTCTGGTGTGGCGAGTGTGCGAAGTGTGCCTTCGTCTTTCTGCTCCTCTCTGCATTTCTCAAAAAAGAAACACTTCTCCATATTTTTGGAAAGAACCTTCTGGACGACGAGGCACTTCAATCGCTCTTTGGAGATATATTGGGATTCGGCTCGATGAAACCGTTTGACTGCGTGGGAACATTTGAAGAGGCGCGTGCAACGCTTTTCCTCTCCGAGAAAAACTTCGGTGAAAGTCGTGTTTCGAAAGAGTTTCTTGCGCGAATCGAACATTCGGAAGAACTGGTTCGTGAAGTGACGCGCTTCTATTCGGCGCCGACTATCCCTGCACACTTTCTTTTTGTAGGAGCAAAGAAAGCGCTGATTCTCGGATATGGCGTCGAAGGAAAAGAAACGGAGCGGTACTTGAAGCAATCTCTGCCTCATTTGGTACTCGGGATCGCGGACAGGAGCACGGATGCCGGATATCTTGACCGTCAGAACGAATACGATATCGCCATAAAAACGCCCGGCATTCCAAAACGACTCGTAACAATTCCCTATACTACGGCGACCAATATATTTTTCTCTCGTATAAAAAATCTCACCATTGGTGTAACGGGTACAAAGGGGAAGAGCACGACCGCCTCTCTCATTCATTCCATTTTGCGTGCGGCGAAACGGAAGTCACTGCTTTTGGGAAATATCGGCCAGCCGCTTCTTTCGGCATTCTCCGCTCCGATTGATCCAGATACGGTTATTGTTGCGGAACTGTCGAGCTATCAGCTCGAAGATATCGAGTATTCGCCGCATATCGCCGTCATGCTCAATCTCTTTTCCGACCACATGGATTATCATGGCAGCGTTGCAGCGTATCACGACGCGAAACGCAATATACTTCGATTTCAGAATGAGCGCGACTTTGTTGTCTACAAGAGTCGAGATGCAAGGCTGTCTGAGTGGGCACAAGAAGGGAAGGCAAACGCTGTTCCTTTCGATACAGGAGAGGAAGAAGTGTATGAATCCACGTTGCACGGATTGCACAATGCGGACAATGTTCGGGCAGCGGTTGCCGTTGCGAAACTTCTCAATATTTCCGAGGAAGCGATTCGAGAAGGTGTGCGAACATTTGTGCCACTTCCGCATCGTCTCGAACGTATCGGAGAGTTTCTCGGTATCACATTTTACGATGATGCGATTTCGACAACGCCGGAGTCGACCGAGGCGGCACTTGAAGCGATACTGAACGTCTCGACAATTTTCTTGGGTGGCGAAGATCGGGGCTATGATTTTCACGGATTGGAGCGGTCGATTCGCAAGCATGGCGTGAAGAATATCGTCTTGTTCCCAGAGAGCGGGGAGCGAATGCTTACCTCGACCGATGGTCTCACTGTGCTTGAAACAAGAAGTATGGAGGAGGCAGTGCGTTTTGCTTATGAGCAAACGCCGACCGGTTCGGTATGTCTCCTTTCAACCGCTTCGCCAAGTTATTCTCTTTGGAAAAATTTTGAAGAGAAGGGCGATGAGTTTCAACGCTGTGTGAGAAAATTCGGCGCGCAAGTTGTTCCGAATTGATCTTGTCTCTCTCCGGTGGTACACTGCACAGACAGGAAAATTCCCCGTTTCTGAAGATAAAGACTATGAAAATCGATATTGCAAAGCGAGCCCTCCACGCACACAAGGCGCTTCAGGGAAAAATTGAGGTGGTTTCAAAAGTAAAGATCGCGAAACCGGCGGATCTGAGCGTATACTATTCTCCCGGTGTCGGAGCTGTGTCGTCCTATGTGGCGAAGTTTCCCGAGAAGTCACGAGCGTATACGATTCGACGTAATACGGTGGCGGTCGTGTCTGATGGATCGGCAGTTTTGGGGCTGGGGAATCTGGGTCCCATCGGGGCGCTTCCGGTGATGGAGGGGAAGGCGATGCTCTTCAAGTCATTTGCCAATGTTGATGCATTTCCTATTGTGCTCTCGACGCAAAATGTTGATGAGATCATTGATACGGTCGTTCGTATTGCGCCTACTTTCGGCGGTATCAACCTCGAGGACATTGCCGCGCCGCGCTGCTTTGAGATTGAATCCCGTCTGAGAATGCTACTTGATATCCCGGTATTTCACGATGATCAACACGGGACGGCAATGGTTGTTCTTGCGGGACTTATCAATGCGCTCAAGATAGCAAAGAAGAATATCGCTACGGCGCGTATTGTCATTGCCGGCGCCGGCGCTGCGGGAAACGCTATTGCGGAACTCCTTCTTTTGGGTGGAGCGCATGATATTATTATGCTTGATAGTCGAGGGATTCTCTCCAAGAGGCGCGACGATCTAAGCATTCCCAAACAAGCGCTTCTTGCAAAAACGAACCCGCGGGATATTTCCGGAGGTCTTGACGAGGCGCTTGCCGATGCCGATGTCTTTATCGGTGTTTCCAAAGGAGACACAGTGACGCAAACGCATATCTCTTCAATGGCGAAGAATAGCATCGTGTTTGCACTGGCAAATCCTGTGCCGGAAATTATGCCGGATAAGGCGAAGAAAGCTGGGGCATTTGTTGTGGCGACGGGTCGTTCGGATTTCCCCAACCAACTCAACAATGTTCTTGGTTTCCCGGGAATATTCCGTGGCGCACTCGATCATGGCGTCCAAGACATTACGAATGAAATGCTGGTTGTTGCTGCCAAGAAGCTGGCAAAGCTTATTGTATCGCCAAGGCCAGATATGATTATTCCATCGCCTTTCGACAAGCGAGTTGTTCCGGCGGTCGCGAGTGCAATACGCGGTGGAGTGAAAAAAGTGTGGAAATAATTTCTTTCATCTGAATACTAAGCAAGACATTTTTATGTACGATCTCATCATTATCGGCGCGGGTCCGGCAGGGCTCTCCGCTTCAGTCTATGCTTCTCGCTACGGCATTAAGCATGTGATTCTCGGCGAGGTTGCCGGAGGACTCCTGACGCAGACATTTGATGTGGGAAATTGGCTCGGGACAGAGGCGATTGGCGGGCAGACCTTTGCCGATAATGCGGAAAAACACGCGAAAAGTTACGGCGTCGAAATACTTCCGCTTACCGTAGATCGAATCGAAAAGCGCGACGGCTTTTTCGAGATATTCGCTTCCGGAAAATCATTTCAGACGAAAACCGTGCTGATTGCGACCGGGACAAAGCATCGGCATCTTGGCGTGCCAGGAGAACAGGAGTTTGCCGGGAAGGGAGTATCGTTTTGTCCAACGTGTGACGGCTTCTTTTTCAAGGGGAAGCGCGTGGCAGTCGTCGGCGGAGGAGACAGCGCGACGGAAGCAGGGGTCTATCTCGCCGATCTTTGTTCAGACGTGTTCGTGATTGTGCGAGAGAGAACAATGATTGCGGAGCAGTTCTGGCAGAAACTTCTTTTATCCAAAAAGAACGTGCGTGTTATTTTCGAAACGAATGTGAAAGAGATTCGCGGAAGCGGAAAAATGGAAACGCTGCTTCTCGATACGCCCTTTGATGGAAATGAGACGCTCTCGGTTGACGGGCTCTTTGTGGAGATTGGACTCGCGCCAAACACGAAGCTCCTTGCCGATATTGGTGCGCCGCTCGATGCTCGCGGATATGTGGAGACCGAGCCGGACCAGAGCGTTGGAGTGCCTGGTGTTTGGGCGGCGGGCGACATCACGACAAATTCGAATCGCTTCTGCCAAATTGTCACAGCCGCATCCGAAGGCGCTATTGCCGCAAAGAGTATTCTTGAATATCTTCAGCGCCAAGATGCGAATTGATACTCCTCGCTACCTTGGTTACCCGCAAAACATTCATATACCCTATGGAGCTTGTTGAAAATACAATCAGCAGTGAAGCAGCCTCAAGGACGGTAGATGTCGAGCATTCGCTCAAAGAAAAGCAGCGTCAATGGTTTGATCAGGAACTACAGGCATGTGCTATCGAAAACATCGCTCGGAGTTTGTCGCCGAATCAAGAAGATTGGGATGATCTCGACAGTTCGGCCAAAAATCAACTGCGAATACACGTGGTCACGAGCGGTTTTACCGCTTGGTATCGGGATGAAAAAATTTCCCAGCAATTTACGGAAAATCAGATAGAATTTTCGAAAATAGCGGCACTCTATGAGCGCTATAAAGATGTTGATACGTCGAGAAATTCTAATGGAGAAATGACTGGTCGAATCGCCTTAATGAGGGCGCTCTCGGAATTTTCAGAGCGAGTGTCGAGCGAGTGGTTCAAAATACATCCGCCAAAGAATACGCCTCAACATTAGGAAATTGTTGAGGGGAATCGAGGCAGTAGAAGAAATCAAAAAGACCACAGGAAGTCTGCGGTCTTTTTTGTTTTGTCGTCTAGGAGAGAGCGTTCTTTATGCTGTCGGTTCCACATGGACGAAGATGCGCTTGGCGAGTTTGCCGGTGAAGGCAAGCATTTTCTTGTGTTGAAACGAAACTCTTCCGTCGGACAGGGAAAAGAGCGTATCATCAGCGCCCTGCTTGACGTTCTTGCCAGGGTGAAATTTGGTACCGCGCTGGCGGATAATAATCTCTCCGGGATGCACAACTTGACCGCCAAACCGCTTGACACCAAGCCGCTTCGAAATGGAATCGCGTCCGAGTTGTGTAGAACCGCCCGCTTTACGATGTGCCATAAACCTTAACGATAGGGATAGATAACAAGGGGATGGTATCGCTTTTCTTTGCTTCTGTCAATGGTCGCAAAAAATGGCCACCCCCCTCTATTCCAGAAAAGAGTTCCATGGCCTAAAATGGCGTATATTTGCATTTTCCGACATACAGAGATAGGATAGCGCATTATGATACCGTTTGTTCAAAAATCTTTTCGTCACATCAAGGCGCTTGGTGCGGGTTGGTCCCAAAAGCATGGGAGGCACGTCCTCTTGTTTTTGGGCATGCTCGCATCAATAGCACTTGCTTTTGAGGGCGGGTTCCTTATTGGTCGCGATCGGCAAATGGCGCCCCTGCTTGTCGAAAAGCCCGCAGAATCATGTGTAGCTGATGTGACTCAGTCACCTCAGATGTCATCATCGAGTGATTCTGCCGGAAACGCTCAGACACCAGCGGATGTGTCCGTTGCCAAAGAGAATGGAAGCAAAGACTTCAAAGCGCCAACCGAACCTTCAAAAGCCACCCTACCATCAACGAGTGCTCAAGACTCGACATGCGCGTTTGTAGGAAGTCGGAATTCTGACAAATACCATCTTCCGAAGTGTAGCTGGGCAAAGCGTATAAAACCGGAGAATCGCGTTTGTTTCACATCTGCCGCCGATGCCGAATCCAAAGGATACAAACCGGGCTGTATAGAATAGTGTTCCAAACAGAGCAATGCGAGACACTTCGACAGTCTCGGAATTTTCTGTGATAATAGGGGCATGGTGGAAATAGAAAATCAAAATATACTGCAGCATGCCGAACACTATGATCCATTGCAGACGCGACGATTGGGTGGCATCGCGTTTTTGTTTGGTTTTGCCGATTCGTTTCTCGTGTATGTTCTCTCGACGTATTTTTCGGAAGCTCTTGGTAGTGACAATGTCAGCATTTTCTATTTTCTCGCCTTCGGCGCCATGCTTGCGCTGCTCTTTTTTTTACAGGCACTCGTTCGACATGTTGGAGGAGTGCCGCTTTTTCTCCTATTCCTTTTTGGCGTTATTCTCTTGCAGATACCACTTGTTGTTTTCCCGACATCTCTTTGGGGATCGCTCTGTATTACGGGTTACCTCATTGTAACGGCACTTGCCTGGGTTAATCTTGATATGATACTCGAGCGATTTTCCGAGGATCGTCGCTCGGGAAGAATACGCGGTACACACCTTTCGGCAATGAATCTTGGCATCCTGTTTGCCCCGTTTCTCTCCGCTGTTATTCTCGGGCGCTTTGGATTTTCTGGAATATTCCTCACGAGTCTCGTCTTCTATTCAGTGGTATTTCTTAGTGCGGTTATTGTTCTTTCGAACTCAGCAAATCACCCCGAACGGCGCGTTTTTCCATTTGAAATCCTTCGTAAGGTAGTTCATCGTGCCGACATCCTTCGAATATACGCGGTTTCATTTGCTCTGAATTTCTTCTACGCAACGATGATTGTTTATACGTCGCTTCGCCTTCGTGAACTCGGCATGGCATGGAACGACATCGGCATCGTGCTCACCGTGATGCTCGTACCGTTTGTTATTTTGCAGTATCCGCTCGGAATGCTTGCTGATCGGAAACTTGGCGAAAAGGAGCTTCTCATCGGAGCATTGCTCCTCTCGGCAATTTCGACGGTTTCTCTCGTATGGATAGAGAGTGCCAGTGTGGTACTCTGGGCGTCAATGCTCTTTATAACACGGGTTGGCATCGCCGGCGTCGAAGTGCTTGGTGACGCATACTTCTACAAACGTATTGAGGGGGATGATAGCGACTTTATTGCCTTCTTCCGTACGGCGCGTCCGGTTGGCAATATCATCGCGGCTCTCATTCTTGGTGTGTGGCTTCTCTTTTTTCCGCTTTCAAGCGTTTTTCTCTTGCCGGCGCTCGTACTCTTGCTCACGCTTATCCCAACGCTTTCGCTGGAGGATAATCCGAGTGAATACGAGCAAGGACTAACCGCATAAAAAACCTTCATTTCAGATTTGTTTTTTTCAGGAATGTATACGCTATGTTGCAACACTCCTATCCGGGGCTTTCGACACGTGAAGCTGAAGCGGCATTGGAGCGCTACGGTATCAACGATGTTTCCGAACAGCGAACGGGATTTGTGCGAAAGTTCCTCGCGCCACTCTACTCGCCAATATCGATCATGTTGCTCGGTGCGGCGACGCTTTCGAGACTCAACGGACGGTATTTCGACTTTTACTTCATACTCGCGCTTTACGCGGTAAATTACTCCATACAAAAATGGCAGGAATTCAAAGCGGATCGTGCCATTCAGGAATTGCAGAATCGATTGTCCTTTGACGTGTGGACACTCCGAGAAGGGAAATGGGTGTTCGTGAATGCGAAATATCTCGTCCCCGGCGATCATATCCGATTGGGTTTGGGAAGTATTATTCCGGCAGACGGCACGGTGCTTGAGGCGAAGAATCTTTCCGTAAATGAAGCGGTTCTTACCGGAGAATCGCTCCCCAAAGAAAAGCATCCGGGAAGTGCAATTCTTTCCGGATCTTTTGTCGCGACGGGAAGTTTCGAGGCGGAAATAACTGCGACCGGTCGACATACCGCTTTTGGAAAAACGATCTTCTCCATCGAGCAGCCGACTGAGAAAAGCATACTCGAGAAAGATATTCTGAGCATCACAAGATTTCTCATGGTGGTAAGCATGCTTGCCGTTGCAATACTGACCATCGTTTTTCTCTTTCGTGGCGAATCGCTCAATAATCTCATCTTGCTCGACTTGAGTCTTATCATTGCCGGTATCCCCATTGCGCTTCCGGCGGTTATGGCGATTATTCTCAGCATCGGCGCTTCGGGGCTTGCCAAAAAACTCGTCATCGTGCGAAGACTTTCCGCGCTTCAGGACCTTGCCAATGTGAATCTCCTTTTGACGGATAAAACGGGAACGCTCACGAAGAATGAGATTAGCGTTGCCAATGTCATTTCCTACCGAAACGGTTTGAGTACGGACGATGTCATAGAGCTTGCGCACCTGGCAACCTCAACTGATACTCCGGATGCTATTGATCTCGCTGTGACGAAACGGTTCCAAAGGACCGGGCGATCATCCGAAGGAAGCGCTGTGTTAACTTTCATCCCGTATGATTCGGAACGAAAACACTCAACCGCACATATACAAAAAGGAGATGAGAAGCTGCTTATCAGTCTTGGCGCTCCGCAAGTCATACGCGCACTCGATGAATTTGCACTTCCGGAAATGGCGGAGCGATTCGACAATGATATTCGTGAAGCGGCGCAAAATGGCTTTCGAGTCCTCGCTGTTGCCACAAAGAAAAACAGCGAGGAAGAATCTCACATGGAAATTGCCGGTGTACTTTTCTTGGCGGATCCGCTTGATGAACGGTCAAAGGAAACCATGCATTTTATGCGAGAAAACGGTATAGCCGTTAAAATGTTGACAGGAGACAATCGCGTTATCGCGGAGAGAATCGCTCAAGAACTTGAGTTGCCCGGCGAGGTTTTTCCGGCAGAAGAGGCGCGGAAACTCTTCAGTGATGTCGAAGCCATGCATCGAAAATTCAATGCAATTGCCGCCTTTGCCGAGATTCTCCCGAAAGATAAATATGAAATTGTAAAAGCATTCCAATCACAGTATATCGTCGCATCAACCGGTGATGGTATCAATGATCTCCCGGCACTCAAGGTGGCCAATGTCGGCATTGCTGTTTCCGGAGCGGTCAGTGCACTCAAGAGCATGGCCGATATCGTTCTCTTGGGACAAGGATTGTCGGTAATACAAGACGCTATCTTGGAATCCCGGAAAATATTCGTGCGGCTCTACAATTATTCTGTCTATCGAATTTCCGAGAGTTTTCGCCTTATCATCACCATCCTTATCCTAGGCGTTTGGTACGGATTTTATCCGCTCGTGCCACTCCAACTCATCCTACTCGCATTTTTGAATGACATCCCCATTATTTCTCTGGCGTTTGATCGGGTGAAAATTCTTGCCAAACCGTCGGAAGTGAACGTTCGGGAGCGCCTTATTCTGAGTCTTCTCTTCGGATCCGTCGGGGTGATAAACAGCATCTTACTGTTTCTTCTCATGACCAACGTATTTCACCTTTCGCTTCCGGTGATTCAAACGATATTTTTCCTCAAACTCACCGTATCCGGACACGCACTCGTATTCGTGGCCCATACCAAAGAACGATGGTACCGTTTCTTCCCCAGTCGCGCGGTCATACTTGCCACGGTTACGACGCAGATACTTGCTACGGCGCTTGCTGTTTCGGGATTTTTGATGCCGGCAAGCATTTCGCTTTCGACGGCATTCCTCGTGTGGCTGTGGGCGTTCTTCTGGATGCAAATCAGCGAGTATACGAAAGACGTACAAACGCGATATTTCCAAAATCACTCGAAATAACAGCAGGTATTTTATAGTCAGGAGTATATTAAGTGGTATTCAGTAACCCACAGAAAAGAGCTAAAATGAAGTAAAAGTTC